>FZPS01000155.1_pt97 | contig 24369 bp, 18 predicted proteins | sample 1817821 | NCBI WGS metagenome assembly FZPS01 (sample SAMEA104158645, study PRJEB21678) | metagenome | place: Germany | collected 2015-04-21 | reverse complement strand
CTTCATTTAGTGTAATATTAAGTTGAGTCATGTTCTGCTCCTTACTTTGATTTTTCTTCAAAACCATTGTAGCAAAGAGTGGGCATGACTCACTTTTTTAATTTACACCAACTATAAGGGCTTTATTGAGTTGAACCTTTGAAAATTAGATTGTTAACTCAATTTTGGCTAGGATTAATATATTGTTTAAATGAAATATTGGATTGCTAAAATATCAAGTGGGAGAAATTTAATAAATGAATATACAAATATTTGGTACTAAAAAATGCTTTGATACACAAAAAGCCATACGTTATTTCAAAGAACGTAGAATAAAATTCCAATATGTAGATATGATAGAAAAAGGTCTGAGCAAAGGTGAGTTCAATAGTGTGAAACAAGCTGTTGGCGGTTTGGATAACTTGATTGATCAAAATTGTAAGGATCAAAATGCATTATCACTTATTTCTTATATGGTAGACAAGGATGAAAAAGTTTTAGAAAATCAACAAGTAATTAAAACACCAATTGTCAGAAATGGCAGACAAGCAACCGTTGGTTACCAACCGGAAGTTTGGGAATCATGGGAATAAACAGAATTTAATAAAAGCATTTAATTTAAAAACATTAGATTTCTTAACTGAATGCTAAATTTTCATATGTTATAATAATTATTATTAAAAATTAAAACCAATATAGTTTTAAGTGATAGAGAAGGAGTAATTAGTTGTCTGAAAAAAATTATAGTGCCGGGATGGTTAAGCTATCATTCTGGTTTTTGGAATTTAAGAAGATGATTAAGTTATTAAACGAGGATAAATCTTTTTCTGACATTAAAAAACTCAATCAACAAAAAAATATTTTTTCTGCTTCAAGCGATTTAAGAGCAAATCAAATATTCACTACATTATCAAAACGAGTCAAATCTTTAGACGAAAGTGTGTATCATTTATTTGAAAAACTGGATGTAAGCAATCAAAAGCTGATAGTGCTTATTTCAATAATGGCGAGTGATGATTTGTTTTTTGCGTTTATGCATGAAGTGTTTCGGGAAAAAATAATCTATGATACTGAAGAGCTAGCTGATCGCGACTTTAATATTTTTTTTAAAGACAAACAATTGCAAAGTGAACGAGTTGCTGGATGGCAAGACGATACTATAAAACGATTAGCAGCAAGCTATAAGACAATTTTGATTGAAGCTGGATTGCTGGATTTATTTGAATCAGAAGATAATGGTTCAGAAAATCAAATGAGAAAACATACTGACCGAAGGATTTTGAGACCTATCTTAGACTTGAATTTAGAACAATATCTCAAAGACCATGACATGCAAATAATGATTAATATTCTAACCGGAGTATCCTGATGAGAAGAATTAAAGATAGGCTGGATGAGGCGGAAAGTAAAATAAAAGCAAAAGCTTTTAGAGAGAATAAAGGATTAGGCAATGAAGTTGGTTATTATGTTTTCGATTATCCGGCAGAACAGGAATTGATCGTTCGTGATTGGGTTTCTGAAATGCAAAATAAAAATCAAAAGGGGACAGATGACTTTGTACTCAAAGTTTTTGATATCTACGATCTGATCATAGATATTCTTGAAGAAGAAGGTTTCCTTGAGCAATGCTTTAAATTTGAGAAAAACAGAGGCTTTGAAAGAATAGTCAGAGCTGTTGGTAACCTCTTAAAAGTTAATGATGAAGAAAGTATTATTGTCAAGCATATTGAGGATAATACACCTGAAAATGCTGTTGTTTTTCTCGTTGGAATTGGAAAAATCTATCCAATTTTAAGATCACATAAGATTCTTAACAATCTACATCAAAGTCTTGATCGAGTACCGGTAGTTTTATTTTTCCCTGGAAAATATGATGGACTAGAATTGGTTCTTTTTTCCAAAATTAAAGATGATAATTATTATAGAGCATTTAAATTAGTAGAATAATTCGCACATAAATTCATTATCAAGGAGAAAGTCAAATCATGTTAATTAAAGATATGTTTATTAAACCAATTGATCGCGACATTAAAGGTGTAATTAAGGTCGGACAAGCAGATGATGAAAATATTAAACAGGAACTTGAAGAATATGTAGTTACTAAAGAACTAGAGCAACATTTCAAGGATTTCTTCTCCAGTTATAAAAGAGGCATTGAAGGTTATACTGACAAAATGGGGGTCTGGATCTCAGGTTTCTTTGGTAGTGGTAAATCACATTTTTTAAAAATAATTTCTTATCTTTTAGAAAATAAAAAAGTGGATGGAAAATATGCGATTGATTACTTTGTTGAAGATAATAAAATAACTAACCCTCAAGTTTTAGAAGATATGAGACTTGCTACCGGAACTCCAACAGATGTAGTCTTATTTAATATTGATTCGAAAAGTGAAATGTCAGGCAAGCATAATAAAGATGCGATTGTTTCAGTTTTTCTCAAAGTCTTTAATGAAATGCAAGGCTTTCATGGTTCAATACCGGCTTTAGCGGATTTAGAAAGAACCTTGTCGGAACAAGGTAGATATAAAGAATTTAAAATAAAATTTGAAAATGAACTAGGTAAGTCATGGATAGAGTCAAGACATCAATTCGATTTTATTCAAGATGCAATTGTCGATGTACTGGTTGATATGGATTTTATGAGTGAAGAATCTGCCCGGAATTGGTGTGAAAAAGCGATTGAACCGTATCAAATTAGTATTGAAGATTTTGCCAAGAGAGTCAAAGAATATGTTGATAATAAAGGAGAAAATCATCATTTAGTATTTTTAGTTGATGAGATGGGTCAGTATATTGGAGATGACTCAAAATTGATGCTGAATTTGCAAACTGTAACGGAGGATTTAGGTACGGAATGTGGAGGTAAAGTTTGGGTAATTGTTACAAGTCAACAAGATATTGATTCAGTTACCAAAATTAAAGGTAATGATTTCTCCAAAATACAGGGTCGATTTGATACAAGACTTTCTCTATCTTCTGCCAATGTTGATGAAGTAATAAAAAAGAGAGTTTTGGAAAAAACAGCAACTGCTGAGCAAACCTTAAAACTAGTTTATGAACAAAAAGAAACTATTCTTAAAAATCTGTTGGTTTTTTCTGGAACAGTAGAGCAGAAGTTGCCGGAAAATAGCGAAGAATTTGCTCTGGTATATCCGTTCTTACCTTATCAATTTGATAGATTAGGTGATGTGCTAAATTCAATTAGAACTCATGGTGCATCAGGTAAACATCTTTCAGAAGGTGAACGTTCTATGTTGGCATTGTTCAAAGAATCAGCAATGAAGGTGATGAATCAAGAACATGGAATCCTAGTTCCATTCAATGTTTTCTATGATGCATTGCATCAATTCTTAGATCACAGTCATAAAGGTGTTATTTCAAAAGCTATAGAGAATAGAGAAATCAATCCTGAGCTAGAAGAAGACTGTTTCAATGTAAATGTGTTGAAGACTCTATTTATGATTAAATATGTTGATGAAATAGTACCGGATATTGAAAGCATTACCAGTTTGATGGTGGCGGAAATTGATGCTGATCGTATCAATCTTAAAGCCGAGGTTGAACGGGCTTTAGATATTCTAGTTAAGCAAAATTTAGTTCGACGAGAAGGAAATAATTATGTTTTTCTAACTAATGAAGAACAAGAAATCAATCAGAAAATTGAAAATCAAACTATTGAATTCACAGAAATAACCTCTAAAATTTCTGAAATAGTCTTTGCAGATATTTTGAGCGAGAATAAATATCGCTATCCTAACCACAATGGTCGTTATGTTTTTGCTTTTAATCAAATGGTAGATCATGGACAATTCGGAACTAGCACAGCTGATGGTATAGGAGTTCGGATCATTACTCCCGGTTCAGACTATATAGATCAAGAAAATGTTACATTACTTTCGAGCCAAGAACCGGAAGTATTTGTATTGTTACCTGATCAATCGGGTTATATGGATGAGATATCCAGAGCTATCAAAATCAATAAATACATCCGAACTGATGAATACAGAAAAATGGCAGGTCCTGAAAAAGTATATGCTGAATTGTCAACCGAACGAAGTTCAAGTCTGTCTAATGCAAAAATACTTCTGTCTGAAGCTCTGAAGCAATCAACAATTTATGTTAATGGATCAAAAGCTGAGATAGGATCTAAAGATATCAAGAGCAGAATAGAAGATGCCTTGGGTTTATTGGTCACCAAGATTTACAATAAACTAGATTATATAACTAAGGCAATGAATGAAGACGATATTCGAGAACTGTTCAAATCAACAAGACAACAAAGTTTTGATCTTAAGAGCGTTGATGAACCCAACGTACATGCTGTTTCTGATGTTAATATGTTTATTAATAGAAACTCTATATCACATATAAAAACTTCTATGAAGTCTCTTTTAGACAGATTCACAAAAGCTCCTTACGGGTTCGTTGCTGATGATGTGAGGTGGATTGTCGCTAAATTATTTGTTGATGATAAAATATCATTTTTCGTTAATAATGAAGAGGTTACTCTAAGAAACAAGAATCCTGAAGATTTTATTAATTATATAACCAAAAAAGCATATGAAAATAAACTATTAACTGATATCAAAAAGCAAGTAAGTTTCAATCAAATAAAGGCGGTCCAGGAGATTCTCAAAGATTTATTCCACTTTAAGGAAATAGAAGATGATCCTGATATATTAATGGATATATTTCAATCTCGTTGTCATACTTTAATTACTGAACTTAGAAGATTTAGTGATCAGACTATCGGTAAATATTATCCCGGTAAAAAAATAATTAATAATGGAATTTCTCTTATTGAGCCTTTAATGGAAATTAATTCTCCGTTCGACTTTTTTTATTCCGTTAATGAGAATCAAGATGATTTTCTAGATTTCATAGAAGACTATGAATTAGTAGCAAGATTTTTCAAAGGTGACCAAAAGAAGAGTTTTGAGACTGCTATAGAGGCGATGGCTATCTATGAAGAGAGTGCAAATTATGTAAATCAGGAAGATTTGCTCACAATTGTAGCAGAGATTAAGTCAATATTGAATAAAGAATCGCCATATGCAGATATTCCAAAACTTCCTGAACTAATTGAACAATACAATGCGATCTATTTGGCATTCTTGGATATGCATGCAAAACCAAGCCTGGATGCTATTGAAGATGCAAGAAAGAGGGTATTTGATGTTTTAAATAATAAACCTTATAAAGATACTCTGCGAGATAAATATTTTCAATTGTTTAAAAAACTAAAAGATAAAGCTGAAACATCAAACAATGTTGCTAATCTAAGAGGGATTATATTAGAGGCAGATCATCTAAAAACCTACTTGCTTAATGAAATGGAAAAAAAAGATCGGGAAATCCAACAGTTATTGGTGGAAGAGGAAAGAAAAAGAGCAAAAAAGCAAGCTGAACAAAAGGCAAAAGAACAAAACATTTCAGTTGACGAATTGGATCAAGAACCAAAATATGTTACACCTATACCAAAAAAACAAAAACATATAAGTATGAAAACACTTAGTTCAACAATTTCTTGGCATATTGAGTCAGAACAAGATTTAGATGAGTATATCAAAGATTTGCGTTCGAAAATAATTCAAGAATTAGATGCAGATAAAATTCTTAAGATAGAACTATAAGCAGAGCAACTTTTGATAGGGAAGGGCTATGGATAAAACAGCAATTAAAAACTTTGCCATTTGGGCAAGAAATAAATTAATCGCAGATGTTAGTGATAAAGCAGGGTTGCTAGGGATAACTGAAACAGAAATTAAGCAGCCACTTGATCAATCTGATCAGAATGTGGAATTTTTTGATATTGGTACAACAGATCCAATCTCAATTACAGGTAATCAAATTATTCAGAGAGCCAAACTTGTTGATAAAATAGAGCAACAGGCAAAACAAGTTGAATATAAAACAGCATATAACAATGTAATTGAAGAAGTTGCTTATACTTGGTTTAATCGTTTGATTGCAATTCGGTTTATGGAAATAAATGATTATTTGCCGACCAGATTACGAGTTCTTTCCTCAGAGCGAGCAGGAAAAATAGAACCTGATTTAATTACTTATGCATTAGAAGCTGATCTTGATTATTCTGATCAAGAAAGAATGGATATTTCTGAACTTCAGTTAAATAATCAAAATGAAGAACTTTTTGAGATGCTGTTTATCAAACAATGTAATGCTTTGAATAAAAACCTACCGGAGCTATTTGAAAAAATCAATGATTATACTGAATTATTGATTAACATTTCATATACTGACCCGCAAGGAGTTATCCATCGTTTGGTCAATGATATTCCTGAATCTAATTTTGATATTTCAAAACAAGGTCAAGTCGAAATAATAGGTTGGTTGTACCAGTATTATAACGAGGAACGTAAAAATGAAGTTATTAATATTTATAAAGGTACAGTAAAAAAAGAAGATATTCCTGCTGCAACTCAACTGTTTACTACGAGCTGGGTAGTTAAGTATATGGTGGATAATTCATTAGGAAGATATTGGATTGAAAGAAATCCCAAAAGTAAGCTTGAAGATAAATTGGAATTCTATATAAAATCTAAAGCTGAGAAAACAACTTATATAGATGATAATGTATCACCTGAGGAATTAACAATTCTTGATGATTGCATGGGAAGTGGGCATATTCTGGTTTATGCTTTTGAAGTATTAATGGAAATTTATCGTGAAGCAGGTTATACAGACCGCAATGCAGCTCAATTGATTGTGCAGAAAAATCTCTTTGGTTTAGATATCGATAAAAGAGCATATCAATTGGCGTATTTTGCGATAATGATTAAGGCAAGATCCTATGATAGAAGATTTTTAAGACGAGATATTCAACCTAATCTTGTAGCTATTGAAGAAACTAATATGATTTCTAAGTTTGTTGTTAAAGGGATCACAGAAGATTTTGAGCAAAATTCAATAGGTGATTATTTATTAGATGCATTCAAAGATGCAAAAGAAATTGGCAGTTTGTTAACGATTAAAGATTATAATTATGATAAATTCAATAATTATTTAGAGTCTTGTGCTATAGACGGTGCTGTAACTTTTGAAGAGATGCATTGGCATAATCAAATTCAACCATTAATGAAGAAAATTGCGCTACAAGCAAAGATTATGTCAAGAAAATATACAATTGTATGTACAAATCCCCCCTACTTAAATAAATTAGAGGGGAATTTAAGAAAATATGTATTGGATAATTTCAAAACCTTTGGCAGAGATTTGTTCTCATCTTTTATACGACGAAATTTTGATTATTGTATTAGAGATGGATATATGGCATTCATGACTCCGTTTGTCTGGATGTTTATTAAAACATATGAAAAACTTCGCGAATATATAGTTGACGAAAAATCAATTGTTTCATTAATTCAAATGGAATATTCGGCTTTTGAAGAGGCGACGGTTCCGATTTGCACATTTGTTTTACAAAATGGTACTGAAAAAAGCAAAGGATTATATCTAAGGTTATCTGAGTTTAAGGGCGGGATGGATGTTCAAAAAGTTAAGGTTAAAGAAGCATTAAAATCAGAACAAGTTGATTATTTTTACGAAACTAGTCAAAATAATTTCTTGAAAATCCCCGGCTCGCCGATAGCGTATTGGGCAAGTGAAAAATTGATGAATATTTTTATCAGATCCTCATTATTAAGTAGTTTGGCTATGCCAAGACAAGGTTTAGCTACTGCAGATAACAATCGCTTTCTTAGACTTTGGTTTGAAGTAAATCGTCATAGTACCCACTTTAATGCAAAAGATAGAAATGAAGCAGAAAACTGTGGCTGTAAGTGGTTTCCATATAATAAAGGTGGAGATTACAAAAAATGGTTTGGTAATAATGATTATTTAGTAAATTGGGAGAAAGATGGCGAAGAAATAAGATCTTTTGTTGATGAAAAGGGGAGACTTAGATCAAGACCGCAAAATATGGATTTTTATTTTAGGGAGTCTGTTACATGGTCACTAATTTCTTCAAGTATTACTGCCTTTAGATATAAACCTAAAGGACATCTTTTTGATATTGCAGGAATGAGTATGTTCCAATCAGGTCAATTGGATTTACGTTATTTGTTAGGATTATGTAACACGAAGTTAATTGATAAGTTTTTAGCAATACTAGCACCTACAATTAACTATCAAATTGGTAATATAGCAAATATTCCTGTTATTTATGATGAGCATAGTAGTTCAAACATTATAGATGTTACTGAAGAAAATATCTATATTTCAAAAACTGATTGGGATATGCATGAAACATCTTGGGATTTTAGCAAACATCCTTTAATTCAAAATGTTAAATTGGTAAGTGAAGCTTATGAAACATACAAATCTGAGGTAAACCAGAGATTTGAACTATTGAAAGAGAATGAAGAAGAGTTAAATCGAATCTTTATTGATATTTATGGTCTAGGGGATGAATTGACACCGAAAGTTAGCGATAAAGATGTGACTGTAGCTAAAATTTTTGATGAAAAAAAAGATATTTATGAAGAGATCAAAGGAAATCAATATGTTTTGACCAAGCAAGATGTTGTGAAGAGTTTAATTTCCTATGCTGTTGGTTGTATGTTCGGTCGCTATTCACTTGATGTAGAAGGATTAGTATATGCAGGTGGAGATTGGGATGATTCCAAGTATTCAACATATATACCTGATGACAATAATATCCTGCCCATAACTGATGAAGAATACTTCTCAGATGACATTGTTGGTTTATTCACTAATTGGTTAACCAAAGTTTACGGTGAAGATACGCTTGAGCAAAATCTTGAGTTTATTGCTGATGCTTTGGGAAATAGAGGAGTAACCAATCGAGATAAGATCCGCAATTATTTTTTGCAAGACTTCTTTAAAGACCATTCTAGAAACTATATGGTGAGAGGGTCAGGTAGAAGACCGATTTATTGGTTGTTTGACAGTGGTCGCCAACATGGTTTCAAGGCGCTGATCTATATGCATCGCTATAATCAAGATACAATTGGCAAATTAAGAATCAATTATTTGCATCGTTTACAACGCATCTACGAAAGTGAAATAGATCGAATGCAAGAAACAATTGATCGCAAAGATGACACAAGAGAAGTTAGGAATTCAATAACTCGTCAAGAAAAGCTTGTAAAACAATTACAGGAAGTTAAAGATTATGATCAGAAAATTGACCATCTTGCTAATGACCGAATTGAAATTGATTTAGATGATGGCGTTAGAGTCAATTATGCAAAAGTTCAAACTGATCGTTTCGGAAAGAAATGGGATATATTGGCAAAAATATAAAGCGGGATAAAATGGCAGAACTTAATTTACAACAAATAAGCGATAAATTGAATAATGAATTTGCCGGAAAATCCGGGAAACGAATGTTTTGGTATGATGATGAGGCTGAGTTCATTGAAGACATTGACAGTTTAAAATTAGATAATGTTAAGATATTGAAATTAGAAACCAATAATCAATTCTTCGTTAAATATCAATTGGAAAGAGTTGCTCCTGAATGTAATTATTTGATCTATGCTCCGTTTGAGAGACCTGATATAAAGTATAATCATTTAGAAGATATAATTATATATTCTGGAGAGTTTAAGGCTGACCGTGCATCAATAATTATGCTTGATCTAGGCATAGATTCTAAGTATAAATCAATTATTCAGAAACATCTAAAATTCTTTAGAGCGAAAGATCGAACTAAAAAATTCTATGAATTAAGACAAGAAAAATACTCAAAAGAACTCATTGAAGTAACAATGATGAGTGCTCTATGCGGGATCAAAACAACATCATTTGAAGAAGTAATACGAACTGTCATTGCTAAAGGTGAGTTGGAGAATAATAAATATTTGACTGAGTTTTCTAAATACAATCTCGAGCATTCTTTTTGGGAATTATGTTTAACTTATTTCGGTTATGCTGAATCTGAACCTAACTTAATTACTTTCATCTATACATTATTCATAACGCACACTCAGCAACATCTAAAATCTGATCTGCCTAAAAGGTGGCAAAAATATGCAACAAAAAATAGTGGTAGCGTAATTGCATTTATGGATAATTTGATGAACAACTCACTTTATAGTGAACGTTATAATCAGCTATCAAAGTTTGTTGCAGACAAATTAGATATTAGTATTGAATTTATTAACTATGACGCTGAAACTTTAGTAGATATATATACTTTTGAAGCAGTTGATAAAATTTTGCTTATTTGGCTTAGTGAACGTCTGTTAGCTGAAGACATTGGTGCCAGTCTATCCGGAAAAAGCATAGTTGAAATTTGTCAGTATCGTCGTAGATTACACTTCGGTTCCAAATATGTGGTAGAGTATCATCTGCTTGAGAGCGCGTATCACATTATTTCAGAATCCAGTTATCCGACAAAAAATCAGATAACAAAATCTTTGTCTGAGATTATAGAGCAGTACAAGATTAATGATTATAAGATAGATCAGCAATATCGAAATTATTATTTTAATTATGATCAAATATCAGCCAGACATCAGATGGGTAATGTTTGGCAATCAGTTCAAGCAAATTTTGAAAAACTATCTGATTTAGTTGAAGTAATATACACCAATAAATATCTTGATACATGTATTAATAATTGGAATCGAGCTTTAAGCAATGAAAACATACAATTGCTTGATAAATTGCAGAGAAATTTTTTCCGTGATCATATTCAGTATCAAAAAGAACGCGTTGTGGTAATCATCTCGGACGCTTTTCGTTATGAAGTTGGGGAGTCTTTGTATATGAAGTTAGAACAAGATGAAAAATGCAATCCGGAACTTGATACGATGATTAGTGTATTACCTTCTTTTACTAGATTTGGAATGGGTGCATTACTACCTCATAGATCTCTTCAGTTGACTGATGAGTGTGACGTATTAGTTGACGGAAAGCTCTGTGACAATCTTAAACAACGCGAGAATATGTTGCAAAGTTATCAGCCAAACAGTCGTAGTATCCAGTATGATGATTTAACAATGATGAAACGGGATGAATTACGCGAAGTCTTCACAGGCATGGAAGTTGTATACATATATCATAATCAAATCGATGCTCGTGGAGATAGATTAAATACTGAAAATGAAGTATTTAATGCTTGCTCTGAAGCAGTTGATGAGATTTTTGAAATAATTAAGCGTATTTCTAATTCTGCTAATTCATATAATTTTATTATTACAGCAGATCATGGTTTTATTTACAAAAGAGAAAAACTGGTTGAAACTGAGAAGATTTCAGACTTGACCCGGTTTGCAGATGAAAAAACCTCTATTAATCGTCGCTACATAGTTTCCGACCGTGAGATCAATGAAGAAGGTGTTGTTTCATACAAAATTGGTGATGTCTTGGCTAATGATGATATGAAATTTGTTTCAGTGCCATTAACATCCTTGGTATTCAAAGTTGCAGGTGGAAGTCAAAATTTTGTTCATGGAGGTTCATCTCCTCAAGAAATGATTGTGCCTTTAATAAAAGTCAAAGTTGATCGCTACTTTACTGAAACGAGACCTGCTAAGATTCTTTTAGTTAGTTTGATAACTAAAATTACTAATTTAGAAACTGTATTAGAATTCATTCAGTCTGAAGCTGTAAGTGATGTAGTAAAAGAAACGAGTTATAAACTCTACTTTGTATCTTCTAACAATGAAAAGATATCCAATGAATCTATCTATATTGCTGACAATAAGAGCGAGTCTTCTGCTAACCGAATATTTAGGTTGAATTTCAATTTCAAAAATGTGGAGTATGATCGCACAAAACCATATTATTTAGTTGCTTATGATGAACAAAATGATATCGAAATTTTCCGTCATGAGGTAATGATGGATATCCCAATGTATTAAATGTTACAGGGATAGTTGTTCAAAACATTATAAATGCCTGAATTCAATTCCAAGGCTATATCATAAAATGAAAGAGATGAATTATGCAACAAGAACAATCGATATTTGAATATATAAAGTCACATTTAGTAAATGGGGCTTTGCCACGAGATTTTCATTTGTCAGCCGAAGATGAAGATCAAGTTAGGTTTGCAGATGGTGCTACGGATGGCATTATGCTTTACCATATGGAGCCTGAGGATTTTGGTGAAGATGATCTGAAAATTTTAGCAGAAACAATAAACACTATTTCTGCAGGAGATTTTGATAAAGCAGAATCTAAACTGAAGAATCTTGGTGAGCAATACCGAGTAATATCAATAATGGATAATATTCCGGAATATATTTTTGAGAATATAAATGAGTTGGATCTAGATAATTTATTCTTATTTGCCTTAACTCAAATAATAGAATCCTCAGATGTCGAAAGTGTGAAGTTTTGCTTGCAAATAACGGGGTTAATTACACTGGAAGATGATTTGAAAACAATAATTAGAACTCTTGGCTTAAACGATGAATTTACAATTTTTGTGATTGTTAACATGCTGAATTGGGAAAATGCCAATTTGGAAATTTTTAACCTTGCACAAAAAGTTCATGGTTGGGGTAGGGTCCATGCCATAGAGCATCTGGAAGCAGATACTAAAGAAATTATAAATTGGTTATTACATCAAGGAATAAAGAATGATGTACTTCCGGAATATTCTGCTTTAACCTGTATGATAAAATCCGATGCGGTCAATCGTCTTAAAAGCAAATTAAATAAAAAAGATTTTTCGGCTATAAGTCAAATTATATATTATTTATTAATGGAAGAACCGGTTGCCGGGATTAGTGGACTTGAAAATCCTGAGCAAGTTTTATTAGATTTTTTAAAACAAGCCGAAATACAAAAATTAGACTTAGAAGATTATCAAACAGTAAATGAAATAAAAAATTATGCAGAAACAGAATTTGAGAACGACGATTTAGTAATTATTAGTCAAAGGTTATTAGATTCGGAGAAATGTAATGAAGCGGTTAAGGAAGCTGTAAGTAAAGGTGAGGGAATAGAACTTGCCCGTGCTCTTGATATACCATATAAAGCTGCATTATTAAAAGTCTTAAGTTCAGACTTCGAAAATAATTACTATAAATGTGATTATTTGGTTGAGGACGAAAAATATCTTGAAGATATGTTAAATATCTTTAGAAAAAATATTCATCCTGCAAGCATTATCACTGATCCGCAAGATGAACTAGGTTTTGATAATAAATTTCCGGACAATTCAAAACTCGATTTTTTGTTACAGGCCTTGACATACAAACCGCTAGCCGGAATGGATTACTTGGAAAAAACGATATCTGCGATCACGATTCGAAATCGTTCGTTGTCAATGCGAGTTTTGAAATCTTGGGTGAACACTTTACAAAAGCCATTAATTGAATTTGCTCCTAATTTATATGAAAAGTTATCTCTATCTTATACCAAAGAAATCGACGATGATATTAAGCAATCAATGTCTGAACTTTTATCTGGGAAAACAGATTTTTCTGAAGATGAAATATAGAGTTAAAACAGTATCTATATTTGATTGAGTTATTTTATTTATGGCTTAAGGCAAGACAATAATGGGAAAAGATATAATTAAAGAATTGAACATGGCGTCTCGAGAAGAGGTAGTTGTATTTTTAAAAAGTTTATGGGTTGAAAAACCTCTACCTTGCCCACAATGTGGAGGCAAATTAGATTATTTACATCAAAAGGCAAAAAAAAAGCAACAGCAATTGGAAGTGTTTTAATTGTGGAAAGGTTTATCAAGCAGTCAATATCCTATACAATTTATCTGATGAATAAATTCAGGTTTAGCAGTAGATCAATCTCATGCTTATTGATCGACGCTCAATAATGAATCAAACAAAATACAAGTAGAGGATTGATTAAATGGGAAAATCTAAAACTATATTAACTAGGATTGCTTTAATGATTGTCATTATCGCTGTAATAGCAGGTTCAATTTGGGGATATTATTATTTTAGAGATTGGACGAAACGCTATCGTTCCGAACTTGACACATTTTTCGGAAAAGATAATTGGGAATTTCTATCCGAAGAATCGTTGGATAGTCATATCTTAAAGGAACCCCGTATTAGAAACAATGATACTCCTCCTGTAGAGCCGGGACCGGCAAAATATCAAAATTGGTATATTAAACATAACAACAAAAGTGGTGAGCAAGAAGTATGGAAGATTACTAATCATGTTTACAAGCTCAATAAAAATAAATATTTCTTTTTAAATCAGAAGCGACTTTCCGCTAAACAAGCTTTGATTATGGAACTTATGGAGATATCCTTTCAAGTAGCAGGTGACGAAGTTAGAGATAATATATTAAATAATATCCTTTCCGAAGAGGAAGCCAATGTTTTCAATGTCTTAATTTCCTATTCAGGTGGAAATCCTCCTCCAAAAGTCTACAATCAACTTTGGCAACAAGATTGGTTTAATGTGAATGAAGTTTCAGCTGAGAATTACTTATCTACAGATATTTGGGATTTCTATATCGAGATCAAAGCATATGATTATCGTATCGACCAACTAACCGAAGCACAGCAACAACATATCATCGATAGTATGGAGACAATGGAGAAAAAGTTGCTCGAGAAATATGGCGACTATGCATCTTTTAAAATCATGATTGATCAGAACCACCAGGTGGAGTATGTCAACGGTCAGAAAAAATGATCAATTCTGGCAAAGTGGATATTCTGTTATAGGGTCACAAAAAAGCAAGCTGTCCAAGGGTGATCTTGGATAAGTTGGAATAATGAGACCAGTAGTCACAAAAAAGCAAGCTGTCCAAGGATGGTCTTGGATAAGTTGAAATAATGAGACCGTTCGGAACAAAAAATCAAGTAGTCCAAGGGTGGTCTTGGATAAGTTGAAATAATGAGACCGTTCGGAACAAAAAAGCAGGCTGTCCAAGGGTGGTCTTGGATAAGTTGGAATAATGAGATTGTTAATACATAGCCTAAGCTATAAATTCGAGGAGGTGATTTTGTGGAAATGAGACAAGACAATAGTCCTTTGCGAGTGTATTGCGAAGGTTGTGGAGCACCAATTGGTTTTGACATTATCAAGCAAACCTACTTATGTTCATACTGTGGCCAGAAAAAAGGTATTAAAGAAGCAAAGACTGATCTTGATAATTGGACGGAACTTCAAAAAGAGAATACCAAGGCAGATTCGCTTGGTCAGAATATGGCGGAATATTCATGTCCGTCTTGTGGGGCCGGGGTGGTGTTTCGAGAAGGGGAGGCATCTGAAACCTGCGCGTTTTGTAACAGTAAGCTAATTCGTAAGGATATTACAGATACTAGCAAGTTACCAAACCTTGTCATTCCTTTCTTCATTACTCCCGAAGAAGCAAGGGAGAGAATGCTTGAGTGGGGTAAGCGCAACAGTAAAGAGCCGGAGGTTAGAAATTTGGTCTCCAATATCAAGCATTTGAAACAATACTATCTTCCTTACCGTATTGTAAGAGGTCCGATTCAAGCTGAGGTGTCTCGTCAGGGAAATTTTCGCAGATTTGAATGTGCGGGATTTTTGAATGGGGTTGCTGTAAATACTTCTAAGCAGTTGGATAATATAGTTTTGAACGGGATGGAGCCTTTTGATTGGTCGGAGGCTAAGACTTTTGATTATGGCTATATTGCAGGTCTCCCGGTGAAGATTGATGATTTGTCGGATTCGGAACTTGATCAAAGAATTCGTGAGGAAGTAGAAGATGATTTTCGGCCCACGATTAACCGTATTTTGCATACTAAGAATGTCGGCGTAAATGTGAAGACAGGCGATATGAGCACACTTAATGCATTGCTTCCGGTATACTTCATTCGCAAACCTGGTTTGACTGCAGCTATGAATGGACAAACAGGAAGAATCGCAGTCTCTAAGAATCGTAAGAAACTTTCTATCCCTTGGTGGATTGAACCGCTTATCTATACAATCATTATCACGGTTCTAATTGGTATTCCTTACAATTTTGATCCTGAAATTCTTTTTTATTCAGGTGTAATTTTTGCTAGCTTGTTTTTTGCGATTTTTGGTGAGGGAGGGATCTCGTTTGTTAATAGAATCATTATTAAGAGTGAAACAGCGAAAGCGAGTCGAGATGAAGGTGTGCTCAAAATTGATGAGGAGAAGGATATCTTGAAGAATCCTTATGATAATACACCAATATTTTACGAGTCCAATCAGCAAGGTGAGAAAGTGCCTGTCAAGATAAGTTTTTATAGTGTAGGCAGATGGATCTATATCATCTTAAATTCGCTTATCACAATTTTTTTACCTGCAATCTTGGCCGTGGGGATACGTTTTATCTCTATGAATCCGAGTGAGAGCTTTTTTGATAGTTTTAAACCTTTCTATGGAATTGCCTGGTATACACTTGCCGGATTTGTTGTTCTCCTATATTTGGTCAAAGGCGTTCGATTAGAGGTATACGAACGTCCGATTATTCAGGAAATTTTACCGGATAATAAATTGCGAATGATGGGAAAACTTAGAGATAGGAAATTGAGTATTTTCTCAATATTTGCTACCGGAAAAGTAGATGAGAATGGTGAAAAGCAAACTCTTTTCAGTAAGCTTAAAGCTTTAGGAGGGTTAGGAGCTTTCGTTGTAATATTATTTTTAGTAATCCTTTTGGGTAGTGCTTTTGCTATTGCGATGTAATGTTACTATCAAAAGATAAAATGAAATATATTAATTAAGAATAGGGAGATAATATGGCTGATCCTTTAGCTGATGCAGATCAAATTAATAATGCTCGTATATCGATTGCTTTAATAAGTTTATGGTTGAATCTACGAAAAAAACCGCATAAAACTGAGAATGAAGAGAGAATATTAGCTATTTTCAATAAGTATATGTATAGCCTTGCGATTTTTATTTCAGTTATTCTTATAACAACTTCGGTGGCAATTTTCCTTAACGACAGACATATAAATAAAAAACCGGAAGGACTTGAATTTACACATTCACGATTTGCATATGTAGATAATGGTCAGTTGCGTTATACCAAGAAAAGATTTAACTATGTTGACCCTGCGGAGATTAACTTTGATATCTCAGAATTAGAAGATGAAGCCAAAATAAAACTCTATTTCGATGATCAATGGCAAGCAGTGGGAGCGATGGTTTATCACGATACCTTAACGCAAAGGATCTTTGTTTCTTTCATTATTGTTGCGAGTGAAGTAATTGCTATGATTATATATTTTTTGCATGCCCGTAAAACTTGGGCTGAACTATTAACTCATTATCTAAAAGAACATGGAATTTGATGAACAATGAAGAATTTTCTAAGATTTAATTTGCTAGCGAACTTCAAATCGCCTGATCTTTTCGATAACGGAAGCTTAATAACATCACAATGGCGGATAAGCCACCAAGAAACAGTAATGCTTGAACTAGGGGTATCCAATTATAGCTCTGTCCTATCCAAACCTTATAGACATCATTGCTTACATAGCCAAAGGGGAGTAAATTTGCTATGGGCTTTAAAAAGCTTGGTAACTGTTCTACCCTTATACCCATCATGCCTCCTAAAACCATAAAACCAAAATACATAGCCATACTAACTCCATAGGCAGGACCAAATTTACGGAAGAAGTTAGCAATTCCATGGGCAAGCATAAAGAGAATGATACCAAGCAGATAATAGATCAAAATGGTTAGGAAGAAGCCTTTCAGTGTAGGTATAGCAAGCTCCAACGTCAAAGAAAAAACACCGAGATTAATGATGATTCCGGCAGTAAAGAATATCATCAAAGAAATCATTCTTCCCAGCATCTGGGTTCCTTGTGAAAATCCAAAGAGCTGCATCCGCAGTGAGATTCTTTTCTGCATTTCTTGTGAGTATAAGGATGAATGTCCCAAAAATACCACAGCTAAAGGCACTAATTGTAAAAAAGAAAGTGCAATCGAGGTGGAAATCTCTTGATGTGCTGCAGCGGGAACATCTCTTATGACAGCTCGAATGATGATCTGACTCATCAAAAGTGGAAAAAGGATACCGAACCCTGGAATATACCAGTTGAATAGAAGATTTCGCAGCTCATTCATAATATAAAAACGATTTAACTTTTTCATGATTCTTTTCCTTCCCACTGGGCATGTGCATTAACACTCATGATTTCAATATCTCTGCTTGTTCGTTTATAGTCTATGTCCTTCTTTAGAAGATATTCGATAATTTTCCTTTCTTCTTCTTTATTTCTTGCACTGATTGCCAGTAGATGAGAGGGGGCTGCGAGAAGGGAAAGATCTTCCACGAGTCCTTCGTTCTTTCCATTCTTTTCAATAATAAATACTGTTTCTCCACAGTATTTATGAAAGAGATCTTGTTTATTGCCAAAATCAATGACTTTACCCTTTTCGAGAAGAAGAATCTTATCTGCAAAGTTTTCTAATTCTTCATAGTAATGGGTGATAAAACAAAGTGTACTTTGTCGATCTTGATAATGTTCTGTAATCAAATTTACCAGCTTTTGTCTTGAATCAAAATCCAGTCCTGAGGTCACTTCATCAAAGAACACAAGGGGTGCTTCTTGAGCGATAACAAGAATCAGTGTTAGACGCTGTCTTTGGCCTCCTGAAAGTTGGTTGTATCTCTTCCTGAGGGAATCTTTGAAGTCAAAAAAACTGATGAGATCCATGACCTTAGAATTAATCTCCAATTTTGATCCCAATATAGCTTCCATGACCGAACGTACACTTACTGTATTCAAATATTCATTAAACTGCATATGCACAGCAATATTTTCTTTTTCAACACCTAGATGATAACTCCCCTTCGCAGGGATAATTCCTAGAAGTGCATTGAGCAGTGTGGTCTTGCCTGCTCCATTGGAACCAAGAATGCCAACCCTATCTCCTTTTTCAATCTTGATAGGCCGATCAATATTCAGAGCAAGGTGGTCTCCGTAGTGTACTTGTAGGGATTTAATTTCTATCATTTCTCACTCCTTTCAGTTTTAATCTAGTTTCTGTTCTAATCTAACTTCTGTTTGTGTAGCCATGATGGAGCGGAGGATGTGCACTCGGGCATTTTCAATGAGAATCATAAGGATCCAATCAAAAATTCTACTAGATTTCGATACCGAAATGTCCAGCATCCAGCACAGCCAAATCAAAGCTCTCTTTCTCAAGAGTTTCAATGGCTTCATCACCTGTTTTGGTGTGGGTGACTTCATAGCCTGCAATGGTGCGTTACTCTTCCGGCACTTCACCGATGACCGCTTCATCTTCCAATAGTAAAATCCTTACTTTCATGAGAGCCTCCAGTACCAAATATACGCAAGGAATGTGTGTTTCATATGGATTTGATGTGAATCCTCTTTTATTGTACAAAGAAAAAGGACTCGTAGGTAATAGAAAAATACCATTCTTATGATAGTTTCAAAATTGGAAAAATATGCTAACCTTGGTTTGAAATTTTATAAGTAAAATGAAGCAACATGAAGTAATATATTTAGAATAGGAAGATGATCATGGGAAGGCAACATCAAATTACAAGTTTGGAAGATGCAGATAGAATGTTTAAAAATCTCACGAAGGTGTTATGAAATTAGCAGATACTTTTTCAGATAAAGAGCTTTTGGCGAAAAGTGTCAAACTAAGCATCCTGAAGTAGGAGTTATGCCAGCTAATTTCTAAGATATTTCAGATCTTAAATATTTGGAATCAATAATCTCTTTTTTATGAGAAAATTAAATTTACTATATGAAAGAGGAAAATAACATGTTTAAAAACATAATAATAATTATTAATGATATCATCGCGCTTGTACTTGAGATAGTAGCTCTATATCTATGGGGAAGATGGGCTTATACGATGGTTGATAATAAGTTGTTGAGTTGGTTTGCTGCGCTGATCGTTGTTGGCATATTCATCTTCATATGGGGACTCTATTTTTCACCTAAAGCTCCCCGAACACTTCCGTTAATGACTTATTATATACTAAAATATGTCGTTTTGACTTTACCGTCCGTTCAATTGATAAAGTCAAATTTATTCATCATGATATTAATAATTGTATCAGTTGCAGTAAATCTAGTAGTTCAATGGAAGTTAGGAAGAGGAAATTGGAACTTTTAATTTGATAAAAATAACAAATATTAACCTATCATTAAGCTGAATGCTTTATTGATTATCTTTGAAAATTTATTTTGATAAAGAAACCATGAGAGTCTACAAGCAACATAAAGGAAGATACGTTCACCTCGCATTGCATTACAATTGTATGAGGAAGGAATCGAACACAATAAGCATGTCGTCGCTAAACTAATGCATAAAATTAATCTTTGTGCCGAAGGTTATCATCGTAGATGGCGTTGTCAGAAAATATATAGAATACTAGAACGGCTTTGAAGGCGGATGCTAGACTTATGAAAAAGCATATAAACGAATCCATCTTTATTAACAGGCTTTTTATCAAGATTTAAAGAAAGTGACTGCTATGAGACTCTGGCATGAAAAACTAATTCAGTCCTTACCCAGAAATCAGCTTCTGGGTCAGCATAGAGAATGCTGTGCATTAAGAGGAAAGGGATGGGGGAAAAGACATTCCACTGTTAACTATGTCTTTGAGTATTCCCCCTATTTATTGTACAAATATCATCTCTTGGTGATGGAAGAAATGAATCGCAGGGGTTACAGGGTTAGCGCAGAATGGTTGAATAAAGACTACAGGGGAAAGAACATGGAAAGATATGACAATCTTATACCGATGGAGGTAATTTCTCCTATATACCAAGAACACAATGAGGAATATTTGATTGAATGTCTTGAGAATTTAGAGAGCAAGCATATATTCCTGGAAATTGAATAGGTATTTCTGTCACTGACATGGAATGCACTACCGAACAGAGAGAGAAGTTCGGATAGATGCTAAAATGAAGCTGTTAAGGAGAGTAAAAGACATGAAAAATTAAAAGCTCATAAAAAGAACTGTAAATAACCACACACCCTGATGTCACACCAGTGCTATATATATATATAGAGAGAGAAAAGCCTGATTTCAGTGGCTTTATCTATCTCCAAAGTAGCAATAATTTCAAATTGTCCTTGATCCGTGCTTTGGCTCTGGTTAACCATTCTTGTAAATAAATATAGTTAAGAATTTCGGATTACTAAAGTATGATGGCTAAGCTTAACTAATAATTTAAAAATTTAATTAAATATTCTTAAAATCAATTTTTGAAAACAATCAAAGACAATTCGCAATAACTTTATCCATTTTACCTCAATAAATGTTAGTATATAGTTTGTTCTAAAAAATATTCTATTTGAGGTGAAGTATGGAGACTGTATTTATGTTGTCCTTTGCAGACATATTAAGTGATATTTTGGCTGCATTGGGTGTAGTTTTGAATGGGATTCCCCAAGGATTATTGGCCTTATCCTACGGCTTTGCCAGTATTCCTACCGGGATAGGATTCGTGGTCGGAGCTGTTGCCTGTATGGCTTTAGGATCGGTAGCACCAATTTCCTTTCAAGCTGAGACAATTGTTTTAGCTGGAACCATGGGAAAGAATCTACGGGAACGTTTATCAATGATCTTATATGCCGGCCTAATAATGGTTGCATTGGGACTTACCGGTACTTTAAGTTTTATTGTTGATTTAGCAGGTGATACTGTTATTAATGCGATGATGGCGGGTGTAGGAATTCTCTTGGCCAAAATTGCATTAGAGGGTCTTAAGAAAAACAAATTAGTTACCGGAACTTCATTAATTAGTGCAATTCTGGTTTATTTCTTCCTAGGTAACAATCTGGTCTTAACGATTATTATTTCAGTTGTTGTTTCCAGTATCGTAGCGAAAATAGCTAAACAAGATATCGGTGGTGGGATCACAGATGAAGTTAAAAAATTAAAACTGGTTAAACCAACTTTTAATTTGAATATCTTGCGCGGTGCCTTGGCACTGGCTTGCTTAACAATTGGGGCTAATATTGCTTTCGGTAGTATTACAGCCGGTATGACTGAAGGTATGGCAGTTAATATAGATCATCTTACAGTTTACTCGGGTTTGGCTGATGCGGTGAGCGGGTTATTTGGTGGAGGTCCCGTCGAAGCAATTATTTCAGCCACAGCGGCGGCTCCTCATCCGGTCACTGCCGGTGTGATTATGATGTTAATCATGGCTGCCATATTGTTCTTGAGACTTTTGCCTAAAATTGGCAAATATGTACCCAGTGAATCTATTTTTGGTTTTCTTTTTATCTTAGGTGCGGTTGTTACAGTTCCGGTCAATGCGGGTATTGCTTTTGGCGGTACGATCCCGGGTAATGCAATTGTAGCGGGAGTTACTTTGGTTGTAACTGCAGGTTCGGATCCGTTTTTCGGCTTGGTATCAGGTACAGCGTTACGTTATTTATTTGAAGCAGGAATCATTTAAGATATCTAAAGAAGTACTTGATTAATTTACTTTTCTGAGGGGAGAAACAGATGACTCATTATGAATTAAAAATAGCGGGACTGACTCGTCAGTTGCCGATTATTAAAATAGCTGACGACTTGGCAATTGCCAGTTTTGTAATTTTAGGTGATGCGGAGATTGTAGAGAAAACTGCCCCTGAATTGCTCAAGCGGTTACCGGAGATAGATGTAATCGTCACAGCAGAAGCAAAGGGAATTCCTCTGGTTTATGAGATTAGCCGCTTATTGCAGCTTTCACGTTATGTCGTAGCTCGAAAAAGTGTAAAAGTTTATATGGAAGATCCGTTCAGTGTTGAATTGGATTCTATTACCACAGCAAAGTCACAAAAATTGTATTTGGCAAAAGAAGATGTTGAATTAGTTCAAGGCAAGAGAGTAGCGATTATTGATGATGTTATTTCAACCGGAGAATCGCTCAATGCACTTGAAAATTTAATCAGACAAGCAGGCGGAGAGATTGTTGCTAAAGCGGCAATTCTCGCAGAAGGTGATGCAGCAAAAAGAGATGATATTATCTTTCTTGAAGAATTACCTTTATTTCCTGTAGATTAGTTGTTATTAAAGCGGTTACTGCCGGAATTCGCTCAGCAATAAAGAGCCGTCTTTGCCACTTAGTTCAAGAGCAAAGTATCTGGTAGTGCCGCTTCTGTCAATATATGCAATGCCATATTGCGGTATAGTTTCAAAATATGTCAAATTAGCCACTAGGAAACGTTCAGAAGTCAACTCATCCAGGGCAAATAACTCTCTTGTTAAGAAAGAAATATTTCCTAAGTCATCAATATTATCTAATTCTAGTTCGAGAATTTTAAAATTTTGCAAATTGTTTTCTGTAGTGAATACAACTCTGACCTCCGGATCGGGCTGTTCAACACTAAATTCATCATAAACAGAAGAATTATCCAACACATCCTCGGCCCAATGGACATTTACTTCTGAACCAATGGTGTCAGTAGCTTCACTAACAGGACTATGCTGAGAAAAGGGAATTAATTCTATGTTTTGAATTTGTTTTAAAAGATCTGATTCGATCTGCCAAAATTCTTCATCACTGATTGCCAGCTCCTCTGAGACAGACTTATCCCAAATGCCGGAATTATTGTGATAAAATCCGATTTCTTGAAAATTATCATCTTTCTCATAACTGAAAAAATAATCATTGCAAGTTAAAGATAAGCCGTCCGGTGTAAGAGTATATGTCCCAAAGATACTATAAATCGCTCCATTTGAGCCCTGATAGAAAAAATCAGCATCGCCAATATAACGGTAGCTGCTTCTGGCACGTCCTTCAAAAGAGAAAACCGGCTCGTCATTTACACAGGTATATATTGCCAAAATAACATTACCGTAAGCAACGGAGTTGTCTTTTTCTGCAATTGCAACAATTAAAAGCTCCGGAATTCCGTCTTCGCTAATATCTTGAATAGCATAACCTACGCTAGCCAAGGCATCATTTGTTTCCATAAATGAAATTGCTTCAAGTAAACCCATTTTGCCGTCACCTATTTGATAATCTTCGGAGCCGCTTAAGATAAGGTTATAGTAGCTATCCAACACCTCAGTGTAAATTTTCGTATAATCAATTTTAGGTTTTTCGGGTTCAGTTTGTGAGATATTGTCAGTAGTAGTGATTTCTGTGGTTTCACTGGTAGTTTGCTCTTCAGCATTAGCGTCAGTTCGGACAATGTCAGTTGTTTCTTTTTTGTCAGAATCAATAAGCCCGGGAACAATTTTATTAATACCACATCCGGAAAGCAGTACAAATATTAAAGAAATTAAAAGACCATAAATTAATGACTTAGATTTCATTTTTTACCTCACAAACTATTTTGGCTGTTCTGTTAAGTTAAAAATTAAAAAGAGATCTGAAAAGCCTCTGGTAAAATGTTCTTGAACAAAACTATTTACCTCCGAGAAAGGACAATTCAGATCTCTATGAAAAGTATATCAAATAATTCATCATTTAACCTAGTTTGCCCTCGTTGTTTTTCTAATAATCTTTATCGTTT
>FZPS01000227.1_pt177 | contig 24373 bp, 28 predicted proteins | sample 1817821 | NCBI WGS metagenome assembly FZPS01 (sample SAMEA104158645, study PRJEB21678) | metagenome | place: Germany | collected 2015-04-21 | reverse complement strand
TGCTAAGTTCCTTAATCTTTGACTGAGCGAACTGAACATAAGAATCAGAGTTCCTACTTAGTTTGTTAATCCAATCCTGAAATGGAATCAAAGTAAACACCTTGATTTGAACCCTTAATTTATTTTTGTCTTCATCTTTGTCAAGGATAGTATCTTCAACCCTGATCCTCATCTTGGGATCTAACAAACCTTTCTTATACTTTTCGTATAAGATATGCTGAGTTTTCTTTGCAACAGCAAGTGAGTAGCCAAGATCCTCATTATCTGTGGAAAAATTACCTAACCCAAACATAGATAGTGGCAAAGTAGCGATGTTTATTGGCTTAATCTCAATCACAGTCTCAAGTAAAAGATCTTCAATCATCATATTCTCTCTATCCTCTATATTCGAATTTTTTCTAATACCCATTTTAATCCTTCCTTCCCTTTTCAAATATATTATATTAATATATAATAATATCTAAATATAGTATAATAGATAAAGGTGATATAAATGGTAAGATTACAAAAAGCTTTAGCTGATGCCGGAGTTGCATCAAGAAGAAAAGCTGAAGAATTAATTACTTCAGGACAAATTAAAGTTAATGGAGTAGTTGTAACTGAATTAGGTTTTAAGGTAAGCGATTCTGATGAAATCTTATTTAATGATGAGTTAGTTATAAGAGAAGAAAAGGTTTATTATCTATTAAATAAACCAACTGGTTATGTTTCTACAGTTAAAGATGAAAAAGGTAGAAAAACAGTACTTGATCTACTAAATAAAGATGAAGTAAGTGAAAGAGTTTACCCAGTTGGTAGACTTGATAGTGATACAGCAGGAGTAATACTGCTTACAAATGATGGAGACTTAACTTATAAATTAACTCACCCCAAACATGAAGTAGAAAAAGAATATTTAGCAAGAGTTAAAGGAATTGTTGTAAGAAATAAAGCTAAAGAAATTCAAAAAGGTGTAATAATTGATAAAGACTATTTAGCTAAACCTAAATTAGTAAGAGTAGTTGAATTAGACAAAGAAAAACAAACAACCCTATTATCGATTGTTTTAACTGAAGGAAGAAACCGTGAAGTTAGAAAAATAATGGAAGCCGCAGGCTTTCCAGTTATTAATCTAACTAGAATTAGATTTGCACACCTGACAACAGAAGGTGTTGGAAGAGGTTATTATAGAGCCTTAAAAATACATGAAATTAAACAGTTAAAAAGTTTATAAAAATAGCAATAGATGAATTACCCATACATAGTATGGTATAATATTTAAGACTATGGAGGATTTTTATGGGATTTAAGTTAGCTATAGATGGCCCAGCGGCGTCGGGGAAAAGTACAATTTCAGCAAAATTAGCAAAAAAATTAGGCTGGAATCATATCGATACGGGTTCTATGTATCGTGCAGTTACTTTAGTCGCATTAGAAAAGGGCATTAATTTAGAAGATGAGTCTAGTTACTCATTTGTTAAAGATTTAGATATCAAATATGAAAAAGAAAAAATATTTGTAAATGGCAAAGATGTTACAAAAGCAATTAGAGAACCAATTGTTAATGAAAATGTTTCTCTAGTATCATCATTTCCAAGTGTTAGAAAAGAGCTAGTTGCTCTTCAACAAAAAGCAGCCCAACACGGTGATGTTATTGTTGATGGTCGTGATATTGGAACAGTTGTAATGCCAAATGCAGATTTAAAAATCTTTTTAATCGCCTCAGTTGATGAGCGAACAAAAAGAAGATATTTAGATTTTATTAATGCTGGTAAAGAAGTTGATCTATCTAAAGTTAAAACTGATCTAGAAATTAGAGATCAAAAAGATTCCACAAGAAAAGAATCACCACTTATAAAAGCAAGCGATGCAATTTTACTTGATACGACAGATATGTCGATTGAAGAAACTATAAAGTCAATTATTAAATTAATTAATGATAAAAGAGGAGAATGATTATGGACTTAAAAAAGAAAGATAAAAGTCAGTTTGAAGAAATGAGTATGGAAGATCTAAAAGTATTTATTCCAAGAGCTGGACAAAGAGTTACAGCTGAAGTAATTGCTATTGAAGACAACTTACTTTATTTAGATCTACAAGCTCAAACAGAAGGAAGAATTTATTTAAACGAGTTCACTAAGAAAAAAGTTGATAGTTTTCATGAACTAGGAATTAAAGTAGGAGATATGGTTTCAGCAGAAATCAAAAAGGTCCAAGATGACCCAGCTTTAATTTTACTTTCAAGATTATCAATGGTTTCTGAAGAACATTTTGAGGAATTAGAAGACGCACTTAAGACTGAAGAAGTTATTAAAGCTAAAGTTGACGGTTTTAATTCAGGCGGATTAACTTTAAAATATCATTCATATGATCTATTTTTACCAAGAAGTTTACTAGATCATGAATTATATGACAATAGAGAAAACATCGTCGGACAAGAACTAGAAGTTATTGTTTCTGAAATTAAGCCAGGTCGCGGTAGAAACCGTCGTCCTAATATTATTGTTTCAAGAAAACCAATTTTTGAAGCAGCAAGACAACAAGCTTATGAAGAAAGAATGGAACTTAGAAAAGAAGAGTTAGGCGAAATTAATACTGGTGATGTAATTACTGGTACTGTTGAAAAATTAGAACCACATGCAGCAACTATTAAGTTTGAACATGTAATGGGACTCCTTCGTATTTCACAAGTTTCTCACTACCGTATTGATAAGATTGAAGATATCTTATCATTAGGTGAAGAAGTTACTGTAAAAGTAATTAAAAAAGAAGGTAACCGTTTAGACTTATCAGTTAAAGCCTTACAACCAACACCATATGAAGAATATATTTCAAAACATAACGTTGGTGATACAGTTTTAGGTAAAGTTGTTGAAAAAACAGTTTATGGAATCAAAATTGAAGTGGCAAGAGATGTAGTAGGCTTACTACATAGAAGCCAATATTCATGGAATCCAAATGATAACTTTGCATCACATGTTACACATGGTGATGAAATTGAACTAGCTATTTTATCAATTGAAAAAGGTAAACGTAGAATTAGCTTTTCAAGAAAAGCCTTAGAAGAAAACCCATGGAGAAATGTTACACTAAGACGTAATGACATTACAACAGTTAAAGTTTTAGAAGTATTAGAAGATCAATTAACAGTTGAAGCTCAAGGGGTTGAAGGAGTTATTAAACTAGAAGAGTTAGGTCTTGAAAAAGGACGTCCAGAAGATTATTTCGCAGTTGGTGATGAAGTAGAAGCGGTAGTTATTAGAATTATGCCATCAAGATGGTATATTGAACTATCAGTTAAAAGAGTTAAAGAAATTGCAGCTAAAAAAGAAGTTCAAAAACACTTAAAAGCACAAGATGATGACTCAGGAATTACAATTGGTGAAATTTTTGAAGGTGACAACTAATTAAAAGGAGTAAGTAATGTCTTTTAAAGTCGCAATTGTTGGCCACCCAAATGTCGGTAAGTCAAGTTTATTTAACCGACTTATCGGACAAAGAAAAGCTATTACTCATGATGAATACGGATCAACAAGAGATCGTATTTATGGTAATTCGGAGTGGCTAACCAAACAATTTAGCGTCATAGACACAGGGGGAATCGAAATTAGCGATGCCCCTTTTTTGCAAGAAATTAAAGAACAAGTCTACATCGCGCTCGATGAAGCTGATGTAATAGTGATGATGGTAGATGGTCAATTAGGGCCAATTGAAAGTGATTATTATATTGCAAATATTTTATATAAATCAGATAAACCAGTAATTGTTGCAGTTAACAAAATTGATGATAAAATTCATCAATCTAATGCATTTGAATTTTATACCCTAGGATTAGGAGATCCAATTGCTATTAGCTCTCATCACGGAATAGGTATTGGTGATTTACTAGATGAAATAGTAAAATATATGCCAGAAGTAAGTGATATTAGAGTAGATGATTCAATTAACTTTGCAATTGTTGGTCGTCCTAATGTTGGTAAATCTAGTTTAACTAACGCTATTTTAAGAGAAAATAGAGTTATTGTATCAGATCAATCTGGTACAACAAGAGATGCAATTGATACTACATTTACTAAAAACAGACAAAAATACACGGTTGTTGATACAGCAGGTATTAAAAAACGTGGTAGAATTTATGAAAGTACTGATAAATATAGTGTCCTTAGAGCTCTTGAAGCACTTGAAAGAGCGGATGTTGCCCTATTAGTATTAGATGCTGATGAAGGAATTATTAATCAAGATAAGCATGTTGCTGGCTATATTATGGACTATTTTAAAGCTTGTGTAATTGTTGTTAATAAATGGGATAAAATTGATAAAGATGATAGAACTATGAAACGTTTTGAAGATAAAGTTAGAGAAGAGTTTAAATTCTTAGACTTTGCAGAAGTAGTATTTATCTCAAGTAAATACTCTGAGCGAATTGATACAATTTTCCCAGCAATTGATAAAGCTTATGAAAACTTTAATAAAGAGTTATCAACTAGTATCTTAAATGAAGTACTACTAGAAGCTACAATGACTAATCCACCTAATATATTTAACAGAGGTAGAGCTAATTTTTCATATATTACACAAATCGGTATTAAACCTCCAAGCTTTTTAGTTTTTGTTAATAACCCAGAATATGTTCATTTTTCTTATTTAAGATATTTAAATAATGAATTTAGAAAACATTTTGATTTTACTGGTACACCAATTAAATTTAATTTAAGGGAGAAAGAATAATGAAAATTGGAATTATTGGCGGTGGGTCTTGGGGAACCACACTAGCCCAAGTGTTACATGATAATGGTCATAATACATTAATTTATGATATTAATGAAAGTAATGTTTTAAAAATAAATGATCATATTCACCCATTTTTTAATTTAGAATTACCAAGAGATATTAAAGCAACTACTAATTTAGAAGAAGTAATTAACTTTTCTAATTACTTATTACTAGCTGTGCCAACAGCAGTAATAAGAGATGTATTAATAGACATTAATAAATTATTACATAAAAAAACATATTTTATAAATGTCTCAAAAGGAATTGAACCACATACATTTAACAGGATTAGTGAAATAGTTAATCAAGAAATAGACAAAAAGTTTTACGGCGGATTTACAGTTCTAACTGGCCCTAGTCATGCTGAGGAAACTATTCAAAGAAAATTAACACTACTTACAGCCGCAAGCCTTGATGAAGAGTTTGCTTATAAAGTTCAACAATTATTTTCAAATACTACATACATGAGAGTGTATCGTACTAATGATTTAATTGGTGCTGAAGTTGGCGGAGCTGCTAAGAATGCTATAGCGATTGTTAGTGGGGTAGCAACTGGTCTTAATTTAGGGGAAAATGCCCGTGCAGCGCTAATAACCAGGGGTATAGTAGAAATTGTTAAGTGTGTTGAAGCCCTAGGTGGAGAAAGAGAAACCGCCTTTGGTTTAACTGGAATTGGCGATTTAATTGTTACTGCCTCAAGTGAGAATTCAAGAAACTTTCAAGCAGGTAAAAGAATCGGACAAGGCGTACCTCTTGAGAAAGTATTTAGCGAATCAAAGATGACAATTGAGGGTGTAAGAAGTATAATTGCCTTGCATGAAGTTGCAGTTGATAAAGGTATTGAACTTCCAATAATTTCAACAGCTTATCGTGTTTTATTTGAAAATTTAAATATCGATGATGCTATAACTTCGTTACTTACAAGGGATTTAAAAGATGAGAAATCACTTTGAAGTGATTATCAAGCCATAATATTTTAAACATTTACTTGCTATTAAAAATATTTAGTGTTATAATTGTTATAACGAAATGGGAGGTAATATTATGAATAAAACAGAATTAATCGTATTAATGGCTGACAGAGCTGGCGTTACTCAAAAAGTAGCGGGAGAAGTATTAGATGCATTTACTAGCATTGTTGCAGAAACTTTAGGTGAAAGAGGAGAAAAAGTAGTTATTACTGGATTCGGTACATTTGAAGTTAGACATCGCGTTCAAAGAAGCGGCGTAGATCCAAGAACAGGTGCTCCAATTATAGTTCCTGCTCAAGATACACCTGCATTTAGAGCTGGTAAATTACTAAAAGAAGCTGTTAAAAAGTAAAAAAAATAACTAAAAACGCCCTCGTGGCGTTTTTTCTTTTTATCCACATTTTTATACAAATGCCTTTATAATCATGTTAAGTAGTGAAATTCCTGCTTATTTTTATTATAAACTATCCCCATTTACTGTGGAAAACTATACAATATGACTATGTTAAAATATAAGTGGGTGATAGTATGAACTTATTTGAACTTGCACAAACTAATCAATTAGATATGTTAAAAACCGAAGTTACAAATATTAATATTACTGATACTAGAGGTAGAAATTTACTACACTATGCAGTAATTGGTAACTCTGTTGAAACTGTTCTTTGGTTAATTAATCAAGGAATTAATGTTAATCAAGCTGATGAATCAGGAGAAACGGTTCTTTTTGAATGTGTCAGACGTTCAAATATTGAACTTGCAAAAATCCTAATTGCAAACTTTGCAAACCCTAACATTGAAAATAGAAGATATGAACTTCCAATTCATATTGCTGCTGGTAGAGGTGATTGGAGATTAATCCAATTACTTGTTGAAGCAAAAACAATGTATAATAAAAAATCTGCTGATGATAAACAATTAATTCATTATGCGGTATTAGGCGGACATATTGATTTAATACCTAAAATTGTTGATTTAACTGAAGTATCTTACTTTGTAAGAGATGAGTTTGGTAATACCTTACTACATTATGCAACAAGAACATCTAGTTTAGCAGTTGTTAAGTTTTTAGTTGAAAAAGGCTTAGATGTTAACGCACTAAATGATCAATATGAAACTCCAGTTTTTGCAGCAGTCAAAAACAATAACTTTGAAATTGTTAAATACTTAGTTAAAGAAGGAGCGTTTATTGATATTAAAAACCGCAGATTTGAAACTCCACATGATATTTCAATTATTCATGACCGCGATGAAATAAGAGCTTACTTAGAAGAAACACAATATCAACCATTTTATCAAGATAATAAAAGAAGCCAAGCATTAACTTTGGCAGTTTTAAATCGTGACTATCATGAAATAAGAGTATTAGTTATGGCTCATACTCGCTTAAGACCAAATAAACTTGGAAAAACAGCTCTAGATTATGCAAAAGAATATCGCATGAAATCAGCTGTTCAAATGTTACAATCATTATAAAATAATAAAATATAAAGAAAACTCGGGATTTCCCCGAGTTTTTTTAAAATGCAACTAGTGCAATTATAATTGATAGTGCGTTCCAAATCATATGAGCACCGATTGTTACAATGACATTTTCTTTAAATATCATATAAACGCCACCAAATGCAAATCCCATTGCAAGATACGGAGTTAGTACATATAAGAAATGTCCGATACTTGTTAAAGTTGCAAGCTCACTTGAAACGTGTAATAAGCCAAATGCAAATGATGAAATAATAATTCCAAGCCTTGGCTTTCTACTTAATTCAAAAATTGTTTTTCTAAATATTAACTCTTCAATAATTGGAGCAAGAATTACGGTTGCAAATATCATTAGTGGAATTCCAAATCCAGAAAGTGACATCTCAATTGCTAGTTGGTTTTGTGATTGTCCACCACTAATATTAAATATTATCGTAATTAGTTGTTGGATAACACCACTTACAGCCATTGCTCCAAATAAAATTCCAAATCCAACAAATATTCCTAAGATCATTTGTAGATCTTTTTTCTTAAATGGCTCAAAGTCAATTTTAATATTTGGCCATAGTAAGTATCCGACAACACCAATTAATATCACATTAATTAAAACGTTAGTAACGGTAATAGTCATATTAGAATAACGTTGAGTATCTTTGTTAATTACAACATCATTTACTAAATCATAATTTACAATAAAACTAGGATAACCCATTTGACCTTCATCAGTGCGATATAGCACTATCTTGCGATTACCTTCCCATGTGGTGCGTGTGCCATCAATAAATTCAGATAACGTATCTAAGTTAATATGTTCACTTTTATCTTCATCAATTATTACCCAGTCTTTTTTAAAAGTATCTAAGTTATAATTGTTAACTACTATTAATAAGTTTTCATCGTAATCTAGGGTGTAGAGATATTTTTTATATACAGAATTGGAATTGTTAAAAGCTTCTTTTTCTACAAAAGCAATTCCATCACTGTCTGATATTACACTTTCAATTACTTGATCAACGGGACTTACTTTATTAATACTACCAGGTATTAATGAAATAAGTAGTGTGATAAGTGAAGCTAAAAATAAAAATCCAACTATATAACTTGATAAAGCAATAATATGTTTTGATAACATTTTTTGTCTGAATTGCTTTTTATCTAACTGTTCTTGTTTTTCTTGTTTTTCCTCTTTAAACATTTCTTCAAAATCTTTGTATGGTTCATTTTGTTGATTGTTTTGCATTTTAATCACCATTCCTTGTGATAAATATTATACAATAACTTATGCATATATGCATAATATATGATAAAATAGTAAAAAGAGGTGACCACTATGAAAAAGAAATCATTTGTTGTAATTGGAATCGATTCATTTGGAGTTGCAATTACAGAAGAATTGCATGCTCTAGGTTATAAAGTTACAGCTGTTGATTACACTAAAGAAAGATTAAACCCAATTATTGATATTGTTGAATATTCAGCTTTTGGTGATGTAACTAGTGAAACAGTATTAAAAGAATTAGGATTATCACATGTTGACCATGCGATAATCTCTTTAGATAAGTTTGAAGATTCTATTTTAACAACTCTAATTTTACATGATATGGGAGTTCCACAAATCACAGTAAAAGTTGAAAGTGATTATCAAGAAAAAATCGCTTATAAAGTTGGAGCTAGTTTTGCAATATTTCCAAACCGTCTAACTGGAAGAAGAATTGCTAGAAAACTAATTAGTGCCAATATTTTAGACTATTATGACATTGACGAACAGTTCGGTGTATACGAACTTAAAGTCAATGGTACTAAATATGATAAAAAAACATTAATCGACTTAGAACTTCGTAATCAATACGGAGTAAATATTGTTGTTATTAAAAGAGGTAATACAACATTTATTCCAAAAGGTGTCGATTACTTATCACAAGGTGATGTTATTATTGTAATTGGTCCACATAATAAAATAACAAAATTTGAATCAACACTAAATGACTAAGAAAATACTAATTGCTACTCATAATGAAAATAAAGTTAAAGAGTTTAGACAAATACTACCTGAGTATAACTTTATATCACTTAATGAGTTAAAAGATTTTAATGATTATGAAGAAGTAGGTTCTAGCTTTGAAGAAAACTCATTTCTAAAAGCTGATCATTTTTTTAGTAAGCATAAACTAATTACTATTGCCGATGATTCAGGACTAGAAGTATTAGCTCTTAATAATGAACCAGGCGTTAATTCAAAAAGATATAGTGGCGGAAATGATAGCGATAATAATAAATTACTTCTTAAAAACTTAGAAGGAATTGAAAAAAGAAATGCCAAATTCCGCTGTGTATTAACTTTAATTTTAGAAGACGGAGACACTACTCAATTTGAAGGAGAATTAGAAGGACTAATTTCACTAGAACCAAAAGGAGATAGTGGTTTTGGATATGATCCAATCTTTTATATTCCAACCATGCAAAAAACCTTAGCAGAGCTAGGTAGTAAGTATAAAGATAAACACTCTCACCGTTCGATTGCCCTAAATTACTTAAAGGAGTATTTAGATGAGAATATTAGTAACAAGTGATATTCACGGTGATGAACAAACCTTACATAAACTTAGAAAAAAAGAACGATACGATCTTCATCTAGATTCCGGGGATTCAAACATACACCCACAAAATCTTCAAAGTATGCAAATAGTATCAGTTAAAGGTAATACCGATTTTTTTTCTAACTTACCTCTAATAAGAGTAATTGAAAATGAGCTTGGAAAAATATTAATTGTTCATGGTCATATTCAAGGTGTTAAAAGCGGACTTAAATATTTATATGAATTAGGGCAAGCTCAAAGAGCTAATATTGTTATTTATGGTCACACACACTATCAAATGTTAGAACATCAAGATGGTATTTATTATCTAAACCCAGGGTCCCTTAGGTTTGATAATAAATACGCAATTATTACAAAAGAAAAAATCGAACTAAAGGAGTTATGAAATGGAAGACAAAATTAAAAAGGCAGCCGCAGAGGTATTTCATACAAATATTGATAATATAAATATCAAATACCGTCTTTTAGGCGGTATGAGTAATTATACATATGTTATTAGTTATAAAGATGAATTATATACAATACGCTTACTTGGAGATGGAGCAGAAATATTTGTTGATAGAGTTGCAGAATACCACAACTTAAACGAAGCCTCAAAGTTAGGTATTGTTAATGAAACAGTATATTTTAACATCGAAACTGGCGTTAAAGTATCTAAATATATTAAAGGTGAGTGGATTACTAAAGATAATGTTAAAGATCACTATGAAGAAGTAGCCGAATTATTAAGAAAAGTTCATACTAGTAATTTAACGGCGTATTCAAAGTTTGATCCAATAGGTAGAATTGAAAAATATCAAAAACATTCAAATAACTATAATCCAGAATATGAAGAAATAAAAAAATGGTGGAAAGATACATATATTAAAAACTATCAAGATATCCCATTTACATTTACTCATGGCGATTGCCAAAGATCTAACTTTGTCATTGGCCATGATAAATTATATTTACTTGATTGGGAGTTTAGTGGTAGTAATGATCCATTATACGATGTATCAGTATATGGTCAAAATGACTTTAATGATGCTATTAACCTACTACCAATCTACTTACAAAGAACCCCAACTGAAGAAGAATATTACCGTATTAGATTTTACCGCTTGCAACAAGTATTAATGTGGTATCATGTTGCACTTTATAAAGATGATATCGGACTTAGTGCAAAGTTAAAACTAGACTTTAAACTAATTGCTGATAATTACTTAAAAGAAGCAAAACATCACTATAAATTATTAAGGAAATAACTTATGAAAACATTAGACATTTTAGCACTACCTAAAACTGAATCAAGCTTAAGTATTATTAAAAGTTACTTGCAAACAAATCTTACTAGAAGTGAATATGAGCAAGTCTTTTTAAGGATGCTAGAAATTGAACAATTTTTAGGTCTTGATAAAAATGTCATTCAAGAAGGAGAAGACTTTTTAAATAACTTTGCTTCTGATGAATCAAAATATTATTCTGATCTACTTAAAATATTATTTGATTCATCACTTAACTTAAAAGACTTTGACCGATCAGAGTACTATTTAGATGAACATCGTAAATATGTACCAATCCTTGAAGAATATATAGTTGACAGTGATGCTATTAAATTAGCTAAAATGGCTGGAAGGCCATATTTAGATAAGCTAGTAAAAATAACTCAATCAGCAACACCAAATGAAATTAAAATTCCATTTTATGTTGAATTACTTGAACTATATATTAATGATTCAAAATTTGCACTAGCCAAAGAAGTATTAGATGATTTAAAACTAATATCTAGTGATAAATACTACAAACAAGAATTAGAAATTTTATATGGTCTAGGTTTATATGATGAGTTAATTATTAAAGCTGAGAGTTATAAAGATATAAACGAAGCAGTAATACCATCGGTATTAATGCTAATGCGTGTATATTTTGAACAAAATAAAGATCACCGAATGACAGTTATTGACTCTGAGTATGAGCATCACTTTGAAAATGCAACAATTGACCAGAGAAAAGAATTTTATGAAATATGTATAAAGCTTTATCAAAAGCTAGGTAGTAAACAATCAGAAGAGCACTACACTAAACTTTTAAGAGATATTAAAAGATTAGAAACAAGACAACAACGTGATCAAGCTAAACAAGAAAAAGAATTAGCCCAAAAGATTGAAACAACAATAGTTACACCTCTTCAAAAAACAAAAGAACTATCAAGAAAAGATGAAAAAAGACAAATTTCTAACTTTTTTGATATTTTTATGTTTGCCGAAGGAATTAGTGAGAAATTTGTCTTAAGAGATTACTTAAGAACACTATTTATTTTTATTGATAACTATATTAGACCATCAGATTATGTAATTTATTTAAATGATGGAAGATTATTTCATTATAAAAAAGAAAGACTTTATGAAAAAAGAATTCTGGAAGAACTAACATATCACACTATCATTCGTGATATTGTAAATAAAGAGACTGAGTTTTTTTCTAATCCATTAGATTTGGAAAAAAACATTGAAGTTGTTAGTCAACTCCCATATGATGTTAATACAAAATATGTCTATGGTATCCCGCTTGAAGGCCAGGGAGCATTTTTAGTATACTTTGAAGAAAATATTGTTGACCCAGAAACATACTATGACTTTGTTAAGCTAATTTCTGGGTTAATATTTTCTAAATTAAACCAAGAAAATAAACTTAAAGTTTTTAGAAAAGAAAACTTATTCTTAACAAACATCTTAAAATCTGATTTGATTGCACTTAGAACACTTACTGAGATAAAAACTACTTATAACCCACTTGCGCAAAAGATGTTTATGCAAGATGAAAATCAATATATTGATAGTTTTTATATGAAGTTAAAACCAGACTTTATAAGAGTTTATCGAGAACAAATTAAAAAGATGTTTCAAAAACCAAATCAAAAAGCACTAATCAATTATCGATACGATAATAAATTTATTGAAGAAAGAATGGTTTCTATTTTAGATGGTGATCAAATAAAGATTGTCTCAGCCTTTATAGATACAACTGATTCGGTTATTAAACTAGAATCAAGCTTAGAAAAAGCGATTCGTGATCCTGAGACCAATCTTTATAACTTAGCCCATCTAAAAGATCAAATGAGCGATTTAATGGAATCTAAAGTTACTTTTATTGCCGTTGAGTTAAATATGGATAATCGCCATATTTATGGGCCAGATAATTCATTTTTATACTTTAGAGAGTTTGTTAAAATAACTGATAACTTTTTCCCTGACGGAATAACTTATCGGACTGATTTTAATGAACTTATCATTACAATCCCAGTTAATGATGTTAGAACTGTAAATAATACGCTTAAGAGCTATATTAAGTTTATTGATGAGTATCAAGTAATATCAATCCCTTATGAGCAATATCAAATTAAAATGGGTGTTTTAAGATACCCAGTTGCAACAACTCATACTAACGTTGATACAATCTTAAAATATATTGATATTGCAAAAGAAAAAGCGAAACTTAGAAAAGATTTAATATATCATCAGTTTTCATATAATGATTATGAAGATGAAGTATTTGAACAAAGTGTTATTAATCATTTAAATGATGCACTTGATAGAAAAGATTTGCATCTATCATTTAATCAAATAATTAATGTTGAAAAAACACTAGTTTGGCAATACGAATCACAATTATCACTTGAAAACTTAAATATTGAACCAAAATATATTACAACCCTAGCTAAAAAAAGAAATAGAATTATTGAACTTGAAAGATTTCATATCTTAAAAGTACTAGACTTTTTAGTTAAATTAAGTAATGAAACTAAATACTTAATAAAAATAACTATTCCAGTTAGCGAAGAGACATTTTTAGATCAAACTTTTAATCCATTTTTAATTGGTGCAGTTAAAGATAGAAAACTATCTTTTAACTTCATTAGATTAAAAGTAGATTTAGCTAATATTAAAACTCATCACTATACTCATAAAATTCATGAACTACTTAATACTGGTATCTCTTTAGATACTACCTCACTTGCGATGGTATTAACGTATCCGTTTAATGCCTTATACGTAGATTTTAATGATGGAGATATTAAGTGGCAAACTTATTATAAAGAACTAGCTAAAGTACTTGAAGGTTTTCATATAGCCTTAATTGCATCTAATGTTAATTCAAAAGAAGCATATGAAACAGTCAAAAGATTAAATATTAAATATGCAAGTGGTCAAATTTATCCAAAAGTAGATGCAGAAAAGTTGCTGCAACAAATAATCGAGATGATGAATGATGACAAATAAACTAAGAAATCACCATAAAGTATTAGAAAATATGTATATTAAAGGATCTCTTCATGTCTTAGACCAAGTTAAACTAATTACTAATCACTACTTAACAATTAATACCAATAACCATGATGAAATCCTATTAAACATTTATGGGTTATTACAAACTCTTTTTGTTGGTGTTGATGCCTTGTATGATTTTGTTAAGGCAGTTACAGAAAATAAATATTTAATTAACATTAACCAAAATGATAGATTACACGAATTAAAATTTATTCGTAATGATGTCGTAGGACATCCTACTTCACGAATATATTCTAATAATAGAACTGGTTTTTGTATTCTAGATACTAAAAATATTAAAATCGATAAAATTAAATATTCAAGTTATGTTATCGATAATAAAACTAATAAAAGTGAACTACTTTTAACAAAAGAAGTTAATTTATATAAACTAATTAACGCCTATCATATTGAAGCAGATAACATAATTGAACAAGTTGAGATATTTTTAGATAATCCATATTCTAAAAATATTGTTGAAGTAATATTAAACCTTGAAAGAAAATATTTAGACGGAGAAGATATAAGACTTCATTTAAACGAATCGATTGCAGAAGTATTAAAACACCTAACTGCTAATAATAAATCTCAGCACCGCATCATTTGGCGCTTAGATTTATTAAAAGTATTACTAAACTGGGAGTCTAGTGATCCTGAGATTAGAAATTTAGTTGATTACATGACTAAATTTCAACTCCAAAAGATATTAGAAATTGCTCTTGATATAACAGGTCAATACCGCCCAATAAGGCGAATTAAACTACCTTATTTATTAAGAGAGTTTTATAAAGATGTAAAACCAAAAGAAAAACAAGTAGTACCACTACTTAAAAATTTACATGATAGTAAGCATCCATTTTTTAATTCAGATTTATCTGAGTTAAGAAAAATTATGGATACAAATTCAAGCCAAAAAATACTTAGTATTTTAAAAGAAGAAAAAGATGAACAACGCATATACCTCCTTGGAAGTATCTTAAAGCGTTATAATAGTAAATAGAAAAAGAGGTGAAAGATATGACAAGAACTGAAGATGATTATCTAATTGGCGAAAGAATTAAAGTTGCTAATGAAAAAGAACCAGGTGTTGTAACACGTATTGATCAAGAAAGAGGATTAATTTACGTTTTATTTAAAAGATTTAGAGAAGAAGCTTATCCGTATCCAGAAGCTCTTTACCAAAACATTTTAACTCCGTTGGTGACTAAAAAATAATGAATATTTTTAAAAGATTAATTAGATTTTTTATTAATCTTTTTAAGTTGTTATGGGAAACAGTAAAAACGATGAAAACAAGACGCGGTATATTAGCGCTGTTTTTATCGTTAATGATCTTTGCTGGCTGGGCTTATATCTTTATCGGTATTGGGATATTATTTAATATACCATGGCTTGTTGCAATCGGCTCAGCAGTAGCACTGTTTTGGATTGGCCCATTTACACCACTAATTCCAATTGTAATATTAGTAGCATTTTTTATTCAAAGATATTTATTTAGAGATAGATCAAATGACCAGGCTTTAAAAGAAGCAATAGCTAATTTTAAAGAAAGAGGTTTTAAAGATGATCAAGGCGTAAAAGATTCATACGCCAGAAGAATTAAATTATCTAGACTACATAGTTATAAAAACTATTATTCTAAAAAAGCTAAAAGAGGAAATTATGTCTACAAATAAAGATAAATTATTACTGCACGTGTGTTGTGGACCGTGTGCAGTTTATCCAACTAAATTTTTGCAAGAACAAAAAATCCAGTTTGATGGATTTTTTCACAATCCAAATATTCACCCAGTTAGTGAATATAGTAAAAGATTAGAAAATGCTAAAAAACTTGCAGATATTAGAGATTTTAATTTAATAGTAGACGAAGAATATTTTGAAGATTTATGGCTTGAATATGTAGATGTTCCAACAAGATGTAAGAAGTGCTATACAATTAGGTTTGAAAAAGCTTTTAAATATGCAAGTAATAATCAATACAAAGGAGTAACTACTAGCCTATTAGTTAGTCCTTACCAACAACATGAGTTAATTATTAAGATTGCTAATAGCTTTAGCAAACAATACAACATACCATTTGTATATTATGACTTTAGACCACACTTCCGCGAAGGACAAGCGGAAGCAAAAGAGTTAGGTTTATATCGTCAAAAGTATTGTGGGTGTCTATCTTCATTTGAAGATAAACTGACTTTTGACATTAATAAAGAACTAAGAAAGGAAGAAAAAGCTAATGGTTAATATTTTATTAAGTAGAAGTTATATTGATAATCCATACTTATATTTATATTTTAAAAAATATATTAAAAAAGGAATGAAAGTATTAGTTATCCCTTGGTCTTTTTATCCTGATTATGATTATGATAATTATCGTCCAGGTGGAGATCGTTATAATAAGTTAATAGACCAATTTATTCCATATGATATCGAGGAAAAAGATATTACTTGGTTAGATTATTATAATGATAATCATGAAATTGCGGTTAAAAAAATTAAACAAGCCGACTTAATTTATCTAACAGGAGGACTACCTGATAAGTTATTTGAAAGATTAGAAGAATTTAATATCTTATCAGATCTTGAAAACTTTAAAGGGGTTATGTTAGGTATTAGTGCAGGAGCTGTAGTTCAGTTTCAAACTTATCATCTATCACCAGATAGAGATTATAAAAAGTTTAATATTTATCCAGGCTTAAAAATAATTAATGATTTTGGTGTCGAAGTACATTATGGTGATAGAAGATGGAAACAAAACCGCTCACTTAAAAAGATTAACCAAATTATTCCAAGAGATTATTACACTATTCCTGATGCAGGAGCATTAATTAAAGACGGGAGTAGAATTATCTTAATTAATGGTTCCAGAAAACATAACATTTAAGGAAGGTCAAAATGACTATATATGAAAAACAACTAAAAGAATTACTTAAAAAAGAGTATCATCCAATTTCCAATTATTCAAACTTTTCAAGTTTTGTTTTTAATGAATTTGAAAATATTAGTTGGGCGGGATTTTACTTTAGTAACGGCAAAAACTTATATTTAGGACCATTTAATGGTAATGTTGCATGTCAAACCATCGACTTTGATAAAGGTGTTTGCGGACATACCTTTACAACCAAAAAAGCAACAATTGTTCCAGATGTTCATAAGTTCCCTGGTCACATTGCATGTGACAGTGGAACTAATAGTGAATTAGTAATTCCTCTTTTTAAAGACGGCGAAATTATTGGTGTTTTTGATCTTGACTCATATGAATATAACAGGTTTTCAGAAGAAGATGAAAAACTATTTACAAAGCTTACTAACATCTTAATGGAAGTAGTATAAAAAAAGAGATGACTAAGCATCTCTTATGATACAAATTTGGTATCCCCTCTGGGACTCGAACCCAGGGCACCCAGATTAAGAGTCTGGTGCTCTAACCAACTGAGCTAAGGGGACCACTCAATTTATTATGATGATATAATTTTAACACAATTTATATAGCTATACAAACAAAATATAAAGGAGATTTTTAAAATGGAAACTAAATCAGAAAAATTTAAAAGAATTGCAGAAAACAGAACTAACCGTATTATTGATCAAATTAGAGTTTTAGGTAATTTATCTAACACTTCTAATTATGAGTTTACAATGGATGAAGTTGATCAAATTTTTAAATCAATCCAAGCAGAACTTAAAAAAACTAAAGAACTTTTTGAAATGGAAAACGAAAAGAAGTTTAGATTAAAATGACTAGAACTTTAATACTTGCAATTATTGCAGGAGTTTTATTTTTACTTTTAATACTTTTATTTTTCTTTGAAAAATTAATGTATTACAAACGTAAAAAAAAGATTATTGAAAAGCTAAAAGAACACGGAACTTTAGAAAAAGAAGGACACTATTATTATTTGATTATTGGCGAAAGACAATATCAAATCTTTTTCAAAGTGATGAAAAACAATGAATATCTAACAATTAACTCACACAAGATGATGCAAATAGATACAAACCGCGATAAAAGACCACTCTTAATAAAATATAATTACTCTGGTCCACCTTTTAAAATCTTAATTTTATATCCTGGACTAACAAGAGTTAAAAGAGCTATTAATGAAAATGAGGTTGTATTTATTACACATGAAGACATCTTATATGACAACTTCAAAGTAGTAAGAGAAGTTGAAATAGATGATTTTATAAAAACAATTAAATAAAAACGAAGCGGAATTAAGGGAAAATACCATTAATTCCGCTTTTATTTATCTTATTAATAAAATAAAACGCTTTTATTATAAATAAACTTACAATTTTGCCTCAAATACTATAAAATAGTATTAGAAATTACCTATTCAAGAATTATCTACAATTTAATATGAAAGGAGGGTGCAGGTTTTTATACTGCACAAGACCTATGAAAGAATTGAAATTTAGCCAAGAGCAGTTTGATTTGCTGCGAACTAAAATCAATTACCACAAACAAAAACCAGGTCCAATTATGCCAGCTCTGCATGATGCACAAGAGATTTTTGGTTGTATTCCAATTGAAGTTCAAAAAATAATCAGTGAGGAATTAGGTGTAAGTGTATCAAAACTTAATGGTATTGTTACTTTTTATTCACGTTTCTCACTTCTACCAAAAGGCAAATACATTATTGGTATTTGTTTAGGTACAGCTTGTTACGTTAAAGGTAGTCAACAAATACTAGATGCTGCCGAGCGTGAATTAGGTATTAAAGCTGGCCAGACAACTAGTGATGGTTTGTTTACACTAGAGGCAACCCGTTGTATTGGAGCGTGTGGACTAGCTCCAGTTTTCGTCGTTGGCGAAGATGTTTACGGAATTGCGACACCACGTCAAATGGTTGATGAAATTAAAAAGATTTACAAACTTGAAAGTGGTGAAGAAAAATGATTAAAACACGTAAAGATTTAGAGAAAATTAAAGCCGCTGAAACTCCAAAATTAGCGATGCGTCAAGGTTTTAAAAGACTTTATATTATCGTTCAAATGGGAGAAAAAGGAATAGACGCTGGAGCAAAAGCTTTGTTAGATGCATTTATTTTAAAATTAAATGAAAAATTAATTTTTGATTGTGCCATCGTTCAAGGTCCAGGATCAGAATATGAAGATATTGATCCAGTTGTTGAAATAGAAGAAAAAGATAAAACAACTATTTATGGCAATGTAACTTTAAGTGATGTTGATAAAATTATCGAATCACACATCTTACGCGGTGAAATTGTAAAAGACCTTTTAGTTGAAGTGAAAGGAGGCAAATAACATGGCATATCGTAATCAAATTGTAATTTGCGGTGGAACTGGATGTATGTCTAGTAAAAGTGCTTTAATTAAAGAAGCATTTGTTCGTGAGTTAAAAGAAAACAATATCCAAGATGAAGTATTTGTTTATTTAAGTGGTTGTTTTGGATTATGTGAAAAAGGACCAGTTGTTATTGTTTATCCTGATCAAGTTTTCTATGTCCATATTAAAGAAAAAGACGTTAAGAAGATCGTAGAAGATCATATTATTAAAGGTAAAATCGTTTCAAGACTTGAATATAAAGAACGCGATGAGAAAACTAATAAATTAGTTAGAAAAACATTCCAAGAAATGACATTTTATATTTCACAACAACGAATTGCCCTTCGTAATTGTGGAATTATTAACCCGTATGATATCAATGAATATATTGGAACTGATGGCTACTTTGCACTACACAAAGTTTTAACCGAGATGGAACCAGATGAAGTTATTGAAGAATTAATTAACTCAGGACTTCGTGGTCGCGGAGGCGGTGGGTTTTTAACTGGTATGAAATGGCGCTTTGCTGCTAACAACAAAGGCGGTAAGTCTTATGTTGTTTGTAATGCTGATGAGGGAGATCCGGGTGCATTTATGGACCGCGCCATTTTAGAAGGAGACCCACATAGTGTTATTGAAGCCATGGTAATTAACGGCTACGCGGTCGGAAGTGATCAAGGATATGTTTATGTTCGTGCTGAGTATCCATTAGCGGTTAAAAGATTACAACACGCTATTGACCAAGCTTACAAAGAAGGTTTACTAGGAAAAGATATTTTTGGATCAGGCTTTTCTTTTGATCTAGAAATTAGACTTGGGGCTGGTGCGTTTGTTTGTGGTGAAGAAACGGCATTGATTGCTTCAATTGAGGGTAACCGTGGAATGCCTAAAATTAAACCACCATTTCCAGCCAACAAAGGACTATGGAATCGTCCAACGGTTATTAATAATGTTGAGACATATGCGAATATTCCAATTATTATTAATAAAGGTGCCAAATGGTTTTCAAGTATTGGCACTACTAAATCAAAAGGAACTAAAGTGTTTGCTTTAGGCGGAAAGATTAATAATACCGGACTATTAGAAGTACCAATGGGTACAACTATTCGTCATGTTGTTTATGATATTGGTGGTGGGATTCCAAATGGTAAAAAATTTAAAGCTGTTCAAACTGGTGGCCCAAGTGGTGGCTGTTTAACAGAAAAAGATTTAGACACACCAATTGACTATGACAACTTACTTCGTAAAGGCTCAATGATGGGTTCAGGGGGAATGATTGTTATGGATGAAGATAACTGTATGGTTGACGTTGCTAAGTTTTATATGGAGTTTATTGTTGATGAATCATGTGGTAAGTGTACACCATGCCGTGAAGGAACAAGAAGACTTTATGAACTATTAGAAAAAATTACAGATGGCACTGGTACACTTGAAACATTAGAAGAGCTAGAAAAACTAGCTCGTGATGTTCAAGATACATCACTATGTGGACTTGGACAATCAGCACCAAACCCAATTATTTCAACTTTAGGTAATTTTTATGATGAGTATGTCTCACACGTCGTTGATAAAAAATGTCCGGCTGGTGTATGTAAAGAGTTAACTAAGTTATATATTACTGATAAATGTATTGGATGTACAAAATGTGCTCAAAATTGTCCAGTTCATTGTATTACTGGTAATCCAAGAGAACTACATCACATTGATACTGATGCATGTATTAAATGTAATGCATGTATTACTAGTTGTCCAGTTCATGCAATTATACATGTCTAGGAAGGAATGATAATATGAAAGATAAAGTAAATATTACAATAGATAATAAAGCAATTACTGTCCCTAGTCATTTTACAATCTTAGAGGCAGCTGATTATGCTGGTATTAATATTCCAAGACTATGTTTTTTAAAAGGTATTTCAGAAACCTCATCATGTCGTATTTGTGTTGTTGAAGTTGTGGGAATGCACAACTTAAAAAACTCATGTACCTTCCAAGTTATGGAAGGTATGAAGGTTTTTACGACTTCACCACGCGTTATTCAGCAAATTAAACTAAACTTAGAATTAATTGCTGGTAACCACCAATTTGACTGTTGGGCATGTCCTAGAGAACATAATTGTGAGCTTTTAGATTTACTTCGTAGATTTAATATTGATAATCATTATGTTGTTGATAAAGAAATCAAAAAAAGAGAATGGATATTAAATATTAGCGACTCAATGATACTAGACTCATCGAAATGTGTGTTATGTGGACGTTGCGTTGATGCATGTGAACATTATACAGGACTTGGAATACTAAACTTTAATGACCGCGGATTTTTTACTCACGTCGGTCCAGCTAATTCTGAAAACATTGATAACTCTGGTTGTATTTACTGTGGTAAATGTATCCAGTCATGTCCAACTGGAGCTATTAGAGAAAAAGATGATATAGATAGAGTATTTAACTTATTTGATTATCCAGATCACTACGTAGTTGCTCAAGTAGCGCCATCTGTAAGAGCGGCGCTAGGTGAGGAGTTTGGTTATCCAATTGGAACTAATGTTGAAGGAATGTTATTTAGTGCCTTAAAAGAATTAGGTTTCCATGATATAGTAGATGTTAACTTCGGAGCTGATTTAACAATTATGGAAGAAGGTAATGAACTAATCGAAAGACTTGAAAGACACTTAAAAGGTGAAAAGTCAGTCTTACCACTATTTACCTCTTGTTCACCAGGATGGGTTAGATATATTGAAAGATATGCACCGGAGTATTTAGATAATTTATCAAGCTGTAAATCACCACAGCAAATGAACGGTGCAATTGTTAAAAATTATTATGCAACTAAACTTGGTATTCCAAGAGAAAATATCAAAGTTGTTTCTATCATGCCTTGTATTGCTAAAAAGAATGAAGCAAACCGACCAGAAATGGAAGTAGATGGTATAAGAGATGTTGATATTGTCTTAACTACTCGAGAACTAGCTAAATATATTAAACGTCATCAAATTGATTTTCATTCATTAGAACCAGTTAAAATAGATTCACCACTTGCTTCATACACTGGAGCTGGTGCTATCTTTGGAGTTACTGGTGGAGTGATGGAAGCAGCACTAAGAACAGTAAAAGCAATGTTAGAAAAAGAAAATGACCAAAACACTGTTGATATTACTGATGTTAGAGGTATTGATGATATCAAAGAAGCAACACTAACTATTAACGGTTTAGAATTAAACTTTGCCGTAGTACACGGTGCTAAACATTTCCCGGAAATGTTAAGACGTGTTAAGGAAGGTAAAAAACAATACGCTTTTGTTGAATTTATGGGTTGTACAGGTGGTTGTGTCTTTGGTGGCGGTCAACCAATTACAAAAGCTAAAGCTTTTGAAAAAATTGACATCCGTAAAGAAAGAGCCAAAGCACTTTACCAAATTGACTCAGATGTTAAACTTCGCCGTAGTCATGAAAATCCATATATTATTAAATTATATGAAGAATATCTAGGTAAACCAGGTAGTAAACTTGCACATAAATTACTACACACTACATATTCTAAAAAGGAAGTCTATTAATTGTGAAAAGATTATTACTAATATTTACAATTCTATTTTCAACACTACTATTAAGTAGTTGTAAAAAAATAGAAGATCCTAGTATTTTACTACCTGCTGGATCACCATTAATTGGCATGGCAGAAGCATTAGACGGCATCGAACATGAAATAGTTGTTGGAGCTGATTCATTTCCAGCCGCATTTGTAAAAGGTGAGCGCGATATTATTATCGCGCCAGCCGTTTTAGGTGTAAAGCTATATAATGAAGGTAAATCAAAATATCAACTTGCAAGTGTATTTGGTTGGAACAATTTATATATTATTTCAAATGATAATATTACATCACTTAGTGAGTTAAGTGGCAAACAAATTATTGCATTTGGTGAATTTGCAACTCCGGGGATTGTTTTAAGAACTGTTTTAGGTAACTTAGAAGCTAACATTTCTTATGTTGGATCAGTTTCAGATGTCGTTGCCCCATTTATGCAAAAAACTTATGATGCTGCACTTATATCTGAACCCTTTATTTCGGTTATTAAAAGTAAAAGAGCTAACCACAATTTTAGTATATTAGATTTATCAGAAGAAGAAAAGGTTCCACCGATTGCACAAGTTGGAATATTTGTAAATCCTGATTCTAATAATAAAGCGGGAATAGATAACTTTTTATCAAAAGCTAAATTAAGTATTGAAAGTTTAAATAAAGATCCTAAGGCTTATTCAAAAAAGGCTGTAAGCTTACAGCCAAGACTAAAAGACTTAGGTGAAGAAGTAATTGCTAGTGCAATTCCTAATCTTAATTTAGATTATGTAAGTTTAGATTTAAAAACTAAACTTGAACCATTCTTACAATTTTTAATTAATAATAATAAACAATTAATTGGAGATAAATTACCAGAAGTAACATTTTATTATAGTAAATGAAAAAAAGATTTAAGTTCGATATATTTAAATATTTTGGTATATTTGCAATCTTTATAGCTTGGTTATTAATTAGTATGAAAGCTAATAATGAAGTTGTAATGCCATCAATTAGATCAACTTTTAGTCAATTATTTAACCTTTTATCATTAAGTTCAACATATTTAGTATTACTTAATTCGGTAGGAGGATTAATATTAATTGTTATTGGTTCATTTTTGGTTGCTTTAATATTAGCACTTATCTCACTTAAATTTGAAAGTTTTAAAAATTTTATTACACCTACGTTATCACTATTTAAAATATTACCAGTTCCTGCAGTAATTATTTTACTTTTGGTTCAATATTCACAATCATCTATTCCATATATATTAACGACCATGGTCGTAATACCGATCGTATATGAAGGAATATATGGAAATTTGTTTTCAATTGATCAAGATATTAAAGATGAAATTAAAATGATTACTAAACCTAACTTAAGAGTTTTAATAAATGTATATTTACCAATT
>FZPS01000220.1_pt59 | contig 24420 bp, 22 predicted proteins | sample 1817821 | NCBI WGS metagenome assembly FZPS01 (sample SAMEA104158645, study PRJEB21678) | metagenome | place: Germany | collected 2015-04-21 | reverse complement strand
TCCATATGATGCTTTCTAATGTGAGTTTGGTCGCTTTTCATTATAAGTCATATGGGACTTTTTGTGTATATTCAAAAAGCCTTATAATTCCACAGTGGAGTTACCCACTACAGAAATTATAGAGCCTAAAAATGGAACTATAAGTTGAGAGAACAATGAAAATTGTTCTCTTTTTTCTATGTTCAAAAAATTGAAAGGATTAACTTATGTTCATTAAAGAAAAACAGATACGTGAAGCAATAATTAGATTGTTAATGTGTGAAGTAAATCTTTCTCGTGAAGAAAGTAGAGCAAGTTTAAAAGAACTTGAAAAATATGGTTTAGTAAAATTCAATTCAAATGGCGAATTTCTTCTAAGAGAGGTATGACAATGAAACGAATATCTCTTGAACAAGTAATGAATGGTGAACGTTTTTTCCGTGTTCCTAAATTGCTTTTTGAATCAGATTTCTACAAAACAATGTCATCTGATTCAAAATTGCTATATGCAATATTAAAAGATAGATTTGATTTATCTGTAAAAAATAATTGGATTGATGCAGAAGGAAATATTTATTTTATTTTTACTGTAACAGAAATAGGGAAAATGCTTGGATGCGGAAAAGATAAAGTAATTAAACTAAAACGAGAATTAAAAAAATACGATCTTCTCGAAGAGGTTCGTCAAGGATTAAATAAACCAAATTTAATCTATCTAGGAACTTTACAAGCTGAAAAAGCTTCTAACCTCTTGGTAACAGCGGAATTCGGAAAATCAGAATTCCGGAGTTCTGAAAAACCGACTTCCAGAATTCTGAAAAACCGACTTCAAGAGGTCGGAAAATCAGAATCTAATGATACTGATATTAATGATACTAATTATAGTGATTATATTAGTTCTAGAAAGACTGAGAAAAATTCTAACGAATTTTCACAGTCTGCTGAAACTTATCAGTCATTATCAAAAAATCAATCAATTCCATTCGTTGAACAAAAATATTATTCACTCTTACAAATAATTGCTGATAAATACAATGATCAAATGTTTGGTTTTCCAGATGTTTTGACAATGACTCACAAGCAAAAAATGCAAATTGGTCAGTATTTAGCAGAAGGTTATGTTACAAGCACTGAAGTATTAAACATGATTGAACGTATTCCAAAGGATAGTGCATCGCCATTAGCTTATTTGCTAAAATCTTTGGACAATTTGAAGCAAGAACGTCAATTTGAACAAAAAAGAATAGCTCATTTAAACGCAGAAAATTACTATAGCGTAAAAAAAGAAGGTATTGAAAATGGTTAATTTGATCTTAGTTTTAATTGCAGCAGTTATTGTATTTATCTTTATTTTCTTATCGGTTGAAATTCATGATGCACCTTTAATGGCTGACGATGAGATGACAGTTATATCATCACCCAAGAAAGATCACGATGAGCATCATTCACAAAAAGCTGCTTAAGCTTAATATTACTCTTGACCCAAGCAAGTCTTTAAACTACTTGATTTAGATCTTTGATAATTTAACACAAACACCGACCTCATCAGCAAGCCTATAGGATAACAATGAATAAGGAAGGCGGTGTAACAGCCTGCTAAAGTAGTAGGCACGTCTTGGCTTACCTCTTTTTCAAGAGGTGTGAGTATTACTCATGCGTTTTTGCAGATGGAAAAATCCACATAAGCAAGAAAGGAGTTTGTTATGTCAAACTTGCTACAAGTATCTGATAAACCATTTTTAACGTTATCAGATTTACGTCTTTTAGGACGTCAAGGTGAAGCAATAGCTTATCTTGACGATGGAAGACAAGTTATTATCAAACCTAAATTTGCCATTGTTCAGCGAAAAAGAACAATTAACGGTAAAATCACAATTGTTGGTGAAGATATTTTAAGGTTTCATGAAATTTATTCAGCTATTAAATTCATTAAGCGAAAACACTTTATCATAGCTGAACGAATTAAACGAAACGGAAAATATGTCCTCGTTTTAACAGGAAGAGGTTATCACCGACAAAGGAAAGAATAAAGGAGCAAACATGAAAAAAGTAAAAGCGTTAGCTTTATTTTCAACAGCAATTTTAGCGACAGCATCAACAGGAGTTTATGCAGATGAAGTTATTTCAGATGGAACAACTTCACCTTCTACTGAGCAAGTAGAACCAACACCTGCTCCATCATCATCAGAAGTAGCACCTGGAGGTGAATCAAATATCCCAACTCCATCATCATCATCATCTTCAACAGAAGCTCCTGAAGGAAGTAAAACAGTTCCTGGTTCAACAGAAGATGAACCAACAACACCAAGTTCACAATCATCTGAACCAGAAACACCATCAAGTAATCCAGAGCAACCATCAACTGAGCCAACAGAACAACCTGGGGAAGTAGAAGTTCCAACAACTGATGGTGGAAAAGCTAAAGTTGTTCCTGATACTAGCGTTCCAACGAATAATCCAAACATTACGGCAGAAACTGCACAAAATGCTGGAGCTTCACAAGTTGGAACAACTTCAACAGTAACTGGTCAAGTTGTTCGTGATGTGACTCGTAGTAATCCAGTGACATTGTACAACGGTGCAAGTCTTGTTGATATTCGTGATGGTTTAGTTACTTTATCAACAGGCGAAAAGGTTACACCTGAATCCGTTGGTGTTACAGCAAATGCTGATGGAACTTATACAGCCAAAACCGTTCAAGGTGATACAGTCACTTTACCACACACTGGTGAAAAAAATTCAACTGTTTTGTCAGTTGTAGGTGCCCTCATTTTATCAGTTCTTGGTTTTGGCTTGAAAAAACGTAAAAATCAAGAAATTTAATTTAAAAATCTAAAATAGTGAAGAAAAGAATAGGCAATTAAAGGAGTAAAAGACGTTATGAATAAAGCAAAAGTAGTTACAGCAGCAACAGTAGCAGCAAGTTTTGGAGTTGTTACCCAAGTACATGCTGATGACACTGATTTAGCGACAGTATCAAATAATACGGAAGTAGCTCAAAATCAAGCAACAGAAAATGTTACAAAATCTGATGTTGATGTAGCAAAAGCTAATCTTGATACAGCTAACCAGGCAGTAAGCAATCAAGAACAAGTTGTGAGTGATGCAACACAATCAGCAGATAAAGCCCAAACAGCGTATGACAAAGCTCAACAGGAAACAAATGAAGCTCAAAAACTCGTTGATCAAGCAACGCCAGAAAATATTGCTACCGCCCAAAATGATGTTACAGAAGCGGAAAAAGAAGTAGCACAAGCTCAAGATGCTGAAAAAGTGGCAGAAGATGTAGTCAACAAAGCGCAAGAAGCGGTTAGCAATCAATCTTCAGTTGTTAGTCAAGCACAACAATCTGTTAATGATGCACAAGCAGCTGTAGATGCAGCTCAAAAAGATGTTAACGACAAGCAAGCTATCTTGGACGGTACAGGTCAAGCTGAAATTATTGCAAATCGTGATAAAGCACAAGCTGATGTTAATTCAGCACAGGCTCAAGTTTCTCAAAAAGAAGCTGACTTAACAAAAGCGCAAGAAGCTGATGCAAATCGTCAAACAGCTATTGATAATGCTAAAACAGCCGTTGATACAGCAAATCAAACTGTTACGTCAACCAAATCAGATTTAGATGCTAAAACAGCAACGGCAACTCAGACACAAGCTACTGAAGATACTAAGAAAGCAGCTGTAGATGCAGCCCAAAAAGATGTTAACGACAAACAGGCAATCCTAGATGGTACAGGTCAAAAAGCTATCTTGGACGAAGCTGAAGCAGCAAAAGTTGATGAAGCAGATAAAAAAGCAGCGTTAGCAGATGCACAATCTGATTTAACAAAAGCGCAAGAAGCTGATGCCAATCGTCAAGAAGCGATTGATAATGCTCAAAAAACAGTTGATGGAGCAAATCAAACTGTTACGTCAACCAAATCAGATTTAGAAGCTAAAACAACAACAGCTCAAGAAACTGAACAAGCATTAGAAAATGCTCAGTCAGCGTATAACACTGCTGAAAATGATTATAAAGCTATTAATACAATTACAATGTCTGATGAATATGCCAAAGCTCTTAAAGATGCTTTTGATTTAAACTTGTCAGATAGCGAACGTGCTGCTGCTGAAGAAGTATTAAAACGTTTAGCAACTTCTGAAGGTCTTAAAAATTCGTTTAAACATAACGAGAACGATAAAGCAAAAGCAGTTGATATTAATAACATTACAGCTGAACAAGCTCAAGAGTTGTCACTATTTGCGGCTGATTTAATTAATCAAGCTCGTGAAATTGTTGGTACTCTACCAGTTAGTGTTTCTGCTGATTCAGCAAACGCTGCTAAAGAGCACGGTTACTATTACAGCAAAAACATTTCTTCAGCTTGGTCATTTAATCATGATACTAGTGATTTAGATCAAAAATTTAATTGGGTTGATGAAGATTGGGCAAGTGGCGTTCTTGCAAATTATACTCGTTCTACTCGTAGCAAATCTTATACAATGGATACGTTGAAAGAGTCAATTTATAGTTCAATCAATCGTTGGTTGTTTAATTCAAGTGAATGGTTACATGCTTCAAGTGTTGCTGGTACACGAAATGCAACAACAGGCGATAGTTTTGTGGGAATTGGATTTTCAGTTTATGCTGATGGTTCAAGCGGTGTTAATCTAAATATTTTTAATACAAATTATTCAGATTTAAGTACTTTTGATAAAATAGCTCTTGAAAATCAAAAATCAGCTGATAAAGTTACTTCAACGTACAATACAGCCCAAGCTGAATTAGCTCAAGCGACAGCATCAAATACAGCAGCACAAGAAGCAAAAGCGACAGCTCAAACAGCGTATGATAATGCAGTTTCTCAATTAGCAACAGCAAGTACAGCTTTAACTCAAGTTCAGTCAGTAGCCGTTCAAACTCCAGCAGCACAGGCAAAATTAGCAACAGCACAAGCTGGTTATTCAGTTGCAAGTGAACGTCTAAACAAAGCTAATAAAGTAGTAGATGAGTTGAATGCTGATATTAAAGCTAAACAAGAAGCGTTGTCTTCAGCAAAAGCAACTTTAGCAGATGCCCAAGCTGAATTAGCTCAAGCAGTAGCATCAAATACAGCAGCACAAGAAGCAAAAGCGACAGCTCAAACAGCGTATGATAATGCAGTTTCTCAATTAGCAACAGCAAGTACAGCTTTAACTCAAGCTCAGTCAGTAGCCGTTCAAACTCCAGCAGCTCAAGCAAAATTAGCAACGGCAAAAGCAACATTGAAACAAGCACAAGAAAACTTAGTTTCAGCACAACAAGCAGTAGATGAGTTGAATGCTGATATTAAAGTTAAACAAGCTAATTTAGAATCTGCTAAGCAAGATCTTGCGGCAAAACAAGCTACATTAGCTACTAAGCAAGCAAATCTTACGGCTGAACAAGCTCGTTTAGTTGGTTTGCAAAATAGTCTTAAAACAGCTAACGCAAATGTTCAACAAGCAAAAACAAATGTTGAAACAGCTAATGACAATCTTTCTAAAACAAAAGATTATTTAACAAGTTTGCAAAATGCCCCAGAACTATTAGCGCAAGCACAACAAAAAGAAGCAACAGCAAAAGCTACTTTGCTGAAAGCTCTTGATACATTAGAAGCAGAATTACTAAAACTAAAAGACTTGCAAGTTCAACAAGTTGCTGCTCAAACGGTTTATAATTCAACTTCAAAAGCATATCAAGCAATTCTTGATGCTCAAGAAAAACAACGTTTGCAAGATGAATATAATGCAATTGTAGCTCAAGGTAAAACACCTATTGCAATTGTTGATGAAACTGGTAAGATTTTAGGTTATCGAGTTGAAGATCCTCAAGTAGAAAGTCAATCTTCAAGTTCTTCATCATCAGTTAAAGCAGTGGAAGAAGTTCCAGCTGTTAAAGCTAGTGTCCTTCCAAAAACTGGTGAAAATAGTTCTATTCTTACAATTCTTCTTGGTTGTCTAATGACACTTTGGGGATTGATTGAAGTACGCCGTAACAAAGCTAAATAATGTCAAAGCAACTCTATGGTTATTAATCATAGATTTTTTGCTTTATTCATAACGTCTTTTACTCTTGACCCAAGTAAGTCAAAAAACTGCTTTTCCTTATTCTTTTCTTCAATTTTAAAGTAGACCTGAACATGTCAAAAAACTGTTCGTTTTTTATTGCTGTAGTTTTTTAGGAAAACCAGGAGGTTATTATGTCAAATCAATATATTCAACAATCACAACAAAAGGGACACGGATTTTTCCGCAAAAAAAAATGGGCTAAGGGTTTAGCTTCAGGTATTGCACTTGGTGCAGCAATCACCCTCTCAGGAGCGGTTTATGCTGATGATACAACAGTAGAAACTCAACCAGATATTTCAGTAATTGCAAGAAGTAACGCTACTAATTTAGCGGAAGCACAAGCTGATAATAATCAGGCACATACAGATTTAACTAATCAATCAGGTTCTCAGAACGGTCAGTTAACAGAAAAAGTAACATCAGGTGATTTAGATCAATCTGTAACGAATGCTCAAAAAGCAGGTGTTGAAGTTGATGATACTGCAACAGTTACGCATTCAAGCTATGAGGAAGCACAAGCTGACTTGGCTAAGCAAAAAGAAACTGTTGATCAGGCTACAGAAGCACAAAAACAAGTTGATAGTGCTAAAGCAACAGCTGAAGAAGCTGCCAAAGCAGCAGGAGTTGACGTCTCAACTGAAGCAAGCAAATCAGCAAAAACATATACTTCAGTAGACGAAGCACAAGCTGATGCTCAAAAACAAGTTGACAATTTATCAAATGTCACAGAAGCACAAAAACAAGTTAATGAAGAGCTTCCTAAAGCAGTTGAAGCTGCTACAAATTCAGGTGTTAAAGTTACTGTAAAAGCGGGAACTAAAACAAGTGATGCTAAGCAAGCTCTTGATAAATTAGCAAATCAAGTCGCTAGTTTGAAAAAAGCTCAGGACACACAAAACACTATAAGTGAAACCATGGCACAAGCACTTGAAGATGCTAAAAAGGCAGGTGTTACTGTTAATACAAATGGTTCAAAATCTTATTCTGATTTAGCCCAAGCTTTAGCAGCTGCTCAAAATCAAATTGCAAAACTTACTGAATTCAAAGAAACTCAATCTAGTGTTGATGAAGCTATTAAAAAATCAACAGCAAATGCTAAAGCAGCAGGGGTTACAGTTTCAACTGGTGATACTAAAACGTATACTTCAGCAGATGAAGCAAAAGCCGATAGTGCTAAACAAACAGCAAATCTTGATCAAGCGACTGCAACACAAAAAGAAGCTGATAAAGTTATTTCTGATTTAACTAAGCAAGCTCAAGATGCTGGTTTAGATCTTACAAAAGATGGTTCAAAATCTTACAGTTCAATTGATGAAGCCAAGCAAGATCTTGCTAAGCAAGAACAAGCATTGAAAGATGCTGAAACAGCAAAAACTCAAGCTGAAGAAACCAATGCAGCAAATGCAAAAGCAGCTCAAGATGCTGAAGACGTAGCTAATAAAGCTATTTCAGATGCCGCTTCAGATGCTAAAAAGGCAGGAACAACCGTAAATGTTTCTGGAACTGTTGAAGCAACGGCTGAAGAAGCTCAAAAGATTGCTAAAGAGCAAGCTGATAAAATTAATGAAACTGTTGCTAAAAATCAAGCTGCACAAGCAGACTATGAAAAGAAAAAAGCAGAATATGAAGCTCATAGAACTGAAAATGGTTATCTTTCAGAACCATCAGCTCAAGATCTTATCTTCAAATCTGAACCTGATGCTCAACACACTGTAAGCAAGTCAGCTGCAACAGCTGAAGAACTTGCGAAAGTTGAAAAGGGTATGCGTAAAGAAGCAGTTGATGCAATGAATAATTCTACAAATAAGCAATATATTATCTCAACTGGTGAATCTATTGTTGTTACTTATACAAATTTAAAGAATTCTTCTTTCAATGGCACAAAAGTTTCAAAAGTAGTTTACACGTATACCTTGAATCATTCTGGATATGGAAATAGTGTTGTCTTGGGCTTTTGTGATGACCCAACTTTGACACTTTGGTACCTCAACGGTGATAAAGATTTTAACCTAAACATGGATGTTAAATTCTATGATGAAACAGGAAATGTTATTGATCCAACGGGAGCTCTGGCAAGTTTTTCATCACTCAACACAGGTGGTGTGAATGGCGATTGGGAAGGTGTTTCTGACTTTTCAGGTGAATTAATGCCTATTAATGGGTCTTCAATCACAGTTCAATCTGATGGGATTGCTCGTTCAACAGGTTCAAATAGCTATAAAAGTTTGGGTTCTAAGTACGATGCAGGTCAATGGGATGTTGATGGTAGTCCACTAGAATACTATGGAGCAATTGTTGGTAAAGCTGAGGGAAGTATCAATTTCAATATTCGTTCAAATGGTCGTGGTTATGTCTGGTTTGCATTTAATTCAAGCGTTAAAGCTAATATTGCCCCAACCAAACCGAAGGCTAAAACAGTAACGGTTAAGAATATTCATATCACACCTGAACAAGTAACTGTACCTAAGGCTGTTACTCTTCATGATGTTAACGTTCATGCTGAAACTCACGCTATCAAACTTGCTACTGAAGTTGCTCCAGTTACTGTTGAAACAGAAGTAACGACACCAGCTCTTTCAGCAACTGTTCATGATATTACACTTAAAACTGCAGTTCATCCTGTTGAAGTAACTCAAAAACCAACTAACGAAAAAGCAGTTATTAACAATGACAATGTTGATATTAATGGTAAGACAGTTGCTAAGGGCTCAACAGTAAAATGGGTACTAAAAAATGGTAACCTCTTAGCAGGTCGTGAAGAATTGACTGCCGTTGTGATGAATGATCCATTCCCAGCAGGTTTTGAAGTAGATAGTGAAGCAACAGCAAAAGCAAATGCTGACTATTATACCCTTAAAGCAACCGAAAATGGTTATCAACTTGTAGGAACAGCTAAATTATTGTCACTTTTGAATGCTCATCGTGATCAAGATGTTGAAGTTCCAGGTTTTGTTTTTGTTGGTAAACCATTGAACGATAATGCCCATTATGATAATGCTTTTGAAACCATTTATTCAACCGCTAAAGGTTATTATAAAGTTGTTTCAAATATTCCTTCAATTGACACTCCAGATAATCCAAAACCAACTAAAACAGTCACAGATAAAGCAGGTAGCGATATTGATGGTAAAACAGTATTTGATAAAGATGTTACCTTCCATTTGATTATGGATTATAGTACTTACGTTAATACAGTTGTTGATGTTAATACAATGACAAAAGCAGCAGGTATTTATGATGATACTGATGATGCAACTGTAAACCCTGATGTTGCAAAAGCTACTGTAACAGATAGCAATGGTAATGATATTACTGCAAAAGGAACATTCTATGATATTGAAGCAGGACAACCAATTCCAGCTGAAATTCAAATTTTCTTGGACGGTGCTCACCTTACTCCAAATGGTGAATTTATTGTATGGATTCCAAATGATTTGAAAGATTACTATGAAAATTATGTTCTAACAGGTAATAACGTTACTGTTAATTTACCAGTTGAAGTTATCGCTCAACCAGGTGAAAAAGCAGAAAATACTTTTGTTCAAGTCGAATTTGGAAATGGCTATCAATCAAATCTAGTCTTTGTTAAAGTTCCAGACGTATCACCAGAAAAACATGCCATTAGTAAAGACGGTACAGTCCTTGACGGTCAAGAAGTTGGACTTAATCAAGTCTTTAACTATAAACTGGATGGTGTGACTGTTCCAAAAGATCATGACACACTTTGGCAATATGATGGTAAAGATAAGTTAGATATTGAACATGACCGCTACACAGGAAACTGGAAAGGTGTCATTACTGGTACAGAGTATACTGCCAAAGAAGATATGACGTTAACATACGATGTTATTACTGAAGATGGTACAGTTATTAAAGCAGGCGATACTATCGCAGCTGGAACAAATTATCATTTTATCTTTGAGTTCAATCAAGATACTAATGATGACTTTATTAATAAAATTGTTAAAGTGACTTGGAATGCTCAAGCGGGTGAATGGGCTTACAGCATTAATGAAGACTTCCTTCGCTCATTAGGTCTTGAAGGTACTTTTGATGCTGATTTCTGGATTGAAGTGGAACGTATTAAAGATGGTGAAGTTGAAAACACCTTCATCAATACTGTCAATGGTCGTGAGTTGATTGCGAAAGTAACCACTCATACACCAGCTGCCCCAGTTCCATCAACTCCACAAGTCCCAGCTAAACCTACAGCAGAAACACCAGTTGCTAAAGCAAGCGTTCTTCCAACAACTGGTGAAAAAACTTCAGCACTAGATGTATTAGCATCAATTACTGGTCTTCTTATGACTGTTGGTGCAGCGTTTGGTCTTCGTAAAAAAGAAAAACATAACTAATTACTAATTAAACTAAGGACAGGCAACGCCTGTTCCTAGAAGCATACTATCCTGCCTAAATAATTGTTGACGTCTTTAAATCTCCAGATAGTGTGCTTCTAGGAGCAGGTAGTTGCCTACTTGGAAAAGGTTGTAAAAATAACTGATAAGACAATTTACAGCCTTTTATTTTTATTAAAAATTTTATTTAAAGGAGAAACTTATTTATGGATACAGCAGTTCGTGTTGTTACAGCTTTAGGAGCAATTCTTTCAATTGTAGGTCTTGGATGGGTACTCACAGGAGCCTTTGATTATTTCTCAGGTCGTAAAAATGGTAACCCAGCCATGATGGACCAAGGAATGACCTCAATGGTTTCAGGTGGTGCTATTGCGGTTATTTCAGCTGGTGTTGCAGCAGCAATTGTTGCGGCTATGCACTCAATTTCATTCTAATAACTTACATACATGTAAGATAATCAGTTGAAAAAGTGGTATAATAAAGATAAGTAAAAGGGTTACAAGGAGAAAAGAAAATGAACAAGGAATTTGATTATGTAGCTTTTGCAAAAAACTTTGAAGCCACTAATGGACGTCCACCAACAGCGGATGAACTTGATAATGCTAAATGGGAACATTTTGGTATTAGATGGCATACACCAGAAGAGTCACAAGCTGAGTTGGAACGCATTAACGCATCTTATAAGCCAACATTGGGCGAATACTTAAAGGATGCTTTAGGCTTTCTAGGACGTTTTTTTTTGTCAAGCCATACTCTTCTTAATTAAGTCTCCTATTTACTTAACTTTATTTTTCTTTAACATGATAAAATCTGCAATTGCTGTTGCAGTTATGCTTATTGTCACAAAAGGAATTGTCGGTGTTATAATTGCAGAAATTCTTGATGGAAAGAATATTTCTAACTTATCTGAGGCGCCAGCTGTTCTTAGGTTTTTTGCACAAGATTTTATGACTAATTCGTTGGAACCAATTTACGTTACTGGAGTCGACATAGTTATTTGTATTATTTTTATGTTTCTTTTTGCAACCATAATGACATTCTCTTCAGTTGAATAGTGACAACCATTAATATTACACGAAGAACCAATTATGGTTCTTTTTTATTTTTATTAGAAAGGAGCCCAATGAAAGATATACTTACCGAGTTAACAAAAACTTTAGGTGGTTATAATAAAACTGTTAACTCTTCAATTAATTCCATTAATAAGTCTTTGATGGCAATTGGTTATATATTGGTTTCGGTTTTATTTTTAATTGAAATGCTTTCTTGGTATCGTTTTATTCGAAATCAAGGTAGTGAGATGACTTGGAAGCTTTTTTTAGAAGTAGCAGTTAAATATTTTATTGCTTACTTTCTAGTTGCACAATCAGGAGCAATTTTAAATGCCATTATGTGGTTTACAAATGGTGTTACTAAACTGATTGGTGTTGATTTAAGTGGAAATAATCTATTTGAATTTAAAGCAATTAAAAAAGGTGCTTATGGTATTAGAACGGGTCTTAATCTTCTTGCATTTCTTATTGGAGCTGCAGCGCAACTATCTGTGAAAGTGATGGTCTTATTGCGTTTTATTGAACTATATTTCTTTAAAGCGATAGCACCAGTCATTGTTGCTTTTTGGATGAGTGACAACACACGTCATATTGCTGTTAACTTTTTAAAAATGTTTGGAGCAATAGCGCTTCAAGGGGCTGTTATTATTTTAACGCTTGTTATTTGGCAAGCGTTTAAAATTGATACAGCTGTAACAATCGATGAAAATGGGTGGTTAGGAAGTTATGCGCCAGCCATTAGCTACATAGGTAAATGTGTAGTGTTCTTGATTTTATTGATTGGTTCCCAACGTAAAGCTAAACAATTGTTGAATGTATCTTAATAAAAAGCATCTCTAATAAGAGGTGCTTTTTGGTATTGGTAGAAAGGAGAAAAATGAACAAATTAGGTTCTGAGTTTTTTAAAGCTATTGATCAATTTGAACGAAGCGTTATTGGTGGTTTTACTTTGAGACAACTCATTATGCTAATTGGGATTGTCATTGGTGTTGCTTTAGCAACATTGATCTCTTTCTTGAAATTGCCTGATATTTTGTTCTATCTGGCATTAGCTTTGACGGTTCCACCATCATTTATCTATGGCATAAAAAAAGACGAACAAATTAAAGAAGTTTTGATGTTTAAATTTATAGTACAAGAACGTGCTTATCAAACAGATTTTGAAAGTGAGGATATGAATGGTACGTTTATTCAACAAAAGGGCGTCCATGAATGGAACGACACCTTTGACTAAAGAAGATAAAGAACGAGCTAAACAGCTCAAAAAAGCTTTGAAAGCTAGTACTCAAAACACAATTAAATATACGTCTTTGTTTGAGGACGGTTTGATGCACATTGTTGATGAAGAGTACTCAAAGACCTGGGAGCTTGGCGATACAAATTATCTCACAGCAGATGAAGATGAAAAACTTGATATTATTGATTATTATGTTGAAGCTTTAAACGGCTTAGATAGTGATAATACTTATCAATTACTAATTATTAATCGTCCTGTTCCGTCAACACTTTTAAGCCAAATTACTTATGAACTTGAAAGTGATGAACGTGATGTTTATCGTCAAGAATATAATGATATGATTACGTCACGTTTTGCAACCGACCAAAATAATTTCAAGGTTGAAAAATTTATCACGGTTTCAACTTCTGCACGAGATCGTAAACAAGCTTATCGTAAATTGAATGATGTTGAAAACAATTTTTCAAAACAATTTCAAGTGATTGATATTCCTTTTACGCCTTTGACAGGAACAGAGCGATTAAATATTTTTGCTGATTTGTTACGTGGCAATCCTTATTTGAATGTTGATTATAAAGATGTTCGTATTAGTGGTTTAACAACAAAATCTTTTGTTGCTCCTGGACGTATTTGGTTTCAACAGGATCAATTTATGATGGATAAGAAATACTGTAAAGTTCTTTTTGCTAGAAGTTTTCCAGCTTTTCTAAATGACCGTCTAATCAAGTCAATCACTGACATTGGGATTGAATTAGCGATTACAATTCATGCTAAACCGTATGATCCAGCAGATGCTGTTCAGAAAATCAATACAGCTGAAGCAGGGGTAAAAATGGATATGATTAAGTCGCAAAAGGTTGCTGCAGATAAAAGTATTTCAGGAAATTTAGCTGTATCAGGTGTAACTCAAGCTACTGCAGAAGAAGCCGCTAAATGGAGTACTGAAATTAATGATAATGACCAAAAAATGTTTTCAGGTATTTTTGCAGTCATGCTAAAAGCTGATACACCTGAAGAACTTGCTGATTATACAAACCGTGTCAAACAAGCAGGACGTAAACATGTGGTTGATTTTGAGGAAACGTACTATCACCAAGAAGAAGCGCTTAACACCATGTTACCAATTGGAAAAACTTATCTTGATGTTAAACGTCGCTTTATGCGTGATATGACAACGACAAATATTGCTACACAAATTCCATTTACAAATACCGACTTGCAAAGTAGTAGTCCAATGGCGATTTACTACGGACAAAATCAAATTTCAAACAATATTATTACGCTTGATCGTCAACGTGATTTGAACACGTCATCTGGTGTCATTTTAGGTTCTTCAGGTTCAGGTAAGTCTGTTTTTGTTAAAACAAGTGAAGTTATCCCAACGATTTTGAGGTATCCTGATGACCGTATCATCATTGTAGACCCTGAAGATGAGTATTCAGATATTGGTCGTGCATTTGATGCTCAATTGATTGATATTTTCCCAGGTTCACAAACTCACTTGAACTTGATGGATTTACCAGATGAGGAAAATTTATCAGCTGAAGATGCTGATCCAATTGGTGAAAAATCATCACTTATCATGGGGCTTTTTGAAAATATTTTGCAAGAAGTTACTGACGAAGACTTCTCAATTATTGACCGTGTCACACGTCTTTGCTATGAACGTATTACAGATAGAACACCAACACTTAAAGATTGGTACAACATTCTAGTAGAGCAACCTGAAGAAGTTGCCCAAGATTTAGCATTAAAATCTGAGTCATATACGAACGGGTCTCAAGATATTTTTGCTCATGAAACTAATGTTAACTTGAATAATCAAGTCGTTATTTTCAATTTGAAGAAACTAGATGGTAAATTAAAACCTTTTGCCTTAATGGTTGTACAAGATTATATCTGGAACCAGGTCGTTAATAATCAAGGTAAGCTAACAACTCGTATCTACTTTGATGAAATGCAAAATCAATTCTTAACAGATAATCAAGCAGAGTTCTTTACTAACCTTTACGCCCGTGTTCGTAAGTATGGTGCTATTCCAACAGGCATCACTCAAAACGTTGAAACTTTGTTGAATCGTACTGAAGGACGTAAATTAATTTCAAACAGTGAATTTATTGTTTTGTTGAAGCAAAAGAAAACAGATTTACAATACTTAACTCAAACTATCAATTTGACAGATGCACTTATTCGTTATGTTGAAAAACCGAAAGCAAAAGGAACTGGTTTAATTATTGCAGGTCAAACAACAGTACCGTTTGAAAATCCAATTCCTAAAAATACTGAACTATTCCGCTTAGTTGCAACGGATGCTTATCGTCAAATTGATTAATTGCTTTATCAGAATAAATAAGAGAGGGGGTGAATCATGTCCAACAAAGATGATTTAAGGAAGCGTGTAGTCAGAAAGCGTCATATTAAAGAAAGTGTTCAACGTCACAATCAGTTATCAGCTAAGAAAGCTCAAAACGCTACTAAAAAGGAGCATCATGAAGCTAAGATTAAGGTGAAACATGCTAGAGCAGCTTTAAGGAGAGCTGAGAAAGGCATTGATAAAGATGTTGACGGTGAAAAGATTGTAGACGACTTAGAGAAAGCGCTAGCTGAGAAGAAAGCTACTAAGAAAATCAAAAAGAAAGTCAGAAAGACTAATCCAACCATTGGTCAGAAAGCTAGACGAACTGGTAAAAATATAGCGCTGAATGCTAGTCATCAGATAAAAACAACTGCGATGGATCAAGATGATACTTTGTCAGATTTACAAAATTTACAGTATCGAACGAGACAGTCAAAAGCAGTTGCAAAACAAGCTGGTAAAGTGACTTGGCGAGGTGCTAAACTAGCCTATCAAAAAAGTAAAGGCATGGTTAAAGTTAGTAGAGGAGCTTATAAAAGCACAAAAGCAGGAGCTAAGTTTGCAACTAAAACAACAGCAAAAGCTGCTACAAAAGTAGCACAAGCGACTGCTTCAGCTGTTAAGACAGCTGCAAGTGTAGCAGCAACCTTATTAGCTAATCCCATTACATGGATTGTCAGCGCTGTTCTTGCTTTTATCTTGTTTTTGATAATTATTGTTTCCTCAATCTTTTCAAGTAATGTCATTCAACAAAATGATTTCACGCTTAATCAGTCATGGCTTCATATTTCACAAGTTGACCGACAAAAATCGTCTGATCAGGTCGAGTACTACACAGATATTGACTCAATCTTGCTTTACATGAATTTCCGCTATGGTGGTGAATGGGAACCTGATGCTAACTGGGATGATGGTACAGGCGGTAAATTAACTGGCGCACTTGGTTTTAATCATTTTTCTGATGCTCTTGATGATATCTGGAAAGAGGAGAACAGTGATATTGACAATCTAAAAACCATGGCAGAACTTTATACCAACGGTAAAGCCTGGATGAAGTTAGATAAAGATGATTTAGCAGATTATAAAGAAATTCTTGAGAGTCAATCCGAAACAGGAAAATACTTAGCTACTCAAGAATTGATTAATCCATTTTATTCCGCTGATGATGCAAAAAGCGATACAGATTATCTAACTGTTTCAAAGCGATATGGATATACGTCTAAAGATAAAATTGATCCAACGACAACGCTTCAGGCTCAATCAGGTCAAAAGCTTTATGCAGTCATGGATGGTAAGGTTACGGTTACAACAAAAGATTTAAAAGGTAACAAAACGAAAACAACTAACTTAATTATCTCAGATAGCGATGCACGTTTCATTTATTATGGTGTTTCAGCTATTCGAGTTAAGACAGGTGATAAAGTTGAAGCAGGAGCCGAGCTTGGAACCGTTTCTGGTGGTTCACAAAAGATTGCCTATGCCAAAAACTATGGTGAAGTCGATGCTAAAGATTCTCAGTGGTTGCAAGACATAAAAAATAAAGATGTTTCATATGGTTATACGGAGCAGACAAAGAAAAATAAGACAAACGTTTGGGTGTTAGTTAATCCTGGTTTTTATTTCCCGTTTGTTAAGTACGCTCAAACAACTGTCGTTATGCGAACATCATCTGAATTGAGTGGACGTGCTAAACAATTTTATGACTTAATGAAGAAGTTTTATCCAAGTGCTACTGATAATGGTGTTGCTGCCGTGGTTGGAAACTTTGCCGTTGAGTCATCCATTACCCCAAAACGAGCCGAAGGTGATTATCTTAGCCCACCCATCGGATCATCTGATGGGTGCTGGGATGATGCAAATTGGTTAAACATGGGTGGTACAGCAATCTACGGTGGTGGTTATCCTAATATCCTTCATCGTGGGATCGGACTTGGTCAATGGACGGATACCACCGATGGCGGTACTCGTCATACTATGCTAATCAATTATGCGAATTCTATTGGTAAAAAATGGTATGAGCTAGAAACACAAATTCGCTTTATGTTAGAAGGTGATTTACCTTATTATCAAAACATTTTAAAAAGTGTGTTAAGTTCTAATTCTGATACAGATAGTCTTACCAGAACCTTCTTAACAAAGTGGGAAGGTATCAACAATGGTACACTTTCTCAACGTCAAAGCTATGCTAAACAAGCATTGTCTTGGTTCCACCAATCAATCGCAGGTGGTGGAACAATGGCTTCCTCTTGGAATTTCCCTGAGGAGTATCGGGACAAAATTAAGAGCATGCCAACAGGTGTCAGCATGACAACACAACCTGGTAATGGTTATCCTGCAGGTCAATGTACTTGGTACGCTTATAACCGTTTGGTGGAATTAGGTGAAATCACAGATTTATCAGGAAGTTATGGTCGTCTTGGTGATGGTAAAAGTTGGGTAGGAAATCTTGTCGCAAAAGGTTGGAAGTTTAGTAAAATGCCAACGGCTGGTGCTGTTTGCTCAACGGCTGGTGGATTTGATAGTACCTATCCGCAATATGGACACGTTATGATCGTTGAAGCAGTCAATGCTGATGGTAGTTTTTTGGTATCTGAATGTAACTATGCAGGTAACAAAAGCCAAATTCACTGGCGTGTTTGTCGTAACGCTCCGTACTACACGTTTGCAACCCCTTAAAAATGAAAGGAAAAAAATGATAGATGAATTTAAAGTGACTTTTTTCAAATGGGTCATGATGATTGTAGGGATTATTATTATCTTTCTCATTGGCTTAGGTTTTGGGTCAATGAGCAAGAAAACAGATAATCAATCTTCAAGTCATACAACTTTAACCAAAAAGGTTAAAGAAGGTCATCAGTTGACTGAAGGTTGGGTTAAGCAGTTTTTGATTGCTTATTACACTAAAAAAGATCTTGAAGAAAATCGTAACAGATACAAAGATTATATGACTGATGGCATGTATAATGCTGCTGTTTCTGAAGAAGAGACAGCACAAAATCAAGCTTATAAAGGCTTTGTTGTTAATTTTGAGTTTAAAGATGCTCAAATTTATATTGATAAAACCAATGATAAAGTTATTTGCTATGTTAATTACACAAATGATTTACTTCAGAAAAAGAATTCAACTGAAGGTGCTCAAACAGGCGTAGATAATAACACTATTCTTCAATTAACTTACAATAAAGTTGATGGCAAATATCTCGTAAATAACATGAGTACGCTTTTAATTACAGATTCTCAAGATCCGACAGCTTCACAAAATTCTTATGGAGATGTTATTGCTAGTAATGATGAATAGGAGAGAAGGCAATGTTAAATCAAAGTATTGTTACAGGACGTCTGACTAAAAATACAGAGTTAAGAAAAGTCAACGACCGTTCGGTTATTTCTTTTACACTTGCTTCAAGTAGAGAATATAAAACAGAGGATGGTTCTTATCCAGCTGACTTTATTGACTGTGTCTTGTGGGGAGCACCTGCTGAAAACTTTAACACGTTAACAGCTAAAGGTGACACTCTTCAGGTAACAGGACGACTACAAACTAGAACTTATAAAGATAAAAAAGAAGTTACTCATAAAGTAACTGAAGTTCAAGTTGATAAATGGTATATTGTTTCCGTTAATCAAAATCAAGGTGATTATCCTGTTAAAGAGAAAACAATTGTTAATGATAGCTTAGATAATTTATCACTATAAAAGGGAGAAAAGAAAATGAATGAAACTACTTTTGGAACAGAACAACACACTTCAAAATCAGCACGCCGTCAAAAATCAACAAGTGATCGCTTAAAAGATAAGTTGAAACAACTTAATAAAGCGAAAGCATCCCTTGAAGCTGCTCAAAAGAAAATTAAACAGTTGGAAGCTGATATTAAAGAACTTGAAGCTAAACGCCAACAAGAAATTCTCAAAGAATATGGTATGAGTCTATCGGACTTAGAAGCCTTTTTAGCTGATAACAAGGGTAAACTTGGGGGTGATGCGTAATGTTTCGCATTACAAACCTAAGTAATGGTCAACAGCGCGATTTTCAAAATCGTGAAGAATTAGAGTTTTATCTGGAAGGGGAAGAAAACCGTTGTTTACAGCTAAATACAACAGCCACTTTTCAACTTTTTCATCTTGATAAAAATGAAGAGCTGCTAGAGTCAATGGAACTCACTATTCCATCTTCTGGGGAACAAGACGTTAAAGAGCTTTTAGGTGACTTTGGACTAAAAAAGGATAAGAAATTCTTCTTCAGCCGTGGGACTAAGCAAGAAAAAACTCAAAGAGTTCAAAAGAAAAAACATGAATTATCAACCGCAAACGAAAATATGAGCAAATCAAAGCCATCTGTTAAAACAACTCCCAAGTCTTCTAATCGTTTTTGGGTAATGATAGCTTTGTTACTCTCAATTTTTAGTTTAGCGATTTCTCTTACTAATCATTACAGTAGGTATCAAAAAGAGGAGAATAAAACACAACAGACTACCATTAATCAAGGAGCTGATGTTTTTTGTCGCTATTTCATCAGTAATTATTTTGCAAACTCATCAGCTCGTGAGGATTTTATTTCTAATTCGCTTGATTTAAAACAGTTTGATACTGACAAAGCAACAACAGTTAGTGTTTTGTTAGAAAAAGAAGTGATGACTAAAAAAGTAACGACTTTAACCTATGTTATTAATTGTCGCTATGACGATAATTCAACCGCTAACAAACGTTTGACACTAACCGTAAAACAAAACAAAGAAGCTAAATATGGCTATTTAGTCTCAAAAGCTCCTAAACTAACTGCTTATCCATAACATAAAGGGGGAGAAAGATGGATCAAGAACAAATTTTTGATAGAGGTGCACGTGTCACTCTTGAGACAGGTAAACAGTTATTTCAATTTTTAGCTTATGCGGCACAACAGCTGTATAAAACTTATGATGAACACAAACAGATTGGGGAACAGTCTTTTAAAAACTTCAATCAGTCATCTTTGACGAAAGATCATATTGATTTTTTAGAAGCGGATGTTAACCTTAGTAAGTTTACGGATGAGCTTAAAAAATCAGGTGTCCGTTTTGCTTTTAAAGACCTCGGTGATGGTACAAAACAAGTCTGGTTTGAAGCTCCTAATAGGGAAGTTATTGCGGATGCTCTGAGACACACTCTTAATGAAATCGTTAATGACCCTAAAAAAGCTAAAGAAAAATACATGAAATCAGAACAAGAGTTAACTCCCAAAGAACAGATTAACAAAATCAAGAAAGCAACTAAGGAAAAACTTGATACTGTTAAAACTAAGAAGAAAGGAAAGAGTATCTGATGAAACTTCAAAAGAAACCTCTTATTCCTTATCTGATTATTAGTCTACTTTTAGCTTTTTTGACTCACAGGGCTTATGTGTTATATAGCATTGCTCCTAAGCCTGATATGAGCAATTTATTTAGTCAATATACCTATGTCCTTGAAAAATATGTTGACCCGCCATATTTTTACCCTGATTTTAGTCCGTTTGCTATTTTAGCTGCAATGGTTGGCTTCTTTATTGGCATGATGTTCTATTTAAAAATAAAACCTGATGAAACTCTTCGTCATGGTGAGGAAGCAGGTTCAGCAAAATTTGCGACTGCTCAGGAATTAGCTGGATTTAAAGATTCAAAACCAACTAATAACATGATTTTTACAAAGAATGCTCAGATGGGATTGTTTAATAAGAATCTTCCGTTTCAATGGCAATTGAATAAAAATGTTCTTGTTGTTGGGCTTCCCGGTGATGGTAAAACATTTACTTATGTTAAACCTAACCTTATGCAAATGAACTCCAGTTTTATAGTCACTGATCCAAAAGGGCTTTTAGTTCGTGAAACGGGTAAGATGCTTGAAGAACATGGCTACCAGGTTAAAGTATTTGACCTGGTTAACCTCACTAAATCAGATATGTTCAATCCTTTTCACTACATGAAATCAGAACTAGATATTGACCGCATCACAGAAGCAATCGTTGAAGGAAGTAAAAAAGGTGATCGTGAAGGTGAAGATTTCTGGAATCAAGCAAAACTTCTACTTAATCGTGCATTGATTGGTTATCTCTATTTTGATAGTCAGGTTCAAAATTACACCCCTAACCTATCAATGGTCTCTGAATTACTTCGTAACATGAAACGTCCAAATGAAAAAGAACCAAGTCCAGTTGAAAAGATGTTTGCAAATCTCGAAAAAGCCATGCCTGGAAATTATGCTTGTCGACAATGGGACTTATTTAACAGTAACTTTGAAGCTGACACAAGAACCAGTGTTCTTGCGATTGTTGCTACACAATATTCTATCTTCGATCACCAAGCTGTCACTAATTTGATTATGGCTGACACTATGGAGATGGATACTTGGAACACTGAAAAAACAGCCGTTTTTGTTGCCATTTCAGAAACTAATAAAGCTTACAGTTTCCTAGCATCTACTTTGTTTACAGTCATGTTTGACCAATTAACACACAACGCCGATGCTATTATTCAAGGAAAGAAAGATGGTTACACAGCTGATGATTTGGTGCATGTTCAATTTATTTTTGATGAATTTGCGAACATTGGTAAAATACCTCATTTTAACGAAGTTTTAGCATCTATTCGCAGTCGTGAAATGTCCGTAAAAATCATCATTCAAGCCATTAGTCAGCTTGATACGATTTATGGTGATAAAGCACGAAAATCAATGGTTAATAACTGTGCAACCTTGCTATTCTTAGGGACTAATGACGAAGATACTATGCGTTACTTCTCAATGCGTGCTGGTAAACAAACCATTACACAAAAAAGCTATTCTGAACAACGTGGTCAGCGTGTATCAGGATCTACAAGTACACAAGCTCATCAGCGTGACTTGATGACACCTGATGAAATTGCACGTATAGGTGTTGATGAAGCATTAGTATTTATCTCAAAACAAAATGTTTTCCGAGATAAAAAGGCTATGGTAACAGACCACCCTATGAAAGATGAATTATCTGACAATCCGAATGATGGGAAATGGTATAACTACATTCGTTTCATGGTTGAAGATCCAGAACTTTTTAATAATGCACGTGATGGAAAAATTGACCCTAAAAATATCTGGTATCCAGATATGAAAGGTTATGATCAGTTTGTTAAAGATAATGATATTGATACTTCAAAACTAACTGAAGTTGAAGTAGCACAAGCTGATGAAGTAAACACGCAAGCCACAGAAGAGCCTGTTTATGAACAAGTACCCATTCAATTGTCTGAAATGAGCGTAGAAAGCCAATCTCAGACACAAGAAAGTGAAATCAAAGCAGTGGATTTTGCGACTGGTGAAATCTTTGAACTTCCACCAGAAGATGAGGAAGCCGATGAGTATTATGGTGAAGTTTAGCGTGTAATAAAGTATAATAGTTCCAGGGGGTTTATATGGCTACATCAAAACAAAGTCCATTTTTTAAAACACAGGGAATTTCAGAAGATGAATTATTACATTATCTAAAGGAACATCCAGACGATCCTTTGGTTACTAAACTTGAACAATTACTATTAAACTTATAAGATAAGAAATAAGCTACATCGTTAAACGGTGTAGCTTTTATTATTGTGAAGGGAAGTGAAAAATGGATGAAATATTTACTTTTAGCAGAAAAGCCTGACCAGGCTAAAAAATATGCTAACGCTCTAGGAAACCCTAAAAACGATAAAGGTGTTTGGCGTGTTCAATCATCTGTATTGAATGCTGAAGTGATTGTTGCTCCTGCCGTTGGTCATTTAGTTGAACGTATTAATCCATATACCAACTTTGAAAATTGGGATTTGGCTAATCTTCCAGCTTTACCAGATGGATTTGCTTATGAGCCTAAAAAAGATACCGTTAAACGATTTAAGGCTATCAAACATGCTGTTAAAGAAGTTGATGCGATTATTATTGGGACAGACCCCGACCGTGAAGGAGAAGCCATTGCTTATCGAATTTTAGAATTAATACCAGGTGCGCTAAGAAAAATTAAATATCGTTTGTGGGCAAACTCTTTAACAAAAAAAGGTTTAGAGCAAGCTTTTTCAAAGCTTAAAAATCCAAAAGACTCCATCAACTATTTTCATGAAGCTGATGCAAGAGGGGATGCTGATTGGCTAGTCGGTTTTAATCTAAGTCCTTTTGTAACCATTAAAATGAAAGAAGAGGGTTACTTGGATAAAAAAGAACATTCGATGTCAGTTGGACGTGTTCAAACCCCTATTGTTAGTCTAGTCGTTAGAAATGATGAAGCCATTGAAAACTTTAAACCAAGTCCTTATTGGCAGCTAAAACTGATTGATCCTGAAGCCAAAGTTACATTTGGCAACGATATTAAATATCAATCAAAAGCTGAAGCAGAACAGATGCTACAACAGTTAGCTAATATAGCAGTTGTCAAAACGGTTACGAGTGAAGAAAAAGTGCAAGAAGCGCCTGAGCTTTATAACTTAACCAATTTTCAGTCTGAAATGAGTAAACTATATCATTTTGATGCCACTAAAACGAAAGAATTGGTCCAAAGTCTCTATCAAAAAGGCTATCTTTCTTATCCACGTACCGATTCAACTTTGATTACAACCAATGAATTTGCTTATCTTGTTGAACATATTGAAGATTATCAAAAGTCAATCAATAAGCACTTAGAAACCCCTAATCGTTCACCAAGGAAAAACTACGTGAATGATAAGAAAGTGTTAGAACACTATGCCATTATTCCAACTGAAACTATTCCTGATTTGAGTGAGTTAAGCAATGATGAAAAACTTATTTATCAGAAGGTGGTTTTTAGGACTTTATTGATGTTTACGCCTGATTATCGTTATCAATCAACCAGCGTTATTCTTGATAATCAAGGACTTGAATTTAAAGCAACTGGAGCTGTAACAAAAGATAAAGGTTGGCGTAACTATTTAGCGGTTAAAAAAGAAGATAAAGAGTTACCCGATTACCAGGAAGGACAAACTATTACCATTGAATGCAAACTCTTAGAAGAAATGACCAAGCCACCAACACGAATTACCGAGCAAATTCTACTAAAGAAATTGCTACCAAAATACAATTTAGGTACATCAGCAACTCGTGATGGGATGATTGATTTAATTCAGGACAAAGGTTATGTCACTAAAAACAAAAAGACAGGACAGTTTTTCCCAACTGAAAGAGGAAAACTATTAATTCATTATCTTGATCAACTTGAGATTGCTTATACTAATCCTGAAACAACAGGAAAATGGGAAGAAGTATTAGCTCAAATCGGACAAGGAAAAATTCAAAAAGAAGCCTTCGTCAACAAAATAAAATGGGCTATCACTAAACAAATTGAAAAAGGAAAACAATTATAAATGCTACTATTTTATGTAAATAGTAGCATTTATATTG
>FZPS01000099.1_pt262 | contig 24463 bp, 18 predicted proteins | sample 1817821 | NCBI WGS metagenome assembly FZPS01 (sample SAMEA104158645, study PRJEB21678) | metagenome | place: Germany | collected 2015-04-21 | reverse complement strand
TACAAGGGAATGGAAGTGGCCACCTCAGGATTGATATTGTAGTTATAAAGGTTGACCCGGGGAAGTCCCAGCTGCTTTTCCAGTATTTCAACCAGCTCTTCCTCGGTAATCAAGCGTTTTTCGATCAGCAACTGACCGATACGCTTATGGGTGGAAACCTGTTCCGTCATCGTTTCCTGGAGCTGCTGTTCCGTTATCACGCCGGCTTCAACGAGAACATCGCCCAGCCGTTTTCTGGCAAAACTGCCCATCTTCTTCCCCCCCGGCGATCATGTTATAGAATTGTCAATTTACCTTATTATCCAAGATATCCTTAATTCTGTCAACCTTCAGCGAATTTTTGCCTTTTATTATTATAAAAAAATTCCAGGGCTGCCCTGGAATTCGTTCAGTAAAATTTCCCGGCAACCCAGCCGCCATAGCTCCGGATAAGCCTTAGGCCTGTGGCTTTGCGTCCCCGCCTTTCAACGGGTTTGCCCTGAAACGGTTACGATCAAGTTAGGTTTAAACAAAATCTTTTAGGATATTATATACCCCGTTACAATACCAGTCAAGGTAATCTTTTCTATTACGATTTACCGGAGCATGTTGCGCTTTTTCAGGTAATTTAGCACAAAGCGTTCCAGCTTGCGCATTAAGCGCGTCCAGATAAACTCTTTTTCAGAAATGGGAGTAACCAGGATGGTATAGAGGCCGAGGCGGTTGCCGCCCAGCACATCGGTAAAGATCTGGTCGCCGATTACCGCCGTTTCCTGCGATGTGAGTTCCATTATATGAAGAGCCCGGCGAAAAGCGCGGCGGCGCGGCTTCACCGCATACCAGACTGCCGGTATCCCCAGCTCACAGGCCAGCTGCCCCCCGCGCTCGCGGCTGTTGTTGGAGACGATGCAAAGACGGAAGCCTTCCTTTTTAAGCCCTGCCAGCCAGGAAGCCAGCCGCGGGCGGACGGCGCGGTCATTCCAGGGCACAAGGGTATTGTCCATATCGGCAATAATTCCCCGGATGCCCATGGAGCGCAGCTCGGCGGTATCCAGTTCGTAAATTGAGTTTAGATGCTTGTGCGGATAAAGCAGCTTAAAGAACTTTAATGGCACTCTACAAACCCTCCATGAGCAGATCCGGATCATCCGCAAGCGCCTGGGTTATCCGGACTTTTACTTTTATTCTTTAGTGTACACATTTCTTATTTTCTTTCCGTTCTGCAAAGAAGCCGGTCTTTAAACTTCATCATACCGGCAAGTTTTGCGAAAGAGCTTGATAAATTGAGGAAGCCCGGATCTCTACCGGCCGGCCGCAAGCTAGAGCAGCCGGCCTTCGGCAACGGGGATCACCCCGCCGCCCACGCTAATTTCCATTTGCCCGCCCCTTTCGGAAGCGCGAATCTGAAGCAACGAAGGACGCTTTATCTCCATTCCCTGTTCAACGCGCAGGTCGATTCGGGCTGTATCAAAGAAGCGGTACTTTAGCAGATAGGCAGCCAGGCAGCCGGCGGCGCTGCCGGTAGCCGGGTCCTCGGGAATGCCGTTGTAATAATCGAACATCCGCGCATTGAGATTATTGCCGGGATCATAGGTTTCAGGACAGAAAACATAAATCGACTTCGCTTCCACAGTTTCCACCAGGGAGATAAACCGCTCTATGTTTACTTTGATTTTACTCTGGACCTGCAATCTCTTCAGGGGGATAATGATAAAGGGAAGCCCGGTAGAAACCTCCTGGATGGGATAGCGCGAATCAATCTCCGCGGGATCGATATTTAGCACTTCCGCCGCCGCTGCCGGGGTCAATATTTCACCAAATGAAGACTGCGCCTGCCTCATAAAGAAGATCGCCGGTTCACCGTTAAGGTAGGTGATATTTACGGGGATGGGGCCCACCGGCAGGTTGAGGACAATTTGGGGCACTTCTTCTTTGATGATCTCGCGCTGGATAATATACGCCGTCCCCAGGGTGGGATGCCCGGCGAAAGGGAGCTCTTCATCCAAAGAGAATATGCGCACATTAAAGCCCCCGTTTTCCGCCCGCCCGGGCAGAATAAAGGTTACTTCTGAAAAATTGGTTTCGCGGGCAAGAAGCTTCATCTCTTCATCGGTATACCTGTCGCCCTCGGGGAAGACAGCCAGCTGGTTGCCGGCATATTTCTGCTCGGCAAAAACATCGACTATAAAAAAAGTCCTGCTGCCCAACGCCATCCCTCCCAGTACTATTAAATATATCGATCAACAGCTCATAAGCATGACCCTGCAGAGTGATCATATAAAAAACGCCAAAAATAAACAAGGGTCCCATTGGATCTCAGGATCCAGCGCAGCCGGCACCAAAAGGATATACTATAACGGGCACAGAAGAAGGGATCGTTCTTTCTGTGCCCGTTTCGTGCTCCGAGCCCCCGGTTACAGCCAGCCCCGATAGCACATCGCTTCGGCCAGGCGCTGCACCGCATAGCCATAAGCTGCCGTGCGCATATTGGCTCCGCCGCATTTTTCCCGGCCAAATCTGTGAACTGCGCGAAAAGCCTCTACCATCATCTTCTCCAGGCGCCGGTTAACGGTGTCCATATCCCAGTAATACCCTTGATTGTTCTGAACCCACTCAAAATATGACACCGCAACCCCGCCGCTGTTCGCCAGTATGTCAGGAACAAGAAGGATATTTTTCTCTTTGAGAATTTGCTCCCCTTCAGGCGTGGTCGGCCCGTTGGCAGCTTCTATAACCAGGGAGGCTTTAATCTCAGCCGCATTTTGGGCGGTGATCTGGTTTTCCAGGGCGGCGGGGATGAGAATGTCGCAGTCTATGGTGATGAGATCGTCATTGTCAATTTTCTCTCCCCCGGAGAAACCTTCGATGAGGCCTCTTTTGCTGACATGCTCAAGCAGCGCCGGTATATCCAGGCCCCGGGGGTTGTAAATTCCTCCGCTGATATCGCTGATGGCTATGACCTTGCAGCCCAGTTCGTCAAAGATCCGCGCCGCGTGGCCGCCCACATTGCCGCAGCCCTGGATGGCGATACGGGCTTCCTGCAGGGAGATGCCGCAAAGTTCCGCCGCATCGCGCGTGATATAGGCACAACCCCGCGATGTGGCGTCCACCCTGCCGGCGCTGCCGCCCAATCCCACGGGCTTGCCAGTAAGCACGCCCGGAACCTGTTTTTGCGCCAGGCAATTGTACTCATCAACCATCCAGGCCATCACCTGGGCGTCTGTAAAGAGGTCAGGCGCCGGCACATCCACATTCGGCCCCAGCAGAAAACCTAAAGCACGGATATAGCCGCGGCTGAGCCTTTCCTTCTCCTGTGCGGACATGCTCAGGGGATTGCAGGCCACCCCCCCCTTGCCTCCCCCGAAAGGAACCCCGATAAGAGAGCATTTCAGGGTCATAAGCAGGGCCAGCGCCTTTACTTTTTCTGCCGTTACCGCGGGATGAAAGCGGATTCCCCCCTTGAAGGGACCCAGCACATTGTTATGCTGCGTCCGGTAACCTGTGAACAGCTCCACCTTTCCGCTGTCCATCTTTACAGGAATAGAGACCTCCACGTGGCGCACCGGTTTTCGGAGATGCTCGTAAACGGCGGGGGAGAGATTCAGCCTCTCCACCGATTCCCGGATCAAACTATCGACCGCTCCGAAACTGTCTTCAGTTTTCTTCTCTTTTCTTTCATTAGTATCCATGCCCCTGACCTCCTATTTTCCGCTCCTAGGCTGTATCAATTTTTACGACAATAAACCTCGACTGCTCATTACATTAAAAACAATTATCGCCATTTCGTCAATACCGGTTCCGGAGGCTTGATATCAACACCGCTCTAATCAATCCCGGCCAATTTTCTGGCCAGCTCTTTTTTCTGCTCCAGGCCGGCCTGCCTGGCGATAACCACCCGCTGCGCCTGGGGCGAACCGGCGCCATGCATCGATTCGGTGAGATAGGCCGCCGCTGCCGGGCCGATAGTGAAGTTCTCGATCAGCCTCACCATCTTCAGGCGGCAGGCGGTATCCAGACCGGCAATTCCCCGGAAATACTTCTTCACCAGGGGGCCAATTTCCGGATGCTCCAGGTCCGCCAGGGAGGGCAGGGTGGCGATGAGCCCGCCGGCTATATCCTCGGCCAGCCTGGCGATCTCGTAGGGAAAGCGGGTGACATTAAGCTTGCAGACGTTGGCCAGCAGCAGGTCGATCAGGAAAGTTCCCGAAGCGGCGGCGCGCCCTTGGGCGGAACAGGCGATGCCGCAGCAGAAAAGCGTCTCATTGAGATGGATCATCTCCACCAGCTTATCCTTAATGTGCGAGGCTTTTTCCACGCCCTGGTATTCGGCCAGCGCCGCAGCCGCCCCGATAAGAACATCGCCCACTCCGGACTTGCAGCCGCCGTAGCTCTGGCGGTGATAGCCGGCAAAGCGCTCCACCAGGCGGCCTGAATATTGGTACTCCCTGCACATGAATACCCTTTCCCAGGGAATAAATACATCGTCAAAAACAATCAAGCATTCCTGGCCTCCGTAGTAGAGGTTGCCGATGTCGGCCGGGATAGGCTCCAGTTTGCGGCTATCCGAAGGCTGCCGGCCCAGGATGTAGATAATCCCCGGGGCGTCGGCTTCCACGGCAAAAGAAACCGCGTAGTCGCGGTCTTCTTCTCTCATCGCCAGGGTAGGCATGACAATGATATAGTGCGAGTTAAGCGCCCCGGTCTGGTGGCATTTCGCCCCCCGCACGGTGATTCCTTCGCTGTTTTCACTGACCACCCGCAGGTAAAGATCGGGATCGGCCTGTTCATGAGGCCGCTTTCCCCGGTCCCCCTTGGGGTCGGTCATGGCCCCGTCACAGACCGCGTTTTCATCCTGGACCTGCTGCAGGAAGCGGTTAAACCTCTGGTGATAGGGTGTACCCAGATCCCGCTCCATCTCAAAAGCAGTAATCTCCAGGGCGTTTAGGGCATCCAGGCCCACGCAGCGCTGGAAGCAGGTTCCCGTCCGCTGCCCCAGAAGGCGCTGCAGCTTCACCTTATTTATCAGATCTTCCGCAGAGCGGTGGATATGAGTGAAGCGGTTAATCCTGCGCCCGCTTAAATGAGATCTGGCAAAGATAAGCGCAGCATGTTCAGGCTTCCGCTCCAGTTCATAGGTCTGCGCCACCGCCCTGGCGCTCGGACGGACCAGCGGGTGATCCAGCGGATTGTCTACCAGTTCACCCCGGATATAAACCTTGCGCTTCAGTTTTTTCAAGCTGTCGAGATAGCTATTTCCGGGCATATACCATCATCCCCCTGTATTCAATATTTTGACTTGTCATTGTATTCTCGATAAGGCTGCCGGACTTCCTCTTTTACCGGTATGAAATAAATCATTTTCATAGACCATTGCGAACCAGTCGAAAATACCGCTCTCCGGCAGCCATTCCTGCCGGGCATGTCTGCTTTTGAGTACATTCTTGTCCGGTCACTGTCCGTTATAGAGGACATTTTTTGGCGGCAGCAAGTCCCCTGCGATTTCAGAATGCCCGGCAGGGCGCATATTGCTTTCCTCTTTATTTGGTACAACTGTTGCAATAACCGCTTCCAGTGGAAGAGTCAACCTTCCTAAGCTGCTGTTGAAAATTTATGAAAGGAGGTGGGCAAGTGGATTTTCAGCTTAATGAAGGACAAGAGCTTATCCGGCGGACGGTCCGGGAATTTGCCGAAAAGGAGCTGGCCCCGGTGGCGGCGGAACTGGACCGGGAGGAGAAATTTCCCGCAGAGATTATCGAGAAGATGGCCCGCCTCGATCTCTTTGCTCTCCCCTTCAGCGAAGACTACGGGGGCACCGGCGACGGCTACCTCGCTTACGCCGTCGCCGTGGAGGAGATCTCCCGCGCCTGCGCCTCCACCGGGATCACCTACGCCGCTCACTGCTCCATCGGCACCGGCCCCATCTACCTCTTCGGCACCGAAGAGCAGAAAAAACGGTGGGTAGTCCCCTGCGCACGCGGCAAGATGCTGGCCGCATTTGGCCTGACCGAGCCCGAAGCCGGCTCCGATGCCGGGGCTACCCGTACCACGGCTGTGCTCGAGGGGGACGAGTGGGTGATCAATGGGAACAAGTGTTTCATCACCAACGCTTCGCAGGCAGGCGTTGCCGTAATCACCGCAATAACCGAACCGGGCCTGGGGACGCGCGGTATCAGCGCATTCATCGTCCCTGCGGATGCTCCCGGTTTCAAGGTCTCTCCGCCGTATAAAAAGCTCGGCCTGAGGGCATCGGACACGGCTGAAATTATTCTTGAAGATGTGCGCGTGCCCCAGGAGAATCTTCTCGGGAGGAGGGGCGATGGTTTTAAGCAGTTCCTGGCCGTGCTGGACGGAGGCAGGATCAGCATCGGCGCCATGTCCGTGGGTATCGCCCAGGCCTGCCTTGACGCATCCCTGGCCTATGCAAGAGAGCGGCGCCAGTTTGGCCGGCCTATAGCGGAATTCCAGGCGATCCAGTTCAAACTTGCCGACATGGCCACATCCATCGAGCTGGCCCGCCTGGCGGTATACCGGGCGGCCTGGCTGAAAGACAGGGGACTGCCCTTTACCCGGGAATCGGCGATGGCGAAGCTATTTGCCTCGGAGACGGCGGTGCGGGCGGCTCTGGAGGCCGTGCAGATTTACGGCGGCTACGGCTACACGGCGGACTATCCCGTCGAGCGCTACCTGCGGGACGCCAAGCTGATGGAGATCGGCGAGGGCACTTCCGAGATTCAGCGCCTGGTTATCGCCCGGCAGCTGCTGGGGCGGTGAGATGCGCGGCGGTAGGTGAATCATCCTTACCGGCGCCCGGCAGTTGATATCCGTTTGTCAAATCCCCCCCGGCCCCCCTTTTTCAAAGGGGGGAGTATTGGGGGACTTTCAAAGCTTTTTTCAATGGCTGAGCGGTAGGCGCATTTTCAAGTGAGAAGCGGCAAGTGTTTTTAACAAAAAGGTGAAACGTCAGGCGCTTTTCCAAGGGGTGAGCGGCAGATGCTCTTTTCCAAGGTGTAAAACAGCAGGCGCTCTTAAGGGTGATCGAGTTCTTCACAACCCAGCTAAGGTTCTGATGCAAAAAGTCCCCCTTTTTTAAAGGGGGATTTAGGGGGATTTAAGCACAAAGGAGGATGATGGGATTGAGTAAAAGAGTGGGTATTGTCGGGGCGGCAGTCACGCCCTTCAAGGCCAGATGGTATGAGAAAACCTATTACGAGCTGGCCCAGATGGCTGCTGCCGAAGCGATGGCCGATGCTGCCCTGGAACCCGGTGATGTGGACGCTGCCTTTTTCGCCATCTATAACGATATTTTCCAGCGCACCTGTATTCCCGAACATCCCCTGCAGGGGATCATCGGTCTGCAGAACAAGTTTGGACTGCGCGTCAGCAACGGGGGAGCTACCGGCGCTTACGCCATGTCGGCGGCGCATGCCTATCTTGCCGCCGGACGCTTTAAAACCGCCCTCGTTTTGGGCGTGGAGAAAGCAACCGACTGCTTTGACTTCATGAGCATGTCGGCTACGCCCGAGGTCATCAAGACAATCGGCTGGTCGGGCGACAGTTTTTATGAGCAGAAACTGGGCTGGACCGCCGCGGACAGTTATGCCGAGGTGGTTCTCGCCTACATGGATGAGCATCCCAACGACCTCAAACCCGAGATCACCGCACGGATATCAGCCCTGCTCAGCGAACAGGTCCGGACGAACAATTACGCCCAGCGGCAATTTGACCAGGTGACTCCCGAAGAGGTGCTCAACTCGCGCACTGTGGTCTATCCCTTTAAAGAGCTGGAGATCTGCGTCTACACCGAGGGGGCGGCGGCGCTGGTCCTGGCCGAAGAAGAGACCGCCAGGGCGATCTCGCGCCGCACCGGCCAGCCGGTGGTTTGGATTACCGGCGTCGGAGAAGCCAACGAGCATTCCTTTGCCGGCAAAAACCATAAGATTATAGGCCGGATTATTTCGCATCACCTGGCCGCGCACCGCGCCTACGAGATGGCCGGCATCAGCAACCCGTTAAAGGCCATCGACGTGGTGGAGGTCCACGACGCCTTTGTCCACCAGCTCGAGATCACCATGGCCGAGATGGGCTTTGTGCCGCACGGCCGGGCCGACAGCCTCATCGAGGACGGACTGATCCTGCCGGGCGGAGAATTTCTGCTGAACCCCTGCGGCGGCCTGATCTACTCCGGGCATGCCGTCGGAGCCAGCAACATTATGTCGGCCTGGTCAGCCCGCAACGAGCTGATCCGCCGCAAGCTGAAAACCGGGCTGGTGCACGGCACCGGGAGCACGGTGGCCCAGTATGGCGCGGTGCTCATTCTCGAGTGCGATTAAACAGGTTTCCCAAATAAACGGAGGTGACAATAGATGAGCACAAAGGTAATTCCGCCGGAGGCGATTCCCGACCAGGGAGGATACACGGTTTCCATTGAGGGGAAAGATTACCTGGTAATGAACGATGCCATGTTTACTTTTTACCGGCGTTCCATGGGTGAGTTCAGTGATTTCTTCCTGGCGCTGCGTGATGAGAAGAAAATCCTCGGCTGCCGCTGCACCAGCTGCGGCATCGTCCGGGTGCCTCCTTTTGCCCTGCGCTGCCCCGAATGTAATTTTGCTCCCACGGAGATGATCGAGGTAGAGGACACCGGCACGATGATCGCCACCCCGCCCATCACCTACTTTGCCAACTCGCTCTTCCAGAAACAGGTTCCCTTTGGCCGGGGCCGCATTCTGCTCAAAGGAGCCGACACCGCCTTAAGCATCAACTGCTATACCACCAGGGGAATCCTTGTCCCGGGGTTAATCCAGAGGGGCACCGAGATGAAAGTGGTCTTCCAGGATGAGCGCATCGGGGAGATCACCGACATCTTCTGCGTCCCTGCGGCCGAGCTTACAGCGGAACAGATCGCGAAAAAAGGGCTTCTCTCATCGGAGCTCGATTGGGAAAGAGCGGTTGAACCGCAGCTGCCGGAAAGAACGGCTGAAAGCAGGGCCGGCTTTGAAAAGAACTTGCACCTGCTGGAATCGCTGGTAGCGGAGATGAACGAATGCGCCAGGGCCCGCGCCGATATTGCAGGCTGGTCCCGGGTTATTCTCGTCAAATCAGCGGGAGGCAATTTTATCATGGAGATTGCCGGCGAGCAATTGAAGATTAAACCGGAGTTTGCCGCCGAACCCGATTTCATAATTGTTTGCCCCGACCTGGAGGTGCTGCTGGACGGGCTGGGCTACCGGGGATCGCTGACCCAGGCAATCATGAAGCGCGATCTCTGGATCAGTAAAAACAGCGAATTTACAACCATCTTTAAGCTGGAGCGTATGGCCCGCTCGCTGGCCCGCTCCAAGAAAGAGTAGCAAGGAATCGTCAAAGGGGCTGCCTTGTAAGGCGGCCCCTTTTTTACCAGAATGTTGCATATCGGCAGCAGCCTCGTTCAGATCCTTCGCTTCGCTCAGGATGACAAAAAATGGGACTCGGGATGGCAAAAGAAAAGCCAGGATGACAAAATGGGAAACGGCTTTCATACGTTGAACTCGCGCTCGAGCTTCTGCAGAACGCGTTTTTCAATGCGGGAGACATATGAACGGGAGATCCCCAGGCTGGCGGCAATCTGCTTCTGGGTGTGGCGCCTCCCCTCCTGGAGGCCAAAGCGCATCGTTAAAACCTTTTTCTCGCGATTTTTCAGATTGTGCAGCATCTTACTCAGCTTTTCCTGCAGGAGGCTCAGCTCAACCTCTTCAAATATGGTATCGTCGCTGGAGATAACCTCCATCAGGGTAATCTCGTTCCCCTCTTTATCCACGCCGATAGGCTCTTGCAGCGAAATCTCCTGCTTCCTCTTGCTGGCCGCCCTTAAGAACATGAGGATTTCATTCTCGATGCAGCGGGCGGCGTAAGTGGCCAGGCGCGTACCCCGCTGCCGGTTGAATGTGTTCACCGCCTTTATCAGCCCTATTGTGCCGATAGAAATGAGATCTTCCTTATCCTCTCCGGTATGCTCAAACTTTTTAATTACATGGGCTACCAGCCGCAAATTGTGTTCGATAAGCTTTTGCCTCGCTTCGAGATCGCCTTTCGCCATGCCTTGCAAGTAATGGCTTTCCTGTGCCGCTGAAAGGGGCCGCGGGAAAGAGTTGCCCTGTATCTGGCCGGCCATGATCCAGATCTGGCGAAAGATCTCTATTAGAGTTAAAATAAAAGTCATTTTTGAAGATCCCCCCGGAAAAAAGAGTACCTAAATTCTATGTTCCATCTTCCAAAATTGTGCCTGTCCGGGCCAATTCTTTATTATTTACAATATTTAAAAAAAAGGATTTTGAACAAACGCTTAGAATTAATAGATATTAGAGAAAATGATTACTAGTGCTTATTTGCTTTAGTGAATGACAGTTCTTGCGGTAGCATCTAACCGCTGTAATATTATACTGCCAAAAAGCGTTAAGGGGGGGGTCCTAAAAATTTTCTGCAATCAGAAAAGCGGAGCCAATGGCAATCCGCCGAAAATTGTTTGGGGGTGGTTAAAAAGTGTCTGTAAGAACATTTCAGCGGGGGGTTTTTCTGCCCCACTACAAGGAATTTAGCGAAAGTGAACCGATCAGCACCATATCCCTGCCGCCAGAGGTAATTATTCCTCTGCAGCAGCATATCGGTGCGCCCAACCAGGCCCTGGTTGCCGCCGGGGATAAAGTAAAAGCCGGCCAGAAAATTGGAGAAAGCGGCGCTTTTGTCAGCGCGCCGGTTCATGCCAGCGTGGACGGAACGGTCACCGCCGTGGAACCGCGGCCAACCTTTACCGGGGCCAGCGTGGAAAGCGTAGTCATCGCCGTAGATCGGGAGCAGCAAGAGCCGCAGTGGCCGGAACAGGATCATGCCGCGCTGACAAAAGAGGAGATCAAGGCGGCGATCAAAGAAGCGGGCATTGTCGGCATGGGCGGAGCCGCCTTCCCCACGCATGTGAAGCTGAGCCCGCCCAGCCCCATCGATACCATCGTGATCAATGCCTGCGAATGTGAACCTTTTTTAACCTGCGACCACCGGATGATGCTGGAGAGAACTTCCGACCTGGTCGAAGGGGCCAAATTGATCGCCCGGGTGGTAGAGGCGGAGAATATTGTCTTTGGCGTGGAGATTAATAAACCCGACGCCATAGAGGCCCTGGAAAAAAGAATCGCCGGAGAAAATAATATCTCCGTGGTCAGGCTGGAGGTCAAATACCCGCAGGGATCGGAGAAGCAGCTGATTAAGGCGGCCCTGGACCGCGAGGTGCCCCCCGGCAAATTGCCGCTGGAGGTGGGCGTAGTGGTGCAGAACGTGGCCACGGCCGTAGCTGTTTACGAGGCCTGCCGCTTCAATAAGCCGCTCATCGAAAGGGTCCTCACCTATACAGGCGATGCCGCCGCCAAGCCCGGCAATCTCAGGGTCAGGCTGGGCACTCCCATAAGTCACGTGCTGAAGGAGCGCGGCGGGATCAAAGGGGCTCCTCCCGCGGAGGATGGAGAGATCCCCATGCCGCCGCATCTCGTCGGCAAGGTGATCATGGGCGGCCCGATGACCGGTTGGGCGCAGTCTCATTTGAATTCTCCGATCGTTAAGGGAACCAGCGGGATCCTGCTCTTTACTCCGTCAATGGTGGCCAAGACGGCGCACACGGATTGCGTCCGCTGCGGCAAGTGCGTTGATCACTGCCCCATGTTCCTCTACCCGAACTACATCGGCCTTTACGCCGAAAAGGGCAGCTTTGATCGAGCCGCCGAATGGGGCGCCATGGACTGTTTCGAGTGCGGCATCTGCGTTTATGTCTGCCCCGCCAACCGGCCCATTGTCCAGTTTGTCCGGCAGACCAAGCGGGAGATCGCCGCGGCGCGGGCGGCAAAAGCAAAGTAGCTGCCGCCGCGAGAAAGCCTCCAGATCTTACTTTAGCTTTTAAGGAGGGAAAGGTAAAGCATGCCTGAACAAGAAATGCAATTGACGATCAGCACATCGCCGCACCTCCGATCGCCGGAAACCGTATCTTCGGCGATGAGAGATGTTCTGATCGCGCTTCTTCCGGTAACCCTGATCTCAATTTATATGTATAGATGGTACGCCGTCTTCTTAATTGCCGTAAGCATGGTCTCGGCAGCCCTTTTTGAGCTGCTCTTCCGCAAGATCATGAAAAAACAGGCCACGCTGCACGACTGCAGCGCCCTGGTTACCGGCCTGCTGCTGGCTCTCTGCCTGAGACCGGGAACCCCCTGGTGGACCGTGGTCCTGGGGGCGTTTTTTGCCGTGGGCATAGCCAAGGAGCTGATGGGCGGGCTCGGCTGGAACCGCTTTAACCCCGCTCTCTTCGGGCTGGCCGCGGTTACCCTGCTCGCCCCTCTCTACGTGGGCACCACGTCAACCTTTGCTGCGCCGCTGCGCCAGTTTTTTGGCTCCCTTGACGTGATCACACAGGCAACGCCGCTGGCCCTGCTTAAACAGGGGCTTTATGACCAGCTAAGCCTCTCCGGGCTGCTCATCGCCTCGCCCGGCGGCGCCCTGGGCGAGACTTCGGCCCTGGCCCTGATCATCGGGGGAGCTTACCTGCTCTACAAAAAACAGATTCGCTGGCAGATCCCCGCTTCCATGATCGCTACGGTACTGGTCATCGCCACTTTCTGGGGAAATCCCCTGGAGAATATCGCTGCGGGTGTCCCGCTCTATCATGTCCTTGCCGGCGGGCTGCTGCTGGGCGCCTTCTTCATGGCTACCGACTGGGTAACCAGCCCCATCACGGCCAAGGGCGAGCTTGTCTTCGGTATCGCCATCGGGATCCTGGTTATGCTTTTCCGGAAAGCTCTCGGTCCCACCGAGGGGGTAGCCTTCTCCATACTGATCATGAATGCTTTCGTGCCGCTCATTGACCGGCTCACCAAGAGGCCCAAGTTTGGAGAGATTCCGGCTAAAAAAGCAGCCGTCGCGCCGGCCAGGCCTGCGGTATCGAAGGGCAATTAAAATCGAGGGGGTGTGATAAATCCATGAAGATCTCACGTCGTAGCTTTTTGAAGTTAACCGGGGCCGCAGCCGCCGCTTCCGCCCTGGCCGGAGCAGGTTTACCGGGCCGGGCCGCGGCTGCCGGGCAGATCCGCGTGCACTACGCCCGCGAAATCCCGACTATCTGCACATTCTGCGGCGTCGGCTGCAGTATTATCTGTTCGGTGAAAGACGGTATCGTAATCAACACCGAAGGTGACCCCGACAACCCCATCAACGAGGGGGCGCTCTGCAGCAAGGGCAGCTCTCTTTACAATATCTCCTATATCTACGATGCCAAGGGGAGGCCAAAGCCCAACCCCAACCGCCTGACCCGGCCTCTCTACCGGGCTCCCGGGAGCGACCGGTGGGAGCCGAAAAGCTGGGACTGGATGTACGAGGAAATTATCAAGCGCATCAAGGAGACCCGGGACAGCAGTTTTGAAACTGCTGACGAAAACGGCGTCACCGTGAACCGGACCCAGAAGATCGCCTGGCTGGGCAGCGCCTTCTGCACCAACGAGGAGAACTATCTATTTAACAAGATGGCGCGGGCCATGGGCGTGATCAATATTGACCACTGCGCCCGTCTCTGACACTCTTCCACGGTCGCCGGTCTTGGCGCCACGTTTGGAAGAGGCTGCATGACCAATCACTGGATCGACTACCGGAACAGCGACGTCCTCATGAATATCGGCGGCAACACCGCGGAAAACCATCCCATCTCCATGAAATGGATTGAAGAGGCGCGCCGCAAGCGGGGAGCGAAGCTCATCGTCGTCGACCCGCGCTTTACCCGCACCGCAGCGGTAGCCGACCTTCATGTGCCCATCCGGCCGGGAACGAATATCGCTTTCCTCGGCGGTTTAATCCGCTACATTTTGGAAAATGAGCTTTACCAGGAGGAATACGTCAAGTATTACACCAACGCCTCCTACCTGCTGCGGGAAGACTTTGCCTGGGATGAAGAGACGGCGCTTTTTTCCGGAGCGGAGGAAGATCGGCCCGACAAGCCGGTCAAATATGACAAGAGCAGCTGGGATTACCGCAGGGACGGCGACGGCAATGTAATTAAGGATCCCACGCTGCAGCACCCCGATTGCGTCTTCCAGGTGATGAAGCGTTTTTATGCCATGTACACCCTGGAGACCGTGAGCAAAATCACCGGCTGCGACCCGCAGCTGCTTGAAGAGTGCTATAAGCTCTACGGATCCACCGGGGAGCCGGGCAAGGCCGGCAACATGATGTATGCCATGGGGATCACCCAGTTTACCCACGGCGCCCAGAATGTCCGCGCCATCGGCATCGTCCAGCTTCTCCTGGGCAACATGGGCATCCCCGGAGGCGGGGTAAACGCGCAGCGCGGGCAGTCCAATGTTCAGGGATCAACCGATATGGCAATCCTTTACCATATCATCCCCGGCTACCTGGGAGCCCCGAAGGCGGCAACCCATCCCACCCTGGCCGACTACCTGGAAAAAGAGACCCCCCAAACCAGCTACTGGTCAAACAAGCCCAAGTTCCTGGTCAGCCTGCTGAAAGCCTTTTACGGCGATCACGCCACGCCCGAAAACGATTTCTGCTACGACTTCCTGCCCAAGCTCGATCACCGGGATCACTCCCATATCGGGATGTACAAATACATGGGCGAAGGAGAGGTCGAAGGGATGATCTGCTGGGCCGACAACCCGGCGGTAACCGGCCCTTCGGCGGCGGCGAAGCGCAACTATCAGAGCAAGTTGAAATGGCTGGTTGCCGTGGATATCTTCGAGAATGAAACGGCGTCTTTCTGGAAAAAAGAAGCCGGTTCAAACCCGGAGGAAATTCAAACCGAGGTATTCCTGCTTCCGGCGACCTGCTCTTTTGAGCGCGACGGAACGAAGGCCAACAGCGGGCGCTGGATCCAGTGGCAGTGGAAGGCGCAGGACCCGCCCGGAGAATGCAAATCTGACCTGCAGATAGTCTACGAGCTCTTCAAGAAGCTGCAGGAAACATACGCCGCCGATCCCAACGCTGTTTTTCCCGATCCCATCACCAGGATGAAGTGGGATTACGAAGACGACCTCGAGCCCGGGAAGGTGGATATCGTCAAGGTCTGCGCGGAGCTGAACGGTTACAATTGCGCTGACGGCTCCCTGCTGCTCAATTTCACCCAGCTTCAGGACGACGGCAGCACCGCCTGCGGCAACTGGATCTACAGCGGCTATTACAACAGCTACGAGGACCCGCCCTGCCGGCGGCGGATCAAGGAGAAGGAGGGAATCGGCACCAACCCGAACTGGGCCTTCGCCTGGCCGCTAAACCGGCGCATCGTCTACAACCGCTGCTCGGCCGACCCCGCAGGCAATCCCTGGAATCCGGAGCTGCCGCTGGTATGGTGGGAAGACGGCGCCTGGAAGACCAATGACGTCCCCGACTTTAATGCCACTGTCCCTCCGGAGGAGACGGCGGAGGCGCCTTACATCATGACTCCCGAATTGCAGGGGCGGCTTTTCTCATCGCAGCCCGCCGACGGGCCGCTGCCGCTGCACTTCGAACCGGCGGAAAGCCCGGTGCCGAACCTGCTTTACCCGAAGGCGACCTTCAACCCCGTCAGCCAGCGCTGGTATGACAACCTGGCCAGCTCAGAGGAGGACCGGCAGAAGTTCCCCTACATCATGACCACCTACAGGATCACCGAGCACTACCAGTCGGGGATCGTCACCCGGAACATGCCCTGGCTGAACGAGCTCATGCCGGAGCTCTTCGTAGAGATCGACCCCGAGCTGGCCGAAAAGCTGGGCATCAACGACGGCGACGAGGTCATGGTGGAGAGCAAGCGCCTCAATTCGGGAAGCGGCATTGTCGCCAGGGCCTGTATTACGAACAGGTTGAGGCCCTTTAATGTGAACGGCAGCCGACTGCACGTGGTGGGCATGCCCTTCCACTGGGGTTACTGCGGCCTGGCGAAGGGAGCTATCACCAACGACCTGAGTCCCTCGGTCGGCGACGCCAATACCACCATTCCCGAATACAAGGCCTTCCTCTGCAATATAAGGAGGGTGGAATAAAATGCAGAAAACCATGCTTATTGATACAAGCAGGTGCATCGGCTGCCGGGCTTGCCAGGCCGCCTGCAAGCAGTGGAACCAGCTGCCGGCCGAGAAAACAGAATTTAGAGGAAGTTACGAAAACCCGGCCCGCTTCTCCTCCATCACCTGGACAAAGATCGTTTTCCGGGAGCACGAGGAGAACGGCAAGGTGCGCTGGCTATTTGCAAAGCAGGGCTGCATGCACTGCACCGAGGCCGCCTGCATCAAGGTCTGCCCGGCCAATGCCATCTACCGGACGGAATTTGGAACGGTAAAGATCGACCCGCAGCGCTGCATCGGCTGCAACTACTGCGCCGCCAACTGCACCTACCAGGTCATCGGCTTTGACCAGGCCGCCAACGTGGCCCGCAAATGCACCTTCTGCCACGATCGCATCGCCAACGGCAAGGAGCCGGCCTGCGCGAAAACCTGCCCCACCGGGGCGATCACATACGGCGAGCGGGCCGATCTAACCGCCCTGGCTCAACAAAGGGCTGCGGAGCTTCAAAAAGCCGGCTACAGCGAAGCAAATGTTTACGGAATTGAGGAGCTGAACGGCCTGGGCATGATCTACGTGCTGCAGGAGAGGCCCGCGGCTTACGGGCTGCTTGAAAATCCGCGGATCAGGCTCTCCACCGTGGTGTGGGATTATATCTTCAAGCCGGTGCGTATCCTGGTGGTCATCGCCGCCTTCTTTGCTCTCTGGGTAAACCGCGGCGAGTCCAAAAAGGAAAGCGCCTGATCCGGGAGGTTTGACGTTGGAAGATGGGGCGGTGCCTGTACCGCCCCGTTTTTTTAAATCCCCCTAAATCCCCCTTTAAGAAAGGGGGACTTACCTAAATGCCTCACTTTGCAAAAGTGCACATTCTCCCCCCTTGAAAAATGGGAGGCTGGGGAGGATTTGTTCTCCCCCTTGGGAAAAGGGCACAGTCAGCTAGCTCTTACCCCTTTGGAAAAGGAGGCCCGTGGGGATTTCATAAACTCCCCTCTTTACAAAAGGAGGGAAGGGGGGGGATTTCATACCCCCCCCTTTACAAACCCGGCATATGAACACTGCAGACCTCGGGCCGGGCATCCCCGGCCCCTACATTTTTTGGCAGGTCAGATTATGGATTGCAGGGGCGGGTTTCCATGCCCGCCCGCCTTGCTACCCTATAAACGCAATAGTCGACTGCAATAACCGTTTCAGGCTCGGGCCGCATTTTTGGCGGGTTAAAGATTGGTATATATTTGTAGGGGCGAGGCATGCCTTGCATGTTGAAGGTCGGAAGTTGGAGGTCAGAGGTCGGAGAAAATAACAAAGATCCAGGAGCCTGTCTCAAAGGACATTTATTAGAAAAAAATCCTTTGTGTTTGTAGGGGCGAGGCATGCCTCGCCCGGGCGGGGCACAGGCATTTGCCTGACAGGGGTCTTTTGCAGAAAACGCAGCATTTTTACTGCTTAAACTGTAAGGGATCGGGCGGCTCATGAGCCGCCCCTACAATCTTTAAACGGGACAGCCTCGTTTTATTGTCATCTGAGCGAAGCGAAGGATCTCAATACTCAACCTTGGCATAGCAGTAGTATTCAGTGCAAGGGCTTATTTTCCAGGTAATAGATGATCTCGCCGAAAACCTGCTTGACCGTTCCTTCCTTGAGTTCATCGGCGAAGACGGCCACCGCCGCCCGCGCATTTTCAAGGGGGTAAAAACCGGCAATCCAATAATTGAGAATCTGCCGCCCGTCGCTGCCGTATCTTCCACTTTCGGCGGTGCCCGTTTTCGCCGCCGCCGGTGACTGGGTCCTAGCAGCCTGCTGCGCGGTCCCCCGGGCCACGACCTCTTGCAGCAAATATTTTAGCTTGTTTACCGTGGCCGGGCTGAGAATTCTGCTCCCCCGCCTGGCCCAGAAGCGGGCCGTGTCCCGCCCCTGCCGGTCGGTCAGTCCCAAAACCAGACGCGGCTGCACCTTCTGCCCGCCGTTGGCCAGGGCCGCCATCATCGCCGCCGCCTGCAGCGGCGTCACCATCACCTCTCCCTGCCCAATGGCGGAGTTGGCCTGCGCCCGGCGCGAGAACAGCTCTTCCGGTAAAGGTATATACCCGGCTTCTTCTTCAGCAAGCGGCAGGCCGCAGCATTCCCCCAGGCCGAATCGCCGGGCATAGGCGGCGATCTTTTCCGGTCCCAGTTCCAGGGCCAGGTTGATAAAAACGCTGTTGCAGGAATGAGCAAAGGCCTCCACGAAAGTGATCTCTTCCTTGAGGTGCAGGTTGCTGCAGGGGAAATAGAGGCCGTCCACAGTAACACCACCGGGGCAGTGGAAGATCTGAAAAAGCGAGGCCAGCCCTTCTTCAAGGGCTGCAGCGGCAACAACTACCTTAAAGACTGAACCCGGCTGGTAGGCGCAAAGAGCCCGATTGATGAGAGCTCCATTTGTCTCTTTTAAATATGAAGCCAGCTCGGCGGCCTTGAAATTGGGCCGGCTGGCCATGGCCAGGATATCTCCATTTGCGGGATCAATCACCACCACCGCCCCCTTCCGGATGCGGCGGTCCATAATCTTTTCCACCTCTCGCTGCAGGTCCAGATCCAGTGAAAGAAGAACATTTTTGGGAGAGAGGCGCTCCTCTTTTTTTCTGTAGCCCAGCCCCGGGATAAGACGATTCCTTCCGTCAACCACTGCCCCGATAATTTTTTGCTGGCCGCAGGAGAGAGTATGGTCAAAAGCTAGTTCTATGCCGCTAACGCCGGTCCCTTCGCTTTCGTTCATGTAGCCGACCAGGTGTGAAGCCAAAGCGCCAGGCCCGTAGCGCTCCTTGCGAATGGCGGCGAGCAGCCCCGGATAAGAAGATGCGGCGGCTAGCTGCAACTCGTTCAAGTCCGAATCCAACCAAAAAGGCAGGGTCTCATGCGGCGGCGCGGCAATTTTGTCGATCCCCTGCAGCGAAGCAAAGCTGCGGATAATCTCTTCTTCACATCCGCGGTAATGCGTCGGGAAAGCGAGAAGACTTAAGCGCTGCCGCCCGCCGAGAAGGGAACGGCCAAAACGATCCTGAATATCACCGCGACCGTCATACAGCATGGCGCTTTGAAAGCGCTGCCGCACCGCTTGCAGGGAGAGGTTTTCGCTCCGTAACAGCTGCAGGCAAAAAAGCCTAGCCCCCAGCAGAAGAAAACAGCAGCTAAAGATCATCAACAACCGGAGGGCTCTTTTCTGGCAGTCTAAAAGACTCACAATGACCCACCCCCGGTTAAATTTTCCACCGGGGGTGGTTTTTTATACACTCATATAAATCTCTAAATAGCCCTTCTGAGCAACATACCAATAAAGTATCCAAAGAAGCCCGCCGCGGCAAGCATGAACACTGCAAGAACCCATGTTTTCCAGCTTAATTTCAAGCCTTCCCCTCCTTACTTCGGTATGGCCGGCAGGAATTAAAATAATCATAATAAATTAATATAATTAGAACATTCTTGTTTAAGTGGAATAATTCCTCTTAAATTTTCTTTTTAACAACAGGCCGCCCAGTATCATCAGGAAGCCAAGCAGAGTAATACCGATAGTAGAAACGGCGCCGGTTGTTCGCGGCAAATCCGTGGTTAAAGTTACTTTAAGAACCCCGCTGTAGCTGTCGCCGGGGTTAAGGTTCTGCAGATTAAAAAGAGCTTCCCGGGGGCTGATGGAGATCTTGTAAGAGACAACTTTCCTGTCCGGATCCAGCAGTTCAGAAATCAAGGTAAATTTAGTTACCAGCCTGGAGCCCTGGTACTCGTTTCCCGTTTCGGGTCCGGGTAAATGGACATGAAAATTGATCGAAAGCGTCTCTCCGGTGTAAACCGGCCCGGTCAGGACGCTCAGGTTGAAGGGGCCGACAAGTCCGCTCATTGACCCGTTGTAAAGCGTGCGGCCGCGGCATTCCACTTCGAGGATTAACTGCTCGTAAAGGCTGCCGGGCTGCCCCGGCAGAGGGTTTGCTTCCACAACCTCTTGTTTCAGCCAGAGATTAACCCGGGTCCGCTCCACGGCATAGGTATAGTAAGGCTCCGCCAGCAGAAAAAGGCCGATGAAAGCAATTAAAATGCCTGCGATCATCAGCACCGAGCCGCTACTGCGCCGGGGGAATGCAATTCTTCTTAAAAATTTAATTGGCGCCATATTTTGTAATGCCTGCTGCATCATTGAGGTGGTAAATCCCCCTTCGCATCCCTGTTCAAGGGAAGCAATTCCGGCCTGTTTAATCCGGAATAACCAGGATATAAGGATCATCGCCAGTGCCGGAACCGCCCCTAACGTAGAGGCCGTCCATCAGGGACAGCGCCGGGCGCACCCCGTAGAGGTTTGTTTTCGAGGCGTGGCCGGTTCCTCCGCTCGCATTAACGTAGTGGCCCCGGTTAACATTCTGTTGAGAACCCAGCCACCATTCTGAGCCGATAGCCCGTATGAGGCTTTGATGCAACTGTTGGGCTTGTTGTTGGGTTAAAAGACTGGAGCTCTCCGCCACTGCGGTGAAGCCCAGGTAATATTGCTGGCCCTGCTGGCGAGCGCTTTCCCAGCCGGCCTGCCCCAGCGGAGTTCTTAAGAGAGCCCAGTTTTCCCCGATCTTCTGGAATAGTACGCCGCTTATTTCAACATAGCCGCCGTCGTTCAGGTCGTTAAAGGCCAATGGCGGGATCAGATCTACAGATACCGATGCTTCGGCGCGCACCTCTGTTCCGCTATAGATGGCGGTGGCCACGGCCGTATTCACCAGCGGGCCGGGCCGGTCGGATTCCTGAACGGTATAGCTTTCCGTGAAAGTTGCCGAGACTCCGGGAGCCAGAGAGTCAATGTTCTCGTATAGCCCCAGCATGGCATCAGCCACGAAGACATTGTGTAAAGTGACGTTGCCGTTGTTTATTACACTGATGGTGTAGTTTACGGTCTCTCCGGTGTCGGCAATGCTGCAGTCAGCCTGCTTGGTTATAAGCAGCGAGGGATTGACGGGGACCACATTCACGGAAACAGACCCCATGGCGCTGATGTAATGGCCGTCATGAGTTACGCTCGCGGTCGCTGTGTTTACCAGCGTACCGGTCTCGCCCGGCTGCACCGTGTAAGAGCCGGATATGATTTGCGAATCGCCGGGAGCCAGGGACTCAATGCTGGTGTTGATTCCCAGCATCTCGTCAACCACGTTTATGCCGGTCAGGGTTACATTCCCGTTATTAGTTACTGTAATGGTGTAGTTGATTGTATCGCCGGCAACGGCGCTGCTGCGGTCGGCTTCCTTGGTCACGCGCAGTGAAGGCCCGTCGGGGATTATGTTCAACGGCGGGTGACCGGGCCACACCATATCTACAGCGCCATGGGAGGCCTGAACCGCCTCCACGCATGAATTAATCACAATTGTAGCGTACTTATATTTATTCGCCAGTTCCTCCGCAATCTTGGCTATCACCCGCAGAGTTACAGTTTCGCCGGGCAAAATGGGATCTATGTAGTAAAAATAGCCGTCTTCTCCTTTTACCCAGCCCTCCATGCCTTCGGCAAGCTGGAAAGTGACATAGTCGGGTGCGGGTTCGAGTTCCGGGCGGTGGTTTTCCCAGTCATAATCGACATAAACTGGAAATGAGTGAGACTCCCCGGGAGCCAGGGCCTCCAGGGAGCCGATAACCCCCAGGACATCATCGGTAACCACGATATCGGTCAGGTCAATGCTGCCGTTATTCCTTACTGTGAATCTGAACCGGGGGGCGAAATCTTCCGGCAGGGGATCCGGCAGCTCCGGCAAAGACGTACCGCTGTGCCAGGTGGTGCCGCCGTCCAGGGATACTTCCTTAAAAATCAAAATTCCGGGTACTTTAAAATCCCCTTCAAATCTTTCATCTTCCTCGTCATTTTTTGCAGGCGAGTGATGGGAACCGATATTATGCAGTTCAAGAACATAGGGATTGTAATTGGTCATATCCACGGAAAACTCGTAAACCATGGGCCATTCCCACTGGTAGGTCTCGCTGAAGGTGATCGGCCCCTCGGACGGATAGCCGTCCACCCTGGTCACATCGTCGGGATAATTGGGATCAAAGGGTGATTTCCAGTCGCCTTGATTGGGACGGGTCCCTCCGACGGTTACATCCCACGTGGAGTTATTCATGTTCCAGGCCAGCGAACTGGATGATATGTGGCCCGGAGGCAGTCCATTTGCGCCGATCTTGCCGTTTTTGCCATAGGGGCTGGAATACCATTCATTGTTGGTAGAGTCCCAATCAGCATAGCCCTGTCTCCAGGACCATGTTTCTCTTTGCCCGGTCTGCACATTATATCCCGACAGTTCGAAGCCCATATATTCGGAGTTGGTTAATTGACTAAAGGAATGAGGAGGCGTCCAGCCGGCACTTTCCATGTAAGGAGTTTTATGCCTATCAAACACATTATCATTAACCGCGCGGCTGACCACCAGGGCGATGTACAAAATTCTTGTACCGTCCGCTTGTTCATCCAGGAAAGCATACATGGTGGTCCCTGAAGGGACAGTGGCGATGGGGGAATAGAGCATGTAATCGCCGTCGCCGTAGAAGAGGCCGTTGACCGTAGGAGTAGACTTTCCGCCGTCCAAATTCAAGGCGGTCATATCGCCCAGGATGCCGGCTCCGCTCATGGAATAATTGCCGCTTCCCCCCTGTGTCTGCTCCACTATGGAGGCGGAAATAAACCTCAGCGGCGAGGTCTGATCATAGCCGGTGAACCAGTGGTCTGAAGGAGGCGGTGGCTGCGGCTCTTCTATCTCAATATGATCACCGTAACTGTAAGTGACCGAGGTGTTTCTTCGAATTTCCTCGGTCCCCCCGGTTTCATCCGTTTTCTCGTAATTTGCCGTCACCGTGGCTGTATTGGTATGCAACTGGGCTATCCAGTCCGCTTCGAAGCTGGCCCTGGCAAAGATCCTTTTAGAACCGGTGTTTTGAATCGTTAGTTCCAGCTCTTTAGATTCGCCGGGGTTCCAGGAGTTGCCACCTCCACCCAAGATAACAAGGTTGCCATCCGCGTCTCCGGCGGTGACTCTCACAGTTCCGGTAGTGAACAAATTAGGCGGCACTTCGTCCTGTGAGGTAAAATAAGAAATTGTATAGCCGCCGCTAATTATTAGAGCGGCAATCATAAAATAGAACAGTTCAAACAAGATCCGCTTTCTTGTCTGACCTCTCCAGGACCTGTTCTTTTTTCTATATCTTCTTCTAATAGTCCGCCTTCTCAAAGTTCCAGCCTCTCCCCGGTAAGTTTAATGAGAATTGCCTGTGCCCTTTTTCAAAGCTTTTAAATCCCCCCCGGCCCCCCTTTTTCAAAGGGGGGAGTAAAGATTCCCTTTTGCAAAGGGGAAACTGTGCCCTTTTTCAAGTTTCTTAAGTCCCCCTTTTCTAAAGGGGGATTTAGGGGGATTTTACCTTCTCCGGCCTGATAATCGCTGCCGGGATTAAAAGCCCTTTAAATCCCCCCCAGCCCCCCTTTTTCAAAGGGGGGAGTCTGGGTCCTTAAGTCCCCCTTTTCTGAAGGGGGATTTAGGGGGATTTTACCTTCTCCGGCCTGATAATCGCTGCCGGGATTAAAAGCCCTTTAAATCCCCCCCGGCCCCCCTTTTTCAAAGGGGGGAGTCTGGGTCCTTAAGTCCCCCTTTTCTGAAGGGGGATTTAGGGGGATTTTATTTTCCCCGTATTGCAGTTTCCACATTTCTTATAAAAAGATCTATGGGGCTTTCATATGCCGGTAAATTACCTCCAGCACCCCTTCAAGATTGTCAAAAACTTCTCTATCCGAAAACCTTAACACCTTCAGTCCTTTACTTTTTAGAAAATCATCCCTGGCCTGGTCCTTCTTCTTTCCTTCGTCGGTATAATGCTGCCCCCCATCCAGCTCAACTACAAGCTTGTCCCGGGGGCAGTAAAAATCCACTATATAACGGCCGATAATACGCTGCCGGAAAAATTGCCGCTCCTTTAGTTGCTTCCGGCGGATCCTGGACCAGAGCAGCTTTTCGGCTTCAGTCATGTTTGAGCGCAGCTGCCTGGAAAATGGCTTTAAACTGCCATTGTAAATCAAGCGGGGCATTTTTTTAAATCCCCCCCGACCCCCCTTTTGAAACGGGGGGAGAATGCGTCCTTTTCCAAAGGCTGGAGTCTATACCCTGTTCTGTGCCCTGTTCGAAGAAATGGACCCAGAACGGGTGAGTTGAAGGAATTGTCCTCCTGACTCCGGACCCTCTTTGGGAGATTTTAGATTTTACCCTTTTTCAAAGAGTCCTTAAGTCCCCCTTTGAAAGTGAAGGCTGTGCCCTTTTCAAAGCCTTTAAGTCCCCCTTTTCTAAAGGGGGATTTAGGGGGATTTTACCTTCTCCGGCCTGATAATGACTGCCGGGATTAATAGCCCTTTAAATCCCCTCCAGCCCCCCTTTTTCAAAGGGGGGAGTAAAGAT
>FZPS01000181.1_pt63 | contig 24467 bp, 25 predicted proteins | sample 1817821 | NCBI WGS metagenome assembly FZPS01 (sample SAMEA104158645, study PRJEB21678) | metagenome | place: Germany | collected 2015-04-21 | reverse complement strand
CTATTATGGACATGAATGAAATCAAGAACAAATTGGGAAAAGAAAAAAATTCTCTTGCGGATTTAGAAGTGAAAAAGAAGAAACTTGAAGAGAAAATTCTTGCAAAGAAAAAGAAGATTGATGAATACTCAAATCTTATTCAATGCAAGCAGTATACGGATATTGATAATCAGCTTGATAATCTAGGTCTTTCAAGAGAAGCATTGCTTATGGCATTGAAAAACAATGATTTGTTATCGTTACAGGAAGCTATTGAAAACCAATCTAAAGCAGAACAACCGAAAAATGACACGCTAGAGGTAAATAATACCAACAACAATGCTGTTGTATAATGCCTAAAGTCGTGTAAAATTGGTTATGGGGGGTTATCCCCCTAACCAATAATATAGAAATGGAGCGAAAGACGGTGAGAAATAACACGTTCGATTACAAGCACCCTTTTACTGTTTGGGAAGAAATTAAAACCGACATTGAAATTGGCATTATAAACAATGTATATAATGTTGGCGAAAAAGTACCATCAATTAATCAAATAAGTCAAGATTACAACGTAAGTAGTTCTACCGCAGTTAAAGTTCTTGAGAGTATGAGAAATGACGATACGATACTTAAAAAAAGGGGCGTTGGTTATTTTGTAATGCCTTATGTTAAAGATAAACTGATAAAAAAACATAGAACTGATTTTAATTCACGGATTGTTCAAATGGTTTTAATGGCAAGGAAAATAGGTTACCAAAAAGACGAATTTACAAGCACTGTTCTAACCGAAATAGAACGAGTATGGAAAACCAAGAAAAATGAAAATCCTCACGGTGAGGATAATATTCAAAATAATAAGTGTCACATTACTATGTTGTTAATATAGTAATCTAACACTTATTATATCACACACACTACCATTTTTTCAATGGCTTTTTCCCGCTCTTTTTCTTGCTATCAACAAACTCAACGTTCCACCCCGCATACCCGCTTTCTTGCTTAACTATCGTAAATTTAGTGTTGTATTTAACATCATTAACATTGATACAGGCAACGGTAACAGAACCGTCTTTGAGTAAGGTTTTAACATGGCTTGCGGAAAGATTTTTCTTTGTCCTTTTTGAAAAGAACTTATCTTCCTTAAAAAGAGAAAATCGACATTCCTTATTCGTGCAATAATAACTTTCTCTTTTTTTTCCTGTGTCCTTATTTTTAAAACTGCCATAAACAACAGGACTTCCGCACCATAAACATTTACCCAATTCTTCCTTGTCACTAAAATCTAAACCGTCAACGGTAATATATTTGTATTTTGATATGGTGGATTTCATAAAGCTTTCAAATTCATTCATGAATTGATTTTCACTATAAGTACCGTCCGCTACTTTTGCAATTTTTGTTTCCCAGTCAGCGGTCATTGTAGGTGATAACAGTTCCGTAGGAAATACCCTAGTTGCACTATATCCTTTTTTTGTGGGAACAATATAATTAACTTTACCTTTTTGCTCTGTCCTCACATATTTAACATCAAAAAGCTTTTTGATAATTTCAGCTCTAGTGGCTTGAGTACCTATCCCATGCCCTTTCAGAATTTGCCTATACCCCTCGTTATCGGTAATACTTGCACCCGCATTTTCCATAGCGGTTAGAAGTGTAGCTTCTGTGTGAAGCTTCGGGGCAGTAGTTTTCTTGGCAATCGGAAAAGCCTGTAGCTATAAGCTTGTAAGTTTACTAGTTATTAAAGGGTGCTTAAGGTATGTGACCTATACTCTAGGCATCCTTTTATATGTAATAATAAATAAGCTACTATTACATAAAAATGTCTTAGTAAATTGAAGATAATTGTATTGTTTTCTAAAGATGTCTATATCATTATTTTTCACTTGATTTATTATAAATGAATGGTATAGTATTTAGAGGGACGTGTAAATATATAACAAAATGTGGTTTTAGTAATGAAGGTGAGAAAAATGAAAAAGATAAAAAAATTTATAGTATCACCATATGGTATAGCAGGTCTATTTGCCTTAAAAATGATGGTTTATTATGCCTTAATAGATGTAAGACGTATGGAGCTAATCTTGATTCTAATTAGTATGGCTGTATGGGGAATAATATTCGTACTTTTTGGAAGATGTGGATTGAAGCGTAAATCTCTTATATTTTTACTGGTATATACAATGCTAAGTCTTGTTATGTTTGCTGATACTATGTATTTTAATTATTATAACCAGACTGTATCCATAAGACAGCTTTGGCAGGCGAAGGCAGTTACAGCTGTGCCACAGAGTTTTTTAGCTACTCTGATTCCGGCCAGCTTCCTATTATTTGTGGATATTCCCTTCGTATACTACTCTTTTATAAAATACTCAAAAAGATTTCATAATATGGACCTGGCTTCCCACAAAAAACTTAAGGTGGTGGCTTATTTATTGGTTTTGCTTATAGTAATATCAATTGCAAATCCATTTGGTTCACCTGCAGTAGCCAGAGTTAAAAGTATGGAGTTTTTTACAAACCATGTGGGAGATATTTATGAGACAATAGTGGACAATCTATCCAAGTCCGAAATGGATGAGGATGAGATACTTGAGGTTGTTAATGACAATATACAGGAACCAATAAAACCCAAGTTCAATCAGATTGGGAAGGGAAAGAATTTGATTGTAATTCAGCTGGAAGCTTTTCAGGACTTTGTTATTAATGCTGAGTATAATGGTCAGGAGATTACTCCTAACCTAAATAAATTGATAGATAGTGATAGTATTTACTTTGATAATTATTTTTCGAATACTGGTAAGGGTAATACAGCAGATGCTGAGTTTACTAGCCTAAATAGCATATATCCATTGATAAATGGAGAAATATATCGTCTTTATGAGGAAAATACATTTAATGGTTTGCCCTGGCTTCTGAGAGAACAGGGTTATAGGGCTTTTGCAGTTCATGGATTTGAGGGTGAATTCTGGAATAGAGAATCTGCATATCCCTATCAGGGATTCCAAGATTATATCAGTATGGAAGATATGGAACAGGATGAAATTATCGGTATGGGTATATCAGATAAGTCTATGTTTAGACAGCTTATACCTATATTAAAGAACCAAGAGGATCCTTTTTTTGCTTTTGTAGTAACCTTAACTAATCATCACCCTTATATTCTTGAAGAGGAATATAGGTCATTAGAGATTCGAGAGCAAGATGTAGATACAAAGTTCGGTGACTATCTACAGACTGTACGTTATACAGATGAGGCTATTGGACAATTTATTGAGGACTTGAAGCTAGCAGGCTTATACGAGAATACAGTTATAGCCCTTTATGGTGATCATCATGGACTTAACTGTGGTATGGAGGATGTGAATGAAAGTGTCAGCAATTATATAGGAAGAACTTATGATTATGACGAGATGCTGAATGTTCCATTGATAATTCATTTGCCTGGGACAGATATTAAAGAAACCATTCACACTACTGGAGGGCAAATTGATTTCTTGCCTACCATAGCAAATATAATGGGGTTAGACCTTGAAAACACCTTATATTTAGGCCAGGATTTGACCAATGTGGATAAGGGTTTTGTTGCATTTACTACTTATCTTTTTGAAGGTTCCTTCGCTAATAATGAGGTAGTATTTCAGATGTCTAGAGAAGAGGTTTTTGAGGATAGTAGAGCATGGCGGATAGGAACCAATGAAGAGGTGGATGTGTCTTCATATAGAGAGGATTATGAAAAGGCCCTTCTACTTAAAAAGACATCTAAGGAGATGCTAGAACAGGATTTAATTAAAAAAATAATAAGCCACTAATAAGTTTTTACCCAAGTAAGCACAAGAAAAAAGTTTACTTGGGTAAAATTCTCTTGACAATGCTTGTGAATTATAATAATGTATAAATAAACATTAACGACTTATAAATATAAGTCGAATTTAGTATTGGAGGGCTAGGTATGAATTTACAAGGGCGACACTTACTTACATTAAAGGATTATTCTAAAGAGGAAATAGAATATCTACTTAATCTATCTGAAGACTTAAAGGATAAGAAAAAAAGAGGAATACTTGGAGAGAGCTTAAAGGGAAAAAATATTGCCTTAATTTTTGAAAAGCCATCAACAAGAACAAGGTGTGCATTTACAATTGGATGTATAGATGAAGGAGGCCATCCTGAGTATTTGGGTAAGGGTGATATCCAACTGGGCCATAAGGAAAGTATAGAGGATACAGCAAGAGTTCTTGGTAGAATGTTTGATGGAATACAATTTCGTGGTTTTTCTCATGAAAGTGTAGAGCAATTAGCTAAATATAGTGGCGTGCCAGTATGGAATGGTTTGACTGACAATTATCACCCAACTCAAATCCTAGCCGATTTATTGACATTAAAAGAACAGTTTGGTAAGCTTGAGGGGTTGAACTTAGTGTATGCAGGAGATGGTAGGAATAATATGGCCAATAGCTTACTAATTGGTTCATCCAAAATGGGTATTAATATTACTATCTTATCTCCAGAATCTCTGTGGCCCGATAAGGACCTAATTGATATCTGTCAGGCTTACGCAAAGCTTTCGGGAAGTGAGATTAAGCTTACTGAACAGGTGGAGGATGTAGAGGGCGCAGATGCTATATATACAGATGTATGGTGCTCTATGGGCGAAGAGGATTTGGCTACTGAAAGGATTAAGTTATTAAAGCCTTATCAGGTAAATGATGATCTCCTATCTAAGACAGGTAAGTCCCATACCATAGTATTACATTGTCTTCCTGCAGTTAAAGGAAATGAAGTAACCTATGATGTCTTTGAGAGGTTTAGTAAGGTTATATTTGACCAGGCAGAGAACCGCATGCACACTATCAAAGCAGTCATGGTAGCGACTTTGGGAAAGCAATAAGCTAGTATAATAATAAGGAGTCTTATATATGTATCAAGACAGAGTTGTTTTATGTGCAAGTAATTCCTATAAAAAAAAGTTCTATATAAATGAGGATTTTCAGATGCTTCCGGAGCAGATTAAACAGGAGCTTAATATAATGTGTGTACTTTTTACTGAGGATGTAGGTGGTGTTTTATCCTTAGAATTTGATGAAGATGGAGTTTTACTGTTTAAGGTAGATGTAGAAGAAGGGGATTATTTTTTTGATGAGATAGGTAGTGCACTAAAAGTAAAGGAAATCCAGAGGACTAAGAAGGAATTATTGCAGGCTTTAGAGTTATACTATAGGGCATTCTTCCTTGACGAGGACATATCTAAACTTTTATAGGTGATCAATAAATATTCATTGTTTGTGTATATTATTTATAATGAGATCTGTCTAAATGTATAGGTGGTTAGAAATTGTATCCTATGCAGGTTAGAAGAAAGGTATGGTTATTTTATGGTTTTTGTTATTGATGTAGGAAATACAAATATAATAATGGGTGTTTTTGATGGTAATGATTTAAAAGCAAAATTCACATTGACTACACAAGTAAATAGAAGCTCTGATGAATTTGGACTTTATATAGTGGATCTTTTGAAATTAAAGGGAATAGATAAAGAAGATATTAATACTGTAGCAATATCGTCAGTAGTTCCTAGGGTTAATTATTCCCTTAGTTTGGGCATTAGTAAGTATTTGGGTCTGACCCCAATAAGTATTGGTGTAGGAACAAAGACAGGTATTAAAATACCCATACCAAATCCTAAGGAGGTAGGAGCAGACCGGGTGGCTGATGCAGTAGGAGCTTATGAGATTTACGGCGGTCCTGTTCTTGTGGCTGATTTTGGATCAGCCAATAAGTATGACTTAATAACTGAGGATGGCTCTCTTATTGCAGCTGTAACCAGTCCTGGTCTAAAAATGTCTGCAAAAGCTATGTGGTCAGGAACGGCTAAGCTTCCTGAGGTTGAGATAGCTTTACCTAACACTATTTTGGCTAAGGATACTGTTACTAGTATGCAGGCAGGCCTTGTATTTGGATGTATTGGTGCAACAGAATATATAATAAAAAGAATGCTTAAGGAAGCAGACATAGAAAAATGTACTGTTGTGGCTACAGGAGGCTTAGGAAGAATCATAGCAAGCAATACAGATGTGATAGATATATACGATCCGGATTTGCTATTAAAGGGTTTGAAGTTTATTGCTGACAAAAACAAAAACATGAATAGTTAGAAATAGGAGATTAGATGGGATTTTATATTGGAAATGTAGAGATAAAAGGAAACTTATGTCTAGGTCCAATGGCGGGGGTAACTGACCTGCCATTTCGTTTATTATGTAAGGAACAGGGCGTGGACCTGGTCTATACAGAGATGGTAAGTGCTAAGGGGATTAAGTATGGGAATAAGAATACACAGGAGCTTCTAGAGGTAAAGGATATGGAAAGACCTGTGGCCTTGCAGTTATTTGGTTCTGACCCAGACATCCTGGCTGATACAGCTAAGACAATAGAGGGTATGAACTTTGATATTCTTGATATAAATATGGGATGTCCAGTCCCAAAGGTTGTTAATAACAATGAAGGTTCCGCATTAATGAATAATCCTAGATTAGTTGCAGAAATAGTTAATAAGGTGTCAAAGGCCATAAAAAAGCCTGTCACAGTGAAGATACGTAAGGGGTTTACTGAGGGTAATATAAATGCTGTTGAGATAGGAAAAATAGCAGAGCAAAATGGTGCTGCTGCCATAGCAGTTCATGGAAGGACTAGGGACCAATATTATGGAGGAAAGGCTGATTGGGATATAATCCGCCAAGTAAAGGAAACAGTGTCTATACCTGTAATTGGAAGCGGAGACGTGGCATCAGCTAATGATGCGGTCGATATGTTAAAGCAGACTGACTGCGATGGAATAATGATAGCTAGGGCAGCTAGAGGAAACCCTTGGATATTTTCACAGATTAAGGGATATCTTGATTCTGGCTTAAATATACCTCCACCAAAATGGGAAGAAGTTAAAAAGATGATACTTCGCCATGGAGCATTACTTATAGAATATAAAGGTGAATATATCGGGATGAGAGAAATGAGAAAGCATGTGGCATGGTATACCTCTGGTTATCCTAGGTCGGCAAAACTTAGAAATAGGATAAATGAGATAGAAACCATGGGAGACTTGGAATCTTTAATGGAAGAGTATTTGAGCAATTGGTGAAATTGCCAAATATCGTAGGCAAATAGAATAATTTCTGACAAAATTAACAAAAATAATTAAATTTAAAAAAAAGAATTGATTTTTTATAAATTTAGAGTATAGTATATTTACTAGAAAGACACTTGTTTGCCATACAAGAACAATATTGGAGGATGTATATGGATAAATTAAGAGTAGGTATCCTTGGTGGTACAGGAATGGTAGGACAAAGATTTGTATCCTTACTAGAAAACCATCCTTGGTTTGAGGTGGTTGCTGTGGCAGCTAGCCCAAGAAGTGCTGGTAAGACATATGAAGAGGCAGTAGCTGGTAGGTGGAAGATGAAGACACCTATGCCTAATGAAGTGAAAAGCCTAATAGTAAAGGATGTTAATGATATATCTCAGTTAACTAATGAGGTCGATTTTGTATTTAGTGCTGTGGATATGACAAAGGAAGAGATAATGGCTATAGAGGAGGCATATGCAAAGACAGGTACTCCTGTGGTTTCTAACAATAGTGCTCATAGATGGACTCCCGATGTTCCTATGGTAATACCAGAAATGAATCCAGACCACCTTGAGGTTATTGAAGCACAGAAGAAACGTTTAGGAACAGATAGGGGGTTTGTTGTCGTTAAACCGAATTGCTCTATTCAAAGCTATGCTCCTGCATTATATGCCCTTAAGCAATTTAAACCCAAGGTTGTAGTAGCTACAACTTACCAAGCGATTTCTGGAGCTGGTAAGGGATTTGATGAGTGGCCTGAGATGGTGGATAACGTTATACCCTATATTGGTGGAGAAGAAGAAAAAAGTGAACAGGAGCCATTAAGAATATGGGGTAAGGTAGAGGATGGAAAGATTGTTAAGGCCCAGGAACCAGTTATAACAACTCAATGCATCCGTGTTCCTGTAACTGATGGGCATACTGCGGCAGTATTTGTAAGCTTTGAGAAAAAGCCCAGTAAGGAAGAAATTATTAATGCATGGAATGCTTTTGAAGGGGCTCCGCAAAAGCTTAACCTTCCAAGTGCGCCAAAGCAATTTTTAAAGTATTTTGAGGAGGAAAACCGCCCTCAGGCAAGGCTAGATAGAGATTATGAAAATGGTATGGGTGTAACCCTTGGTAGACTTCGTGAGGATAGTGTATATGACTATAAGTTTGTAGGTTTATCCCATAATACAGTTCGAGGTGCAGCAGGTGGAGCTGTGTTAATTGCAGAATTGTTAAAGGCAGAGGGGTATATTACAAAGAAATAATTTATACAAAATGTTTTGATCGATTTAATTAGGCTTCTTTCTTAACTAATGTGGTTAAAAAAGAGAGTGGAGGATTTTGTCTTTTCCACTCTCTTTTTATGATTATGTAATAGGAAATTGTCTCATATTACATAAAACAAAGATGTATTCATTAAAAATATAAGATATATTATTATTCACCAAATATACATCGGATGAATTCAACCGAGTTTTCTTTATGAAGTGAATTTATAAGTATACCCATTAGGACAGGGTCATCATCGGTAGGTAAAGAATGTTCCCTATATATTTTAGTGTCTTCTATATATATACCATAAGCAGTAGGCTTAGGATCGTCCTCTGTGCCAGATATATAGTATCGGTCTGTTAGGGAGCTATATAGGTCAGTAGGTAGCTGTTCTGATAAAGGGGCAAAAAAACCATATTCAACATAAGCGGAAAACTCAGATAGGGGGGCTATTACAACATCTATCTCAGAAGCGGCTGTATATACACCAAAGGCTTGCCGCATGTTTGCTTCATAATCAGGAGTGCTGTTAAAATAGAAGCTATAATTAATAACAACTTTCTCGGTTTTTGGATTAAGATCAAGATGTTCTATTAATGTGGACTGATAATCATCCCATATCTGTGGTTGTATGGTATTATTTATAATAGCTGTATAAAGCTTAATTTCAACCTTAGGTTTTACGAAGCTATATATGGTATAAGAAACGAATGCCACAAATACTATAGTCAATATGGCATGATATTTATAGTATTCCCATAGGTGGGATATTCTTTTATCCCATGGCATATCCCTTAGCTTTACTTTCTCGGTTCTGTTATCCCTCTGTTGGTATATTGCCGCATCATCGTCCAGCCTGGTCTTTTTTGGCATAGCAACCTCCCAAATACTTATTATTAAAATTTACTAGCTAGGTTATAGTGTACCATAAGCTTATGTATAAAAAAAGAAAATACTTATTAAAATTATATAAATAGAAAATCAAATAATCAAACGTAAAGGCTGTGGTAGGTTAATTAACTTACCACAGCCTTTATGATTATATATTATAGTTTAGTGATGTCTTATAAATTAGTACATATACATAAGGTCTCCAAAAAGTGATTCTAAATCAATACCAAGCTTATCAGAAAGATTAGATAAATACCCCTCTATATCCACTGTATTTAAATATTCAAAACTTTCTATTTCAGCATCGTAGTAAATGGCATCAGCTTTTGGTTTGGGAATTTTGAAATCATCAAGTTCTTTTGTTGAGATATCAAAAGTAACAAGTGAAGTTGTGCCCATATTAAGCTTTATAGACATTAGCTGTGCATTATCCTTAACATCAAGGTCTAGTTCAACCTCCATTCCAGCCATGAGGTAGGAGGATAATTTTAGGTTACCATATACTAAGACTTTGTCTTTTTTAAGTTCTGCTTTTAAATCCTTATAAGTAATTTTAAAGCTTACAGTATCATCATATTCACTTGGTGTAATATTAAAGGTTCCACTACCAGTATATGCACCCTTGTCTATGGTGTGATCTCCAGAGACATCTAAAATTGTGTGACCGGAATCACCTTTTATAGTAAATTCATAAGCACCTTTATTACCTTTTTCAACAATTGCAGTTTTTAGAGTAAAGGTCTCATCAGTGTCTAATAATCTTATCCTATATCCTAGAATCTTTCCGTCTGTTCCAACGTAGACGTCCATAGAAAGGTAGCCATCTGTATCATCTAGATAATCATATTCTTCTTGAATTTCAGAAAGTGCTTGGTCTATAAGAAGCTTATATTCGTTTTTGGATACATCAAATTGTTTTAGTAGGTCTAAGATGTATTCATCATCTTTGGCTTCCACAAGAATTTTACTTGCTATATCAAGAAGAGTCTCGGGGTAGATTTTTACAGTAAGAACATTTGTCTTGACACTTAAATCACCGACGTCTAAAACTTCACCTTTAGTTAGCTTTACATCGTCCATTTCGTTTATGATAATAGCTCCAAAGCGTTTGATAAAGTCTGCAGTCTTTTGGGAGCGAAGTGTATCTATAAACTCTTCCAAGCTATTCATATCGAAGCCAATATCCTCTAATTCACTCAAATCTAAAGACTGTCTTAGGTATGCAGGACTTAGATCAGGAAGGTGGAGGAGTAGTTCTTCTGCATTGTTAAGGAAGATCTCTGCAGTTAATATATCTATATCGTTGAAATTAAGGCCCAGCTTACTATAGAAGTCATCGCCTTTTTTTGCACTTGTGGTATCAAAACCTATTGAGTCAAGGGAAATTCCAACTAAGGACTCAATATCGCTTAAAGACGTACCTGTATAACTTCTAAGTAGTGAATTAATAGTATCCTTATCATATGATAGCTTACCGGATACTTCTGTAGCCATATCCTTGCCGTAGTTGTTCTTTTCCATCAAAGCAAAGTAGGTATCTACGGACTCCTCTAGTGAATTGTTTGACACATAGGCAAAGTATTCTTTAGGGCTTTTTGTCATCATAGCCACGCTGTTTCTAACAGTGGCACTAAAGGCATAGGCTGAAGCAGCGGACCCTATCAATAAAAATAAAATGACTAAAACGGCTATAAGAGGTTTTTTACTAGATTTATTTTTTTTCTGTAACTGATATTGATTGTTAGTAAGATCATTTGTAGTTCGGTTATCAGTTGTTGCAGGTTGAACTGGCTGAGAGGTTTGGGGAGCATTGCCATATTGATTGTTCTCCTCATAGGGACTCTGCCAATTATTTGACTCCCAATATGTGGAGTCATTATTTGCTTGATTAGTTTGTTCAGTTATATGCTCTGATGTATCAGAATTGATATCATCAGAAGGCTGGTTTGGTAAATTATTGTTTACATCACTCATGATATACCCCCTATTTCATAGAATAATAAAATTATTATTGACATGTTATTAAAAGTATAGTTAACCACCTTGAATTTGTCAATTAGAAGCTGATTAAAAAACCATTAATCGTTAAAAAAATGTTATTTAGAATCAAATAGTAGGTTTTTATCCATGTTTTTAGGTGCAAAGTGGTAAGATTAAGTTGAAATACCAATTTAGGTATAATATAATATGAGTGCTGATGAGAGTATAAAATAATTAAGGAGGATTTACTTAATGAAATACGGTTTTTTTGATGATTTGAGTAGGGAATATGTTATAACAAACCCTATGACGCCTTATCCCTGGATAAATTATTTGGGATCCCAGGAATATTTTTCGTTGATATCTAATACTGCAGGAGGCTACAGCTTTTATAAGGATGCCAGACTCAGAAGAATTACCCGCTTTCGTTATAATAATGTTCCATTAGATTTAGGTGGTGGTAAATATTATTATATTAATGACGGGGGTGAGGTTTGGTCACCAGGATGGGCACCAGTAAAAAAAGAATTGGACCATTATGAATGTAGACATGGTATGGGTTATACTAAGATCTCAGGGGAGCTGGGAGGTATAAATACAAGCATAACCTATTTCGTGCCCCTAGATACGAATGCGGAGATACATAAGGTTGTTGTAAAGAATACTTCTAATAAGAAGAAAGAAATAAAGCTTTTTTCTTTTGTTGAATGGTGTTTATGGAATGCATTGGATGATATGACTAATTTCCAGAGAAATTATAACACAGGTGAAGTTGAGGTTAAGGATTCTGTTATTTATCATAAGACAGAGTATAAGGAAAGAAGAAATCATTATGCTTTCTTTTCTGTTAATTCTCCAATATGCGGTTTTGATTCTGATAGAGAAAGCTTTATGGGAACATATAATGGATATCATAATCCTGATGCCGTTATGGCAGGTAAAGCTACTAATTCTATAGCAGATGGATGGCACCCTATAGCATCCCACTGCATTCAGATAGATTTAGAGCCAGGTGAGTCTAAGGAATTAGTATTCCTATTAGGATACATTGAGAATGATAATGATGACAAATGGGAAAGCAAGAATGTTATTAATAAAAAGAAAGCAGAGGAGCTGATTAAGGCTTACTCTACAGTTGAGGCTGTTGATCGTGCATTTGATGACCTAGCTAATCATTGGGATCAGCTTCTATCTAAGTATACGATTGAATCCAATGATGACAAGCTTAATCGTATGGTAAATATCTGGAACCAGTACCAGTGCATGGTTACCTTTAACTTATCCAGAAGTGCATCTTATTTCGAATCTGGAATTGGTAGAGGCATGGGCTTTAGAGATTCTAATCAGGATATATTGGGATTTGTTCATCAGGTTCCAGACAGAGCAAGGGAAAGAATTATTGATCTTGCTGCTACCCAGCTTGAAGATGGTGGCGCTTATCATCAGTACCAACCACTTACTAAAAAGGGTAATAATGAAATCGGTGGAGATTTCAATGATGATCCCTTGTGGCTGATTTTATCTACTGTTTCTTATATAAAGGAGACGGGAGATTATAGTATATTGGATGTGATGACTCCATATGATAACGACGAATCAAAAAGTGCTCCTATGTCAGATCACTTAAAGAGAGCTTTTGACCATGTTCTTAATAATCTAGGACCTCACGGACTACCTCTTATTGGTAGGGCCGACTGGAATGATTGTTTAAATCTTAATTGTTTCTCCACTGAGCCGGGAGAGTCCTTCCAGACAACAACCAGTAAGGATGGCAGAGTTGCTGAATCAGTAATGATAGCTGGTATGTTCTGTTATATCGGTGAAGAGTATGCAATTCTTATGGAGAAGGTAGCTAATAAAGAGGAGGCTGACCGTGCATTTGCAGAGGTAGAAAAGATGCGCCAGGTTGTTATGGAGCATGGATGGGATGGATCATGGTTTGTGCGTGCCTATGATGATTTTGGAAGAAAGATAGGTAGCGAAGAGAATGAGGAAGGTAAGATATTTATCGAATCCCAAGGCCTGTGTATTATGGGTAAGTGTGGATTAGATGATGGAAAAGCTATAAAGGCCCTTGATGCAGTAGAGGAAAGATTGGGAACCAAATATGGCCTTGTCCTACTTAACCCTGCCTATACAAAGTATTATGTTGAATATGGTGAGATATCTACTTATCCAGGAGGCTATAAGGAAAATGCAGGAATCTTTTGCCACAACAATGCTTGGATTATGGCAGCAGAGGCGGTTGCAGGAAGAGGAGATAAAGCCTTTGATTACTATACAAGGATTGCTCCAGCATATACGGAAGAACGTTCTGAAATCCATAGAATGGAGCCATATGTATATTCTCAGATGATAGCAGGTAAGGATGCAAGTCGCTTTGGTGAAGCTAAGAACTCTTGGCTTACAGGAACAGCGTCCTGGAACTTTATAGCCATATCTCAGTACATTTTAGGAATTAAGCCTGAGTTTGATGGACTGAAGGTTGATCCATGTATTCCTAAGGCATGGGATGGTTATACTGTAACAAGGGAGTATCGTGGAGATACATACAAAATTACAGTTAAAAACCCTAATCATGTGTCTAGTGGTGTTGCTAAGGTTACGGTTGACAATAAAGAAATATCAGGCAATATCCTCCCCTTATTTGGAGATGGAAAGCTGCATGAAGTTGAAGTGATTCTTGGATAAGATGTTTGACTTAAATAGGCATCCTGGTATAGATTAAGCTAGTATAATTGATAGAGGCTGTCTCGGACATTATGTATTAACCTGTTTGAGCGGCCTCTAATGTTTTTAATCACCACTACAGATATAGGATTTAAGAGTGTATAGTATATTTTGATATCATGTGCTTCTTAAGTAGGATTTGTATAAATATCTTGATAAGAGCATATGAAGAATTGAGGTAATAAATGAAAAAAGCTTTAGTGATTTTACATGGAATTATGGTTGCCTTGGCTGCATTTTTTACAGTGTCATTAATATATACATTAGTTATAAGTATATTTGTCTTGATTACAGGAATAGAGCAGGTACCTACTCAAGTAGATTATTGCCTTATGGTACTGGCTGTTATGCTGGCTATTATTCCGATTTATTTATGGTATAGAAGGTATATTGTAAGTGGTGAAGTGGAGCAGGCTAAAGCAAGTGATGTATTTACTATTAGAAATATTGGTGTCTTTTTGATGATTGGTTTGGGATGTCAATACTTTTTTGTAGGGATTTTATCAGTGCTTAGACCTTTGCTTGAGACACTTTTTTCTTATTATGATGAAACCATGGACTCTCTTTTTGCTACAGATCCTATTATAGTGGCAGTATATGTTGTGGTACTTGCACCTATAATAGAAGAACTTATGCTTAGGGGTATAGTGTTTAGTAGGTTGAGAAAGGGCCTAGGTTTTCCCTTGGCCAATGTGATACAGGCGACGATATTTGCCATATATCATTGGGATGTTATACAAGGAGCATATGCATTTGCACTTGGTCTGGTTTTAGCTTATGTATATGAAAAAACCAGGACATTACTTGCTCCTATTCTTCTTCATTTTATTATAAATGCTTCTGGGTTTTTGCTGGCAGTCTATAAAGGACCGGATATACCTATATGGTTGGCGATTATTGTAGGAGGGGCTTTGCTTGTTGGTGGAGTTTACCTTTTTGATAAAAGTATTAATGAAAAGAATAGGAAATAATTCTCTTGCATTTTAATAAAAATAGTATATAATTGTAATACAAAACAATTGGTGATGCTGACGTACCTATATGGACGGAAAGTAAACCGTTAAGAATTTACTTAATAATTATTTGTTGTATTTAAGTAAATCCTACCTATATGAATGTTTTGCTACTGCTTATAAGAGGCGGTCAGAATTGAAAGGAGGATATTATGAAAACAATATCAAATGTACGCACACTAAAAATGGTGCAATTAGCATTATTCTCAGCAATTATATTGCTGTTAGCTTTCACCCCTATTGGGTTTATCAAGCTACCGGCTGGTTTGTCTATTACAGTGGTTGGAATACCTGTTATAGTAGGGGCCATCACACTTGGACCTAAGGCAGGGGCAGTTCTTGGAACAGTATTTGGCCTGGCAAGTTTTTCTCAAGCCTTTGGATATGAAGCCTTTGGGACTATGTTATTTAGTTATAATGCTATAGGAACCTTTATTACTTGTATGATACCTAGGATTTTAATGGGTTGGTTAACAGGATTGACATTCCAAGCATTAAAGAGAATTGATAGTACTAAGTTTGTAAGTTATTTGATTACAAGTCTAGTAGGCTCAATCTTAAATACTATATTATTTATGACATCATTAATGATTTTCTTTTACAATGATTCAAGATTTCAGGAACTTGTGGGTATAAATGCAAGTAATGTATTCTTATTAGCTATATTGATGGTAGGTTTTAATGCTGTGGCTGAGATGATAGTTAGTGGAATTATAGGAACAGCAGTATCTAAACCTCTAGATAGACTTAATCACAATTATGAAAATAATGTTTGACATAAGTACTACTACATGATATGATAACAGAGCTGTGATAATTTCATAGAATAAAGAAGAGTATCCATCTCTCACCCATAGCGTAAATTTACATTTATTGTGACCGGGTTAATACAACTTGTTGTTTGGGAAGTTTCCCTTAACAAGGCATAGCATATATTATTTCAATGGGAAATGATATTAGTGTATGTATAAGTAGGTGGATAATCAATGTTATCCACCTTTTTTATGTAGTAAGAAAATTACTTCTATTACATAAATAAATATGATAATTAATTTGGATAACGGAAACTATTAATGTTATATTACCTATGGAGGTGTAGTACTATTAGCGATTTAATGATGAATGAACAGATCAGGGATAAGGAAGTCCGTCTAATTGGTGAAGATGGAGAGCAGCTTGGTATCGTGTCTTCTCAGGAAGCCTTGAGACTGGCCAGAGAGGCTAACTTGGATCTTGTAAAGATAGCCCCTACGGCAAAGCCACCGGTATGTAAAATTATCGATTATGGCAAGTTCAAGTATGAACAGACTAGAAGAGAAAAGGAAGCAAAGAAGAAGCAGAAGGTTACTGAGGTTAAGGAGATTCGCTTTTCTCCTAATATCGATGACAATGATCTAAAGACTAAGGCTAACATGGCGAGAAAGTTTTTAGTTAAAGGTGATAAGGTAAAGGTTACCTTACGTTTTCGCGGACGTGAGATGGCTCATACAGGTTCATCAAGAGTTATCCTAGATAATTTCTTTGCCTTGCTTGAGGATGTTGCTGTAATTGAAAAATATCCAAGGCTTGAAGGACGAAATATGACTATGTTCTTATCAGAAAAGCGTTAAAATATGAAATAACAGTAATTTGCGAGTCTGCTTTTTTGCAGACTAGCAGTACTAATAATAAGGAGGAAACATCATGCCAAAGTTGAAAACAAACAGAGCGGCAGCAAAGCGTTTTAAAAAGACAGGAACTGGTAAGCTTAAGAGAATGAAGGCCTATAAGAGCCATATATTAACAAAGAAATCCGCTAAGAGAAAGAGGAATCTAAGGAAAGCAACAATGACAGATCCAACAAACGAAAAGAACATGAAGAAAATCTTACCATATCTATAGAGATTGGTGATAAGGAGGAATAGAAAATGGCAAGAGTTAAAGGCGGATTAAACGCTAAAAAGAAACATAATAGAGTCTTAAGGCTAGCTAAGGGTTATAGAGGCGCTAGATCAAAGCAATATAGAGTAGCTAAACAATCAGTAATGAGAGCTTTATCATCATCTTTTGAAGGTAGAAAGCAAAGAAAGAGAGATATGAGATCCTTATGGATTGTTAGAATAAATGCGGCTGCTAGAATAAATGGTTTATCTTATAGCAAATTTATGCATGGCTTAAAATTAGCTGATGTTGAAATAAATAGAAAGATGCTATCAGAGATGGCGGTTAATGATGCAGAGGGTTTTAAGGACCTTACAGAGGTTGCAAAATCAAAGCTTGCATAAAACTTATGAATATAGAGTTATTAGGCTGTATCCTTCCAAGCGATTTGACACATATAGATGTTGTCAGGGCTTGGTAGGGCACAGCCTTTTTTATGTAATAAAAATGATGAACTATTACATAAAAACGCCCTATCAGGGTGATAGTTGTTTGTGTTTTTCATATATATTAGAATAGGGTTAGGAGTCTTAGAGATAATACTTTTTTGTTGCATAATAAAAGCAATTAGATTATTATGATTTTATATAAACCATTTTATAAGGAATAATAGGGGGTATTAAGGTGAGAGGTAAGATATCAAATTTAGTTTTGGGTTTAGTTTTTATTGGGCTTGGACTTGGTATAGCTGGAGATGTAATGAATATATGGGAATTTAGAGTGTTTTCTTTTCCTGGATGGTGGACCATGTTTATAATAATTCCATGCTTAATAGGCATTATTCGTGATGGGTTCAATGGAGGGGCTGCAATAGGATTAGTTATAGGTCTTATGCTTTTTATTGGACATTATGTTGATTTTAATGTATGGAATCTAATACTGCCAGCCATTCTTATAATCATCGGACTACAGATTCTATTTCGTGGACTTGGAGGAAAGAAAATACCCGTAGATAAAACAATACATGTGGAGGGCCAGGCTGGCCATAGGACAAATAGGAAGGAATATAGTGCTATTTTTGCAGGTAATAAGATTAGAATCAGTGATCATTTTATCGGTGCCAGCTTAAATGCTGTGTTTGGTGGACTTACTATTGACCTTAGAGATGCAGTAATTGATAGTGATGTTGAGATTTCTGCAACAGCAGTTTTTGGAGGTATAGATATTTATCTTCCTCAGGAAGTGCAGGTAAGAGTAAATAACATACCTATTTTTGGGGGAGTAAGTAATAAGCGGCTTTATACTTCAGAACCTAATGGTCCTACTATATATCTTAACTCAACTACGATGTTTGGGGGTATTGATCTTAAATGAATACATTTCAAAAGATAATAAAATATGTAGCCATGTCATTTGCTATTATCCTAACTCTTATAATCCTGACAGGAATAGTTGGAGTGGTTTCAAGCCTTGCGTCTTTTTCTAATGACTGGGAAGAAGATGGTGTAGATTTTAGTAGGGTGTTTATGGATATAGAGAGTTTGGATCTTAGGAACAGTGTTGGTAAATTGAGAGTAAAGCTAGGTAGTGATTTCAGGGTGGAAGCGACTAATGTATCAAAGAGGTTTAGAGCAGAGGAGAAAGATGGCACCCTTTTTATAGAAGAATCTTATTCTAAAGGTTTTTTGTGGTTTAATATTGGAAAGCCCAATAAAAATGCCATTATAACAGTATATGTGCCCGCTGATTTTATGGCTAAAAGTATAAAAATTGATGGTGGCGTGGGTGAGGTTAATTTAGAGGATCTAACTACAGATTATTTATATATTAATGCAGGTGTAGGAAATCTTCACGGTAGGAATTTGTATGCCAAGAAGGTAGATATTGATGGGGGTGTTGGAGATACTCGATTTGAAGATGTAGACTTTACAGATGTGAATTTTGATGGTGGCGTAGGTAATGCAAGTATCGAGGGAAGTATGTATGGAAATTTAGAATTTGATTGTGGCGTAGGCAGTACTTATGTAAAGGTAGATGGTGCAAGAAAGGACTATTTACTACGAATTGATGGGGGCCTAGGAAGAATAAGAGTTAACGGACATAAGGTTTCAGGAAAGTACAATGATTATTACGAGGCAGATAATACCATTATAATTGATGGTGGTGTAGGCAACGTAGACATAGAGTTTTCCTATTAATATAATTTTGATTAATGCGGATATTCCTTGCAATCTATGGTCATAAATATTACAATAAGAAGTAATTAGGGACGTACAAGCGGTTACCAGTAGCGTCCCTTTTTGATAAATATTCACTGATAATAGGAAACAGGCTTAAGGAGTAGTATCATGAACAAGAAAAGTGTATTAGGACTTCTATTATTTTCATGTATTGTTATAGCTGGCATGTTCTTTGGAACCATGTTTATGATCAAGCAACATGCAAATACGAATATTATTCAAGAAGAGTCTAGTAGCAATGCTCAAGATGGGGATGGGTTAGTTGCTGACCAGGATAATGAAAAGAATGGTATTACGCAGCCGAATCAAGACTTGGACTTATCTAGTGAAGAAGAGTGGCTTAATACAGATGAATCAAATGGAGAATCTCAGACGGAAGACAGTGGTTTGGGAGAGAATGGAAGAGAAAACTCCTCACTAACAGATGAAAACAATCAACTTGGTTCATCGGATCAAATAGATGATGGGCTTATAGATATAGATGATTCTGCTAATAATGAAATAGTTAGGGATAATCCTCCTAGCCAAGAACAAGATAGCGATTCTTTGGAGGAATTAGACTCTACAGAAACCCTTGGGGACCAGGCTCTAGACTTACCTGATATGCAATTGATAAGAGATAGTAGTCAGGTGGATTATATGAGTTACCTTCCTGAAATGGTTTTTGATAGCAAGATAGAGATTGCTTTAGATATTGATAATCCAAGCTTGAATATAAATGCCAAATCTGCAATACTTTTTGATGCAACAACAGGGACAGTCCTATATTATAAGGATCCTATTATTCCTGTATTCCCAGCTAGTACGGCAAAGCTACTTACAGCTCTTGTTGCTGTTGACTGGTGTATGGAGGAGGAAGAGGTTACTGTTGGAGAAGAGCTTTGCTTGGTGGCCTCTGACTCTACATTGGCAAGACTAAAAAAGGGACAGGTTCTAACAATAAGGAATTTGTTAGAGGGTATGCTTGTGCCTTCTGGAAATGATGCCGCCTATGTAATAGCTAGCTATGTAGGAAGAAAATCTCTTAGGAATGAAAATGCTAGTCTTAAGGAGGCAATACCAGAATTTATAAGGCTTATGAATGAAAAGGCAAAAAGCTTGGGAGTAGTTAATTCTTGTTTTAAGACACCAGATGGGTATGATGCAATTGGTCAGTATACTACAGCCTATGATATGGGCTTGATTGGTTTAGCTGCTGCTGATAATGAAACAATCGTAGAGATATCTAATAAAAGCAGAGCTAGGAATGTGTTTGTTGATGGGTCTGATGTAACTTGGGCTAACACAAATTCATTAATTAGAAAGGATAGTGGAAGGTACTATTCTAGCTGTGTAGGATTAAAGACTGGATCTAGTACAATGGCAGGAAGATGTCTGATATCAGTTGGAAGAAAGGATGGCAGGCAGGTAGTCAGTGTAATAATGAATTCAGACTCAGTAGGAAGATGGGAGGATTCTATTACATTGCTTAAATATGGGCTTGGTCAATAAGATGATTAGGCATAATCAAAAAGCATTTACAAGTACAGAGGCTATAGATATGAATAGAATTGGAGGATAGGTATGGAGGAATATAATGAATTTAGTGACAAGTCTTTGCCAGAGCAAGAAGACCAGGTATATTCATGGTATTATGATATGGATCCTGAGGAGCTAAAGAGGCTTGAAATTAAGAGAAGAAAGGATAATAAAAGAATATTATTCTATAGTGGCTTATATCTATTTATAATGGTTATGGCCGTCTTATTTTCTCAGATTGTAATTAGCTTATTAAGCGAGAAATTTTTTATTGAGCTTTATGAATTTGATGGATTTAATGGATTACTATCTATAGTATCATTTGTTTGCATCGGATATCCTATATTTATTTTGCTTATGAAAAAGCTTCCGAATTCTGAAAGAGGTGAATTTAAAAAGCTTTCATTAGGAAAGTTTACTGGATTCTTGTTTATAAGCGTGGCGGCCATGTATACATCCAATTTTATAGGATCATTTATAAGCACAATGATATCAAATATAAAAGGCGAGGAACTATCAAATACATTAGAGGATTTTGTACTTAATGGTAATATGATGATTACAATGTTCTATGGCATTTTAATTGCACCTATTATGGAAGAGCTTATTTTTCGTAAGATATTATTAGATAAGCTCCGTAGATTTGGTGATAAGCCTGCTATATTGATGACAGGTGTTGCTTTTGGATTGTTTCATATGAATCTGCAACAATTTGTTTATGCATCAGTGCTTGGTTTCTTGTTTGCATATCTTACTATTCGTACAAACACTATAAGATATGCTGTTATATTACATATGATAATAAACTCTATAGGCATAGGAGTAGCACCTTATGTATTAATGAATAAAAATACCCTAGGCTTAATTATGGTATCCTTATGGATGATATTATCAATGACCATTGGAATAGTTTTATTTATTTTAAATGTAAAAAAGGTTAAATTAAATAGGCCTGAAGTGCCTTTGGTTAAGAAAAGAGATTATATATTTAATCCTGGTTGGATGTTATTTTATATAATATGTCTAGGATTAATTATTTTAACATTGTAAAACAAACAGTTATGAAGGAAGGAGATTATTATGAACAATTTTACATTTTATAGTCCTACTTATTTCGTATTTGGTAAGGGTACTGAAAATGAGGCTGGACAGTATGTTAGTAGATTTGGTGGAAGTAAGGTTCTTATTCATTATGGAGGAGGTTCTGTTGAAAGATCAGGTCTTCTTGATAGGGTAAAGGAGTCATTGAAAAAGCAAAACATAGATTTTGTCCAGCTGGGAGGTGTAGTACCAAACCCCAGAAGTGGACTGGTATATGAGGGAATTGAGCTTTGCAGGAAGGAAAATGTGGACTTTATTCTTGCAGTAGGGGGAGGCAGTGTTATCGATTCAGCTAAGGCTATAGCAGCTGGAGTAAAGTATGACGGTGACTTCTGGGACTTCTATGAGGGCAAGCCTGTAATGGAGGCTCTTCCAGTTGCTACTGTTCTTACTATTGCGGCAGCAGGTAGTGAGGGGTCAGGTGATTCGGTTATCACTAAGGAAGAAGGAATGTTAAAGAGAGGTGCAGGTGGAGAAGCATTAAGACCTGTATTTTCTATACTAAATCCTGAGCTTACTCAGACCTTACCTCCATATCAGACAGCCAGTGGTGCCACTGATATTATGGCCCATGTTTTTGAACGCTATTTTACCAACACTAAGGAAGTTGAGATTACTGATAGGCTATGTGAGGCAGTGCTTCTTACTATGATTAAAGAGGTTCCAAGGGTAATAGAGGACCCTAATAATTATGAGGCGAGGGCAAATATTATGTGGGCAGGAATGGTTGCCCATAATAATATAGTTGGAGTTGGAAGAGAGCAGGATTGGTCAAGTCATGGAATAGAGCATGAGCTATCAGCCCTATACGATGTGGCCCATGGAGCAGGACTAGCAGTAATCTTCCCTGCTTGGATGACCTATGTGATGAAGCATGATATTAATCGCTTTGCCCAGATTGCAGTAAGGGTATGGGGTTGTGAGATGAACTTTGCTAATCCAGAGGAGACTGCTAAGGAAGGAATTGAAAGGCTTAAGAAGTTTTTGACCTCCATAGGAATGCCTATTTCATTTGCAGAGCTTGGGGCGAAAGAAGAAGATATTCCTCTTATGGTTGAAAAGCTTGGTCTTGGAGAAAGAGGTACTATGGGAAGCTTCGTTCCCCTAACCGCTAAGGATGTTGAGGCAATTTATCGCTTAGCATTATAGATAGAATAAAAAACATACTCTACAAGCATACTACACAAGTAGAATGTTTTAAGGTGATTTATCATGATAGAATCATAATTATCCTTTGCTGGATGACATTTTATTGAGGGATTTTTAGATTGTGAAAGGGGTATTTTGTTTGACTGAACTTTTGGTTAGGATATTTATTAAGGATAATGATAATATTAAGGATCAGGCTGTGCGTACCTCTTACGGAATCTTATCCAGCATTGTTGGAGTTATCTGTAATATAATATTATTTATTATAAAGTTAGTAATTGGTATTCTGATTAATAGTGTTTCTGTTATGGCAGATGCATTTAACAACCTTTCGGATGCTGCATCCTCTATAATAGGATATATAGGGGTTAAGCTAGCAGCAAGGCCAGCGGATAAGGAGCATCCGTTTGGCCATGGAAGGTTGGAATATGTAGCGGCTCTTGCTGTTTCTTTTATAATAATTCAGGTAGGTCTATCATTATTTAAGAATTCATTTGCTAAGATAATCAATCCAGAGGCTGTAAAATTCAATCCTATTCTTATAGGAATATTGTTTCTTTCTATATTAATCAAGTTATGGCTGATGATATTTAATAGGAAGCTTGGGAAAAGGGTTAAATCTTCTGTTATGTTGGCTACAGCGGCTGATTCCTTGAGCGATGTATTGGTGACATCGGGTACGGTTATTTCAGCCATAATTGCTGGTTTAACTGGATGGGAAATAGATGGATACATGGGACTTGTTGTATCAATATTTGTAATGATTGCAGGTGTAGGAATTGCTAAGGATACCTTAGAGCCCCTTCTTGGACAGGCTGTTGACAGGGGCTTATATAAGAAGATAAGCTCAATGGTTGAAAGTTATCCAGGTATTGTAGGTACCCACGAGCTGATTATTCATAATTATGGTCCATCTTGCCATATGGCTACAATTCATGTGGATGTACCAAATGATTTAGAATTTGAAGAGGCCCATGAGATGATTGATAGGATAGAGCAAGATGTATTGGAGAAAATGGGGATATTTCTGGTTATTCATATGGACCCTGTGGAAATGAATGATATGAAGGTTATTGAAAAGAGGAATTTGGTTACAGATGTTATTAAAAAGCTGGATGAGAGAAGCTCTGTTCATGATTTTAGGGTGGTTAAAGGTGAATACCAGATTAATTTAATCTTTGATCTTGTAATTCCCTTTTCATATACCCATGAGGAGGAACAAAAGTTATTATCAAAGATTGTGGAAGAGATGAGGAAGCATGATTCTAGATTTAATTGTGTGATAAGATTGGAGAATAGTTATGTAGCGGAGGAGTAACTTGAATTTGTTTTTCATTCAACAACCAAGAAAAAACATTTATTTTATACTTGAAATGTATGAAGCAATGGGGTATAATATCATTCGTGGCAGTTGAGAAATAGCTACTATAATTGAATATTGGGCTATCGCCAAACGGTAAGGCACTGGACTCTGACTCCAGCATCTCAAGGTTCGAATCCTTGTAGCCCAGTTTGAAAGAAAATGACCATCCACAATGGTCATTTTTTCTTTGTTTACAACTGGGCTTGCCTAGCTTTGAAGCACTACGGTATGTAGTGCTTTTTTACTTTATAGGAAATTGC
>FZPS01000048.1_pt363 | contig 24489 bp, 22 predicted proteins | sample 1817821 | NCBI WGS metagenome assembly FZPS01 (sample SAMEA104158645, study PRJEB21678) | metagenome | place: Germany | collected 2015-04-21 | reverse complement strand
TACCGATACCTTCTGCTTTTCAGAAGCCGTTGAGGCCTGCTCTCCGTCGGCCACTATTGCAAGAACAGTTGCATTCTCTGAATAACTAGTATAGCCTGTAAAGACTGTAGAAATTTCCTTATCTAGTCCAAAATCGGTATGGGTCCAACCTACATCACCGAGGGATGCACGTGCAGATCTGGCTCTTTCGCGCTGTTCTGCCATAAGGGCATTGAATCCATCGGTATCAAGCTCGAGATCGTTCTCCTCCAGGACTTCAAGAGTAAGCTCGACAGGAAAACCGTAAGTATCGTACAGCTTGAACGCATCAGCACCCGAGAGAGTCTTTTTTCCATCTGCATTAAGCCGGTCGATGTGCTCGCCCAGAAGCTTCATTCCTGAATCAATCGTTGTGCGGAAACGCTCTTCCTCCATTGCAACGATTTTCTTTATATATTCTGCCTTCTCAGTAAGCTCGGGGTATGCTCCGCCACTCTCTGTAATCACAGTGTCACAAACTTCGCAGAGAAATGGCTTCTCAATACCCAAAAGCTTTCCATGTCTCGAAGCACGACGAAGCAGTCTGCGCAATACATAGCCTCTCCCCTCGTTAGATGGGAGCACGCCGTCGCTGATCATCATTGTAGTAGATCTTATATGGTCGGTAATTACCCGCAACGAAACATCTGTCTCTTCATTGTCGTTATACTTGATACCTGCTATTTCAGACACATGGAGCATGATATTGCGAATAGTATCGACCTCGAAAATGCTCTCCACATTCTGCATCACACATGCCAGGCGCTCAAGACCCATACCGGTATCGATATTTTTGTTCTCAAGGGGTGTGTAGTTGCCTTTACCGTCACCGTCAAACTGTGTGAATACAAGATTCCACAGCTCCACGTATCTATCACATTCGCAACCTACAGCACAAGTCTCACTACCGCAGCCATATTCTTCGCCGCGATCATAATGGATTTCTGAACAGGGGCCGCATGGTCCCGAACCAATCTCCCAAAAATTATCATCGAAACGGAGGACCCGGGAGGGATCTAGACCTATATTCTTAGTCCATATATCGAATGCCTCATCATCGTCAGTATATATTGTGACCCAGAGCTTATCTGCAGGAAACTCGAGATCCTCAGTCATAAACTCCCATGCCCACTCGATGGCTTCCTTCTTAAAATAATCTCCGAAGGAAAAGTTTCCGAGCATCTCAAAGAAAGTACCGTGCCTTGCGGTCTTTCCAACCCTCTCGATGTCGGGGGTTCTTATACATTTCTGGCAAGTGGTCATGCGCGTCTTTGGAGGTACCGCTTCACCGGAGAAATACGGCTTTAGTGGGGCCATACCGGCATTAATAAGCAGCAGAGAAGCGTCTCCTGCTGGTATCAGTGAATAACTGGGATGACGAAGATGCTCCTTACTTTCAAAAAACGCAAGGAAGCGCTCTCTAGTTTCATTTAGGCCTAGGTTTTTCATGTCTTTGCAACTCCTCTGGGATCCGACTGGATAACGGATAATTTCTATATTTTATATTCTATAGGGCTATATGTCAAATGCTAAACTTTCAACATACTCACTTTGAAATAAACTGGTGGTCGTAGTCGGCAGGCAGTGTGGCAAAAGCATTTAGCCCCATATCGGCAATATTACCAGACATCCACTCAAAATATGCCTGAGAGCCAATCATTGCAGCATTGTCGCCGCATAGGCTAATTGGGGGTACAAAAAGCTCGATATTTGCCTCAGTTGTCTGCCGATAAAGCTCGGAACGTAATACTGAATTCGCTGATACGCCGCCAGCTACACAGAGTTTTGAGTAATTGTACTCCTTACATGCAGCAACTGCTCTGGGAACAATTGTATCGCTTACAGCCATACAGATTGACGCAGCAAGCCCGGGTATGTCGATCTCAATCCCCTTTTGCTTTGAGTTGTGGATTAGGTTAATAATTGCTGTCTTTAGACCTGAAAAAGACATGTCGTACGGGTTCCCGTCGACTTTTGCTCTTGGGAGCGGATATGCGTCGAAACTCCCGTCGCTAGACAGCTTATCCAGAACACTTCCACCCGGGTAACCAAATCCAAGTGCTCTAGCGGCCTTATCAAATGCTTCTCCGGCTGCATCGTCTCTTGTGGAGCCAATAACACGGTACTCAGTGTAGTCATCAACTGCCAATAGCAGTGTGTGTCCGCCTGATGCAACAAGTCCTATAAACGGCGGTTTAAGTCCTTCGTGGACTAGATAGTTCGATGCAATGTGGGCCCGAATATGATGTACCGGTATTAGAGGTACATTCAGGGAGAGAGCTATGCCTTTTGCATAGTTAAGGCCAACAAGTAGAGCACCAATCAGTCCGGGTGCAAAGGTAACGGCTACTGCGTCAATGTCATTTCGCGAGATCCCCGCATTTTGAAGCGCCACTGATGTTAGCCCCTCAACTACCTCTATATGCTTTCTAGATGCGATTTCCGGAACTACTCCCCCGTAAATCTTATGCATTTCTGTCTGTGAAGCAATCTCACTAGACAGCACTTTAGAGCCCCCCTGAACAACCGCAACCGCAGTCTCATCGCAGGATGACTCAATCGCAAGAACTATGCTTTTTCCGTTCGGTTTCTTATCTACTTCGCTGTCATTAATCATCAATGAAGCGAAATCCTGGTCTGTGTTCTTATTCGATAAAAGATGTATTTCAGACAAAACGTTCATGATCTCCTTATTATTAGCTACGTCAAATAGTATGCAGTGCTTTAGAGCTCTTTCAACATTACTAAAGCATCCTCGGTAGGATTTCTATAGTAGTTGATGCGTTTCCCGACAGTTCGAAAACCAAATTTATGATAGAGCGAAATAGCAATTTCGTTAGACTGTCTCACTTCGAGCGTAAGAGATTCTACTTCTGTTTCTCTGCTCCTCTCGATTACCCTCGAAATGAGTGACGCACCTACTCCTAATGATCGGTAATCCGGAAGCACCGCTAAATTCGTGATATATCCAATATCTTGCACAGAATGCAAACCAATGTAGCCAATTATCAGATTCTCATCTGTTACTGCGACATAGTACGATGCATGCATGTTGCTTAGCTCGTCAGCAATCATTTTTCTAGACCATGGGATGGAAAATACAAGCCTTTCCATCTCTGCCACGTCTTCGATATGCTCAGCCGTCATCGGAATTATTCTTACTTCCATCTTCCTCTGTGCCATCATCTTTCAAAGTTTTGATCAGGTGTTCCACAGCCGCTCTGATACGTGTCGCAGTATATTTATATGTCTCGAGATTGCCTCCGAATGGGTCCGGAATATCTTCATAGGGCATAGGGTATATCTTATCTCTGAACTGAGGAAACATGGATCTCAGTGCGGAAACATGTCCCTCTGTCATACCTATAACTTTGTCTGCATTTTCGACATCCTCAAATGCGACAATACTGGATCTGTGTGAGTTAATATCTGCCCCGTGAAAAGATGCAGCTATGATTGCGTTTTCCGATGCTCGAGATCCCTCAAAAGCGGATAGGCCTCTAGACTCGGCTCTAGCGTCTATTCCCATGTTTTCTGCAAGTGTATTAAAGATGCCCTCTGCAATAGGACTTCTGCAAGTATTTCCTGTACAGACAAACAGTACTTTTTTCATATCATCTCCACAATTTCAATAAACACCATTAGTTGATATAACCTACACACTTAATATTTACTGTATTCTGACTACTACATTGTGTCAAACCATGTCTTTCCGATTTTTGTATCGACCGTAAGCGGCACCTTAAGCTCAATGACATTTTCCATCTCTTCAGCCAATAGAAGTGCTACCTTTTCTGCCTCGTCCTCAGGAGCCTCAACCAGAAGCTCATCGTGGACCTGAAGTATAAGCTTTGACTTAAGTCCTTCCTTTTTTAGTCTTGAGCTGACCTGAAGCATTGCTTTCTTTATAATGTCGGCAGCAGAACCCTGAATTGGTGTGTTTAATGCTGCACGTTCACCGAAGGATCTTATGTTGTAGTTTCGTGAACTCAGCTCCGGGATAAAGCGCTGCCTATTCATGATTGTCTTCACATATGTGTGGGATTTGGCAGTCTCCACGATCTGTTTCATATACTCCCTTATTCCTGAGTAGTGGTTGAGATAACTTTCGATGTATTTAGCGGCCTCAGCACGAGTCACTCCAATGTCTTCAGCAAGAGAGAAATCGGAGATTCCGTAGACGATACCGAAGTTTACGGCTTTTGCACGATAACGTAGTTCGGGGGTGACATCGGAAACATCTACACCGAATACTTGTGAAGCAGTAATAGTGTGGATGTCATCTCCATTGATAAACGCATCCTGCATTGCCTTGTCATCCGCAATATGGGCTAAAACCCTGAGTTCGATCTGGGAATAGTCCGCATCTACAAAAACGCATCCGTCCTCAGCGACAAACATCTTACGAATTTCGCTTCCAAGGTCCTGTCTAATTGGGATATTCTGAAGATTCGGGTCTGTTGAGCTCAACCTGCCAGTTGCGGTTACCATCATATTGAACCTCGTGTGAATCCTACCATCCTGAGCTATCATGTTCAGCAGACCGTCAGCATATGTTGATTTTAACTTTGTCAGTTGTCTGTATTCAATGATTTCTTCAATAATTGGGTGTTTACCCTTTAGCTTTTCAAGCACACCAATGTCTGTGGAGTAGCCTGTCTTTGTCTTCTTGACAGGCGGCAGCCCCAACTCTTCAAAGAGCACCTCACCCAGCATCTTTGTGGAGTTTATGTTGAACTCTTTACCAGCATGTAAATAAATCGCTTGAGAGATAGCGTCCACTCGCTCTGAAAGCCACTCTGAGAAGTCTGTGAGCTTATCGGCATCGACCTTCATTCCGGTATGTTCCATGTCAGCTAAGACAGAACAGAGCGGTAGCTCCAGTTTATAGTAGAGATCAACCATGTCGGTTTCCTCGAGCATCTTCATAAGCTTCAGACTGAGGAAATAGACTGCGGAGGTGTGTAATGCAATTGATGTCTCAGCCTCGTTGTCCAGAGAGAGCGACTCAAATGCACTTCTATCCTCATAAGCTTTTGGAGATGGGATCTGCGTCTCCAGAAAGGACAGAGAAAGGCGTTCAATGGTATAGCGTCCATCACTGGGATTAAGAATATATGCGCAGAGAGCGGGGTCAAATACATAGCCCTCGGCCTTTACATTTAGCTCGAGCAGTCTGCGCATGTCTGTTTTTATGTCGAGTCCATACTTAGGTATTGCCTCGCTGAAGAAGTAGTTGAGAAATTCAATCCATTGGGCTGGCTCAAACTCGCACTCACGTCCCAAGTAGACGATCTTTTTATGATAAAACGCTATAGCGGCCACGTCTTGTTGACAGACAACCGCAACGGCACCCTCAATCGTCTCTAGGGTGTCCCGCCAATTGCTCTGGGTAACATGCTTTACTTCAAAGTCGTGTATTTCGCTCGTTACGGTATCATCAGCAGGAGCGGCTTCAATTCCAAGTCTGTCTAGAAATGTTTTGAATTCGAGTTTTATAAAGAGGTTATATAGCTTGTCGGTGTCGGCAGGCTTGTTAACTACAGAAGCATAGTCTATCTCGATAGGTACTTCAGTATCGATTTTTGCGAGTTCATAGCTGAGAAAAGCCATTTCCTTTCCATCTATTAGCTTTTCAGCGACACCTTTTCTAAGGCCAAGATCATCTATATTGTTATATATCTCATTAATGCCGCCATAGCTCTGAATCAAGCTGCTTGCAGTTTTTTTACCTATGCCTTTCACACCGGGTATGTTATCCGAAGGATCTCCCATAAGGGCCTTGTGGTCGATGAGCTTGATTGGCTCAAAGCCATACTCCTCCCTGAACACTTCGGGTGTGTATATCGTAGTAACTGTTTGGCCCATTGATGTCGTAATGAGCCGTACAGAGACGAACTCATTGAGGAGTTGCAGAGAATCCTTGTCACCAGTGACTACTATTCCATTTTCGCCTGCATCCGTTAGTTTCTTACATATAGTTCCCAGCACATCATCAGCCTCATACCCTGCCAGTTCATAGCAGGGTATGTTCATTGCTTCAAGAACATCTCGTATTACAGGCATCTGAACAGCGAGTTCATCAGGCATTCTCTTTCTGTGAGCCTTGTATTCACCAAAGACCTCACTTCTCTTTGTTGGCGCATCGACATCGAAAGCAACACAGATGCCATTAGGCTCCTCCTCGTCAATGAGCTTTAGGAGTATGTTGATAAAACCGTAAACAGCATTCGTGTACAGACCTTCACGGTTTGAGAAAAGCCGTATACCATAGAAGGCCCTGTTCATTATGCTGTTGCCGTCAAGCATCATGAGTTTCATTTAGATAGTCCTTTCCGGTAAACTTATCGGTCGTCCGAAATTATATCGATCAGTTCGATATATGCATCAGTCGAAGGTGATCTCGCGGGTTTTTCCATCACATATGACCTTTACGCCACCCGGCATATCCTCCAAAGTAATACCTTTTTTGCTTAAGGTGTTCCTGATGCTGTCAGCTTCGGCAAAGTTTCTGGCCTTTCTTGCCTTATGGCGCGCATAAATGAGAGACTCTGTCTCATTATCCAGCTCGAAAGAGCATATAGACGGGGCATTGCCAAGATCTAGACCGAGGATTTTATCGGTCTCAAGTATTAGGTTGAATATTTTATCGGATTTAGAAGGATATCTCGCCATACTCCATACAGTACCAAGCGCTTTGGGAATATTGAGGTCGTCATTAATAGCATTGACAAACTCATTACGAAAACCTTCAATTACCGAATCATCAACTTCGTCCTTTCCACCAGCATGGGTGTGCACCGCTGCAATCAGATTGTCTAGCGAAGTTTTGGCTGAATCCAGGCCATCAAATGTGAAATTGAGTTTTGATCGGTAATGAGCGTTTAGGCAGAAGTACCTATAAGCAAGCGGAGAATAACCGCGTTCCTCAAGGTCATCGAGGGTGTAGCAGTTACCAAGACTCTTCGACATTTTTCCGTTGTCTACGAGTAAAAATTCACTGTGGAGCCAGAAGTTTACAGCCTTATGATCTAGAAGTGCCTCCGACTGTGCTATTTCGTTTTCGTGGTGGATCGGTATATGATCAACACCACCAGTGTGAATATCAAAAGTTTCGCCCAGATACTTCAGTCCCATTGCAGAGCACTCAATATGCCAACCGGGATATCCCATACCCCAGGGGGACTCCCACTGCTGAAGGCGATTCTTCTCTGACTTCTTCCACAAAGCGAAGTCTGCAGGATGACGCTTCTCAGTGTTGACTTCAACCCTCGCGCCCGCCTGTTGCTTGTCAAAATTCATTCTCGAAAGTTTCCCGTAATCGCTAAATTTACCTATGTCAAAATAGATTCCATCGGAAGTCTCATATCCATATCCTTTTTCAACGAGCTTGCTGACAAAATCTATCATCTCTTCAATGTTGTCGGTAGCTTTTGCAATGATTTCGGGTATATCTATGTTTAGGCGTCCTATATCGCGCATAAAAACATCAGTATAATACGCGGCTATTTCAAGAGGTGAACGCTGCTGCTCCCGAGCGCTCTTCTCCATCTTGTCCTCGCCTTCATCTGCATCACTTACAAGGTGGCCTACATCTGTGATGTTCATGACATGGATCAGTTTATAGCCGTTAAAACTTAGCGCTCTACGAAGACTGTCCATAAAAAGATATGCACGCAAATTGCCAATATGGGCATATTGATATACTGTAGGCCCACAGGTGTAGATTTTTACTGTATCTCCCTCTATTGGTAAAAACTCATCTTTGGATCTCGTGAGAGTGTTGTAAAGTTTCATAACTTGACAGTGCCTCCAAGCGTATTTATGTTGTCTCAACCTTGTTACTGCTCTCTTCCAACTCATCACATCCGCGTACTTTGCTCTGCAATATATCAGGTACTTCGATGTTTTGGGTTTTTTCAAGGTTCTCAATCCGAATTCTCAGGCGACAAATCTCTTGTGCAACCGGATCGGGAATATGGACATGGTCAAGATTTGGTACCCTTTCTCCTTTTATCCTAACAATGCGTCCGGGAACGCCGACAACAGTCGAGTCAGGCGGAACCTCGCTCAGGACAACTGCATTAGCAGCAATTCGTGCACGGTCACCTACAGTGAAAGGACCTAGAACCTTTGCACCCGCACCTATTAGGACTTCGTCTCCAATTGTGGGGTGACGTTTACCGGTATCTTTCCCGGTGCCGCCAAGCGTGACTCCTTGGAATATCGTACAGTAGTCGCCTATTTCTGTAGTTTCACCAATCACTACTCCCATTCCGTGATCAATAAACAAACCTCGCCCAATCTTTGCGCCCGGATGAATCTCAATACCGGTTAGTAATCTACCAAGCTGCGAAACAAACCTTGCAAGAAACTTCAATCGAATCTTGTACAGCGCATGGGAGATTCGATAAAAGATAAGTGCATGGAATCCGGAGTAAAGAAGGACTATTTCTAGACAGCTTCTAGCAGCGGGATCCCTCTCCCGAATTGAGCGCAGATCATGTAAAATACCTTTTTTCATAATCAATCCTCGCTATTCTCTTTTCGAAACAGATCCCTGTTTAGTATCAGGTAGTCTGCACCCGACCATATGGTAACCAGTGTCATTATTCCGATGAGAACTCCCCCTATCGCAATAGGACCCAGTGTCATTGAACGAAGAGGAGTCAAAAGGAAGGAGACAGTGATAACCTGCACAACCATCTTTGCCTTGCCCCATGAGCTTGCTGCAATGACTCTACCTGCGGACATGGCAACTGTTCGAAGCCCGGTCACAACAAACTCACGTGTAATAATTAGAACTACAACCCATGACGGAATTATGCCGGCCTCTGAAAGCATCACAAGTGCTGCAGTAATTAGGATCTTATCTGCAAGCGGATCGATAAACTTGCCAAAATCACTTATCTGATTGTATTTTCTCGCGATGTATCCATCCAGCTTGTCAGTTAAACTGGCAAGGAGAAAAAGTGTGAACGCTATGATCTCATGATACGGGATTTCAATCAGATAGATAACCATAAATACTGGCACAATTGCGATTCTGATCAAGGTAATAATGTTTGCGCTCTTCATATCAGGTCTCTGCCCCTTTACTGTCATATACTTTTCCCACAAGATCACCGTCAAGTAAATCCTCCATGAAAACTTCCACCATATCGCCCTCTTCAATTCCGGCCCCTCTAAAGAATACTTTTCCGTCAATCTCGGGCGCGTCTGAGTAGGTTCTACCATAATAGTGGCGGATTATTGGGTCATAGCCCTCGCAGATAACAGTGAACACCTTACCGAGTCTCGACCTGTTGTAGTCTTCCATAACCTGATACTGGATGTCTGTCAAAACTTCAATTCTGTCAGATACCACATCAGGGCTTACACTTCCGTCCATATCGTAGGCAGGGGTGCCCTCTTCACGGGAAAAAGTGAAAAAGCCCGCACGTTCGAGCTTGTACTCCTTGAGGAATGTGCAAAGCTCGGTAAATGCCTCTTCATCCTCGCCGGGAAACCCTGCAATAATGCTTGTGCGTATACAGACTCCTTCGATTTCACTGCGAAGTTTGGTAATGAGCGCTCTGATCTGACTTCCAGTTGAACGGCGGTTCATTCTTTTCAGAATTTTATCGCTTATATGTTGAATAGGGATATCTAGATAGCGAACAATCTTAGGCTGGCTCTTAATAGTTTCGATCAGCTCATCTGTTACCTCTTCCGGGTATAGATAGTGAAGACGTATCCAATTGAGCCCTTCTATCTTACAGAGCCTGTTTAATAGTTCGGGTAGCTTTCTTTCATGGTAGAGGTCTGTACCATACCTTGTGACATCCTGAGCAACGATAATCAGTTCTTTGACTCCGCTCTCAGCGAGGTCCTCAGCTTCTTCCAAAATATACTCCATGGGTCTAGAGCGATATGTTCCCCTTAAAGAGGGAATGACACAGTAGGAACAGTGATTATTACATCCCTCAGCGATCTTTAAGTACTCAGTAAATCTTGAACCTATTCGGAAACGCGGAATCTCCTCGAAACTTCGGTTCAGATCACCGAAAGAGCAAGTAGTCTCTCCATCGAGAACCTTTTCCACAACAGAGACGATTTCACTAAAGCTGCCACAGCCAACAACTGCATCAACCTCAGGTATTTCTTTAAGTATCTCTTCACGGTATCTTTCTGCTAGACATCCGGTCACGATAATTTTCTCAACATTTCCGCCTATGCCATCAATCCTATTGTCCTTTCGTGCTGCGACAATCTCCAAAATATTCTCAATAGCTTCCTCCCTGGCGGATTCGATAAATGAGCAGGTGTTTATGATGACAATCTCAGCAGTTTCCGGGACTTCGACTATATCGTGCCCGGCATACATCAGTTGCCATAACATTTGCTCCGCATCTATTCTGTTTTTGTCACAACCCAGTGAAACCAGTCCGATAGTAGCCATATTCAGTATTGATCCTCCGTGTATCTGCGCAGTATTGGTGAGATGTCTTCCCATAAGAAACCTCTGCGAGCGAGCGCGTCGGATATCCTGGAGGCATCACTCCTGTCCAGCGGAATCTGCCGGGCCCTAGAAACGATGAATCTTTCAATTGTATCTGTAGCGTCAGGCAGTTCCTCAAAAGCGCTTTCTATATCTTCATCATCTATGCCGCGTTGTCTCAACTCCATGCGAATTCTCACAGGTCCATAGCCCCTTGCAGTACGACCCGCAACATACTGACAGGCATAGTTAAGGTCGTCAATTGCATTCATCCGTTCAAGGTTCTCAACAGCAAAATCAGCGTCCTCTTCACAAAATCCTTTTTCCGCAAGCTTATCAAGCACCTGTTTTTTTGTCATCATACGCATACTGAGCATTTTCCCGGCTTGTGATAATGCAGACTTCTGTCCCTCAGTCATTATTACTTATCTTCCCCTTCAAGGTCATCCGCTTCAATGTCTACAGACTTATTAGCGGTAGCCGTTGGTTTAACCGCTCTGCGGGTTCGCTTGCCGCTTGACAGTGCACCCGGATCCTCTTTTGCGATTTCCATAATTTCTTTCTGTATCCTTTCAGCGAGTTCCGGATTGTCTAGCAGATACTGTTTTGCAGCTTCTCTGCCCTGTCCGATTCTCTCTTCTCCGATAGAATACCACGAACCGCTTTTTGTCACAACCCCGATTTTTGAACCCAAATCGACTATCTCACCAACGCGGGAAATGCCTTCCCCGAACATCAAATCAAATTCGCCATCTCTAAAGGGTGGGGCCATTTTGTTCTTAACAACGCGTGCTCTGGTGCGTCCACCAATACTTTCGGTTCCACTCTTGATCCACTCTGTGCGCCGAACGTCAATGCGAACGCTCGAGTAAAACTTAAGTGCTCGTCCGCCAGTAGTTGTTTCGTTTGAACCGTAGAATACTCCGATCTTCTCGCGCAGCTGGTTTATGAAGATAACAGATGTATTTGTCTTAGAAATTACTCCGGCAAGCTTACGCAGCGCCTGTGACATAAGACGTGCCTGCAATCCCACGAACGAGTCTCCCATTACACCCTCAATTTCACTCTGTGGTACAAGTGCTGCTACCGAGTCGATTACGATAATATCTAGTGCGCCGCTTCGCGTGAGGGCTTCGCAAATTTCAAGAGCCTGCTCTCCAGTGTCGGGTTGCGAAATCAAGAGATTGTCGACGTCCACTCCAAGCTTTGCTGCGTATTCTGGGTCGAGGGCATGTTCTGCATCAATAAACGCAGCTTCTCCTCCTGCCTTCTGTGCCTCAGCGATTATGTGGAGTGCAAGTGTGGTCTTACCCGAAGACTCCGGACCGTATATTTCAATTATTCTGCCACGTGGAATGCCGCCAATCCCTAGAGCAATGTCTAGAGTGAGTGAACCGGTAGATATTGAACTGACAACCATATCGCTCTTTTCACCCAGTCGCATTACCGAGTTTTTTCCATACATTTTTTCTATTTGCGATATTGCAGTATCGAGAGCTTTCTTTTTATCCATAATCATAGACCCTTTCAGTAAGTGTTGGTATTATTTGGCAGTTAAGTGTATTGTACAATAAAATAGTACTTTTTACAACCCTGTTTTAATTGGAAGAGGCATCATGTGTGAATTCCTGCTACTACCCGCTCAATCCCCAGAGTATCTTGGAATGTCTCAATTTCCGAGTACCCGTTCCTTAGAAGAATATCTCTAACAGCATTTGACTGTCCCATGCCACATTCAAACATCAAGGCCGCCTCTGACTTTAGTAAATGAAAATAGCCGGAAGCAATCGAACGGAAAAACTCGAGGCCGTCATCTCCCCCATCAAGAGCTTCAAGGGGCTCATAATTTGCGACAGACGGATCGAGATTTGCGATGTCACCAGAAGGTATATAAGGAGGGTTTGCTACAATGAGATCGTACTGCCCGAGAGAAATCGATGCTGGCCTCATGACATCGGTCCGTACACAGGCCACACGACTGGATAGATTGTGCCTTCGAATATTTCTCCTTGCCACAGCCAGTGCTTTTGGAGATATGTCAGCTAGAATAACATGACTGACATCGGTGTGCATCGCTATCGCAATCCCGAGACTACCGCTTCCCGTACAGAGATCCAGCACACGGCAATCCTCTTTACTCTTGACCCATTCTATAGCACAGTTTGCCAGAACCTCAGAATCTACTCTCGGAATAAGCACATTGGAGTTAATATCGAGCGGTATGCCCATAAACTCCCATTCTCCAATTATATAGGCGACAGGCTCACCCTTCAGTCTGCGCTCCAGCAGTTCAAATGACCCTTGGACTACGTTGTCGGGCGCGTATATTCGGGCGTCTCTGAAAAACTGTTCCCGAGTCTTCCCAGCTACATACGCAACAATCTCCCGGGCTTCCAGTGATGGCTGAGATATCCCGTGATTGACGAGCTGCTGTCGAATATCGAGATACAGGTCATTATATGTCGTCGCCATGTCCCATCCCCCATTACAGCTATATTTCTCTATCTAAGCTCTACCAGCGATCAAGTCCCTCGTTTTCGGGTATTACGCGAGTAAGTGCATCAATGGCAACCCCAATCATTGAATCGTCAGGCTCTCGTGTAGTCAAATTCTGTAACCACATGCCCGGTGCGCGTAAAACCTTCGTGACAACATTGTCATACCGACCCACTACTCTATTTATTTCATAACTCAAGCCAACAACGATCGGTAGGAACGCTATGCGCAAGAGCATACGCAAAATGGGGTTTGACAGTCGAACAAATGAGAACACAAGGATGCTTACGATCATTACGACGAAAAGAAAACTTGTACCGCAGCGCGGGTGCTGCCGAGGATACTTTCTGACGTTATCGACGGTGAGCTCATCCCCTGCTTCGTAGCAGTATACCGCCTTGTGTTCTGCACCATGATAAGCAAAAACCCGCTTCATTTCATCTATCCTCGAGACCGCTACCAGGTATATGAAGAATATAATTATCCTGATGAGTCCTTCAAGGAGATTTCTAACAAAGCCAGTTCCGACAGTGTTTACTAAGAATCCGGCTAGAATCGACGGCAACAAAATAAACAGACCTATAGGCAGTAGTACCCCAAGGAAAAGTGCAAATCCCATCAGTGCCTTCTCGACTTTCTCCTTGGTAAATTTCTTTTCAAGCCACAGCTCAAGCCGTCCCTTTTCTTCCTCTTCCTCTATGATATCTGTAGAATATGTCAAAGCACCTATTCCCAGTCTTAAGGAGTCGTACATGCTAAATACACCCCGGATAAAGGGAAGACCCAGTATCTTGTACTTGTCTTTCAACCTTGTTACCTGGATCTCTTTGACATTGTGTCCTTGAGGTGTATTGACTACTATGGCGGCCTTTTGCGGCCCAAGCATTAGTATTCCTTCGATTAAGGCCTGCCCGCCAATCGTCGTGCGGTAATCCCGCTCTTTTTTCTGTGTCATTAATGTCCTCCGCTGCTGTTTGCAGCTACTGTCTAATATTATGCGTTAATTTTGATTGGGAGCCTGACAGTTACTACTGTACCGGTATCCGGCGCGTTCTCAATGACTATCTGACCATTATGAGCAAGTACAACCTCGTTAGCAATTGCCAGTCCGATTCCACTGCCACGCGACTGAGATGAACCCTTGTAGAATTTCTGCTTTATGAAGGTCAGATCCTCCTCAGGTATGCCTGGTCCATAATCCCTGATTCTGATTATGACATACTCCTTGTCGTAACTGATTGAGGTGTCAATCTCACCACCAGAACCGCCATGCTTTGCCGCATTGTCGATCAGATTGAAGAATACCTGCTTTAGCCTGCCTCTGTCACCGGTGATTTCAGGGATATCATCTTCAAAGGAGTAATTCAGCACGATGCCTTCTTTTCTGAGACTGTCCATATACATATAGACCACTTCTTCGAAGTCTGTGGAGATATCTATCCTCTCCATCCTCATCTTGATCCTGCCGCTGTCGAGCATCGTAAATTCCAGGAGATCCTCAACAAGCTTCATCAGGCGCTTAGCTTCCTTCATTATTATTTCTACGCCCTTTTTCATCTCAACAGGATCATCCATATAAAGAAGCGTCTCACCCCATCCGGAGATTGCTGTAAGTGGCGTTCTGATTTCATGTGAGACCGAGGAAACAAAGTCGTTTTTCATCTTCTCCGCATTTCGAATCTCAAGAGAAAGGTTGTTGATTGTGTCGCAGAGCTCGCCGATTTCATCATTAAACTCCTTATCGATGGTGACCCCATAGCTCCCTGCCGCAATCAACTTTGCAATTTTATTCATTTCCCGTACAGGGTTTACGATTGAGCGGACAAAATAGAGATTTGAGAGAATAACGAGTAGAATGATTAGAAGACCGACAGAAAACGCAAATAGTATCAGAATAAAGACCTGGCGGTCAATAAGTTTCAGGCTTGTCACATAGCGCACCGCACCAATGACCTGATTATTAGAAAAAAGGAGTGGTGCAGATACTCCCATAACCCTCTCACCTGTCGTCTGATCTATACCAATCCAAGACGAAAGGGTACCCCCTCTTAGGGCTCCGTTTATATCTGGTGTGTTAGGTGTACTGCCGGCAACTAGTCCAGACGTAGACACGTCAACGCGTCCCGATGAGTTGATAAACTGCATCTCAAGATGGTTCTTTTCATCAAAACGCTCAGCATACTGATAAGCACTCGTGTAGTAATCGGTATAGCTCAAATTCAGATAGCTGTTAAAGAAACGCGCAGTTCCCTGCGCTCTCTGTTCAAGTGAGGATAGCACATTCGTGTAGTAGTAGTTCGAAATATAAATCGAAAAAAAAGCAATCACCACAAACAGTACGCCAACAACAATACCGAGACTGTTGCTGATCCACCGGTTCTTGATTCCTCTCATACTGGTCCTGCCGGATAATCTCATAGCCCTATAACACTCCAAACAAACTACTTACCCCATTTATATCCAAAACCCCAAACGGTAGTAATGAACTCCGGATTTGTCGGATCTTCTTCAATCTTCATACGGAGGCGACGGATGTTCACATCAACAATTTTCAGGTCACTGAAGTAGTCCTTTCCCCATACCTGATTCAAGATTTCCTCCCTCGAAAGAGCGCGGTCATGATTTTCCATGAACAGCTTCATGATGGAAAACTCAACCTGCGTCAGTCTGATCCTATCGCCGTTCTTATCCAAAGTCCGGTTTTTAACATTCAAGTGAAAGGGTCCGTTTATCAGTTCATCTGCGGTTTTTTTCTCTTCAGCACCGACACGGCGACAAAGTGCATCGATCCTTGCTACAAGCTCGGTAGGAGAGAACGGTTTTGTCATGTAGTCATCTGCTCCCGTCATGAGGCCCGTAACCTTGTCTACCTCCTGTGTCTTTGCAGTAAGCATTATTATTCCGATTTTGGAGTTATTCGAACGTATCCTTCTGCACACCTCAAATCCGTCCATATCGGGAAGCATTATATCGAGAAGGGCAACAGAGACATCCGGGTTCTCAAGCAGAATTTCGAGAGCCTGATTACCGGTCTCAGCTTCCAAGACCTCATAACCTGCACGCTGTAAGTTTATAACGACAAATCCGCGAATACTCGCCTCGTCCTCTAAAACAAGAATTTTTCTCATCGACTCAACTCCCCGGTTAACCATTCTGTCTGTATCAGTCTAAATGACTTTATTACATCCTCCTCCGAGATTGCGAATGCCGACATCTCCGGTGGCAGCTCAGCGAGATATGCTGCAAATATTGTATCTCTTCTCGAGCTCTTGGTCTGCTCTGTGTTAATTCGGAATCTTCCGGGCAACCTGCTGCGGTCTTCTTTGTTGTCGCCGGTAAGTGTATAGATAGAAAGCACATCGACAGGTACTTCCTTACCCTCCGGCATAATCGAAAACACTATGGTGCGCTCACCACTTAGATAATCGCGTCGGTCTATACAGATGTTACGAGTCCACGTGTCGGGAAGTATGAAGTACCACCCATCAGCGTTATTGTGATAGGTCTGCATGACCTCGGTTACACGACCATAGAGGTTATAGTTTCGCCAAACGATTTTCCTAAAAGTCTCCGACGAGTTTTGCGTCGCGTAAGGTTCTAGTGTCTCAACCATTGGCAGATCGAATATTTTGTCCCCGTTAATATCTGTTCCGAAGATTGTATATTGCTTTACCTCCTCAACGCTCAGCCCCATCTCCTCATTCATCGAGATATTGACAAACTTGTCGTTTCGATAAGCACAAATATCTGTAAGGATGTCGGTCTTGTTATGCTGTGAGGATATGAATACTGCAGGTTTCATGCCGCTGAGGTATCCCGTCTTGATTCGCAGGATGGATTCGGAGCCGGTTGAAAGTGATACGTAATCCGACAGAAGCATAGCTTTATCACTCTCGGAAAAACTATATACCTCGACAACACCCGATAAATCAACCAAATCGTGGCGGGCTATAACAAGCTCATTTACACCGTCATCGTCCATGTCAAAAAGAGTCAGACCTGTGTATGTAGTAGATAGCATCTCAAAAAAGCCGTCATCACTAACGGAATAAACCGAAATGGCGTTTGGCAGACCAGGACCTAGTGAGCGTCCAACCAGTATTTCGCTGACACCGTCACTATTGAAATCGTAGTAAGAGACTGTATCGAAGGTGAAGCCCTCACCCTCTACAGCCATCTTTAACTCATATTTTCCGTTCTTCTGAACAAAAAGGCACAGCTTTAGCGGCTTTTCGGAAGCTGTCCTCATGAAAACAATGGCCTCTTTGTTCCCGTCTCTATCAAGATCCTCAAGCTGAATCGACTGTCTTCGGGAGCCGGAAACAGGAGCTGCATACTCACCGTCTGTACCGAGTGCCTTGTCTATCTCATCCTGGAGCTGCTCATACTCACTTGCAATCTCAGGTACAGCAAGAAATTCGCCAGTGTTGAGGCTCGAAATGCCACATCCGAAAAGAGGCAAAAGAGTTATCAAAAACAAAAAAAGTGCCGACTTTTGTCTATTCATAGTCCTTTTCCATCTCAAGAGAAGTTCCTTGATATTGTATCATAAAATGGGTACAGTGTAAACCGACAAAAAAGCGCAACAAAGGCCTCAAGACCTTATGCGCGCTGAAGCTAATCTATACTTTCCGATATACGGTAACCGTCTCTGTATTACTCAGGCTATCGCTTTTCTTAAGAACTCAATAGCCTTTTTTTCCATTCTCGAAACCTGTACCTGGGAGACTCCTAGCACCTTTGCAGTCTTATCCTGAGTCATCCCTCTATAGAAGCGGAGTAAAATAAGCATCTGCTCTTTTTCTGATAGCATCGATATGGCCTCCCTCAGCGCAATGCTCTCCACAACATCGTCCTCCATGCCATCGACCCCGAGTGCGCTTTCAAGTGTGAAGCCCCCCTCGCTGTTTTCCCGCTGTAGCGAGTCGGGGGTCTCTGTCGCAGTTTCGGCTGTTGCTATATCCTCCGGCGTGAAGCCGGTCTCTTCGGCTAGCTCGGATAAAAGTGGCTCCCGGCCCAACTGCTGATTGAGACGTTCTCTAGCATGTCTAATCGCATTTGCCCTCTCCTTTATGCTGCGGCTAACCTTTATAGATCCGTCATCACGTAGAAACCTTCTAATCTCTCCGCCTATCTTTGGTACGGCATAGGTAGAGAACCGGGTCCCATAACTTTCGTCATAACCCTCTATGGCCTTTAGAAATCCCAAACAGCCAAGCTGGTACAGATCATCTGCCTCAACTCCCCGGCCGAAAAAGCGCCTGGCAACACTCCAGATAAGTCCGGAGTTTTCCTTTACCAGTCTTTCGGACGCTTCCCTGTCGCCCCTTTTTGCCTCTCGAATTAGTTGTGTCGTCTGATCAATCTTACTCATATATTACTCACTTGTCCGACCTTACCGACCCCTTCTGGGCTATTTTCTTAAGCATTCGTACTGTGGTTCCGGTCCCCACCTTTGACCGGACATAGAGTTTATCCATGAAACTTTCCATTATCGTAAACCCCATTCCAGCGCGGTCATCGTTGCCTGTCGTAAACATTGGCTTTCTAGCCATCCTTACATCTTCTATACCTATTCCGCGGTCGCGTATCGTGATCTCGATTAGACCACCTTCAAATATGCGGCATTTTATATGAACAACTCCGATGCTTTCAGGGTATGCGTGGACAATACAGTTGGTAACAGCCTCGCTTACAGCAGTCTTTATGTCATTTAGCTCATCGAGTGTAGGATCTAGCTGTGCCGCAAATCCTGCCACTGCGGCCCTAGCAAACCCCTCGTTTATTGAGCGACCAGTAAACTCAAGCTTCATTTCGTTAACAGGATGTCTTTTATATATGTTCATATGTATCCCTCTCTCTAACTAAACGTTACAATGCGCTCTAGTCCGGCAATTCTGAATATCTTCATCACACCGGGCGGAGTATCCTTTACAACGACCCTACCCCCTACTTCTGACATCTTTCTATAGAGACCAAGAACGACTGCGATGCCCGAGCTATCCATAAAAGTGACTTGGGACATATCAAGGATGCATATAGTAGGAACAAACTCATCTGCAGCATCGGCAATCTCCTTCAGGGCACCTTTAGCGGCATGGTGGTCGAGCTCACCAGAAAGTTTTATTACCAAACCGTCCTCTGTTTCCCTGATTTTTATTTTCATATATAACCGTCCTCCAAAAAATACCGTCTGCGGAAGCATGTCCGCAGACGGTATTCTATCATATTTATCATGTCGAGATTTGCTGAACTCTCTTGCTAAATGAATTCTTATCCAGTCTATACCTTACTTTACCTGTATTCGCCCTCTTACATAGCACTCACTGTCTCTATGCCCAGAACATCCAAGGTTTGCTCGAGCATCTTTTCGGTGATCTTACAAAGTGCTATCCATGTGCTGCGCTTCTGAACATCCGGTTCATCAATTATCCGACAGGACCCGTAGAAGACGTTAAATGAGTTTGCAAGCTCAAATAGAGCATCGCAGATGTAGTTTGGTAGCTTCTCCTCGTATGTTTGGTGGTATGCGTTTGCCAACATCTCCATCTTTAGAAGTATGTTTCTCTCAAGATCGGAGGTTACCTTTACACCTTCAATATCAATGTCAGTGGAGTCGCCCAGCTTTGCAAATATTGAGCGAATTCTCACTAGTGTGTAAAGCAGATATGACCCTGTTTTACCGTCAAACTGAAGGAACTTGTCAATATCAAAAATGTAGTTGCGTGTCCTATTACACATGAGGTCGCCATACTTCAGTGCAGCAACACCTACTTTGCGGGCAGCATCTTTATCAGCACTTTTTGCGCCGTCCGAAAGTAGCTTTTCGGCAGCCTCTGTAACAAGTGAGATCAGATCCTTCAGCTGCATTGTGCCGCCTTCCCTCGTCTTGAAAGGCTTTCCGTCCTTCCCATTTACGGTGCCAAAGGGATAGTGGGCAAGCTTCGTCTTCTCTTTGACAAGTCCGGTTTTACGCGCTGCTCTGAAGACCTGCTCAAAGTGGAGGGCCTGCCTTGCGTCAGTAAAGTACCACATCTCATCAGGATTATACTCTTCCATACGCTGCTTGATAGTCGCCAGATCGGTGCTGTGGTAAAGGTGTGCACCGCTGCTCTTACGTAGCATTACTGGTGGCATCGGCTTATCGTCATCCGGCATAGTGACATCCATTATAAGTGCACCGTCACTTTCCTCGGTGAGCCCGAGGGCTGTAAAGTTGTCAATCATCGGATTTACATAGTCACGACATGTGCTCTCGCCATACCATAGATCAAACTCTACGTTTAGCTTTTCGTAATCGGCCTTTATATCTGCAATAGAAACTGCGACTATGTCCTCCCATATATCGAAGTAGCCCTTTTCCTTATTCTGCAACTTGTAAGTGATTTGCTGTGCAAGCTCCTCAAAGTCAGCATCGACCTTTGAGCGTGCACTAGCCTCAGGATAAATGAGGTTGAGATCATCCACAGTAAACTGCGGCTTCTCCGGCTTATTGCCCTCAAAATAGTCCGAAAGATCATATTTTTCGGCAAGACCTGCAATAACAAGCCCCATCTGCAATCCCCAGTCGCCTAGGTGAATATCACCTAATACTTCGCATCCCAGAAAACGCGCAAGTCTCTTCATACTTTCGCCGATCACTGCGCTTCTCATATGACCGACATGGAGTGGTTTGGCAACATTAGGGCCGCCATAATCTATGATAATTTTGGGCGCATTTTCCAAGATATCCACACCGCATCGCGGATCTTTATGCAGATCTTTCAATGTCTGTGTAAAACCGAAATCGTTTACACTTATGTTCAAGAACCCCGGTGCTACCGCCTCGGCTGTTGCGTAGTCAACAACCTTGTTAAACTCCTCCGCAAGGCTCGCCGCTATATCCAGGGGCTTCTTACGCAGCGCTTTAGCAAGCCTAAATGAGGAGTTCGACTGGTAATGGCAGAGGTCCGGTCTGTCAGAGAAGGAGACAAACATCTCCTCTACCGGGTAATCCAGGTGTTCAAAGCACTTCCTCAAATCCGTTCTTATCTGTTTTATCAAATACTATCACTCCAGTATATCGCTATGCATAAGCCATTTCTGTACAATATCTGTCATTTATAAGCCTTAATATAGAGAATCATATTATCACTCGGAGCCTTTTTCGTCAATAGGGCTGGTCATTTAGAGATCAAACCCTCTCCTTTTGAGGCCGCTAATTAGCAGAGGAAGAGACCATTAGGTGTAAGGCGATATACCTTTTCACACACCTCAGCCAAGTATTTGCGATCGTGTGACACACTTATAATTGCCCCACGGTATGCGATGAGTATTTGTCTTATAACTGGGTTCGACAGTGGGCTAAAATTACGTGTGGGCTCGTCGAGTATCAGTACATTACATTCCTTCAAAATCATGTCGATAAAGAACAGCTTTGCCTTTTGACCACCTGAAAGCTCTCCTATTCTACCAGTCATCTCCTCATGGGTGTACTTCATGCTGCCCAAGAGAGTTCTAGCCTCGGTGATGCTTTCCTTTGAGCTGTCTGCTGCAAGAAGCTCAACCGGTGTTAAATCTGCGTCTAGTACCTCATCATAGTTTTGAGGCATGTAGGCCACCTTGATGTCTGTTCTGTTCAAGAGTTCATCTGCAATCAGGCGAAGGAGGGTTGTCTTTCCGCTACCGTTATTTCCAACTATGCCGATGCTTTCGGGTCCAATTACCGAGAGCTTTATGTCTGAAGCAAGTAGGATATTCTCGTCACCTACTCTTAAGTGATCGAGCTCAAAGTCCAGAACACGTTTGGATGCTGGCAGAGATATATTATCGCCAAAGGAGACTAGAATAGCGTCCTCCGATTCGGGCATCTCAGTAAATTGATCCTTCTCCCTATCAAAGCGCTTTTCCATGGATTTTAATGTATGGATCTTCTTTTTTAACAGTCGCCCACCGCTTGGGTCACCCCGAGAGATGGTGTTCTGTCTACTCTCTACCTTACTGTATATCTGCCTCCACCGCTCCATCTTTGCCTTATAGTCTGCTCTCTCGCTCCGTGCTATCTGCTCCTGACGAACAAAAGCATCACTCCTCGTCTGAATATAGGTCAGGTAGTCCGTCTTTTTTACGGTACTGCGTGGCACCGCCTTTTTACGCAGTTGCTCGAGATGGATAATCTTGTTTGCTGTGTTTTCGAGTAGGGTCTCGTCATGGGATATATACAGTAACGGCAGTTTGCAGTTCTGAATAAAGGATTCGATCCATGCTATAGTGTCTAAATCTAAATCATTCGTGGGCTCATCTAGCAACAGAATATCCGGCGAACTCATCAGAATCCTCGCAAGTTGAAGCTTTACCTTTTCGCCACCGGACAGTGTGTTGACCCTTCTATCCTCATAGAATAGTCCGGGATCCAATCCCAGTTCTGAAAAAACCTTGGCATAGGTACTGTGAATGACTGAATCGTCATGAGAGTATTTAAGAAAATATTGGTAGACAGAAAGCTCTCTGTCATCGGCATTCAGTTCCTGCTCAAGATACCCGGTAATCGCATTATTCTTGATTATCTCACCCGACCATGAGCAATAGTCTTCAATTAGTGCCGGATCATGGATCAGCTTAAGCAGAGTGCTTTTACCGTTTCCCTCTTCACCGATTATCGCAGCTTTATCGCCCTCATTTACTGTAAATGAGAGGCCCCTTATAAGCTCCCTGCCATCTCTATTCATCGTAATGCTTATGTTCTTAATATCTAGCATAATGTATACTCCTCTCAAGATCTGATTCCGAGGTATATTTACTAGGCTCCTTCTAGAAATTTCCATCGAAAAAATAATACGCCGCTGTTAATCAGCGACGTACTGTTTCTAAAGGAGTAATACTGCATGTAGACAGGCTGAATTCCGCAGCCATTGCATTAGCCCCCATTGCATCAGCTATTGTATAAGTTATTACATCAGCTAATGTGTCAGCCAATGCATCAGCCATAACATCAGCTATTACATCAGTCATTACATCAGTCATTACATACAAATGCTAATAGAAACGGTATAGCGCTGACAAGACAGCTTCACATTTCTCAAACGCAGTGTGTCAATCATCTTGTACCGTTTCCTTTCCAAATCAAATGATATGTGTATATTGTACCATATGTGTTAATTGTACCATAGGTATTCTGAGTTTTCAATTAGAATCATTTGTGCATCAGTGCATCAGTGCATCAGTGCATCGAATATGTCGTCCGCTAGATAATGTGTGAAAAATGCGCAAGAATCGAAGTAATGTGTTAACTATGAGGTGAAAAACAGCAGTTTTATGCGGAATATGCTATAGAATATGCGGTGTGCCACATATCACCTCTAGAAAATCCACACAAACCTCGGGATTCTGCGCAAAATCCGTAATATTTGGTGAGGTACGAAAGTCTGTGGGTTAAGTAGGACACACCATGGCAAAGCATTGATCTTAATCAAAGCGTTGATCTTAATCAAAACGTTGATCTTAATCAAAACGTTGATCTTAATCAAAACGTTGATCTTAATCAAAGCATTGATCTTTATCTCTGTTATCGCGTTTAATCTATAAGAATTATTTAATATAAAGCATTCGTATTGCTCGGTTTACAATGCCTGCGGGCAGCAACTTTTGAAGGACAGCGAAAAGCTTATACTTTCCTCCAAGTGTGTAAAGTGGCTTTATTCGCCTCTTCTCCGCGATGGATAAGATTTCTTTGGCTATATCGCTCGGCGAAAGTCCGCCTTGCTCATCCTTCTCCATTATTGAAACTGCTTTTTCTATCTGTCCGCCATACAGGTCATCCCCCGCAGCATTCTTTTGTCTGGCGGCGGTAAAGTCAGTTTTCACATCGCCTGGCATTACGGCACAGACTGAAATACCAAAGTCCTTTAGCTCGTTTGCCAGTGCAAGCGAAAAGGAGTTGATTGCAGCTTTGGACGCCGAATAAAATGACTGAAAAGGGATCGGGAAAATGGCAGCAGCAGAGCTTACATTGATTACTCTTCCACGGCTCCCACGGAGTAGCGGTGTTGCTAGACGGATACATCTATGTACACCGAAGAAGTTCACATCAAAAAGCTCTATAGCGTCCTTAGCTGACGTGAACTCAACAGCTCCCGAAATACCAAATCCCGCATTGTTGATGAGAACATCAATCCGCCCCGATTCATCTTTTACACGTTCAAAGGCAGAAGCGACCTGACTATCATCGGTGATATCGGTAGGCACATGTATGATGTTTTCAGTACTTTTCAACTCTCCTGCGCTGCGGCTTAAGTTAAATACGGTGTATCCCTTTTCCGCAAAAAGTGAGACGAGCTCTCTGCCAATACCTCTCGAACCACCTGTAATAACGGCTGTCCTCTTCATACGCTTCAACCCTCATGCAACGGTGATGTGGCATCCTCTTCTAAACCAGATGTATCTTGACCCGAAGCCGAACTCTCATACGCTTTGAATGTTTCAAAAATGATGTCCATTGCTTCATCGAGAAGAGGCTC
>FZPS01000088.1_pt221 | contig 24585 bp, 25 predicted proteins | sample 1817821 | NCBI WGS metagenome assembly FZPS01 (sample SAMEA104158645, study PRJEB21678) | metagenome | place: Germany | collected 2015-04-21 | reverse complement strand
GCACTGGATGAACAATTACCCAAGGAGAATATTTGGTTATCGAACTGCGAATGAAATGGCAAAGATTGTGGTCGCTTAAAACAGGGTTCTGTAAGATTTTGTAAGGCAATTAAACTTGCAATTTAAAAACGCTATCTTATTTGAATATTTGCTTGCATGTACTTTTCCATTGTGATACAATAACTCAGAATCCTTGCTCTGCACAATGATGCAGGGCCGTTTAGTCCAGAAGGAGGTGAAAGCAGCATGATGAACAAATATGAGTGCATATTCATCATCGATCCTGATCTTGATGAAGAAAACACAAAGGCTCTTGTCGAGAAATTCAAGAATCTGCTCGAAACTTCAGCACAGTTGGAAAACATTGATGAGTGGGGAAAAAGAAAACTCGCTTATGAGATAGCCGACAAGAACGAGGGCTATTATGTGCTTGTCGATTTCAGCGCGCAGCCTGATTTTCCGCGTGAGTTTGAAAGGATACTCAAGATCACGGACGGAATACTCAAGTATATGATTATTAAAAAATGATAACAGGGTGGTTTTATGAATAAGGTCATTTTGATGGGCAGACTGACAAGGGATCCCGAATTGAGGTATACTGCTGCGAGCAACATACCCAGATGTACTTTTACCCTTGCAGTGGACAGAAGGTTTTCCAAACCTGGAGAAGAAAAGCAGGCAGATTTCATCAATATAGTTGCCTGGAGGAATCAGGCAGAGTTCTGCAGCAAATATTTCACCAAAGGGATGAGGGTCGCTGTGGTCGGAAGTCTGCAAAACAGGAGTTGGGACGACAACGAGGGCAAAAAGCACTATATTACGGAAGTGATCGCTGATGAGGTGCATTTTGCAGATTCCCGCAGAACGGATGGAGGATCCCCGTATGGCCAGACCGGTGGACCGGGTTATGCACCTGCTCCGGCTGAAGGACAGAATGACGACGTGGGCTTCTTCCAGACAGACGATGATGATCTGCCTTTCTGAAAAGTGACCTTATCGACAGGCAACAGCACAGGAACAGATATCCTGTATCAGTAGTGTGAAAGGAGGCGTTTGCATGTCAGGGAAAAAGGATAATAAAGGCGGCAGAGAGTATGACAGGGGCGAAAACAGAGGCCCTGCAAGAAGAAGATCCAGAAGAAAAGTCTGTGCTTTCTGTGTGGACAAGGTTACCGAAATAGATTATAAAGAAGTTGCAAAACTGAGAAAGTACATTTCGGAAAGAGGAAAGATCCTTCCGAGAAGGATTTCAGGCAATTGTGCAAAGCATCAGCGCCAGTTGACGACTGCGATCAAAAGGGCGAGAACTATTGCACTGCTGCCGTTCACAGCCGAATAAAGCAGAAACAAGCCCCTCTTCAGATCCGGCGCGGATCGGGAGGGGTTTTTATTAAGACCTCCAAAAGATGCACATACAGCAAACGACCGGATATTATAACTTAGTGATCCGGCCGCTGCCCTGCTCTCATTGAGCAGTTTGGAGGTTGGGAAAATTAGTTGTGTCTTCTTGTGCTTCTCCTGCTGCATTTTCTATACTATCAGTAGGACAACCTGTTGGCTTTTCCACTTCCGCGAGTTATAACCAAAGCTCCGGGCTTGTTGTCTCTTCGATATATATTTACCCACAGGGTGAGAAACGAAACAGGATTCATTAAACTTTTCGTCTGCCTGGCAACCAGGTTGGAAAAACGAAATTTTTGGTGTATTATATATACGCTGTATACACGAACCAGACGAATATGCAAACAGGATTTGCAAAGGGGACCGGAGTATATGAAAAAAATCGGTTATCTTGGCCCCAGGGGAACATTTTCTCATGAGGCGATGAAAAAATACATAGGTGAGACACCATATATATCCCGGGACTATCCTACGATACCGGACATTTTCGCAGCAATGCAGGAAGGGAAGCTGGACGAAGCCATCGTGCCCATAGAAAACTCCATCGAAGGTGCTGTGAATGCGACCATGGATATGATGTCACAGGATAACGGTCTGTGGATACGGGCTGAGGTGATCATTCCTGTGAGAGAACATCTGCTGGCGAAAAAGGGGACAGACATTTCAGACATAAAAGTGGTCCTGTCGCATCCACAGCCCCTGGGGCAGTGCAGGAGATTCCTGGCGGAACAGCTGCCGGATGCTGTGATTAAGGCTTCCTGCAGCACAGCGGCTGCTGCCGAAGAGGCGGCGGCAAGCTCAGGTGATACGGCGGCCATTGGTTCCAGAGCGGCGGCCGAGGTATATGGACTGGAGATCCTGAGGGAGGATATCCAGGATCATGACAGCAACTTCACACGGTTCGTCGTTCTGGGCAGTGAAGATGCGGAAAAAACCGGGAATGACAAAACATCGATTATTTTTTCCACAGAAGATAAGCCGGGAAGCCTTTACAGGATATTGGAGATATTCAATCTCTGGGATATAAATATGACCCGCATTGAATCGAGACCTGCCAAGAACAGACTGGGCAGATACATATTTTTCGTGGATGTACTGGGACACAGGGACGAAGACGACCTGAGAGATGCTCTGACAATGGTGAAAAGAAAAACTTCATTTTTTAAGGTGCTAGGCTCCTATCCGGTATCTGAAACAGAATAAAATCTGATGCAGGAAATACCACAATATGGTAAAATAATAGCAAACCGGATTGGGAGATGAGCATATGGCATTGCCTGAGAAGGAAATCGATATAACCAGAAACATAAAGATCATCGAGTGGCTGAAGAGCCAGTTGCTTGCAGATCTGGCGGACCTTTTCAAGGTGCTGGCAAGCGGTGTCCGTGAAGAGCTTCACGAGGCAGTTGGTGATGTGCTTTCGAACATCATCCTCATAAGCTACCTGCTTGGCAAGCGGCTGGGTGTCAGCTATAATGCCGTTGAAATGAAGATACAGAACAAGGTCCGCCTTGGACTTGTGGAAAACAATGACGTTGAAAAGTATTACGGTGATCTGTCCGAGCTTTCAAGGCATCTGGGCAGCAGCAGAAGAAAGGAGAAATGAGAAGGGGGCACCCTTTTTTTGAGGATATGGATAGCAAGAAAATTCTTAGCAGACTGATTCCGCAGGTAAGTGTCCACATTTGGATAATCCTGTTGCTGACCGCCGTCATAGCAGTACTGGACTGGCGGGTGGCCATACCGTGCATTGTATTGTTTGCTTACCTGGCCTGGCACAATTTCAGGACAAACTACAGGCGGAAGGTTGAAATATCTGATTTTATTGAGAATCTGAATCTCAATATCGACACGGCTACAAAGGATACCTTGCTCAATTTTCCAATGCCGTTGGTCATAGCAGAGCTCGACGGATCTATCATTTGGTATAACGCTTCATTCAGAGATATTTCCGAGCAGACGGACACATTCGAGAACACGGTCAGGAATGTCGTGGACGAGATACGCAGCGAACTTCAGGCCAATAATACTGAGCAGAAGTTCATGCCGATATCCAGACAGATATATATGAACGAGCGCCATTACAATGTACTGTGCAGCATTGCCAGGCGCGATCAGCAGGATGCATCAGGAAGCATGCTGATCCTTTACTTCATCGATACAACCGAACTTGTCAGGCTGAAGCAAACATATGCCGATGAGAAGATAGTCGCCGGCATATTCGTTATAGACAATTATGATGATCTTATGCAGAGCATGGAGGATCCGGTCAAACCGCAGATGCTGGCTGAGATTGATAAAAGAGTGGTCCAGTGGATGTCCTTCACCAACGGCATAATCAAAAAATACGAGAGAGACAAATATCTGTTCATTTTCGAACAGAAGTACATGAAAGAGCTGGAGGAGAAGAAGTTTGACATACTGGACATCGTAAAGGAAATAAATATAGGAAACAAAATTCCTGTCACCCTCAGCCTTGGTTTTGGACTGAACGGCGGGACACTGTCGGAAAACCTCAACTATGCTGCGGCTTCCATCGACCTGGCACTGGGCAGGGGCGGTGACCAGGTGGTATTGAAAAATGGAGAGAACTTCAGTTTCTTCGGTGGAAAGACCAGGGAGCTGGAGAAGAGAACGAAGGTAAAAGCCAGGGTCATTGCATATGCGCTGCGTGAACTCATAGATCAGGCAGACAATGTGATCATCATGGGACATGAAAACGGCGACATTGATTCGCTGGGCGCTTCGCTGGGCCTTTACAGAGTAGTCAGAAGCAGGGACAAAAATGCATACATAGTACTGAACAGGCTGAATCCCACCATCGAGAAGCTGGTGGACAGGATAAACAGTGAAGATGAATACGCGGACCTGTTTGTGACCGGGAGCGAAGCCAGGGAACTCCTGGGCAGGAAAACTCTGATCATCATCGTGGACACCCACCGCGGAAGTTTCACCGAAGAACCGGAGTTGATCGCCAACGGCAGGCAAATAGTTGTGATAGATCATCACAGAAGAGGTGCGGATTATATACAGGACACTGTACTGACATATCAGGAGCCCTATGCATCATCCACGTGTGAACTGGTCACTGAAGTCATCCAGTACATAGATGAGAAGCTGAAGCTCAATCAGCTCGAAGCCGAAGCCCTGTATGCCGGCATAGTTATCGACACGAAAAACTTTACTTTCAAAACAGGTGTGAGGACATTTGAGGCAGCATCCTTCCTGAGAAGGCAGGGGGTCGATACGGTGGCGGTCAAGAAGCTTTTCCAGAATGACATCGGGACCTATTCGAAGATTTCCTCCGTGGTCAGCAATGCTGAACTGGTAGATGGCGAAATAGCCATATCAGTTTGCGGGCCGGATATCGACGATCCGCAGCTGATAGCGCCAAAGGCGGCGGATGAACTGCTGAACCTGTCTGGAATATCTGCATCGTTCGTACTGAGCAGAGTCGATGATGAAATCTGGATAAGCGGCAGGTCACTGGGCGACATAAATGTGCAGATGATACTCGAAAAGCTAGGCGGCGGCGGGCACCTGTCGGTTGCAGGAGCACAGCTTGCTGACGCGGATATAAATGATGCAAAAGAGAGATTAAAATATGCTATAATGAATTATAAAGAAGAGATGGCAAAACCGAAAACTTAAAACCGGAGGTTCATATGAAAGTCATATTGAAGCAGGATGTCAGAGGACTGGGGAAAAAGGATGACCTGGTTAATGTCAGCGACGGTTATGCCAGGAATTTTTTATTTCCAAGGGGTCTGGCTGTTGAGGCAAACCAAAGCAATCTCAACATGATGAAGACCAGAAAAGAAGCTGAAAAGGTCAAGAAGGATCGTGAGCTGGCGCAGGCAAAGAAACTGGCTGAAAAGCTCAGGAGCATAGAGATCGTTATAAAGGCAAAAACAGGTGACACCGGAAAACTTTTCGGGTCGATAACGGGCAAGGATATTGCTGACAAGCTGAAAGAAGACTTCGGTCTGGATATTGACAGGAAAAAGATAGTGATGCCTGACGCGATCAGGGCAACCGGGTCATATGAGATCGATGTGAAGCTGTATCCTGAGGTCAGCAGCAAACTGAGGGTCAGAATAGAGAACGAATAACCGGAGGGGTCGTAAAGTGGATATAAATGCCTTGGGAATGGTGCCACCTCATAATATTGAGGCGGAACAGGCAGTGCTAGGCTGTATGCTGCTCGATTCCGATGTGATCCCGACAGTGACGGAGCTTATCAGGAGCTCAGATTTTTACAGAGAAGACCACAGGGAAATATGTGAGGCCATTACTGATATAGTAGAAAAAGCCGGTCCGGTGGACATAATAACCGTAACCGAGCAGTTGCAGCAGAGAGGGACGCTGGAAGCTGTAGGCGGTATGGACTATCTTGCCAGCATAACCAGTGCGGTGCCTACTACTGCAAATGCAAGACATTATGCGAAAATCGTCGAGGAAAAATCACTGCTGCGCAAACTGATAAAAGCGGCATCAGAGATCTCGGGGATGAGCTATGAAGCCACAGAAGAAGCTGAATATGTACTGGATAAGGCTGAGAAGAGCATATTCGACATAATTGAGAGAAGAAGCACCCAGGGATTTACTCATATCAAAGACGTGCTCCTTGAGACATTCAACAGACTCGAGGAGCTCTACAACAGCAAAAGTCCCATAACCGGCATACCAACAGGATTTACGGATCTGGATATGAAAACTGCCGGACTGCAGAATTCGGACCTGATACTGATAGCGGCCCGTCCGGGCATGGGCAAGACAGCTATGGCACTGAACATCGCCCAGTATGCAGCAGTCCAGAAACATGTGCCGGTAGCCCTGTTCAACCTTGAGATGTCGAAGGACCAGCTGGTCAACAGGATGTTGTGCAGTGAGGTCATGGTCGACAGCCATAAGATGAGGACAGGCAAGCTCGATGATGAAGACTGGAACAAGATAGCAAAAGCCCTGGGACCTTTGTCAGAGGCGCCTATATATATAGATGATACGCCTGGTGTCTCAGTGATGGATATCAGGGCAAAGTGCAGGAGGCTCAAGCTTGAAAAGAGACTCGGACTCGTGGTGATCGACTATCTGCAGCTTATGCGTGGAAGAGGAAGAGCGGAAAACAGACAGCAGGAAGTATCGGAAATATCCCGTTCGCTTAAAATACTGGCAAAAGAACTCAATGTGCCGGTAATAACCATGTCACAGCTGAGCAGGGGTCCGGAGTCCAGGAACGATCATCGGCCGATGCTCAGCGACCTGAGGGAGTCCGGCGCCATAGAACAGGATGCCGACATAGTCATGTTCCTTTACAGGGACGACTATTATAACCCGGACACTGAGAAGAAGAACATAGCCGAGGTGATCATCGCCAAACACAGGAACGGATCGACAGGTACGGTCTATCTCAAATGGTTTGGTAATTATACTAAGTTTGCTAATTTGGAAAGAGATGAAGTCTATCAATAATGATTATATCCGGAAATTCCAGAAGAAGATACAGGATATCATTCTTGCCAACAGCCTGATCGAGCCTGGCGAAGGTGTTGTAGCAGGCGTGTCAGGAGGGGCTGACTCTGTCTGCCTTATCCATGTGCTCCATTCTCTGCGGTCCGAGCTCGGAGTAAAGCTCCATGCCGTCCATGTGAATCATATGCTGCGCGGTGAAGAAGCAGATGCGGATGAACGATATACTGCAGACCTGTGCAGAGAACTGGGTATACCACTGCATATCCTGCGCACGGATGTGGCGGCGGCCGCAGCAGGACTTGGCATTTCAATCGAGGAAGCCGGCAGGGAAATACGCTACCGTGAATTCAACAGGCATGCAGAAGCCACAGGTGCAGCTAAGATCGCAGTGGCACACAACAGGAACGACCAGGCGGAAACAGTCATGCTGAACATAATCAGGGGGACCGGAGCTGCGGGTCTCTGCGGGATGGAATACGCCAGAGGGAATATCATAAGACCGCTCCTTTCCGCAGACAGGGAAGAGATCGAGCATTACTGCAAAGCCGCCGGTCTGCAACCGAGGACCGACAGCAGCAATCTGACACAGGAATATACCCGCAATAAAGTGCGGCTCGGATTATTCCCATATATAAATGAAAACTTCGGCGCCAACATCATCAACAGCCTTTGCAGGCTGGCAGAAAACACTGCTGCCGACCAGCGGTTCATGGAAAAATGCGCAGGCGGAGCCTACAGGCAGGCCCTGTGCGAAAGCAGAGAGGGTTCAGTCAGTATGGATATCGGTAAACTGCAGAGCTTGGATCCGGCGATACTGATGCGTGTCCTCAGGCAGGCTGTCATACATGCGGCAGGCAGTGCCAAAGGAGTAGGCAGCACTCATTATCAGGCCCTGGCAGACCTTGTCGGAAAAGGCATTACCGGGACACAGGCCGAACTGCCCCGGGGTATCAGGGCATCCGTTTCATATGGTATCCTGAAGGTATTCACCGCCGGAGATCCTGCGGAGAAAAATCTGCAGGTCGAAGAATTTTCCAGGCAGGCAGCGATCCCGGGAACAACACCGATCCCGGAGGTCGGCGCGGATCTGACGACCTCGCTGCATCAGCCCCTGAGTATTGATAAATATAAATCGCTGGGGTATAATCCTTACGTGCAATATTTTGATTATGACTTGCTGAAAAAGGGAATACATATAAGAAATCGTCGGAACGGAGATATTTTCAAGCCCCTTGGATCCGGCGGCACTAAAAAACTCAAGGAGTTCTTCATCGACAGCAAAATACCGCGGGAGATGCGCAGTCGTATCCCGCTCATATGTTATGGAAATGAGACGGTATGGGTTATAGGATATAAAATAAGTGATAAATTCAAGGTAACTGAAAATACTAAAAAAGTATTGAAAATCGAATTCAATCGGAGGGGTCATGACAATGATGAAAGATATTGAAGAGGTTTTGGTGCCGCGGGAACAGATAAGCGAAATGGTAAAGTCACTGGGCAAACGTATATCTGAGGATTACGCGGGAGAGGATCTCGTTCTTGTGGGAGTGCTGAAGGGCGGTTTCATTTTTCTGGCCGATTTGATGAGGGAAATAACTATACCTGTGGATATGGATCTCATAGCGGTATCCAGCTACGGAGCATCCACAAGGTCCTCAGGTGTTGTACGTATAATAAAGGATATCGATCTCGACATTGTCGGCAAGCATGTTCTGATTGTGGAGGACCTTGTTGACACAGGCCTTACTCTGAGTCACCTCAAGGACCTTTTCAACACGAGAGGACCGAAGAGCGTCAAGGTCTGTACTGCGTTTGACAAGCCATCCAGGCGGAAGATCGAGATTGAGATCGAATACAACGGGATAGAAGTGCCGGACAAATTCATAGTTGGTTACGGCCTCGACTATGCGGGCAGATACCGTAATTTGCCTGATGTGTGTACGCTTAAGGAAGAAATATATGAAAAAGAACTGTGACCGCACAGACAAAACTGCGGCGCTGGTGGTATATATGTGTTGGACCCTGTGTTTATTGAGTTTATAAAGGGTTTATGTTAATATATTATAATCTGGAAAGCAGATTTAGCCATAGTGGGTCCGGGAGGGAGATATTTGAAATATTTTAAAGGTTTGAGTTTTTATATAGTGATATTCGTGTTGGCGATGTTTCTGGTGATGATTTATACCAGCACCGGAAATCCGGCACAGCTTAGCTATACACAGCTGCTTTCACAGATCGAGAACAGCAATGTGCAGAGCATAACTCTCAAAGCTGACGAGGCAACAGTAGAACTGATCACTCCAAACAAGGGATCGAAAACAAAAGAATATGTGGTCTATATATCATCGGTGGATTCATTCACCGACATGGTGACCGAAGCGTGGAAAAACGGGCAGGTCAAGGATTTCAGAGTACAGAGGCCGCCGACGGCGCCCTGGTGGATATCGATCCTGCCTACACTGGGTCTTATAGTGATATTCGTGATATTCTGGGTGTTCTTCCTTCAGCAGTCCCAGGCCGGAGGCGGCAACCGGGTGATGTCCTTCGGGAAAAGTCGTGCCAGGATCAGCACTGACGAAAAGAGAAAAGTCACATTCGAAGATGTGGCCGGAGCAGATGAAGAAAAGGAAGAACTGAAGGAAATCGTAGAATTTCTCAAATCCCCCAAAAAATTTATAGAATTAGGTGCCAGGATACCTAAAGGCGTTTTGCTGGTAGGGCCGCCCGGTACAGGTAAAACATTGCTCGCAAGGGCCGTTTCCGGAGAAGCCGGAGTTCCGTTCTTCAGCATAAGCGGATCGGACTTTGTTGAAATGTTCGTCGGTGTAGGTGCCTCAAGAGTCCGTGATCTTTTCGAACAGGCGAAAAAGAGTGCCCCGTGCATGGTTTTCATAGATGAGATAGATGCAGTAGGCAGACACAGGGGAGCAGGACTGGGAGGAGGCCATGACGAGCGTGAGCAGACACTGAACCAGTTGCTTGTGGAGATGGACGGCTTCGGTGTGAATGAAGGCGTCATCATACTGGCAGCGACAAACAGACCTGACATACTGGATCCCGCATTGCTGAGACCGGGAAGGTTCGACAGGAGGATATATGTGGGATTGCCTGATATAAAGGGCCGTGAAGCTATCCTGAAGGTACATGCCAGGGGCAAGCCTCTGGGATCGGACGTGAAGCTGGACGAACTGGCGAAGAGCACTCCCGGTTTCACAGGTGCGGACCTGGAAAACCTGCTCAATGAGGCTGCACTTCTCGCAGCGCGTCAAAACAAAAAACGCATCGAAATGGAACAGATAAAGGAAGCTACGTTCAAGGTAGTCGTTGGTCCTGAAAAGAAGAGCAAGGTCATGAGCGAGAAGGAAAAGAAGCTTACAGCTTATCACGAGGCCGGCCATGCCATTGCTGTGAAGGTGGCTTCTTCCACCAACAAGGTCGACAGGGTATCGATAATACCGTCAGGGCGCGCAGGAGGCTATACTGCGCATAAACCCGATGAGGATAAATCATATCATACGAAATCCCAGCTCATGGAGGAGATCATCATCCTTATGGGCGGGCGTGCGGCTGAGGACATCGTACTCGGTGAGATCAGCACTGGAGCCTCCCATGACCTCAAGCATGCCAACGGCATAGCCAGAAATATGATAATTAAATACGGGATGAGTGAGACACTGGGCAACATGGTTTTCGATGATAATGGCGAAGTGTTCATCGGTCGTGACTTCGGGCATACCAAAAGCTACAGTGAGGAAATGGCAGCCATCATCGACAAGGAAATCAAGAATATTATTGATACTGCCTATGAAAAGACAGTTTCCATACTCAAGGAACATATCAATGCGCTCCACAAGGTCGCTGAGGCGCTTCTGGAGAAAGAGAAGCTGGAAGGTCACGAATTTGAGGCGATCTTTGCAGGTGCATGATATCTGTAAGGATTTTTTCCAGGCGAGAGGAGAGCTGTAAATGTCGAAAAAATTCTTTACCTCGGAGTCCGTCACAGAGGGACATCCGGACAAGATCTGTGACCAGATTTCCGATGCGGTGCTTGATGCTTTTTATGCAAAGGATCCATATGCCAGAGTCGCATGTGAGACTGCGATAACCACCGGAATGGTCCTGGTCATGGGAGAAATAACGGCAAACTGCAATGTGGACATACCCAAAGTGGTCAGGGATACGATACTTGAGATCGGGTACGACAGTTCAGATCATGGATTTGACGGCTATACCTGTGCAGTCCTGGTTTCCATCGACGAGCAATCCGGTGACATAGCAATGGGAGTAGACAAGGCACTTGAGGCAAAGAAAGGTGAAATGGAAGACTTGCAGATCGAGGCCATTGGTGCCGGTGACCAGGGAATGATGTTCGGGTTCGCCTGCAATGAGACTCCCGAATTGATGCCCTTGCCTGTTTCATTGGCTCACAGGCTTGCGAGGAAGCTGGCAGAGGTACGGAAGCAGGGTGTGATCGCCTATCTCAAGCCCGATGGAAAATCGCAGGTGACGGTTGAATATGACGGGGACAAGCCTGTCAGAATCGATACAGTGGTAATTTCCTCACAGCATGAGGACGGGATCTCTCGCGAGAGGATCGAACAGGATATAATCAAGAATGTGATCAGGGAAGTTGTGCCTTCAGAACTGATAGACAGCAGTACAAAATTTCTCATCAATCCCACGGGCAGATTCGTCGTGGGCGGACCCCAAGGGGACTCAGGTCTTACCGGCAGGAAGATTATCGTCGATACATATGGCGGTTATGCAAGGCATGGTGGAGGGGCATTCTCGGGCAAGGATCCGACAAAGGTAGACCGTTCTGCTGCGTATGCTGCCCGATATGCAGCGAAGAATCTTGTGGCAGCAGGTTTGGCAGCCAGACTGGAGATCCAGCTGGCATACGCCATAGGAGTGGCCAATCCGGTATCGATATTTGTTGATACTTTTGGTACCGGGACGATACCTGAGGAGAAGATCGTACAGCTGGTCAGGAAGCATTTTGATCTGAGACCTGCTGCCATCATAAGGGATCTGGATCTCAGAAGACCTATATATAAACAGACTGCGGCATATGGACATTTCGGACGCAACGATATCGACCTGCCGTGGGAGAAGACTGACAAGGCGGAAATACTCCGTGAAGAAGCCAAATACATATAAAAAAGATTGTTGGGGCATTTTCAGTTAAAAATGATGTCTGTTAAGAAATCCCTGTTATACAAAGACTTCAACGATCTCTACGTCGGAGTGTTTGTTCAGATCGACGATATACGGCTGCAGCACCGGCGGGCCGGCTTTGTTGGAGAATACACTGATTTTCTGTCTTGATTCACCGATTTTGCCCGGAGACACGACGCTACCGACTTCGCCTGTGCTCAGGAGCACAAGAGTACCTTCTGCGTACATTGCTATGCTTTCCACAAAGAGATCGACGATGAACGGATCGAAAAGAGTACCCGAATTGTTTTTTATATATTCTGCCGCTACATGCGGCAGTTCGCGTTTCTTGTATACCCTGTCGGATGTCAGCGCATCATAGACATCGGCCAGGGCGACGATCCTTGACAGCGGATCGATCCCATTCTCTGATATACCCATCGGATATCCGCTGCCATCCCACTTTTCATGATGCTGGAATGCGATATTCGCAATCTTTGTCCCGAGCTGGTATGAGTTTTTTATTATTTCACAGCCATATACGGTATGCAGCTTCATTTGATGGAATTCCTCGTCAGAGAGCTTGTCCGGCTTTTGCAGGATGTCGATGGGCACTTTGCATTTGCCGATATCATGAAGTATCGCTCCCATGCCAAGTGTCATCAGCGGATCTTTCCCATACCCGAGTTTTTTGCCGATTATGATCGAATATATGCACACATCCACTGAATGAAGGAATGTATAGTTGTCAATATCTCTTATCCCGGTCAGCTGCAGCATTACAGTCTCATTTTCCATAACCTTGTTCAGAATATCATTGACTGTATCTTTGACCGGTATGATGTCTGTATCCCTGTTCCTGCTGGTCATCGCGAATATACTCTTTATTGTGGCAGCAGCGTGGCTGTAAAGCCTTTCTTCTTCCAATTCATCTATTGGCTCGAAATAACCTTCTTCCACATATACATACTCCACCTTGAAGGCTTCAAGCTTTCTGAGGTACATCGGCTTGACAACAAAGCCGGCCAGCAGCAATAGCCTGCCGTCCGGCAAGATAACATCCTTTGCCAACCGCATACCAGGTTTCAGCTGTGAAAGTTTCAGCTTCAGCACTCCGCATCCTCCTGATCACATACGGTATTTGACAATATTATACCACAATGTGACAAATTATTTAACATTAAGTCGGACGATACACCTGAAGCCAAGTAACGTTCAGGTTATCTAATGAATATATTAATCTGAAGGATATTTGGAGGCGGTATGATGCTGTACGATGCTGTCGGGTGTCTGATATACATATTGGCAGTATACGGTCTTTTGGTGCTTATCCTCAGTATTGCCGAATCGATACGCTGCCGGGTGAGAGACCGGCGGCCGAAGGTCAGGATCATACTGCTCGTGCGGAATGCGGAGGAACATATTGAGTATATCGTAAGAAGTGCTGTCAAAAAGGATATGGCAGGCAGGCTGTTGTCAGATGCGAAGATTGCCGTAGTGGATACGGATTCTTCCGACAACACGTATATGCTTCTGGAAAAGCTGCAGAATGCATATCCAGGCATCGAAGTCTTTAAACTGGCTGAAATGGATAAAATATTGACAGATCATGTGAAAGAAGCCCAATAATAAAACCGTTCAAACCCTTTACCGATCGCATCCCGATGCTGCATAACGAAGAAATGCAGTCCTGCCCTGTCTCTTTTCACTCCGGCAAAAGTGATATATACTATAAGTATCTATATTTTCTGGAAGCCATTGCGGTTAAATGGCATAGAAACGCGAGGAAATGGATCTTACACTGGTTGAAGGTATCATAGAAGATATAATATACAAAAACGAGGCGAACGGCTACACGGTCTGTGAAATACTTTCGGGAAGAAAGGTAATCACTGCCGTCGGGTATATGCCTTTCATAAACGAAGGCGAAACCATAAAAGCAAACGGCAGATGGGTGAAGCATCCTGATTACGGTGACCAGTTCAAGGTGGAGCTGTATGAAAAGGTGCTGCCTCGTACCGTTGATGCAATAGAGAAATACCTGGCGTCAGGAATAGTGAAGGGAGTCGGTCCTGCAACAGCCAGAAAAATTGTGGAGCGGTTCGGTACGTCCTCGCTGGATATAATCTCAAGGGAGCCCCACCGGCTGTCAGAGATAAAGGGCATCAGCCTTACAAAGGCCATGAGCATCGGCCAGATCCTGAATGAGCAGAGGGGATTGCAGGACGTGGTGATGTTCCTGCAGGAATACGGTGTAAATCCGGCGGTCTGTATAAAGATTTACAGAGAGTATGGCGACAAATCTGTGGCAATGATCAGGGAAAATCCCTACAGGCTTTGCGAGGACGTGTTTGGCATAGGCTTCAAAACAGCCGACAGGATAGCTATGAAGCTTGGCGTCGATCCTGATTCCCGTTTCCGTATCAAAAGCGGGATCAAGTATATATTGAGCCATGCGGCATCCAATGGACACACGTATCTGCCTGAAAGTATGGTGAAGCAGTACACAGCCCGTTTGCTCGGGATTCCGGATCTGGATATAGAGGACGCACTAGTGTCTCTGCTGTTTGACAAAGTCGTACAGACAGAGAGAAACGGGGAACAGTGCAATGTTTATCTGTCCGCATTCCACAGTGCAGAGCTTGGGGTAAGCCGACGGCTGCTGAGCCTGTCCCGGACAAGCTTCGACAGAGACCTTGGGGATCTGGATGAGAAAATCAGCAAATTCGAGCAGAAAGAGGGCCTGCTGCTGGATCCCATGCAGAGGGAAGCAGTGCGTGAAGCAATGCTGAATGGTGTGATGGTCATAACAGGCGGTCCCGGCACAGGAAAGACGACAATCATCAAATGTATACTGCAGTTGCTGGCGGAGTACGGATGCAGGGCAGCCCTTGCAGCGCCTACGGGAAGGGCGGCAAAACGAATGACTGAAGCGACAGGCTATGAAGCCAGGACGATACACAGGCTGCTCGAGATAGGATATACCACTGATGAAAGCGAGCTGATCTTCCAGAGGAACGAGCAGAATCCCATAGAGGCTGATGCAGTGATAATAGACGAAATGTCCATGGTGGACATACTGCTTATGAACCACCTGCTGAAAGCAGTACCGCCGGGAGCAAGACTTATCTTGGTAGGGGATGCGGATCAGTTGCCGTCCGTGGGGGCAGGCAGAGTGCTGCTTGATATCATCAGCTGCAGCGGTATCAGGACGGTGCGGCTCACTGAGATATTCAGACAGGCTGAAGAGAGCCTGATCATAGTTAACGCACACAGGATAAACAGAGGTGAAGCTCCTGTCCTCAATGCGAAAGACAAGGACTTCTTCTTCCTGACAAGAAATGGGCAGGAAAACATAGTGCGGACCGTCATAGACCTTTGCGCAAGAAGACTGCCTGATACATACGGCCTCGATCCGGTGAAGGACATACAGGTGCTTTCGCCGACAAAAAAGGGTCCCGCCGGTGTGGTCAACCTGAACGTCGAACTGCAGAAGGCGCTGAATCCGCAGGACGGGAAAAAGGCGGAGAAGGCATCGAAGATATACACTCTCAGAGAAGGCGACAGAGTAATGCAGATAAAAAACAATTACAGCCTCAGATGGGAGAAGCCGGGGAATGCCGGCATCGACGGGACCGGTGTTTTCAATGGAGACATGGGGACTGTCATAGAAATAGATGATGACGGGATGGAGGTAAGTGTCCTGTTCGACGATGACAGGATGGTCGTCTATGACTACAGCATCCTCGACGAACTGGAGCCTTCCTTTGCCGTTACGATACACAAAAGCCAGGGCTCGGAATTCCCTGTGGTCGTCATGCCGATCTTTCCGGGACCGGAAGTACTAATGACAAGGAATCTGCTTTACACAGCCGTGACACGGGCGAGGGAAATGGTGGTCCTTGTGGGGGACGAAGATATCTTGCTCGGGATGGTTGGAAACAAAAGAGAGACCTTACGTTATTCCGGTCTCGCGGACAAGCTAATAACTTTCTCGGCATATGCCGATATAATATAGAGAAAGTGGGCTGACGGCGATTGAAGCTGTTCGAAAGTGTATTGAACCTGATATACCCCCCTAAATGCATCTTTTGCGGGCAAATACTGGATTACAGCGCTGTGATCCATATATGCGGTTCATGCTTCACAAAGCTGCCGTTCTCCGACAGCGCGATAATCAGGCCGTGGCAGGAGGATGAAGAAAACTACTGCGATGGGGCATTGAGCGTATTTGAATACACAGGCATGGTCAAAGAATCGCTTATCCGGTTCAAGTTTTACAACAAGCCCGGATACTACAGAACTTATGCGAGGCTGATCGCTGACAAGCTGAATAAACTGACAAATATCAAGGAATACGATATGGTCATGAGTGTGCCGCTGCACAAGCATAAGGAGTTTATAAGAGGGTACAATCAGGCGTATCTGATATCGAAGGCGCTCAGCAGGCTCATAAAACTGCGGGAATGTTCGAAGGTACTGAAAAGAGAGCGGTACACAGAATCCCAGAGCCTTTTGGACAGACAGAAGAGAAACCAGAATGTAAGAGGTGCTTTTTCTGTGAAACTGCCCAAAAAAGTAAACGGGAAGTCGATCTTGCTGGTCGACGATATACTGACCACAGGTTCTACTCTTGAAGAGTGCAGCAGAGTGCTTAAGCAGGCAGGCGCAGTGAAAGTATTTGCTGTAGTGGTTGCTACAGGGAGAAAGTAGATCAGGGAGGGGTTTTCATGCCAGATGTCAGAAATTGCAGAAAATGCGGGAAGATTTTTAACTACATAGGCGGGGCGCCTATTTGTCCGGCTTGCAGGGAAAAGGAGGAAGAGGATTTTCAGAGAGTAAAGAAATACCTTTACGAGAATCCCGGGGCCAGCCTGACTCAGGTTTCCACCGAACTGGAGATAAGCGTCGAAATGATCAAAAGATTCCTGAGAGAAGGAAGGCTGGAAATAGCAAATGACGAGGGGAACCTGGTACTGGAGTGTGAGAACTGCGGGCGCTCCATAAAAACCGGCAGATTCTGTCCGGACTGTGAAAGGAACCTGGCATCAGGCTTCAAATCAGCAGCGAGCCAGATGAAGCTGGATCTGGACAGCAGGAGCACCTCTGAGAGAAAGTCACTGGGTATGAGGTATTTGAATAAAGAATATGAAAAAGGTAAATAATTTGCCAGTTAATAAATGAGCGGATTATACCGATATACTATTTGAACAATAAAGAAATCTTAGATTTAAGGATGAGTGGGTTGTATGAGGATACCAGGAGATGTGCCAAAAATAACCGGCATATATGGATCACAGAAGATAAATAAAATCAGGAGGAGTGGAGGTGCCGCCTCTAAAAAGGATGTCCTGTCGATATCCAATGAGGCAAAGGATTTCCAGACGGTCCTCAGGGCATTGAGAGAAGTGCCTGATATCCGGAAGGAAAAGGTGGACACTATCCGCGGAAGCATCGAGGCGGGCCAATACGATGTAAAAGCACGTGATGTCGCCGACAAGGTCATAAGGAGTGTTTTTGACAGGAAAGCATGACGAACCGGGGAGTGGAAAGCTCCTCTTTTTTTCCCGGACAGTCCTATCGGTTATGGCAGGTGGTGGTACTTTGGATAACGGCACGATAAAAAAACTCATTGAGATACTCGATAAAGAAGCGGCGATATATGAAGGTTTGCTCAAGCTGTCGCGCGAGAAAACAGATGTGATCGTCAAAGGAAAGGTCACCGAACTCGAGGGCATCACAAAGGTAGAGCAATCCATGATTCTCCAGCTCGCCAGGCTGGAGGAGACCCGGGAGAAACTCGTTGCGCTGCTCTCAGAAGAACTGGGGATGAATGCTGACGATATCAATGTCACCGAGCTCGAGAAAGTACTTCCGAAGGATCAGTCAGAGGAGTTGTCGGAGTGTCAGAAAAAGATGACCGGGATATTCAGGGATCTGAAGGATTCCAATGATCTGAATGCCAAGCTGATAAAGAATTCTCTTGATTATATCGATTTTTCGGTCAATATTCTTTCAAATGCCGGATCTTCAGGGGATCTGTACGGAAAATCCGGTCAGTCGAATGATCCTGGAAAAAGGAATCTCTTCGATGTAAAGCTATAGGAGGAAATATGGGAGTAAGTTTTGCCAGTTATGAAATAGCCCGGTCCGGCCTTATGGTCAATGAACGGGGGCTTTATGTTACCGGTCATAATATTGCGAATGTCAATACACCGGGGTACGTCAGGCAGCAGGCCATGATAAAGAACGGACCTGTTGAGACCGTGCTGACACGTGCCGGGCTTGTCCAGCTCGGGCTTGGGGCAGATATCCAAGAGATAAGACAGATCAGGCATACCTTCCTTGACAATATATACAGGCAGGAGAACACTACTCTCGGTTATTGGGAAACCCGCCAGAAAACATATGTGGATTTGCAGGCGATAATGGCTGAGCCAATGGAATCCGGCCTGCAGAATGTTCTGAACCGGTTCTGGGATGCGTGGCAGGAGCTGGCCAAGGAGCCTGACAGCCTGACAGTCAGAGCACTGGTGAGACAAAGAAGTGAAGCTCTGGTCCAGCAGATAAACCATATGGGAGCCCAGTTGGACAGGCTTCAGAATGACCTCAATACCGAGATCATAGTCCGGATAGATGAGATAAATGAAATCACCAGGGAAATCGCCAAGCTCAATGTCACTATCCTGAAGAATGAGGTATCGGGCGATACAGCCAGCGATTACAGGGATCGGCGCAATACGCTTATCGACAGGCTTACAAAGCTGATCAAGGTCGATGTTCTCGAAATGCAGGACGGTCAGGTAGACATAACACTGGGTGGATACTTCCTCGTCCAGAAGGGCGTAAGTACCGATCTTTATGCGGCAGAGAGAAAGCCCGGGGACAACTTCTACGTGGCCAGGCTTGCTGGTACGAATATAGAGGTACCGATAAAAAGCGGCATATTGAAAGGCCTCATGGAGTCCAGGGGAGAGGTTTCGGGGGCTATAGGCAGCTATGAGAACGGAACTCCTAATACCAAAGCAGATGTGGTATTCTATGTCGATACTGGCGCGATGAGTGTTGATGACATAAATGAAAGAGTCAATGCGTACAGAAACGAGCTTGAAAAAAGAGGTATGGATCTGAATGTCGTGGTTATGGATGTGGCTTCAGCAGACGGATTTGAGGCAGCAGTACAGAATACATCCGGACTCCGCAATGATGCAAATAAACACGCTTTCTTCATAACCAACGGTTCGCTGGACAGTGATAAGCTTAAGAGCCTGCAGAAAGAACTCGGTAATCAGGGAATGACTGCATCAGTGATAACGGACGCCCCGTCAAACTGGGCCGTACTGACCGGCAGCTTTGACGGGACGATGTACAGTCTTGCGGATTTCTCTGTGGATACTGATGCGGCATCGTTTAATTCACTGATGAATGACATGGTATACAACACTAACATGTATGTTTCGACAAATTCTTCCCTGAATATACTCTCAGACATAAAAAAGCGGCTTAACGCTCTTGTCAATGTAATGATGAGGGAAATCAACTATCTGCATAAAAGCGGGCTGAACATAAAGGATCCGCCGGAATACGGCGAAGACCTCTTTGTGGTGATCAATCCGGCAAAGCCTCTGGAGATGGGGAATATCCGGCTCAATCCCAACCTGGAGGATCTGTCCGTCATAGCTGTTTCGGGGACAGGGATGAAAGGCGACAACGCCATTGCCCTGCAGATCGCGAACCTGAGGAACAAAGCTATGATAAGGGACAATACCGGACTGGTGAGTCTGGACGATTACTACCAGAATATCATACTCAACATTGGAAATTATGGCGCTGATGCGGCGAGGATCGCCGAAAGCCAGGGCAAGCTGGTGGAGGCGGCTGACGCGCAACGGACCGCTATAACGGGTGTTTCCATGGATGAAGAAATGACAAATATGCTTAAATTCAAATTTGCGTATGATGCAGCATCGAGAGTGCTGAATATTATAGATTCGATGATAGAGACCGTAGTAAACAGACTGGGTCTGGCAGGCAGGTGATAATAGATGGCTGAATCTTTTTTTGGACTCAATATAGCAGTGCGCGGGCTTTTTTCCGCTCAGCGCAGTCTGGATATAACAAATCACAACCTGAACAATATAAATACGCCGGGCTATTCCAGGCAGCAGGCTGTACAGGTGGCTTCAAGGCCGATGGCTCTTGCTGACGGCACCGGCATGATGGGCACAGGATCGGATGTCATCGGAGTGAAGAGGATCCGTGACGAATACCTCGATTTCAAGTTCTGGAGTGAGAATCTGTCTTACGGTGAGTGGAGCGTTAAAAACCAGGTCCTCGCCGATCTTGAAGTCATGTTCAATGAGCCCTCCGACAGCGGTTTTACAACGATCATGAGCGATTTCTTCGATTCGCTGCAGGAACTGTCGAAAGACCCGAGCAGTGCCGCCGTCAGGTCGCTGGTCAAGCAGCGGGGAGTGACGCTGGCCAAGTTTTTCAACAACCTGGCGACGAATCTCGAGGAGCTGCAGAAAGACATAAACTACAGGATACAGACGAAGGTGGAAGAAGTGAACTCACTGGCTGTCCAGATACAGCAACTCAACAGGCAGATATATATAACCGAATTGGGCGGCAACACGGCAAATGACATGAGGGATCAGCGTACTGTCCTCGTGGACAGGCTCTCAAAAATAATCAACATCGAGGCCAATGAAATAGTTACAGGATACACGCCTGATGGCAGAGAGGACAAGCATTTTGTGATCACCATCAGCGGCAAGGCTCTTGTGGACCATTTTACCGTCAGCAAGCTGGCACTGGAACAAAGGCCATCGGATAAAAAGGTCAACAGGGAGGACGCGGGCAATCTCTATGAGATAAAATGGGCTGACGGCAACAAGCTCAACATAAAAGGCGGCGAACTGAGGGGTTATCTGGATGTCCGCGACGGCAACGAAGGCAGTGTGAACCCCGATAACGGACTGGTTTCACCGAATTACAAGGGAATACCCTATTATCTGAAGAAGCTGAATGAATTTGTGCGGGTTTTCGCCCGGGCATTCAATGAAGGATATATCGACCTGGACGGCGACAGGGCCTTTGATCCCGATGAGGTCGGCACAGGTCACGCCTCGGGTTATGGCTATAACACGGATAAAACAGGCATCCGCTTTTTCACCATGACTGGTGAAGGCAGGCAGCCGTTGTCGACGGAGGATTTTCTGGATGGTGCGACCGATCCGGCTGATATCTTTGATATATATGAAAGGATTACAGCAAAGAATTTTTCGGTCAGTGCCGATATACTGGATGACTATAATCTGATCGCGACATCAGATGCATCCGGAGAAGCCGGGAATATCAGGGTGCTGAATGAGTTGCTCGACTTCAGAAGAAATGCGGACATGTTTTCAGAAGGGGCCCCTGAGGACTTTATGAAGTCCCTGGTGGCAACACTGGGCATAGATTCGCAGCAGGCTGACAATTACAGTGACAATCAGCAGATCGTCGTCAACCAGATAATTAACAGGAGGCTTTCAAATTCAGGTGTTTCCATCGATGAGGAGATGGCCAACCTGGTGAAGTTCCAGCACGCTTATAATGCGGCGGCAAAAATGATACAGACGATGTCTGAGATATACGAGACACTGATCAACAAGCTGTTTGTCTGAGCACAGAATTCATGGTGACAAACTACGCTGACCGGTCATTGTGCTGTCGATAGAATGTAGCTTTGATTCTGGGAGGTCCATGACATGAGAATAACCAACAACATGTTAATTAACAATATGATAAAGTATATCGGAAACAACCTGACAAGGATGGACAAGCTGCAGGCACAGCTTGCCACCGGGAAGAAGATACAGGTACCCTCCGATGACCCTGTCGTTGCGGCAAGGGCACTCAAGCTCCGCACAGATGTTGCTGAGATCCAGCAGTATCAGAGGAATCTGAAGGATGCCCAGTCATGGCTGGAGATAACGGAATCGGCGCTGAGCGACATGGGTGACATATTCCAGAGGGTCAGGGAGCTTATAGTGGGCAGCGATGCCATCGAGAGCCCCGAGGATCTGCAGGCTACAAAGAACGAAATAATCCAGCTCAGAACGCAGCTGATCAACCTAGGGAATTCAGCCTATGCCGGGCGCTATATCTTTACCGGCTTCAAGACGGACCAGAAGCTGCTGGACGAGGCAGGGAACTTTCTCGTGGATGTAAGCAACAGTGAACAGATATTCTACCAGATAGGGCTGGCGGACAGTGTCAACATAAATGTTCTCGGCGGTGATCTCTTCAACAGCGGTACAGATATTACAGCAGGCTCCACTGGCAAATTTATACAGGATATGAACGAGCTAATACAAGCATTCGATGATGCTGATTACGAAGCGATCAGAAGCATGACACAGAATTTTTCGGACAATCTTGACAATGTGCTCAGGCTCAGGGCGGATGTCGGCGCCAGGATAAACAGGCTCGAGCTTACGGCAAACAGGATGATGAATGACAACACCAACTTTACAAGGCTCATGAGCGAGAATGAAAATGTGGACATGACCGACACGATAATGAATCTGAAAAACGAGGAAAATGTATACAGGGCATCGCTGGCAGGAGGTGCCAGGATAATCATGCCGTCGCTGATAGATTTCCTGAGGTGACGACATATCGGCTCAAGTGATCCATGGACGAACCGACAGCCACGGATGGTGAGTATATGGGACTGGAAATAAGCAGAGTGCATGCAAAACTGGATATACAGACCACGCCGTCACGTCTTGACATACAGACCCGGAAGGCAAAGCTGGAGTTCCGCAACAAGCGGGAACGAGTTGACGTGCGCACTGAACTGCCGCGGGTCATCATCGATCAATCCGAATGCTTCGCGTCAATGGGGCTGATGAAGCCCGTTGATCTGACCAGGCAGGAAGGACAGTGGTCGATGCAGCATGCGCTCACATATGCGAGCAAGGTTTCCGGAGACGGAGACAGCGTGGCGGCCATTGAGAATCCGCAGGATCCGATGCCGGATATCGTTGAGCGGGACACTTATCCTGAACGTGAATTTGTGCTGGATTTCATACCAAAGGCAAGACCCCGGATAAACGTTACCGGCGGTGTACAGATAAATACCGAAAAGAATGCGGAAGGAACGTCAAATGGAGTGCAGGCTACATATACGCCGCCTGAAATACGTATCGATCACAAGGCGTCGCAGGTGCGTATCCGCATGGCGCAATACCCTTCGATCAGTATGAGGTATGTACCCGGCAGATTTAATAAATATGTCTGACAAGTCTGACAATATATATGGAGGAATCAAAATGATAATAAAGACCAGGTATTTTGGAGAGCTTGACATCAGGGATGAAGACATCATCCGATTCGGCCATGGCATACCGGGCTTTGAGAATGTGAAAAGGTTTGTATTGATTGACAGCGATGAGGAGGGCTTGCCTTTTAAATGGATACAGGGTGTGGACGAACCTAAGCCTGCTTTCGTTATAGTCGATCCGTTTGTGATAAGAAGGGATTATGAAATCAATCTCAACGATGAAGTCCTGGACGAGCTTGAAATAAAGTCTCAATCCGATGTTTTGGTATTTTGCATAGTGGTCGTGCCTGAGGATATCAGCAAGATGACTGTGAACCTGCAGGCGCCGCTGGTCATCAACACTGTGAACCGTAAGGGCAGACAGCTTATCCTTGACACAGACAGATACAGTGTGCGACACTATATACTGGAAGAAGTCCAGGGACGGGAGGATAAAGACGATGCTGGTACTGACAAGGAAAAGGGATCAGTCCATAGTCATAAATGAAAATATCGAAATAACTGTTCTTGACATACAGGGCGACCAGGTGCGCATCGGCATCGATGCTCCCAGGGAAGTATCGATACACAGGAAAGAAGTGTTTGTGCAAATTTCCGAGGAGAACAGGAAGGCGGCATCTGCCAATGTGAAGGTCGATTTGAAGGAGGTTTTGAAAAACAGCCAGTTTGCTGCGCTTAAGAAAGGAAACGGGAAACAGGATACCGAATGACCTGATGACTCGCAAAAAGGCTAAACCTATCCTCTTATACAGCCGATACTGTATTAGAGGCGTTTCTTTTCTGAAGTCGTAAACGCGCGCCGGCGGATGAGAGCAAAAACCTCGAAAGGAGCCGGCCTGTCCGGCACACAGCCGGAAATGGAATCCCGGCGAGTATAATCCAGGAAGGAGGAGAACAGAAGTCTATGATCATCAACAACAACATTTCCGCGATCAACACAAGAAACCAGTTGTTCGTAACCAACTCAGCAGCGGGCAAGTCCATGGAAAAGCTGTCATCCGGAAAAAGGATAAACCGTGCTGCAGATGACGCAGCAGGCCTGTCTATTTCCGAGAAGATGAGGGCACAGATCAGGGGTCTCCTTCAGGCTGCAAGGAATGCCCAGGACGGCATCTCACTGATACAGACCGCTGAAGGTGCACTCGACGAAGTCAGCAACATGCTTGTCAGGCTGAAGGAACTGGCAGTACAAAAGGCAAACGGGACCTACAATGACG
>FZPS01000217.1_pt15 | contig 24595 bp, 24 predicted proteins | sample 1817821 | NCBI WGS metagenome assembly FZPS01 (sample SAMEA104158645, study PRJEB21678) | metagenome | place: Germany | collected 2015-04-21 | reverse complement strand
CCATGAATATGAAATACATTATGTTTTTTTCTTTTTTATTATATTTATTGTATATCTCTATAGTGATTCTGGCTGAAAGGAACAGCAGTACAATGACACCAAGCCTGAGAATCCAATGGGAATCCGAATTCCCCCAAAAATAGAATATGGACGTTATATACCATGAAAGGTATCTGTATCTATGTATTATCTTTAGTTCTTCTGATTTGAAATCTAATGTTTCAATCCCTTTAGCTGCAGCATCCTTCATTAAAACTACACTTCCTTTTAAAAAGGATTGATTTCAATATTACTCATAATTCAATTGACGCTGGAATCTCCCTCAGTGTTTTTCTCCAAAGATGTGTTCTCCTGTATGCCGTTGTCCGGCTGCACGTTTTCACCTGCGCCTTGCACCTGTTCAGTGTTTTCGTCCGTGTCTTCCTTCTGTTCTGTATCTTCACCGGTGCCTTCTTTTTCTCCGGTATCCTCACCGGTGCCTTTCTCCTGCGTTTGTTCCATTGATTTTTCTTCCATTGGTTCAAAATAAATTACAAAATCCCTGTAAATCTCGCAGCTTCCCCCGTCCCATTTAAAATACAGAACAGCCTCTGTGGTGCGTTCCGTGATGCCTGTGTTAATAAAATTCTCAAAAATACTTTTAACATCACCATTATAGCCCACGGATATTTCTTTCTCCTCACCTTTAGGTATGATGTATTCCCCCTGAAAGTTCAAAGGAAAATCAGGATCCTCAAAGGCGATTTTTATCAGTTTTATATCGTTACCGAGGTTATTTTTTACTTTAAACGCCAACTCCTGCTGATTTGAACCTGATTCACCATCATTTTTATCTTTTTCATCAATTACGCTCATATTTACTTCTATTTTTTCAGGCAGTGATATAAATGCATTTTCGGAATCAGCAACCATCATTTTCACATCTCTGCCTGCACTGAATTGTGAAAGCCCGGATGAAGCATTTACAATACTTAGGGCGCAAACAGCTACAATGGCAGTTACTATAAATCTTATACGAAATCTCACAATTTTGCTCATTTTTACTCACTCCTTATTTATATTTCTACGGTACTATAGTTATATAAATATAGGGAAACACTATATTTTATTCCTGTTTTCAATGACCGAACCTCCTGTGGACAAGTATAGCATATGTGGTTTTAATATTTTGTAGAACCGTGAAGTCGAAGTTCATTTTTTTATAGCTATTTTTATCACAAGAATATTTTTTCAACTATTGTCAATTATGAAGATGTATTTACAGATAATGCAGTATGCCCGGCAGATACGCGGCCTGCAAACAAAAAAAGATGATGTACAACTTTGTACATCATCTTGCCTGTGTTTTTCTATACCGGTTTTATCCGATAGTTTTTGACATGTATTATTTCTTTATATGTTCTTTTATGGTGCGGCTCCCCTCCATAATTTGCGTACAATCCTGCCCAGTATCCCTGGCAGCTTTAATACGTATATTCTCACCATACAGCTGACCCCCATTATCTCAATATAATAATACCTATAGCCACAAGTACACATCCCAGTATAAACACCCACAACCATAATGGTATCCAAATGAGAATTAAAAGCACTCCTGCGATAATGAACAAAATGCCAAGCAGCGTCTGTGCTTTTTTTCTCCTTGAACGATAAAACCGGGTAATCAACAGCCCCACATCCTTACCGTCTATTGGCCTTTGTATATTATATGCCGGGTACTTAATATGAGTTACAAAGGCAGGATTAATCCCTGGCTTTGACGATAATCAGCCAGCCGCTGCCAACCCGGATTTCAGCATAAGGCTGAACAAAGACGTTGCTTATACCATACGGATAGTCAAGGGGCAGCCATTGATCGGTAATAGCATATTTCAGGCCCTGGGTAGATATAATATGAACATCCTGCCCAAAGGGCAGCAAAGATATGAACTGTCCCACCTGTCCTGTCAGCCTCACAAGCCTGTTTGAAATCATAACCGTATTGTGGGCGTCCAGTATATGGGCTTCTATATTCTTTTGGGCTAACCTGTACAGCAGCATTACATTTGCGTATGAATGATCCCAGCGGCTCCCGAATGCCCCGAGTATAGACACCTGGGCTGCGCCCATATCTATAGCCATATCCACGGCTATTTGCGTATCGGTTTTATCCTTGTCCTGCGGATACTCCTTAATTGGAATTCCGGCCGCCCTGTACTGCTCCAGAACACCATCGTCCAGGGAATCAAAATCCCCTATAATTATATCCGGAACCAGCTCCAATTCCTTTGCATGGCCAAGCCCTCCATCGGCACAAATAATATAATCGGCTGCCGGAAGTATCCCTTTCACCTTCTGAATGTCTCCTATATCACCATTGGCAATAATAAGCACTTTCATTTCAGTGCCTCTTCCTTCAAAGCCCTGATAACAGCTCCCACGTCATCAGATTTAAAAACCGCAGAGCCGGCAACTATTATATCAGCTCCGGCTTTTACTACTTCATTTATGTTATCCAGCCCTATGCCTCCATCGACCTGTATGGGAAAATCAAGGCCTGATTTGTTCCTGATATCGGCCAGACGCCTTATTTTTTCCATCATAACAGGAATAAACTTTTGTCCCCCAAAACCCGGATTTACCGTCATAATAAGAACCATATCTATATCATCCAGGACATAATCAAGAATATTAAGGGGAGTAGACGGATTAAGGGCTACAGCAGCCTTCACACCGAAACTTTTTATATAATTCACCGCTCTGTGGAGATGCGGCAGCACCTCTCCGTGAACCGTTATACCATTGGCTCCGGCTTCAATATATGCGCTGATATAATCCATGGGATTGTCCATCATCAAATGCACATCAAAGGGCAGATCTGTTACGGATCGAATGGCTTCAACCACCATAGGCCCGATGGTTATATTTGGAACAAAGTGGCCGTCCATAATATCTATATGTATAATATCGGCTCCCCCGTCATGCAGCCTTTTAACTTCATCCCCAAGCCTTGCAAAATCAGCTGACAGGATTGAAGGTGCAATCTTTACCACCGCTGCTTCCTCCTTTCCTCATCTATTGTTTCTATAATGCGAATATAGCGTTCATAGCGTCCCTTAGGCAGTTCACCACGATTTACGGCATCCTTCACCGCACAGTCCGGTTCTTTATTATGCATGCATCCCAAATACCTGCATTCACATATATAGGGGATAAACTCGTTATAATAATTCTGCACCTCCTGGGGTAACATCAAATCAACACCCAGAGCGCTAAATCCTGGAGTGTCAACAATCATTTTCTTATCGGACATCACAAGCAGCTCAACACTTCGTGTTGTATGCCTTCCCCTCCGGCCTTTTCCGCTTATATCCCCCACTTCCCGGGTTTGGCAGGGATAAAGCCGGTTAATAAGTGATGATTTGCCTACTCCCGATTGACCGGCAAAAACCGTTATCCCGCTTCCCAGTTCATTCTTCAATTCATCAACTCCGGTACCGTCTCTACACGATATGTATAAAACCGTACAACCGGATAATTTATACTCATCCTTTATATATTCAATTTCAGCCTGAGATTCTGCCAAATCTATTTTATTTATAATGATAAAAGATTCGACAGAATTAACAGCAGCACTCAGCATAAGTTTATCCACAAGCAGTAGATCAGGCTGAGGATTGTTTACAGACACTACAATTCCAAGATAGTCTATATTCGATACCAGGGGACGCCTGAATTGATTTTTTCTTGGCATAATGGTTTCAATAACAGCATCTTTTGTATTTACCTCAACCTTATCGCCAACCATAGGAATAATACCGTCTTTCCGGAATTTTCCCCTCGCATTACACCGTAAAACATCATCGTCCAGTTTTACATCATAGAACCCACCTATTCCCTTTATAATAATACCCTTCTTCATCAAGAGGCATCTTCCTTCTTGGTAAAATCAATGGTGATTTCATTTAACAGTTCTTCATCTATATATATATTGTATTTAATCACTCCCCTGTCCTTGAGTTCAACATGTACAACACCTTCGCTGATTGAGTGCATCCTGTCATATACCGGCTGATCATTCTCGGCTTTTTTCACCGTGACTCTCACCATTACTTCCTCAGCCTGCTGGTCATCGTCCTCATTGCCTTCGTATTCAGGAAGTTTTATCTCCAATACCTTTGGATACATGGGGATTGGCCCCAGGCTGACCCAGAGATCCACCTTTGTATCCTGTTCAACGGTATCGCCGTGGTCCGGACTCTGCCTAAATACAAGCCCTTCATTGTACTCGTCATTATATTCCCTGGTAACTTTCCCTACGCTTAGTTTGTCATTATCTATCAGCTGCCTGGCAATGTCTTCTTTAAGGCCCGTATAATCACCCACCTGGACTAATTCTATTTTCGGCCCCTTGCTAATTACAAGCACAATCTCCGTACCTTCAACTACCTCCGTATTGGGATCAATGCTTTGCCGTACAACGGTCCCTTCCGGTAAGTCGCTGTCTATATATTCGTGCTTGCCCAATTTAAGCCCGGCATTTTCAACAGCTATTTCAGCATCACGCTGTGAATGTCCAACTACATTTGGAACAATAACAGTTTCAGGTCCCAAACTGACTATCACCTTGACGATTGAATACGGTTTTATCTTTATACCCTCTGCAGGATCCTGGTAAATTATGCGGCCCTCCTCCTGGTCACTGTGTTTCCTTTCCAGGACATTCAATGTCAGGTTTTTCTCGTACAGCATCTTGCTGGCTTCATCTTCAAAGAGCCCTATCAGGCCCGGAACTTCGACGTCTTCAGTTACAAAATGCTTATCGTATATCTGCCTTCCCAGATAAGATATCAATAAAATTAAGAGTACCATAGGAATAATAAATAATATCAATTTAAGCCACACGGAGCGCTTTTCCCGAACCGGCCGGTTGTTCGGATTTGAATCAAAGTTAACCGGCTCTATTACCTGGGTTGGCAGATCGCTATCTATACTCCGGACAACAAAATCTCCTTCGGGTTCCCTAAGCACCCGCTGCAGATCTCTCAGCATTTCGCCTGCGGTTTGGTATCGCCTTGCTTGATCTTTTTCCGTAGACTTTTCTATGACATCATTCAGGCTTTTAGGTAAGTCCGGGTTCAGCTCCCATGGTGGTTTAGCCCTCTCCTGAATATGTTTTAAGGCTACCGAAATAGCAGTATCGCCTTCAAAAGGAACACAGCCGGTAACCATTTCGTAAAGCACTATTCCCAGTGAATAAAGATCAGACTTTGCATCTACATATCCGCCCCGGGCTTGTTCCGGTGAAAAATAATGAACCGACCCCATTACATTAGCTCCGGCGACGGTCACCGTTGCAGATGAGACAGCCCGTGCAATGCCAAAATCCGCTACCTTTATGGTACCGTCTTCACTTACCAGGATATTCTGAGGTTTTATATCCCGGTGTACTATTCCATTTTTATGTGCATGTTTCAACGCAGAACAAATCTGTGAAGCAATGCGGACAGCCTCTTCCCAATCCAGCCTTCCCTTTTCCCTGATGTATTCCTTCAGAGTTTTCCCGCGGACATACTCCATTACTATATAATACACTCCATTTTCTTCCCCGACATCGTATATGTTTACAATATTTGGATGGGAAAGGCTGGCGGCTGCCAGGGATTCTCTTTTAAAACGAGCGACAAAATCTTCATCCTCAACCAATTCAGGCCTTAATATCTTAACAGCTACATGCCTCCTCAACAGATGACATTTTGCTTTATAAACAATGGCCATACCCCCACTGCCTACTTTTTCCACAAGTTCGTATCTATCACCTAATATCCTCCCTAGCAAAGATTTCACCTCTTTTCTGCTGTACAGGAGTATTTGGCCACAACTACAGTCACGTTATCAATTCCCCCGCCATCAAGGGCCTTCTTACCCAACGCTAAGGTTATTTCATCAAGAGAGGCGAGGGAATAAAACAGCTCTATATTATCAGCTAAATTAACATGATTGACCAAACCATCGGTACACAATAATATAATATCATTATGCTTCAGGTTTATCTCATAATAGTCTGCATTCACAAAAATACCGGTCCCCAGAGCCCGTGTTATAACATTCTTTTGGGGATGAGTATTAACCTCATCCTGGGTGATACTTCCGTTTTCCAGCAGTTCCTGTACAAGGGAATGATCACGGGTTATCTTTTTTACACTTCTGTCCCGTATCAGGTATGCGCAGCTGTCTCCCACATGCCCGATACATGCCATATTATCATAAAAATAAGCGAGAGTCAGAGTAGTTCCCATTCCTTCGTACTCCGCACACGCCATAGATTGGTGGTAAACTTTTTCATTGGCATCCTGAATAGCTCTCATCAGCAGATCCTTTACCTGTTCCAGGGATGTAAGCCCGTCAATATTTTCATTATAATACTCAAGTATGGAATCAACCACCATGCGGCTTGCTATATCGCCTGCATTGTGTCCCCCCATTCCATCAGCCACCATTATAAGGTTCTTAACAGCCGTCTGTCCTGTAGGTATATAAAAATAATCCTCATTGGATTTCCTTACCTTTCCGGGATGGCTGTAAGCCGAAAAGACCCACTCCATACTCTCACCTCTCATAATGCTGTTTTTTCTGCCCGGAACAAAAGCTCCTCCTCAGCTGTCCGCAAGCACCTTCAATATCAAACCCAAGCTCACGGCGCCGTGTTACCACCACACCACGGGATTCCAGCACCTGTATAAAGCGGTGTATAACCTTTTCCGGACTCCTTCTGAATCCTAATCCCTCAATCTCATTAACCGGAATAATATTTACATGGCTCGGGAATCCCCCTATCAGTTCTGCCAGTTCTTCCGCATGTTCCTTCCTGTCATTAAAATCCTTTATCAACGTATATTCAAATGTTATACGCCTTCCTGTATTTTCAAAATAATACCGGCTGGCATTAATAACGTCAGCAACGGAATAGGCCGAGGCAACGGGCATTATAAGTTTTCTCAGTTTATCATTTGGGGCATGAAGGGAAACGGATAAAGTTACCGATAAGCCCTCATTGGCCAAATCAATCATCCGCGGAACAAGGCCGCATGTTGACAAAGTAATATTCCGGCAGCTCATATTGATTCCCATGGGAATATGGACCATTTTCATGAATTCAACCGTGTTTTTATAGTTATCCAATGGTTCCCCGCTGCCCATCAGAACCAGGTGCCCTATTCCACGCTCACCGGCCTCTTCAAGATCCCTGTTTACTTCTATCACCTGTCCCAGCATTTCACCCATTGACAAGCTGCGTACCAAACCATCAATTGTTGAAGCGCAGAATTTGCAACCCATTCTGCATCCCACCTGAGTGGACAGACACAAGGTGTTGCCGTACCTATAGCGGATAACAACACATTCTATTATATTATGATCCGAAAGTAAAAACAAATATTTTGTTGCGTATCCTGTTTTGGAACGGTGCTTTTCAAGGATTTGAATCTTGCCTATACGAAATTGTTCATATAATGAATGACGAAATGACTGAGGAAGGTCCGTCATTTCATCAAAATGCCCCACTCCCTTGTGTAACCACTTAACAATTTGCTTTGCACGATAGGCAGGCTGCCCCGATCGCTCTGCAACCTGTTCTATCTCTTCCAATGTTAAATCCAGTATATCCGGCTTTCCGGCCATCATTATCCCGTCCTTCTTAATCTGGCAATAAAAAACCCATCAACTCCGTCTCTTGACGGAATCAGCTGAATCATTCCGGGCTTTATTACTGATTCATTTAACGTCTGAGGTAATAAACCTGAAAAATCATCGAGTTCGAACAGAGGGTTATCGTTGAGGAAATTTTCAATGATCTTTTGATTCTCATCCATGTTCATGGTACATGTGCTGTACACCAGGACTCCTCCCGGCCTGACATAGCGGCTGCAGTTTGAAATTATCCTTCGCTGAACATCATACAATGCCGGCAGTTCATCTCTCTTTATCCGGTTTTTTATGTCAGGTTTTTTATAAATAACTCCCCATCCGCTGCAAGGGGCATCAATAAGCACCCGATCAAACCGCTCCTCCAGGACAGCCTGGAAACTGCCGGCATCCTGCTGCTGCGGTTCAACAATGGAAGCTCCCATCCTTTGTACATTACGCCTTAAAATGTCAACCCTCCGGGGGTGAATATCCCAGGCCAATATTCTGCCTCTGTTTTCCATGCGTTCAGCCATATGAGCTGCTTTTCCGCCGGGAGCGCTGCAGGCATCAAGAATGTTCTCATCCTTTTGCGGATCCAGAAGATGCACTACAAGCATGGAACTCTCTCCCTGGACGGTAAAAAAACCGTTTCTATACAGGTGGTTGTTCTCAATATCCCGGGCCGGTCTGATTCTCAACGCCTCATCCTGCATAAACAAACTATCCTGGGAGCCAATTCCCTGTTCAGCCAGAAGCGGTTTCAGCTTCTCTGCCGATATCCTGCTCCTGTTCACTCTGATGGTGACATAATCGTCACCATTGACCGGCATAAGCATTCTTTCAGCTGTATCCAAACCATAGTCTTCTATCCATTTCTCCACCAGCCAGGCCGGGTAGCTGTAAGTCAGCCGTAAATATTCCACAGGCTCTTTATCTTTTTGAGGAATTTCAATATTCCCCTTGTTTCTCACTATATTTCTCAGCACCCCGTTCACAAAACCTGCCAATGATGCATTTGCAAATTTTTTGCACAATTCTACCGATTCATTGCAAACTGCTGAATCCGGCACCCTATCCATATAAATAATCTGGCAGCATCCCATTCTCAGTATATTTACCACCCATGGATTTGCTCTTTTCAGTTTGCAGAACCTGCTTAGAATCCAATCGATGGTGATCTGCCTTTCCAGCGTACCGTACACCAGTTGAGTTATAAAAGCAGCATCCATGCCGGCAAATTCCGTTCTTCTCAAATGCCGTTTCAGGCTCATATTAGCATATTTTCCATCATGACTGACCTCTTTTAATACCTTCAAGGCCGTTTCCCTCACAGGGTCGACTTTAAATTTCATAAACTCTCACCGTTATTTTATTCGCACACACTAAGCAATTGCCTTATTCGGGTTTATTACTAAACACCGTTCCCGCAGGAATGGGATTTCCCCTTATAAAATCAACATCTTTCATAACTTTCTTACCCTGGGCTTGTATCTCGGACAGTCTCACAAATCCGTGCCCACAGGCAACTATCAACCCTTGCTGCTGATCAGCGGCTGCCACCTGCCCGGGAACACAGTCTTTTGCTTTAGAGTATTCCCATTCCTTTATCTTCCATACTTTTATACGCTGTTGTCCGTAAAACGTGAATGCGCCGGGCCAGGGTGTAAGCCCTCTTACAAGATTTTTTATTTGATTGCCGTTTTCAGTCCAGTTTATATTGCCCATGGTTTTATCTATCTTTTTACAATAGGTAGCTTTTTCATGTTCCTGCGGCCGTCCGGCAGGCTTTCCGCCTTCAAAAAGCCGTAAAGCTTCCTCCAATGCCTGCCCTCCCAGCAGAGCCAGCCGATCATGCAGCTGATCCGCCCTCTCCTCAGGATGTATATCGATTTTTTTCTGAAGTATTATATCACCTGTGTCCATGCCTTCATCCATATACATAATCGTAATACCGGTACTGGTCTCCCCGTCTATCAATGCCTGCTGTATAGGCGATGCTCCGCGATATTTGGGCAACAGTGATGCATGTACATTAATGCAGCCCAAAGGAGGGATATCAAGTATCTGTTTGGAAAGAATCTGTCCAAAGGCAGCGGTAACAATCACATCCGGCGCCATCTTTTCCAATATAGCAACAAACTCCGGATTCCTAACCTTTTCAGGCTGGTAGACCTCAATATCTCTTTCCATAGCCCATACCTTAACAGGAGGGGGTGTCAGTAATCTGCCCCGTCCTTTGGGGCGATCGGGCTGGGTAACTACACCGATGAGCTTCTGACCGCTGCGGAGTACGGCCTCCAAAGACGGCAAGGCAAATTCTGGCGTACCCATAAAAACCACTCTAAGCATCTTTTCCCTCCAGCGTGTCCGGTATAACTTTTTCAATAAAAAGTATCCCATCCAGATGATCAATTTCGTGGCACAATGCGCGGGCCAGCAAATCGGTGCCCTCAATCTCGATAATCTCGCCATTTCTGTTTAAGGCTTTTACCTTTACCCTCTCTGGCCGGATCACTTCTCCGGCTGCGCCCGGAATGCTTAAACAGCCCTCGGGGCCTTGCTGCTGCCCGGAAGTTTCTAAAATTTCAGGGTTTATTAACTCGAGCAATCCATCGCCTAGATCAATTACCACGACTCTCCTTAAAACGCCTACCTGGGGCGCAGCCAGTCCGACTCCGTCTGCCGATCTCATTGTCTCTGCCATATCATCCAGCAAATCAAGTATCCTTTTGTTGATTTTCTCTACCGGCTTGGATTTTTTGTGCAAAATATCATCCTGACCATATTTCAATATTCTTCTGATCGCCATTTGCCATTCATTCCTCCCTACAACAAACTTACGGGATAAAAATCTGCTATTATCGTCTGCCGAACACCCGAAAACATATCAAGGCATTCATCCATCAGACGATGGTATGCCTGTTTAAACAGTGCTTCGGTTTTTATCCGTATAAGAATTTGCCAACGGTATTTTCTGTTAATTCTCTCTAAAGGAGCGGTATATGCTCCCATATCTATCAATCCCTGCTTCAGTATATGATTTTGTTCTATACGGTGTCGTATCCAATTCTCTATATCCTTGATCTGCTTTATAAGCCGATCTTCATTTTCATCCAAAATCAGTATTCTTATTATATGGGAAAAAGGCGGATAACAAAACCGCCTTCGTATCCTGATCTCTTTTTCATAAAACCCGGAATAATCATGCCTTGAAGCAAACTGTATTGCATAGTGATGCGGTTGATAGGATTGAATTATAACTTTTCCGCCTTTTTCGCCCCTGCCGGTACGGCCGGCCACCTGGGTTATAAGCTGGAATGTTTTTTCGCAGCTGCGGAAATCGGGAATGTTTAATGCCGTATCAGCCACAATCACGCCTACAAGCGTTACACCAGGAAAATCCAAACCCTTTGCAACCATTTGAGTACCCAGCAAAAAATCGTATTTACCCTCCCTGAAATCACTTAATATCCGCTGATGAGCCCCTTTGGCAGAAGTGGTGTCCATATCCATCCGGACAATACGGGCTTGTGGAAACAGCTTTTTTAGATCCTCCTCAACCCGCTGGGTACCGATGCCAAAATGTTTGATATACCTGCTTTTGCATTTCGGGCATATAGCAGGATACGAATAGTTCTGCCCGCAATAATGGCATTTAAGTATTTTCCCATACGCATGGTAGGTAAGGGATATATCACAATTGCTGCACTTTAAAACAAATCCGCAGGAACGGCAGGAAACAAAATGAGCATAGCCTCTCCTGTTAAGGAGTAATATAGCCTGCTCCCGCTTCCTTAATACATCAGACATAGCATTATACAGCGTCCCGCTCAGTATGCTCCGGTTTCCCCTGACTATCTCCTTTCTCATATCAACAATCTCGACCGGAGGCAGGGGTTTATTGTCTATCCGGTGTTTCATGTATATCATCTTATACTCCCCATTTTGAGCCGTGTAGTGCTGAGCAATGGACGGGGTTGCACTTCCCAAAAGAAGAACGGCGCCTTCGAGTTCACACCTCTTGCAAGCCACATCTATGGCATGATACCTGGGTCTCATATCCGACTTATAGCTATCCTCATGGGCTTCATCGATTATGACCAGCCCTAATCTTTGGAGAGGAACAAAGATTGCCGATCGGGCTCCAACAACGATATCAACCTGTTGATTTCGTATCCTGTGCCATTCGTCAAATCGCTCTCCCACTGATAACCCGCTGTGCATTATGGCTACCTGTTGCCCAAAATGATTTTTGAACCTCTCCACGGTTTGAGGCGTCAGCGATATCTCCGGCACCATAACGATAACCTGTTTATTCATTTCCAGCGCTTTCCGGGCTGCATGGATGTAGACCTCGGTTTTTCCGCTCCCGGTTACACCCTGGAGCAGGAATCTCTCATATCCCTTTCCAATAGCCCGGTGTATCTCGCTGATCGCTTCCTGCTGTTCCTTGGTCAGAACTTCAGGTTGTTTCCCAATGTCATACTCATATTTCCAGGGATTGCGGTACACCTCATGATGCTCGATCCGGATCAATCCTTGTTTTTCCAGGTTTTTAAAGCTTGACAAAGGCGCTCCGGTAGCAGCTCTCAGCTGATCCAGAAAAAGCTCATCGTTCTGAGCCAATAATCTGAGAATATCAGCCATATATGCTGATCTTTTTTCGATGGTTTTTATGCGATCCTCCAGGTTGTCAATATCATTCAAATATACTACGCGTTCAGTTTTTTTTCGTGTATTACGGCGAAGGCCGGGGGGTATGACACATCGGATTGCCTCAATAGTAAGGCAATGATACTCTTCTTTCATCCAGGAAATAATAGGGAGCATATTCTCCGGAATAACAGGATAGCCATCCAGTATCTTGCTTATAGGTTTTATCTTATCATCAGGTACATCCGTGCTGGAATCCAGCTGCATGACGTAACCTTCCATCTTCCTGTTTGCTGTGCCAAAGGGCACCTTTACCCTCATCCCAACTTTAATCTGTTCACGTAAATTCTCAGGTATTCTATAATGGAATATTTTATCAACCATAGGATGAACCTGATCGACTATTACACCAGCATAAACCCCATTCTCCACCTGCATCCTCCCTTTAAACTCACCCACTAACAAGACGGATACTGCCCAATACTAAACTATGCAGTATGAATTACTTCCCCGGTATAAGCATCAATTTGTTTTTGCCGCTAAACGCGGGCTTCTTTTTAACACTTCATCAATCATCCTATGGGCAAACTCGTTTTTATCCAATAGGGGAATCTCAACAATTTCACCTTCATGAGTAATGAGCACTCCCTTATTGGTATCATTCATAAAGCCTGCACCGGATTCAGTTATATCATTTGCAAGTATAAAGTCAAGGTTTTTCTGTTGCATCTTTTCCCTGGCATATTCCGCCACGTTTTGTGTTTCGGCAGCAAATCCAACGAGAATCTGTTCTTTCTTTCGCTTCCCCAGTTCTTGCAATATATCGGGATTTTTCACCAGCGTCAGTACCAATTGACTGCTGCCTTTTTTTATCTTTTGATCATGATAAGTTTCCGGACGGTAATCACCTACCGCGGCTGTTTTGAATACAATGTCGCAGGCCGGATAAAGTTCCATAACCTTGTCATACATATCACGGGCTGTCTCCACGGAATGCATGTTAACATTTATCGGAGGCGATAGATTAACCGGCCCGGCTACCAGATCCACATCAGCGCCTCTGCCGGCACATGCAGCAGCAATGGCAAAGCCCATCTTCCCTGTTGAAGGATTGCTGATAAACCTCACCGGATCCAAATATTCCCTTGTAGGGCCGGCAGTTACCAAAACCCTGATTCCCTTTAAGTCCTGTTTCCTGCTAAAATAGCCTGATATAGCCTGCAGTATATCATCTAGACCGGCTAATTTTCCTTCCCCTACGTCACCGCAGGCCAATCTTCCTTCAGCAGGCGAAATAAAAAAATACCCCTTCTTCTTTAATGCTTCAATGTTACCCTGCACAATAGGATTATTGTACATATTGGTGTTCATGGCAGGAGCAAATATTACCTGTGCTTGCGTAGCCATAATGGTAGTGGATAAAAGATCATCGGCAATACCGTGGCATACCTTCCCGATTATATTGGCTGTTGCAGGCACAACCGCCAAAACATCCGCCCATTTTGCAAGGGATATGTGGTCAATTTCCCAGGAACCGGCACGGGAAAACATATCATAATAAACGGGATTGCCGGATAGTGTTTCAAATGTAAGCGGACTGATAAACTCCATAGCATTTTTTGTCATAATAGTCTTTACCAGGGCCCCCTGTTTAACAAGGGAGCTTACAAGCTCCGCTGCTTTATACGCTGCTATTCCTCCGGTTATTCCAATGACAATCTTTTTATCCTTCAGCACCCTACTCATACTACTTAATACCTTCTTTTGTACGCTTATATAATATTTTGCCGCTATTAACCTCGTTGGTAGCAACAGTAACCGGTTTATCAGAATCTATTTCAATAAGGGGATTTGCCCCCGCTACCAGCTTTCTTGCCCGTTTTGCCACCTGTACAACCAGTGTATACCGGCTGTCTGTCCGTTTCATTAATTCATTTAGCGTCGGATAAATCATTTAACCCCTCCCTATAGCCCTAAATACAGTCCTTTATTTCTGGCAACACGACATTTTTCCGCCAGAACAATAGCTTCCAACCTGCGTACAGCCTCATCCACCGTGTCATTTACAACAACATAACTATACTGTGACAGATAGGTTAGTTCATGATACGCACTTTGAAATCTTGTGTAAATTGCTTCGGCGCTCTCGGTACCACGCTTGATAATCCTTCTCTTGAGTTCGTCCATAGATGGTGGGATAATAAATATAAAAACCCCGTCCGGATATTTATCCTTTACCTGAAGCGCCCCCTGAATATCAATCTCCAGCAATACATCAAACCCGGATGCTATTTTCTCTTCAACGTATTCTCTCGGAGTACCATAGTAGTTTCCATAAACCTCGGCATATTCCAAAAATTTATTTTCCTTCACCATTTTTTCAAATGATTGTTTATCGGTGAAATAGTAGTTTACCCCTTCCTTCTCTCCTGGCCTCGGTTTGCGCGTAGTCATAGAGACAGACAGCAGGGCCCCGGGATTTCTTTTTAAATAAGCGCTGCATATTGTGCCCTTTCCCGCACCTGAAGGCCCGGACAAAACTATAAGTAATCCTTTATTGTCCATATCATGCATACTTCACGTTATTGTTATTCTTCATCTGATTGCAAAGCAGCAGAAGGGGTATTTTCCTTGGTATTAAGCCGATGGGCCACCGTTTCGGGTTGAACAGCGGATAGTATCACATGATCGCTGTCTGTGATTATTACAGCTCTGGTTCTTCTGCCATACGTTGCATCTACCAGCATCCCCCTGTCTCTCGCCTCCTGAATAATCCTTTTAATCGGCGCTGATTCGGGACTGACGATGGCAACCAGTCGGTTAGCTGATACAATATTACCAAATCCAATGTTGATTAATCGAATACTCATGCTACACTCTCCCTTTCATATTACTCAATATTTTGAACCTGTTCCCTTACTTTTTCAATCTCGCTTTTTATTTCAACCACCAGGCTGCTGATGGTTAAATCGTTAGCTTTTGAACCAATAGTATTAATCTCCCTGTTCATCTCCTGGATAAGAAAATCAAGTTTTCTTCCAACCGGGCCCACTTCTTCAAAAGTGCTTATAAACTGATCTATATGACTGCAGAACCGCACTATTTCCTCGGTTATATTACAGCGTTCAGCAAAATATGCAATTTCCATATTAAACCGGTTTTCGTCCAAACCGGTTCCCTGTATAATTTCATCCAGCCTGCTTCTAAGTTTTTCCCTGTATTCTTCCACTATGTAAGGCGCGCGTTCTTCGATGCTGTTCAGCATATGCTTTACCAGTTCCATACGCTGCAATAAATCTTCCTTAAGCCTTTCCCCTTCCATCCTGCGCATATTTTTAACATCGGTCAATACCTTCTCTGTCAAATCTATCACAACATCTCTGAGGCGGTCATTATCTTCTTCTTTTTCGCTAACGATAAAAATATCAGGGATGTTAACCAGTGAAGATACTTTTACATCATTCACTATATTATGCTCCCGCTCAAGCTTGTTAAAACACGAAAGGTACGCATTTAACAGAGGTTGATTCACATCTACATCAGCCGGAGCACCAAGCCGGTTCGAATAACCAAGGATCACCTCCACTCTTCCCCGCGCCAGATACCGCTGCACGGTGCTTCTTATATTCTCCTCGAGAAAGCTCAGGCTCCGAGGAAGCTTGATATAAACGTCCAGATAGCGATGATTTAAAGTCTTTATCTCTACCGTTATCTCCCTGCCGTCTTCAATTATTTTCCCTCTACCAAATCCCGTCATGCTATATGTCATAAATATTCATTCCCCATTCGTTCTCCATTCAATACCTTGAAGTCTATTTTTGTACTCTTTTGTATTATAACATAAATACCATGTATTAAAAATATTATGTTTATCGGCTGTATATGTTATGTATCGGTTTCGTACCGCAGCGCTTTATACAGCTGATCTGCCTCCGGCGGCATAAGGGTAACTCTTCCTTCTTCGGTAATCAGCCATTTATCTTTACCCTCTATTACCTTTCCGACAACAGCAGCTTCTATTCCGTTGTCCTTAAAAACTTCAACCAGCTTAGAACCATTTGGCGTTATTATGATCATACAGCCGCTGGAAATCAGCTTTAATGGATCAATACCGAAAAAACTGCATATAGCCTGGGTTTCAGGTGCAACGGGTATTTGGGCTGTTTCAATCTCTACTCCCCTGCCCATGGCCTCACTGGCTTCCCATATAGCGCCTAATACCCCGCCTTCAGTTGCGTCATGCATCCCATGAACACCAAATTCACCGGCTATTTTTCCCTCTTTAATCACGCTTATTTGACCCATAAAACTTTGCGCTCTTTCTATCACATCTGCCGGCAAATACTTCTTAAGCAGCTCTTCCCTGTCATAGGCCAGGATAGCAGTTCCCTCCATGCCAGCCTTCTTTGTTATAACTATATCATCCCCTGTTTTGGCATTGGCAAACGAAACCAGGCCCTGCTTTCTGACCTTGCCTATAGCGGTGAGGCAGATTATCATCCTCGTTACCGAATCGGTGATTTCTGTATGGCCTCCTAGAATATCTATGTTCAGCTCCTGGGCAGCACATTCAGCATCAACTACCACCTGTTCAATATCAGACATAGCTGTTGCAGGAGGTGCCAGAATGGTCAGGGTAACGCCTATAACTTCAGCACCGGTAGTAGCAATATCATTGCAGCATATATGGACACCTATATATCCCATACGGCTTACAGCGCCGGTTATTGGATCGCTGGAAACAATACACAGCTCCTCACCAAACTCAAGTATGCCGCAGTCCCTTCCAACCCCCGGCCCAAGTATTACATCACTGCGTTTCATTCTTAAATTTGAAATTATCCTGTTTTTTAGAAATTCATTGGATATCTTGCCTGTATTCACATTATTCCTCCAAATAGCATTGGAATTCTCCTATTTCATAATTGTACCACTATTTTTGTTAAAATCAAATATTTTATTGGCCTGCCTCATCTACCTGTTATACTTAAAATATACCATATTACAGCTGTTGCCAAACAATAACTTCCTGCTCTCACCATGGAAGCAGCATACAAATAGAATAAGCCTGTATCGATAGATCTATCCATAACAGGCTTATCCTTAAACTACCATCTATCTGCAGAGGTGAAAATTTTGCAGGAAGCTCGGACGTTTTTACTTGTCCAATTCTTCCAATAGAATTGTATTTACCAGCTGGGGATTTGCCCTGCCTTTTGTCGCCTTCATGGTCTGCCCGACCAAAAAGCCCATCGCTTTTTTCTTCCCCTTTTTATAATCTTCTACAGACTTCGGATTATCCTCTATGACTTTTCTTATAATCTGTACAAGCTCATCTTTGTCGGAAATCTGCTTAAGACCTTTCTGTTCCACTATGGTTTCGGGATCCCTGCCGGTATCAAACATATCTTCAAATACCGTTTTAGCTATGGACCCGCTTATAACATTGCTGTCAATCAAACGCAGTAAACTTGCCAGGTTCTCAGGTGAAACCGGAACATCCGATATTTCAATATTCCGTTCGTTAACCAGTCTCAAAAAATCTCCCATAAGCCAATTGCTTACAGTTTTCGGATTCTGATAGATCTCAACGCATTTTTCAAAAAACCTGGCTAAATCTATGGAGGTTGTAAGAATCTCAGCATCATATTCAGGCAATCCAAATTCCTCAACAAACCTTTTCTGTTTTTGCGCAGGCAGTTCCGGTATATCTTTTCTTATCATCTCCACCCATTCATCATCTATTTCAACCGGCGGAAGATCGGGTTCAGGAAAATACCTGTAATCCTGGGCCTGTTCTTTGGTACGCATAGCGAAACTCCGTCCCAGGCCATCATCCCATCTTCTCGTTTCCCTTAAAATTTTACCGCCCTCTTCCAATATGCTTATCTGCCTGGATGCTTCATACTCAATTGCCCTGTATACGGCGCGAAATGAATTTAAATTTTTCATTTCGGTGCGTTCGCCAAACTCTTCCTGACCTTCCGGCCTTACTGACACATTAACATCGCAGCGTAAAGATCCTTCCTGCATCTTACAGTCGGACACATCAATGTATTGCAGAATAGTCCTTAAGTTCTCAAGAAATACCTTTGCCTCTTCAGCCGACCTCAAATCCGGCTCGGTAACTATTTCAATCAAAGGCACACCGCTTCTATTCAAATCAACAAGGGTATGATCCATATACGGATCGTGCAGCAGCTTTCCTGCATCCTCTTCCAAATGTATACGGTTTATACCGATGCGTTTTGCTTTTTCATCCGCTACTATATCCAGATAGCCTTTTTGGCATACAGGCATATCATATTGAGAGATCTGACATGCTCTGGGCAGATCAGGATAGAAGTAATTCTTTCTGTCCCATTTTGTATGTTTTGCAATACTGCAGTTCAATGCCAGCCCTGCTCTGATCGTGTACTCCAGAGCCTTTTTGTTCATAATGGGAAGCACACCCGGCATACCAATACATACTGGGCAGCATTGAGTGTTGGGATCGGCGCCAAAGGTAGTACTGCAGCTGCAGAATGCTTTCGATTTGGTGGATAGTTCGGCATGTACCTCCAGACCAATAACAACTTCGTATTTCATTTTTTCACCTCCAGTTAATAACCGGGCGCTTGATATGGTAATCGGTATTTTGTTCAAAACCCAACGCTGCTTTTAGCAAAGTGCCCTCTTCAAAAGATCTTCCTATAAGCTGTATGCCAATTGGGAAACCGTTATTGTCAAAACCGCAGGGTATAGACATAGCAGGCAGTCCAATAACGCTGGCCGGCGCCGTATATATATCAGTAAGGAAAGCATTAAGTGATTCATCGTCGTTTTGATTAGACTTTGAACCTGTTGCCGCACAGGTGGGCGAAATTATAATATCATATTTTTCAAAAGCTTTTTCAAACTCCTGTTTAATTATTGTCCTGGTCTTTAATGCCTTTAAATAGTACCGTTCGTAGTTATCTGCGCTCAACACATGATTGCCCAGCATAATTCTTAACTTTACCTGATCACCAAAGCCCTGGCTCCTTGACTTTTTATACATTTCATCCAGATCCTGTAATCCTTCCGCTTTATATCCAAATTTTATTCCATCGTACCTGCCTAAATTGGAGCTGGCTTCCGCTGAGAGTATAATGGAATAAGCAGCCGGCGCATATACTACACCTGGCAGCGATATTTCCTCAATAGTTGCTCCCAGATCCTCGAATACTTTCAAAGCGTTTCTGACAGCTTCAGCCACATGTTCATCCATATAACTATCCAGGTACTCCCTGGGTATCCCGATACGCATTCCTTTAATACCAGGTTCATCTGCCGTCATGCCATCGTTAAAATTTGTCTGAACGGTCATAGGATCTCTTACATCATGCCCTGATATCGCCTTCAGAATAATTGCACAATCCCGGACATCCTTGGCAATAACACCAACCTGGGCCAAAGAAGAAGCTGACAATATGACACCATAGCGTGAAACCATACCATACGATGGTTTTAAACCCACCACTCCGCATAGAGCCGCACTTCGTCTTAATGAACCACCTGTATCGGCAGCCAGCGAATAAAACACCTCATCAGCAGCCACCGATGCAGCAGCGCCCCCACAGAAACTTCCGATATCACGGTTTATATCCCAGGGATTTCTGCTCTTATGAAAATAAGACGTTTCGGTTGCTACTCCTAACGAAAACTCATCCATATTAAGCTTTCCGAGCAAAATCCCCTTTGATTCCCTAAGTTTGCCGGAAACTGCGGCTTCGTATTGAGGAACAAAGTTTTCCAGCATTTTAGAGGCACAGGTGGTTTTTATACCCGCGGTACAGATGTTGTCTTCCAGGCCAAACGGAATCCCGGCTATATCGGAGATGTTTTCATCCTGGTTTATAAGAGCATCTGTATTTTGGGCTTCTTCCAATGCTGAGCTATCTGTTAACGTTATAAAAGCTTTTACATCCTGTTCAACCTGCTCTATTCGGTTTAGGACTGCCTGAGTAAGCTCATAAGAGGTAACTCTTTTCTTTTTTATTAAATCTGCTGCTTCGTGAACGGTCAACTTATATGCTTCCATTTTACATCCTCCGTGTAATAAAATTATTCAACCACCTTTGGCACACGAAAACATCCGGCTTCAACATCAGGAGCATTTTTAAGCAGTGTATCCCTGTCCATAGATGGCTGTACTATATCTTCACGTATAACATTCTTTATATCGAGCAAATATATAGTGGGGTCCACCCCTTCAGTATTCAGCTCGTCAAGCTTATCAGTAAGTTTCAATATTTTATCAGCTGTTCGCGCAAAATACTGTTTTTCCTGAGAATTCAATTCGAATTTCGCTGTTTCGGCCAAATACTCTATATCGTTTACAGTCATTCCCACGGCTATACACCCTTTCTTCTAAATTAACCCTTTTCAATCCAATATTCTACCATTATAATTTAATTTATTCAAATTATTTTTGCTGTTTGGCATACAAGGCGAGTTGCACAGCAAAATGAGACAAGTAAAGAAGAAAGGGATTATGAAAGGGATTTTTTGAAGCGCTAATAAAGAAAATAAATAAGATAAGTACATTCAAATCAGTATACTGTGTTAAAAGGCAGAAAAAAATGAACACCATGCTCCGAAGATCATAGAAATGTTAAACGCAATGGCATAAAACCAACGCTTTATTACTTAATACAAAGCCTGCCGGCATTAAGTTTGCCGGCAGGCAAATTTCACTGGTTTTTTAAATGATACAGGCTATAACCGGTTATTTCCAAAAGTCCGGTTGACAACCATTAATAATCAGGCAGCATTTATTATCCTTATATAGAATTTAGAATGCCGGCCCGATATTGTTCCATGAGGTAATCTCATCCAGCACTTTTTGGTTTTCCGCATCAGTGCCGCCTGCAATCCTGCCAGCCGCAACCATCGTTCCATCTATTTTCAGCCCGACGATGAAACCGGGTCCAACCGACAAAGTTGCAATATCCTCCCATGTTTCCGCATCTTTCTGCCCATGGCTGTCTCTTCCCGCCACAACAACCGTACCGTCGGCTTTCAACCCTGCCGTATTACTATTGGAAGCGGATACCGCAATGATATTGGACCAGTCCTCCACATCGTTTTGGCCGGCTGAAGCCCTTCCTGCCGTTACTACAGTTCCGTCAACAAGCAGCCCCACAGCATGCCCGGTACCGATAGCTGCATCTTTAATGCCTATCCATCTGCTAATTCCTTTCATATCAGATAAGCTGCCGATGTACCGGACAAATCCGGTATCCATTACTGCAATAATACCGCTCCATCCCGGACACAACTTAATCATGCCTTCTGATTTTCCGGGAATCTGTTCGTGGTGGTTCCTGCCTTCAGGACCCCCTGTTGCCACAATAGTACCGTCAACTTTTACACCTATTGTATCGGTTGCGGTATTACCTGCATATATTTCTACAATATCCGTCCAACCCTGTACATCGCATTGTCCGTTGTTATTGTACCCGGTGGCGACGACGGTACCGTCCGCCCGCAGCCCAACCGTATACTCAAATCCTGCAGCAACCGCAATGATATCCGTCCAGTCTTGTACATTGCATTGACCTTTGTCATTGTTTCCGGCGGCCATTACCCTGCCGTCTCTTCGCAGGGCAACCACATGGTTGCGCCCGGCCGCAATAACCTGTAGGTTCAAACGGGATATACCCTCAAAGTCCCGCAGCGATACCGCTGTATCATAAGCAACTCCAATTTCTCCCTTCTTAACTGCCTTACTATAAACTAATCGGATTTGATCCTTTGCTCCATCATATTCGATATCCAATAAGAATTGTTCCAGAGCATCCCTGTATGCTCCTTTGCTCGAGAGGGCAATTCCCCAGCGGAATCGGGCTTCACGACAGCGTTCAGAACTGTCCCGGTAGGATCCCAGCTCTGAAAACTCCTGTATTGCCTGTTCATAGAATCCCTCATCCAATTTGGCCTCCGCAGCACGATAGCGGGATTCCATCAACTTGTCTGTGCTGTCTTTATAATCCCCCAGAACGGCAAATGCTGCAGTTGCCTCATCATACCTGCCTTCATTTAGCGCTGTAACGGCTTGGTTGTATCTTATATGCGGAATTATAACAGTTATTGCCATCACTGAGGCAGCAGCCATAACCAGCAGGACTATAATCGGAATTACTAATTTTTTTTTCATATCCTATTCATCCTCCGATGGAGTATATGTGAATGATATCTCTTCTCCATCTGAGGTAACTCCTGTGACCGCATCCCCTTCTATCGCATACCACTCCTTACATTGTTTGGGAAAGTCGATTGATTCGTTACCGGTTAATGCCTTGGGCGGTTCTGATACCTGGGACATGCCGACAACACCATCCGGGCCGCTTACTGCCAGCTGATAAACATAAGTTGAGCCATCGTCATCGATAACATATATTTGGCTGACATATCCAAAGGATGTTTTACGGTATTCGGAAGTTAAACTTTCCTTACCGTCTGCAAATGAAGTGCATTTTAGTGCGTCTGCTGCCTTGTCGTACTCTCCATGCAGCTCATAATTCAGGCCATCCTGACCCCGGTATTTAACACTGTATTGGTTTCCACTTTCACTATATTCAATATCCTCTGCTCCCAGGAAACCAAGCGCCGTGATAGCCGCCGCCTCTCCCAGACCAAAACTGCTTGCAGGAAGCATTGCTAAGTCTACCATTGATACACCAAGCAGAGACATTGAGGTAAATTCGGTACCGGGATTGTTTGCCAGTGCATCGGTCAGTTTGGTTATCAAGTCGCCTTTTGCCTGAATGTAAGCAGTATATGATTCCGATGCAGAGGCAGGCGCTCCAGGTATGTCTGAACCTTCATCCTGCTCAGGTATGTCTGAACCCTCATCCTGCTGTTGTTCCGTGTCTGTGTCTTCCTCTTCATCCTGCGGAGCCGTTACATCCGGTCTTTCTTCTTCGTCAGGCTTATCTTTGCCGGAAGCAGCGTTTCCACTGCAGCTGACAAGCAGCAGTACAAACAAAACCATGGCCGTCAATAGACTTATTAACTTAAAAACTCTTATTTTTTTCAGTGAATACATAGAAATAACCCCCTTATTTTTTCTTTGTGCTTTTCAGACTTTTCCCGCGGCTTACATGAATTATAGTACTTCTCTTTTAAGCCATACTGTTCTTCTTTCCGTTCAATTTCTTTTAACCAAATAATTTTGATGGGAATGTGGTAAACGCCCCACATAAAATACCGGATATAAATATTCTATTCACCGATTTATTTTATTATAGTTGTAATATGCTTATATTCAGTAAGAATATTATTATTCAGTAAAAAAACCAGGCCGTATCATGGCCTGGCATCTGTTTGCAGTTTTTTCTTTTGCAGTTTATTTGTTTTGGTTTTTTTTCCGGTATTCTGAAGGAGTCAGACCAACCTTTTCCCTGAACAATCTTGCAGAATGGCCGTTATAGCTCATATTGCATGCTGCAAATGCCTGGGAAATGGAGAGGTTGGTATCCAACAATATTTCCTTTAGCCTGCTTATTTTATAATTAATGTAATACTCATACGGAGTTATACCGGTATGTATTTTAAACAGTTTTGTAAAATGGGATTTGCTCAGGTATGCTGCCTTTGCTATTTTATCGGCGTCAAAAGGCTCCTTCCAATGGGTTTTTATGTATTGCTTGCCTCGTCCAATTTCTTCCTTGCCCACATATATATTTTTGAAGATGAAAACCGCTGCAAAGTACTCTACTCTGCCATTCTTTTCTACCAAAGGGAAACATGTAATATCTGTATTTATTAATTTCAGGTTTCTTTCAGTGACATTATAATATCGCAGCATATCCTCGTAAGATGCAGTGAAATCGGTAAGATATACGGTTTTTCCCGTCAGTACTTCCCTGACCTGATCAATAACGCCCAGTTTGCGCACTATGGGATCTTTGAACACATTATACTTCCCAATGTGAGATTCCCTGCTTCTTATGCCAATCATCTCCAGTGCCGCATTATTTATCACTCTTGCTGTCCCGTCACGGGAAAAAATCTGAAGTGGATAGGGAAAGGCTTCGAATAAATTCATCATATAATCGGGTATTCCTTTTTGAGTATTATCGTTATAATTACTCATGGACATACCTCTTTTCAATATATGCATTTTCTTGTTTATTTAAATTATATATTATCTTACAATTGTTTACAATACGTAAATTAGAAATTCTTGTTTGCATTGAAAGAAATAATCAGATTCCGCAGATAGTTTTTATTCTTAAGTATTAATAAGGCC
>FZPS01000031.1_pt201 | contig 24609 bp, 21 predicted proteins | sample 1817821 | NCBI WGS metagenome assembly FZPS01 (sample SAMEA104158645, study PRJEB21678) | metagenome | place: Germany | collected 2015-04-21 | reverse complement strand
ATCCCTCCTTGCCAACTTCGGAGCCAAATAGCACAATCCTGCCAAAGCCGCGCTCTGTCATCCTTGGTAAGACTGCTCTTAGCACATTGTAGGTGGGATAAAAGTTACCGTTAAAAACACGGGTAAACATGGCTTCATCGGTCTGACTAAGCGGCATGGCATCTTCGCTTCTGATGGCTGCACAATGGATCACGGCATCAATATCACCCTCTATTTGATTGAAGACGCTCTTCGTGGCATCCAAATCAGAAAGATCAACGCGGAATGCCTCGGCCATAAGTCCCTGTATCCTGTGGGTATTGTTATGATAGAGCAATACAAGCTCCTTACCCTCTTTGAGATACTGTTTTGCCAAATAGCTGCCTATCTGGGAGTTTGCAGCGGTGATAACTATCTTGCTCACAGTTTCTTTATCCTATCTATGATCAAGTTCGCTAAGTCGAACTTATTGCCGCTGTGCTCGACTATCTCATCATCTTTTGAGATGAGAATGATGCTGTTGTCATCTTTACCGGCGTTCTCTAAGGAGTTTGCGATGATCAGGTCTAAATTCTTTCTTTTCAGCTTTACTTTTGCATTGTCTATCAAGTTCTGAGTCTCCGCAGCAAAGCCGATGAGCAACTGATCTTTCTTCTTTTGACCAAGCTCTGCCAAGATGTCCTTAGTGGGCACAAGCTGAAGCGTCATAGCCCCGCCTTTCTTGATCTTTTCTTTGTGGGATTGTGATGGTTTGTAGTCCGAAACAGCAGCGCATTTGATGATCCAATCCATATCCCCAGAAATAGCCATGGTCGCTTCATACATCTCTTGCACAGATCTTGCCTCAATAACCTTTTTAAGATAGTATGGCGGCAGTTCTGACATATTGCCATGGACGAGATAGACTTCCGCACCACGCAAATGTAATGCACGCGCAAGAGCCAAGCCCATCTTACCGGAAGACTTATTAGAGATCATCCGCATTGGGTCAATATCTTCAACAGTTGCCCCCGCTGTGACCAAGACCTTCTTGCCCACGAGGTCTATCCCCCTTTCAAGATAGTGCCTGATCGCATAGACAATCTCGTCATTGGGTGGATATTTCCCTTTGCCTTCATAACCACAAGCAAGCATGCCATGTTCCGGCTCGAGCACAAAGTGGCCGCGTTCTTCAAGAGTATTGAGGTTGGCAAGTGTTGCCGGATTGTGATACATCTTGATATTCATCGCCGGAATCCAAAGGATGCTCTTATCAAAAGCCAAGATGGTTGAACTCAGGAGGTTATCAGCAATGCCGCTTGCCGTCTTAGCAATGGTATTTGCAGTAGCAGGCGCCACGACGATGATATCAGCCCAATCCGAAAGAGTTATATGCGGTATTGGCTCCGCATCCTCCCAAAGAGAATGATGGCAGTTATTGTGAGTGATAGCCTCAAAATTGAGTGGACTCACAAAGCGCATCGCATCTTGCGTGAGAATTGTTTTCACGCTATAGCCTTGCTTGATCAGCTTACTGGCAAGATCAATGGCCTTATATGCAGCTATTCCGCCAGTGACACCCAGAAGGACTTTTTTCATCTTAGAACTCATACGACAATCTGACAAGAGGTGTACCGCGCAAAAGCGTCACATCTAAATCGGTTCTTCTTGCCTTGTTTCCGCTGATGAGCGCATCAAGACCGCTTATGATATGATTTAGCATTACTACTCCTATCGTCATGTTTCCAATAGACCTAAAGTCCAATGATTTATTTCTCAGCGAATTGTAGTGAGATTTATCCTCTGCGGAATCCCACTTCCAATAGTTCTCTTCACCGTAGGCGTGTTGATCGATATACGCCTGTTGGGCGACGGGATCGTTGGGATACATCGCAATGGCTTGACTTCTGATTGCGGAGTTATATCCCATGGCTTCAAACCCGCTTCCCATATATTTACCCAAGTTTCTAAGGAATCCTTCATCATAATTTCCGGGGAGTATGTTAGCATGTTTGATTGCATACAGATAAGCCTCCTCAGTTTTCAGGCTGGATTCGCTTTTCATATAATATATAGTTCCCAAAAGTGCCGCTTCTGAGACGAGCATCGCATAGCCTTTTGTTTTCCCTTGAGCGATCTGTGAACTGCCCGGCACGACAAGAGACAACAGAAAGTCCTTTTTCTGAGCAGGCAGAGATGACAGACAAATAAGCAGAGCCAGCAAGACAACTATTCTTTTCACTAATCTAAAACCTCATTTCATATACGAGCGCAAGACCGTCGTTGCCCGAAGGCTTAGCTCTAACATTCAAGTTTCTGCTCAGCAGTGCTGTTTCGATGACACTGATACCACGATTTAGCAGCATGATACCAAGTGCAAGATTGTTATTTACTTTACTATATTGATGCTTCCTACGTATTTTGCGATATTCTTTCCAATGCTCTTCACTTTGCCACTCCCAGCTTTCATCATCGCTAAAAGTATAGGCTTCAAGATACTCTTCAAAAGCCTGCGGATCATATTGATAGATGAGGAAGTAGTTTCTTGCACTCATCTCTTGGAGGTCGTTATATACCTGACTGCTCATGTAGTTCTGAAGGTTTTGATAATGAGTATCGGGTAAGGACAAAGGCACGCCTGCATAGAGATTTGCATACTTTTTATATTGATCTCTTTGAAGCGATATATCCCTATTTGTCTTGAAGTAAGAATAGCTGGCAACGATCTCGGAAGTAAGCATGATAGCGCCCCTTCCGGGATTTCCAGTAATTATCTCTCCAGAGCCGGGCAGGATTGCGCTGAGCCCAATCGCCAACATCCTGCTCTGCGCCCAAGCACCTTGCATGAGGATGAAGAGTAGGACGAAGATCAGCAATGTCTGTTTAAATAGTTTCATCTAAAACTTCCACGACAAATTAAAACTTGGTGTGATGTTTTCATTATGCAGCATGGCATAATAATTGAAGCGTAGCCCACTATCCGAGATGGAATAGCGATTCCTCTTTGCTGTCACCCTTATTGCATCGAGACCGGAGGCAATGTGATTGAAAGCCAAGCCAAAGCGCATCATTTCTGAATATGAATAGTCTTTTTTAGAGCGCGTTCTCATATCGATATAGGTTTTGCGCATGGGACTATTTTCATGAGAATCAAAGAGTATGGGATTGATAACGCTGATATTAGAACCATAAGGATAGGTCCCGCGCCAAGTCCAAGTAGGATCGTCAGCCTGCGGTGTGGGCGACCAGAGCGGTTCGACAAGGTTTCCATTTTCATCTGCCGCAAAGGTATAATACCAATCAGCCCAACCAAATACATAGTGCGGATATTTCCCGATATCCTCATAAAAGTGTTGTCCATTGAAATTATCCAATCTAAAATAGGTATCGTTATAAATATCGGCTGAGTTCACATTTTTGAGAAAGTCCTCAACTTGGTGCTGTCTATCTCGGTCATATCGAACGGTTGATATTTGAAAACCCTGTCCATTATCATAGATAATCTCTTCTTGATTTGCATATTTCTCATAGGCTTTGGTGCGCTTATCCCCTTCCTTCTGAAAGTATATCATTCCGGCTATGAACCCCACTTCAAGCACGGGAAATATATAGGTTGTTATGGCTTTACGATTTGCATAAAACTGACCTGAACCGGGCACCAAGGTAGATAAAACCATCGCCAATCTCGCATCTTTTTTGGCATAGTTGATGGTGATGAAGTCTTGTTCGAGGATTTCCTCCTCTTCTTCTTCATAAAATATCTCTTCTGCACTTTGGGCAAAAATGGCACCAAAGGCAAATAGAAGGATCAGGCACAACAGCAGGGACTTCGTCCTCGTCATTTTCATATTATTTCTCCACGGCAAACTTATAATGCTTAACGGACTTACCACTCTTTACTTGAAGCAAATACACGCCTGATGATAAAGAATGAGAATCCATTTCCACTTCATAATTAGAGCCAAACTCTCTTCTATCCGAATAAACAAGTTTGCCTGATATGTCAAATACTTTTATCTCTGAATCCCGTTTTGCATTTAGCACCTTTATCCTAAAATGGTTTGTTTTCACGGGATTGGGATAGACAAAACAATTTAGCGGGTCGTCTGTAGGCGGATTTTCCGGACTTGCAATATACCGAATCGCATTACCTTTCCCACGCAAATTCCCAGCAAAAAGGATGGGATCATTCTCGCAATTTAGTTGATGAATATATGCACCGCAGCCTCTGGGGTCGGACAGGCTATAATGCCAATAGAGCCTGCTATTTAGTGAATCATAGTGAACATAATCATTGCTTGCAATGCCGTCCACAAGGTTCAAACTATATTGCTTTGATATTTTGCCTTGAGCCAAGATCGCCAAATATCCTGAATCCTTAAGCTTGAGATAAAGCACATTATCTCCGGCAATTTTAATTGCTTTCGGATAGCTTAAACCCTCGGCGCGATAGTGTCCCAAATGAAGCGGATACCCGTCGTTGATAAAACCATTTGCTTTCATGAGATAGGCTTTATCATCGAGCCCGAAAAAGATCTGAAGCTCTTCATTTTTATCTTGATAAACTGCCAGCTGTGTTGGCATAAGCCTGCTATGATTGGTAAATATCTTATTCAGCGTAACACCGTCGAAGTTATAGATATCTCCATTGTCAGACACCAAGAAAGCAAAGTATTCTTCATCGCTATGAGCAAGCACCGGACTATAGGATGTAAACACGCCAGGCAGGGCAACGCTATTAACGATTTCCAAATTAAGCGCATTATAGAGCAAAAGCTCACTCTCTTTTTGGATTAAGAGATATTCAGCAAAAGCAGCGATATCAACAATCCCTTCTAAAGCAAGGAGTTCATCACTTCTCGAGCCGTCAAAAGAGCGAAGACCTGTTGAATCAAAGAGATAAAGCTTTCCTGCATGCAGGATCGGCTCACCAAGCTTCTCAGCAAAGCTCCAAGACATTACCTGAGGGTCTAATGCAGAATAATCAATCTGAAACAGGATATTATCTCTCACTCCATAGTGACACTCTCTGCTGCTCTGATTTAAAATTGCATTTATCAATGGATAGTCAAATTCAAGCGCAAGATCTCCTATATCATAGCCGCCCATGAGATCCATCCAATCCTCATCAAAGATACTGACCAAATGCAAACCATCTTCTCCATAAAAAGACAATGAAGCTCGAGATATATTGCTCTCTATCACAGGCGCTGTATTCGGCACATTAGGCAAGCGCACAAACTGCATTCCATCAAAAGCCTCGCCCTTGATTTTGAAAGTCATGACCTTATCCGGATCACTAATCTCCTCAAGACCCAAAACACCGCCAATGCCGTCATGTCCGATCAAAGCCGGCTTTGTGAAAGCATTAAGGATTGGCGTCCAGCCTTCATTTGACCACCTTAGAAAAACCCCGTTATCATCGAACTGAGGTTTTCTTCCATGGAAATATTCGTACTGAGTTCCCGTCCAATACATTGAATATGGGTTGCCCAAATCTCTGTATCCATCGGCTTCCAAGACCATCACACCAAGGCGATCAAAGTTCGTATTCACAGTGTTATTCTGAAAGTTTGACCACAGCTCGCCGTCCTCCAAATACTGCCCTTCATGATAGAGAATATCTTCATTCACATACCAAACCATCATGCCTCCGCCCTCATAGCCATCCCTTTTCTCAAAAGACGGCAGGGTGAAATCATATTCATAGGTAGGCAGATCGTGATCATCGCCGGTGACCGTAGGATAAAGCGCAACCCTTTGATCGAGTGCACCTTTGAGGCTCACTCCCCCATCCCTATCGGGATCGATATTACGGTTTTCAAAAAGGAAATAGTCGTTTGCGCCTAAAGGATATTTGATGATGGTAGGAGCTTTATTAACACCTTGCTTAAAGCTGGATGCAACAAGCTCAATCTCAAGACCCGGATCATATTCGCTGATGTCTCTCATCAAACCCTGTGCCCGAAATTCGTCCTCAAATATCAGCGCTCTACTAAAAGCTCCGGGCAAAGACGGCAATACCCCACTGATTTGAACAAAATCGCCATTATCGATCTCAAGATGCAGCGCCGCACTTCCCCCACTATCCATGATGTCAAAAACGCCCACCATAGGTCTGCTGTTATAGGTGTTGTAAAGATCAACTAAACCTAAAGAATGTCCGAACTCATGGAACATAACGCCATTGAGCGCGCCATAGCCTGAATGGATTGTGAGACCACCATATTCTTCTGTCTCAAAGTCTTGTGAGATGGTCTCCGGAACGTTGCAAGCATGATATATATAGTGCGCACCATTGTTTACTGCCACTTTCTTATCTTCGGAAACCCTGATGAAAAACGAGGGCAAATCGGATGGTGTGTTTGAAAAGACATCATGTTGCCAATCTGAGCCCGCATGGATGATCATATAATGTGCATACTGGCTGAAATCAATCTGTGGATCATCTTTATCTGCCGTTTGAAAAGAATCCCTAAAATACTCTTCCATCAGCGAGATAAACTGAGCAGAGGAGACATTCGGCGGATGATAGTAGCCCATTTTATGCGGGAGTGTGTAGGCGGTTTTATCCTTTGGCCACACATCATAATCAAGATTATAGTTGCCCGCAGAAACGGCAAGATAGTAATATCTCATTGCTTCAAGATTGTATTCAAAATATTCCCTATCATGAGGAGCAGCGGCAATCGAGATGAGATAATCGGGATCGGGAGTCAGTTGGAAGCGCCCGTTACCCGTTGTATTGGGATCATCCTCAATCTCTTCTTGAAAATCCACCAATATCACTAAAAGCTTCTCGTTATTTGCCCTTGATTTGATTTGAGAAAGCTCATGCGATGATTGTCTGAGCAGGCCCGCATAAGGATGCTGTTTGATTTGTCTTTGATTGTGTGCAGGAACCATTTTGATCTTATGAGCAAAAAGCCCGCTAAGCAGCAGGCAAAACAGGGCAAGCAAGATGGTTCTTTTGTGCTTTGTTACGCTGAAAATCATTAAGTCATTATCCTAAAGATGCCACAGAAGCCAAATATTTAGCTTCTGTGGCAACTGTTAAAGGTAAATTAATATTCTAAGCCTAATGAGAATATCTTGTTAAAATCGACTAATTCGCCGCCGGGAACCATAGCAAAATCTGCATTGAGTTTATAGCGATCGCTAAATGCATAATGCAGACCTACACCAAAGCTGGGTCCTTCGATCTTTCCGGCTTTATCCATGAAATATCCGCCACGCAGGGAAATGAGATCCAAATATTCATATTCTGCGCCAAAACCGTAGGTGGTTTCATCAAAATCCTGCCAACCCGTGATAAAGCGCTTATAGAGCGGATCATCATTGGCGAGCATTTTGGACATCTCGGCAGAAAGAGTCAATTTGTTATAAGGCTTATCGATGGGCTTATATGCCGCACCGAAGCGGAATGTCATTGAGTGTGGGTCAGCCTGAGCTTCATCGACATAGGTGACATCCGGTCCGATATTTTGAATAGCAAGCGCGAGGTCAAGCCCTTTCAAGCCGGCAACATCTTTATATTTGGAACCGATATCAAAAGCAAAGCTAAAAGCCTTGCCTTCATTTTCGGTGAGACCGGTGCCCTTGGGAGAAAGCTTGCTATAAACGAGCTTGAAGTTTGCTCCCAAGCCAAGCGTTTCAGGGATGACGTCATATGAATAACCTACGGCGCCGGAAATATCAAAAGAGTGGAAAGTTCCGATGAGCTGATTATTACTATCGGTATGATCCTGAGTTCCCAGGTCCATGAGAACGATGTGTGCGTTGATATTTCCTATGTCTTCAAAATACTGGTTCCAGCCCAAATATTCATAAAACATATCATCGATACCGGCTCCTTGTAGCCAGTTAACGTGCGTAAGAGCAACCTGTCCCTTCCTGTTGAAAGCCGGTGCTCCGGGATTCCACCACATGGCGTAAGCATCATCTGCAACCGCAGAATAAGCGCGTCCCATAGCGTTTGCTCTTGCGCCGGGCTCAATCGTCAAAAACAAAAGCGCTGCTTCGGATATTGCAGCAAGTGGTGCTATGCCGATAAAAATCAGCAATAATGTGGTAATCAAGCGTCTTGAAGACATTTAAACCTCCAGAAGTATGGATTGATTATTTATTGCAGCAGGGCGAGAAAATATCCCCGTGATATTCTTATATGACCAGCAAATGATGCACACAAAAAACCTCATCATCACTGCCGTGTCGCCTTTATCAAAGTCATAGACATCTGCCAATTAGCAAAATGGCTTATTCTCTCCTTAAAACAAATGGTGCCGAAGGCCGGAATCGAACCGGCACGAACTAAAAGTTCGGTGGATTTTGAGTCCACTGCGTCTACCAATTTCACCACTTCGGCACGAATGTTTTTCATTTCTTTTTTAACCGCTTTATTTGTCAAGAAAAAACACTGTTATTATCCTATCTTTTTTCTGCAGAAATCAACTCTGCAAACTTCTTGGCTGCACCATCGAGCGCTTCCTTTGGACTCATCTCGTTTCGCATGGCATATTCCAAATAGTTTTTAAGTTCCACTCGTGCTTTGAACCAAGCTCCGGTTTGGGGCTCAAACACAGCATCTTCCAATTGATCATAAATCCCTTTAAACTGTGGATTATCCACCAAAAAGTCTTGTATTATCTGACTGCTCATGGCACTCTTACGCACCGGCATATAGCTCGTCGCCACGCTAAAACGCGCAGTTTGATCGGTGTCGGTAAACCATTTCACAAATTCCCAAGCTGCCTTCTCGCGCTTACGGTCTCCGGATTTGAAGATCACAATATTTGCTCCCGACACGGCGCTCTGTTTTGTTCTATGCGTGGGCAAAGCCGCATATCCGATGTTGAAATTGATGGGCTGTTGACGCATATGAGTGATGGAAACACTCGAACCTTCATACATCGAAGCTATGCCCGCCATGAAGTCATTTTGACCGTCGTATTCCTGAACCAAATAGACGCTTTTGTCCTTATACATCATATCAGTGATATAGCTTAGAGCCTCTACACCTTCAGGACTATTGATCGCCGGCTTGCCTTGTGAATCCAAGACCTCTCCCCCGGCTTGATGCAAAAGATTAACAAACTGCCATTCGTTCACATTAAAGTTTGTACCATAGTGTTGACCTTTGCTCCTCTTCTCATCTTTATAGGTAAGCAGATTTGCATATTTGCGAAATTCCTCCCAAGTTTTGGGGAAATAATCGGGGTCTAAACCGTTGCGATAGAAATCGTCTTTATTATAGAAATAAGCTCTCACACTTTTATTAAAGGGAAAGGAATAGATCACGCCTTCGAAAGTGTTTGAATCTCTGAACACTGGATAGATATCCGCGAGGTCTTCATCTGTGAAGTCATCATCCTCGGCAATAAGGTCGCTGATTGAGACAATGACATCCGACTCGATATATTTAGAAGTCCAGCTTTCAAAGACCTGAGCAATATCAGGCTGTTTCTTGGCTTGAATGGAAGCCATCAGCTTTTGTGAAAGTGCAGAATAGCTGCTGATAGGATTCGCTACCACTTCGATTTCATCTTGGCTACGATTAAACTCCATGATCATCTCGTTGAGCGTATCGCCGAGCGGGCCGCTGAGTCCATGCCAAAAGCTGACTTTGGTTTTCTTTGAAGTAAGCACCTTGCCACAAGAACTTAAAAGTAATGCAGCAAGAATTATTACAATTATTCTATTACGCACATCATCTCCAGATAATATTAACTAAATCATATTTATTATAGCGTTTTACAATGTTCTTGCAAGATAATTGAAAAGCATAAATAGTCAATCTTTTTCTTAGCCTTTATTGCTGAACAGCGCAAATCATGTTGATTTGTATCCACTCCACCCCTCAGCTTTGATAATTATCGCAAGGATTTGCTAAATTGCGCTTGACAAATAACGAGCATCAAATTGAGTAGATAGATAGCTTATGTAGAATAAGTGAGATATTATTACTGTTTAAAATACCGGTTCAACTTATACTATATTCATAACTAAAGAAAGGAATAATGTTCATGAAATCTCGTGAAAAGCAGCTAATCGCTGAGTTAAAGCACTTCTCTGCCCCAGAAAAGATAGAGAAAGCCAAAAGATATTTTAAGACAGGCAAAGGTGACTATGCCGAGTTTGATATCTTTTGGGGCATCACGACTCCCGAGATCAAAGCTGTTATTCAAGATTTCACCTTTTCCCTAAGTTTAGAGGAAATAGAGAATATTCTTTCAAGCCAGATCCACGAAGTCCGCATGGCTGCGCTCTCAATGCTCGTCAATCGCTATCAAAAGAGAGCCGATGAGCGCAAAACAATTGCAAACATATATCTTAATAACACCAAACACATAAACAACTGGGACCTCGTTGACATCAGCGCGGCAAAGATCCTGGGAGCGCACTCTTTTCCAGGTGACTCAGCCACCCTTTTGAGGCTCTCGAAAAGCTCTGATCTCTGGGAACAGCGCATCGCAATAGTCAGCACCCACCACTTCATCCAAAACAACAGCTTTGAGATCACCTTCCGTATCTGTAAAAGCTTTCTAAATAACTCTCATGATCTCATCCACAAGGCCTGCGGCTGGATGTTAAGAGAGATTGGCAAGCGCTCGCAAAAAGAGCTCATCAATTGGCTTGATATCCACTATAAAGACATGCCACGCACCATGCTACGCTATAGCATTGAACGCTTTGATGAGAACACGAGACTTTCATATTTAAACGGACAAATTAAGAACATATAATTGGAGATACAAATGAAAAAACAAATTGCAATCATCCTTATTCTTCTATCCATGACCCTGCTATTTGCGATTGAACCCAGCAAAGGCGCTATCGGCGTGCACTTTGGGACATCCACCGGCAGCGGTCTCAGCGGACGCTTTTCGATTAACAAAGCTGCATTGCAAGCCACAGTATTCGCTTTTACCAGCGGCAAAGAAACAGACTATGATGGCTTCATACGTTTTAATGCCGGATTGAACTACTTGCTTCCGCTCAAAGAATATTCTAATTCAAGATTTTATTTAATAGCCGGCGGTGCTTATCTTTATGAATCAGAACAAGAATGGAATACACAAAATTGGGATACATACCACAGGTTTACTTTAGGCGTAGGGCCTGGTTTCGAGTTTGTCCCCATTAATTCCGTGCCCGAGCTGAGGCTAAATGTGGAACTCCCTTTAACGATAAACCAAAATAGGCAGATCACGATGCTGATCCCCGCCGCCGGATTGTATTACCACTTCAAATAAGAATAAAATCCCTTACAAAAGAAAAGTCCCCGCTTTGACGGGGACTTATTTTTTTATTCACCGATTATCTTCACTAATACTCGCTTTCGCCTCATCCCGTCATATTCGCCATAGAATATCTGTTCCCAGGGACCAAGATCCAATTGACCTTTTGTGATCGCAACGACCACATCGCGTCCCATGATTTGCCTTTTGAGATGAGCGTCGGCATTATCTTCATAGCCGTTGTGCATATATTGACTATGCGGTTTCTCCGGTGCCAGCCTCTCTAACCATTTCTCAAAATCTTGGTGCAAACCGCTTTCATCGTCGTTGATAAAAACACTGGCGGTGATGTGCATGGCGTTCACCAATACGAGCCCTTCTTGAACTCCTGATTCTATCACGCACTTATCGATTTCACGCGTTATGTTCAGATACTCGCGGCGTTTAGAGGTATTGAACCACAGTTCTTTCCTAAAGCTTTTCATCGTTTAAAAACAACTTTGGCTTTCAAGAAAAGTTGCAAGCTCCACGGGTGAATCAAAGATCATATCTGCACCGGCTGTTTGCAGCATTTCTTTGGAAGCAAAGCCCCAAGCTGCACCGATTGCAATCATTCCGGCATTTTTAGCCGTGATCATGTCCACGGGCATATCTCCGACTATTGCGATATTCTCGGGCGCAGCACTCAAACGCTGAGCAAGCTCTAATGCAACCGTTGGATCAGGCTTGACGGCCTTTCCATCTATGGCGCCGCTATATACCCCAAATGGGTTTTTGGTGTGGCTGATCATAGCGCCGCGGAAGTAATATCTGATCATCTTCTTGGTGAAAGATTGATCCTTATTCGACAGTATCGCCAGCTTGATCTTATTTGAAACCGCCACCTTGATGAGGTGTAAGATACCATGAAAAGGCTGAGTATTTATCTGCCATTCAGTTTCATAGTGCTCCATAAACTTATCGCAGAGAATCTTGATATGTGCCTCATCTCTTTTGTCTTCGGGCAAGGCTCTTTTAACCAATTCTCTGTGTCCGTGTCCAACATAGCTCTTATATGTTTCGATTTCATGAGTAGGCAGCTCCATTTCTGCCAGGCCCATGTTGACAGCACCGGCGATGTCTTTGAGACTATCAAGCAAGGTTCCATCCAAATCGAATATGACTGCTTTAATTTGTTTTAGATTTTTCATCGTTCCTCCTAAAACATAATTGTTTTAATTCAAGTGAATCTCTATGTTTTGTTAATCTCGATTTGCGGCCAAGGAATTTCAATTCCTTCTTCCTCAAATCTTTTCTTTACTGTTAATATCATTTGCGTTTTCATATTAAAGACGTTTGCTGTGTTCGTCCAGACTCCAAAATTGATGTTTACACTTGATTCGGAAAGCGAGTCAATCAGAATTAGCGGCGCTCTTTCTTTATGCACATCCGGCAGATTGTCGGCAATATCACGCAATATCTCTAACACCCTGCTAATATCCTCCTTATATGCCACTCGCAAAATGGTCTGCACGCGTCTGATAGGAAATCTGGTCAGATTGATCACACCTGTTTTAATCATTGTTTCATTTGGGATTCTAACATAACGGTTGTCATAGGTTTTTAGCTTCACCGAAAGCAGGTCGATGGAGTCGATAATACCGGTAATCTCTTCCACCTCAATGGTATCCCCTATCTGAAAAGGCTTTTCAGAGATCAGGAAGAACCCGCTGATGATGTTTGAAACACTTGTCTGAGATGCAAAACCGACGGCTACCCCGAGAATTCCCGCTGCACCCAAAAGCGCAGAGATCTTGAAGCCAAATTCATTTAAGACCATCATAAATAGCAAGATAGTAAGCGTGTATTTCACTGTCCTGGTGATTATGAGTTCGGATTGCAACGAGAGTTTATCTTTGATCACATGCCTGGTAAAACGCGTAATAACGCCGATAGCAGGTATTCCTATACCAAGCATCATTATCACTCGGATAAAGAGACTTATACGCTGCGGCGTAATAAAGTCTTTCAATAACTGCATATCAAACAGGCTTAACGTGGATATAGTTAGCATCTTAACCTCTGTCTAAAAAATCTTAACACTTGTCTTTGTCGATAAATATTATAGCTATTTTGTTCCTTGCTTGTTTTAAATATAAATAACTTTGAATGAATCTAACAATTACAGTTATTTATAATACTATATAATTATTTATTCATAAATATTATAACTTGTTTTTATCCATTTGCCAATATTTCTTTAAAAATAATTCAAAATAGACAGCTTCCTTACTGGATTCTGGTCATGATATGGTCATGATGTGGTCATCAGCATGAGCATATCATGAGCATAACATAAGCTGAATACAGTAGGTAAGCTATGGATGGACAATAAAATAAGAGCGTGTATCAAAAGGATCGATACACGCTCAGATAAAAATGTGGTTTTTTGCTTATTAGTCAAAGCTGACTTGAGGAGCTTTTTGCGCACCCTCTTCAGCGGCAAAGAACTGGAAGCTACGAACACCTATCATGTTTGCAATCATGTTGTTAGGGAAGATAACAATCTTCTGATTGAACTCTTTTGCAGTTTCGTTATAGCGCATTCTTTCGGTTCTAATCCTGTTTTCAATACCTTCCAATTGAGCTTGAAGCTGCAGGAAGTTTTGATTGGCTTTGATATCGGGATATTGTTCCACAACCACCATCAATCTGCTGAGTGCGGCTGAGAGTCCGGCTTGATTTGCCTGGAACTGGGCAAAAGCATCAGGATCACTGAGCATATTGGGATCAAGCGTGGGATTGCCGGCAACCTTTGATCGGGCTTCGGTGACACCGATTAATGTTTCTTGTTCAAAATTTGCAGCGCCTTTAACGGTGGATACGAGATTGGGAATGAGATCATAGCGTGTTTGATAGACATTCTCCACCTGCGCCCAAGCTGATTCCACATTGACTTTTTCTCTTTGAATTAGGTTGTATTTACCAATGAACCATGAAACGGCAATTACGATGATCACGACTATTGCCAAAAGAATAATATAACCTTTTTTCATTACAATTTCCTCAATATTTTGTTTATTTACTATTAATATAGGGCTATTTTGTGCCTCATGCAAGCAAAGCTTTCTAATTTAGCTTGAATTCTGCATCCTTTATCTCAAAAATATAACTTTGATCGCCGGAATCATTGCTCAAGTGATACTGACCGACATCCACGTCCTTATTCATTGTCCAATTGGCGTTTAGCATAAAATTGATCTCACCCTTATCAATGCTGAGATGGAAGTTCTTTACTCTCAAACTGTCGATGGTGATGATGGTGTTAGATTGAAGCTCGCTAAAAAATCCTTTCATCTCTTGCTCGATATGGTGCACACCGTCGATTTCCTTATATTTTAACTTGCTTTTTGAACCGGGAAAACCGAAGCCTCGATTTGTGCCGGATACATGGATACTATCTGATAATGAGATAGTTAAGCTTGTATTTATGAGATTTATCTTTAAGTTGTCATAGATATCTGTTTTAAACTTAATATCTTGCTCCTTTTGATAGGGGGTGGCGACGCCTAAGCCTGCTAAGAATAATACAGCAACAGAACCGATTATCACAAGATGTTTTACAGATAGCTGTTTGTCGCTTTCTTTGGGAATGCAAAAAGGGTTGCGATCCAGCTTCATGAGATGCCAGATTATATGCGCCACAAGGAAAACGAGGGCACCCGAAAAGATCACATCGCTAAGGAAATGTCCGCCTTGCACGATGCGCACCCAGCCAATGGTTGAACCAAATAACATAGAAATGATATTGGTAAAATGGTATCTGCGTAAGCTAAATATTCCTAAAACATGCGCAAAAGCAAAGAAATAGAAGCCCATGCTGGCATGTCCGCAAGGGAAGGACTTTCCCGGAGAATCACGATTCATTCTCAGCGGGGCTTCATAGGCATGTTTTCCGCCAAATTCTTGAATATCGCGCGGACGCGGTCTGCCCCAATTGTCTTTTAGAGCGGTGTTTATCACCAAACCGGGACCCACAATCATCACAATTACGAGGTAGATAAAGAGTTTTCGATATTTAATTAAACTGTAACTGCGTATATAGCTGAGGGCGAGGAGAAGTAGTGAGCCTAAAACGGTGATTAGTGCTGGTATATTGCTATATTTGTAAATGAATACAATGGTGGTATTTGTCGCCAATCTCCAGCCTTCTGAATAGTAGCGCGCTTGCGTGTAAATATCCAGCAGGAAAATATTGAAAATCACAGCGGTTAAGGCCATGATGAGCACTGGTAGCCAAAATCCCCTTTTCAAAAGGAAATGACGCCCATTGTAGGGCGCCATTTCTTCGATTGAGTTATTATCGTTATTCAAGCTTTGCGCTTGGTTTTGATTATTCATTTTCCTTGTTTTCAGTATCTTCGTTTGTGGCTTCAGCTTCCTCTGCTTCGGGCTCTTCAGCGACTGGCTCCTCGGTTACTTCTTGAAGAGTTTCAGGTTCTTCGCTTGCTGCATCTTCAGCTTCAGGCTGCTCTGCAACTGCTCCTTCAACCACAGGCTCTTCTGCAACAAGTTCTTCAGCAATCGGTTCTTCAACAGCTGTTTCTTCGACTTCAGGCTGCTCTGCAACTGCTTCTTCAACTACAGGCTCTTCAAGCACAGGTTCTTCAACCGCGGCTTCTTCAAGGATGGCCGGCTCTTGGCTCGGGCTTTCCTCAGCTACGGGCTTTTCAGTCTCTTTTGCTTCAGCTTCGGCTTTTGCCTTCTTCTCGGCTGCTTCTCTTTTAGCTTTGGCTTTTTCTTCTGCTACTGCTTTTGCTTCAGCTTCGGCTTTTGTTTTCTTTTCGGCTGCAAGCTTTTCTTTTTGAAGCTTTTGAGCCTTTCTCTTCTGCATTTCAGCCACTCTGTCCCTCATAAATTGCTCGTGAATAGCAATGAAATCTTCCTGGAGTTTGGGGTCTCTGGAGAAGAAGAATGCTTTCACAGAGAGGATGAGACGACGGTTTTCCATGTCGAGCTCAATGACTTTGAGGGGCAATTCTTCACCAACTTCAAAAGCATCTTCGCTGTGTTCGAGCTTGGGTAAAACGAGGTGAGAGATGGGAATAAATCCTTCAACAACATCTTCGTTCATGGCGATATCAACCAAGACACCCTTGGGGATGAGTTTGGAGATGGTGCCGATAACCTCAGTATTTACAGGGAGACTGATATTGAGGGATTCCCATGGATCCGGAGAGAGCTGTTTCACGCCGAGTGCGATTCTGCGCTGGGCTCTATCGATTGAGAGGATGATGCTCTCGATTTCCTGACCTTTGCGGAAAGCTTCGCGAGGGTGATATATACGCTTTGTCCAACTGATGTCGGAGATGTGTACGAGTCCGTCAATTCCTTCTTCGATTTCGACAAATGCGCCGAAAGCGGTGAGGCTTTTGACCTTGCGTTTGAGAACTGTTCCAATCGGATAGCGGTCTTCAATGGTGAGCCAAGGATTAGGGTCCATCTGCTTCATGCCCAAAGAAATGCGCTTGTTCTCTTTGTCCAATTCCAAAACGATAGCGTTGATAGTATCGCCTGTTTTAACGATCTTGCGAGCGTCGGCAATTCTTTTTGTCCAGCTCATTTCACTGATGTGAACAAGACCTTCAACACCTGGTTCGAGTTCAACAAAAGCTCCGAAAGACTTTACGCTGACAACTTTGCCGCTTATGCGTCCGCCTTCAGGATATTTGATCTCAATGTTTTCCCAAGGATGGGGAACCAACTGTTTTAAGCCGAGTGAAATCTTGTTTGTTTCGGTGTCAAAGCTGATGACTTTGACCTTAACTTTGTCGCCGATCGCGAGCATTTCAGAGGGATGTCCGAGCTTGCCCCAAGACATGTCTGAGAGGTGCAGAAGCCCGTCAATGCCGCCGAGATCGATGAAAGCACCATATTGGGTGATGTTTTTCACTTCGCCTTCGAGTTCGGAATCGATCTCGATCTTGCCGATAAGCTCTTCACGTTTTTTGGTGGCCTCAGCTTCGAGAACCGCACGGCGAGAAAAGATGATATTGCCTTTGTCCTCATCCATACTGATCACTTTAAACTGCATTTCTTTGTTTAAAAACTGGTCAAGATTAGGGATGGGTTTTAGTGACATTTGGCTTCCTGGCAAGAATCCTTCGATTCCTAAGACTTCAGCGATCATTCCGCCTTTAACGCGGCGACGAATCGTGCCGTCTAAAGGAGTGCCGTTTTCGTGTGCAACTTTGATACGCTCAATGTTTTCTTGATAATCAGCTTTCTTTTTGGAGAGAACCACGCGTCCGTCCCCGCCATCAATCTTGCTGATATGAACTTTGATAACACTATCTTTCTCTGGGATGCCGCTATAAGTAAATTCAGAGATGGCGATCAAACCTTCATGTTTGTAGCCAATATCTACTCTCACGTCTTTGTCGGATACATCGACAACTGTTCCTTCGATGATCTCTCCGACCTTGAAATTTGAAAAAGAATCCTCATACATACTGAGCATTTCTTCATGCTCAATTTCTTCTTGAGTCAATTCAACCTTGGCCTCATCGACATCTCCTTCGGGAGCTTCTTCTTTGGCTTCTGCTTCGATGTTTACTTTTTCTTCTTCATCGGTTTCAGTTTGCTCTGAAGTAGGCTCCTCAAAAACAACGGTTTCAGGCTCGATATTTGCTGTTTCTTCCTCGGGCAGAGCTATTTCTGCTTCCTCGGCAGCGGCTTCACTTTCGAAGACAATTTCTTCAACGCTTGGCTCATCAACATTTTCGAGCACGGTTTCAACTTCCTTATTTTGCGACATCACGTCATCTCCATCGACCTTGGTTTCAGGATTGACTTGGTTTTGATCATGATTTATCATGATTCCTCCTTAAACAGGGGGATTTCTGAAATGCCGGTGGCATATACACTATCCCCATTTATTTTTAATATTTTGTTATATACTTCAATAATGTGTTCCGAAGGCGTGCTGGCACCGGCTGCAATGCCTATGCGTTTTTTGCCTTCAAATTCTTTGCCGCTGAGCTCTCTGGCTCTTTCAATGTGTATGCTTTGGCAAAATTCAGAACATAGTTGTGCCAACATCTTGGTGTTTGCACTCGTTTTACCGCCGACTATCAGCATTAAGTCACTATCTTTGGCAAGGTCTATACTGGCTTTTTGTCTTTGAGAGGTTGCCAAACAAATAGTATTGAAAACTCGCAGCTCTTGAACATGCGGTAAAACGATGCAAGCCAATTCTTTGAGTTGGGAAATCTTTTGGGTGGTCTGACTGATGATGCAAAGCTTGGCATGCTCGATCTCGCCGGGGTCTTCGCCGGGAGCAAAGATGCAAGTGCGTTCATCACCATAACTTTCAATACCCAAAACTTCAGGATGATTTCTATCGCCAAAAATATAAACGGGATAGCCTTCTTTGTTTGCCTTTTCGATAATATCATGAGTGCGTTTAACATATGGGCAGGTGGCATCAATGATGGTGTTACCTTGCTTTTTAAGCAGTTCGTAGTCCTGTTTTCTGATGCCGTGAGACCTGATAATAACCGTGCTGTTGTGAAGCTGATTGATGTCATCCACGACAAAAATGTTTTCTGCTTCCAGTTCCCGAACGTATTCTGGATTGTGGATCAATGCACCATAGGTATAGATATTCTCCTCGCCGTAAGCCGCATCCCTTGCCAAATCAATAGCACGGCGTACGCCAAAACAAAATCCGGAGTGCATGGCTAATCTCACAATCATTGTGTTTTCACCTTTTTGAGATAGTGAGTATTTAGCAAGTCTATCATCTCTTCAATGTTGAGAGAGCCTGTATCTATGTGAATAGAATCCTCTGCTGGAATTAAAGGTGCCAAGGCACGAGAAGAATCGGCTTTATCGCGAGCGATCATCTCGTTTAAAACGTCCTCAATAACGGGGTTTTCACCACGCATAACCAGTTCGTCGAAGCGTCTTTTTGCCCGAATCTCGGCGGGAGCCACAAAAAAAAACTTGAGGTCTGCATTCGGAAAAACAACCGTGCCAATATCACGTCCGTCTAAAACTACGCCGCCTTCAACTCCAAGCTTACGTTGAAGTTCAACCATTTTTTGGCGTACGATTGCATGAGCAGAGATGGCTGAGGCGAGTCCTGAGATTTCGGGCTTGCGAATGGCAGCGGAAACATCGTTCCCATTGAGGAAAATCTTGTTTTCACTTGCATCATACTTGATGGAGATCCGGATGGCGTCCATGAGTGTTTTTAGGGCAGATTCATCGCTTATGTCTATTCCGGCTTCTTTTGCAGCAAATGCACAAGCTCGATACATAGCACCTGTGTCTATGTAAACGTATTGAAGCTTGTTCGCAAAAAGCCTTGCCGCCGTGCTCTTGCCGGAGGCTGCGGGACCGTCGATGGCGATGATTAGTTTTCTCATATATATAATCTCCATGATACACTTTTCTTCTCCCCCATATATGAGTCAACATCTTTTTTTATTATTTTCTTGATTATTCTTGGCTTAGCTGTGTTTTTATAAACATTATTTAGTTTCACTTTAGCTCATGATGATAATTGCAATTTCCTTATCCACTGAAAACAAGGAAGTTATATTGATGATTCATCGATGATTGGTAAAAAATAGGTTGACTTTATTTTGTGGTTTTTATTCCATACAGCTAAGAGAAATATTAATTCGAGGTGTATAGCAATGCATAAGAAAATGATTTTTGTCTTGATGCTGTTTCCCCTTTTACTCACAGCTCAATCAATACCTTTTAACGTCCGTACCGGTACTAAATTCAGTACTTCGACTATGATCGGCAAGGTTCACGAAGATTCTATTTCTTACAACCAGCTTAGGGTGATTCAAGAATTTAAGATCAAGAAGTTTTCTTTTGGATTAGACCTTGATTTTTTGTTTAATGAAGATTTCCAACTCAAAAAAAGCGATTGGGACAGTTTTACAGACTATTTAGACAAAATATATTATCTCAGATATGGAAAAACTGGCGAACCTGTCTATCTGCACTATGGTGGATTGCCCAGGATGTCACATGGCAACGGCTTGGTTATGCTCAATTATTCTAACATGATTTTCTATCCTAACTACCGACAGAATGGCATCATACTTGGTAGCACTTTAGGTGACTATCCCAAGCCTGATATAACACTTTTTAGCACGAACCTCGCCAAAAACGAAGTTTTGGGTCTAATGGTAAGCGTGCAACCAATCCCCGATAATACTGTGAAGATATTGGATCAAGCAAGATTGGGCATGAGCTATTATGTGGATAGAAATCAATATTCCAATCTCAAGCATGTGGTGCCTGATTCGCTATATCAAGAGCTTTTTACTTCAAAAAAGGATTCGGCGAACATCATCGGCTTTGAATATAGACAGCCTCTTTTTGCAAAGAATAAAATTAAAGTTGAAACATATTCAGAAATTGCTCATCTCATATCGGGTGGAAGTGCCTATATCCTTCCGGGAATATTTGCAGATTTCGATGTCGTTAAAGTTAATTTGGAATACAGGATACATGGAGATAAGTTTTCCCATATGTATTTTGATCGATATTACGAAGAAGATAGGGTCACGCTTCTTTTTGACGACGATGATCTCCCCTATCTCAAAACCAAAGAACAAAGCGTGAAGGAAATGAAAGCTTCTTATGGTTTTTATGGCAAAGTCGAAGGGAAAATAGCCAACAAGCTAAAAACAAGCTTTGCTTGGCAAAACATGTATGGCGAAGAGCTTAAAACGGGTAAATCAATGTGGTTTGATATCAAGGTAGATACGCAGTATAAAAGATTGGAAAATGTCAAGTTTGCCTATAGTAAGACAAAAGTGGAAAAGCTGAGATTGGGAGAAATTGCCGTTCCCAGAGCGCATATGAGCATGGAAGCCACTATGAGTGTAAACGAAAAACGCCGCCTCTTTGTCATCGGGAAATATTCTGAAAAATATAAAGATAAAGAGGGTGGGATCAATTGGTGGAGAGATACCAAACGTTCAGTGTCTGTCGGAGTTAAATACGTTTTTTAAGTACGCTTAAAAGATCACAGTCCCCAAAAACGCCAGGATTTTTGGAGCATGACTTCATGCGTGAGGCCGGTGTCTTTCGGGGAATATTTTATCGTGTAGCCAAGTCTATATTTCTTGGGCAAGACCACGCGCAATGTTGCATCGTGGGATACCAATATCTTTGTCTTATTCTGGAGGTCTGTTGCCTCTTGTAGCGACAAGGTGTAATCGGCAAAGGTGCGATATGCGACGTATTTACTCATCGAAACCGAAAGGTTATTGAGGAGAATCGATGAGGAAAATTGACTGATGTCAGATGTGATGTGTTCTATGTCGTTCTTCTTGCTTCCATCTGGAGAGCCTGCACTATATTCAGCAAAAATATTGGTGATGAACCCTGCGTTAATGGAGAAGCCGTCGAGTTTGAGAGTTCTGCGAAACCAGTTTTCAATCGGGAAAATAAAAGGGCTGAACACAGTTGAATCCAAGTTTCCGCCAATGAGTCCCAAGGCTTCATCCTGCAAAAGGTGCTGCTTCTGTTCTTCAGGCAGCTCGTCCATGCTCTGATTGTATCTTAGGCGTGAGAGTACCTGAGAGATGTTTTGATCAGAGGGATTGTCGCTCACCAGGTTGATATTTAGTCTGTCGAAAAAGCTCTTATCATATTCTGGAGTGGAATGAACCGAAAGAGTGATGATGCTGCCATCAGGACTGCGTTTGTAGAACGATCCGTCAACGCTGAGTATATCCTGTTGATCGATCATGGCGATGGCGATATTATCCACCTCAAAAACAGTGCCAAAGAAGTCAACTGTGCCTCTTTCTGAGGTGATATTAGCTTCTTTCACGATGAAGCGGTTGCCGTCGTAAAGCAGATGTAGGAAGCCGTCAGGTTCGACGTAGAGGCTGGTGGGATAGGTTGCATAACGAACATTTTCGCCTATGGTGAGATAGACATCCATGGTGAAAGGCAAAACAAGGGGCTCGCTATCAGGCTTTTTGGGTTTACTCACAGACATGATGAGATTGAGCAAGTTGTCTGCTCCCAAGGGGAAGAGAATATCGAGGTTTTCCACCCTCACCTGAGCTTCTATACTCATATCGTCAAAAGGTCCGCGTATTGTGGCATAACGGCTGTCCTGTCCCTTGATTGAGACATTTGTCAGGGTCTTGGCAGGGGCGATCTCGGGAATGGTCGCTTGGATGCCGGGTTCATCAATCATTATGCGGAAATATCCCAAATCAAGAAATGAGAGCATGAAGTGATCTGTCGGCTCGGGATCGAAAATGTTGTTCATATAGAGTTTGCCGTTGCCCATATCGAATTGAGCGCGTTGAATTACCACCCTATTCTCGTCAAAAAAGCCTTTAATCTCGATGTTGCGCATGGGTTCAACTTGGTCTTTGAGTAGGATATGCCCGTCATCGATGTCGATGTTTCCACTGTGGACGAAAAATTGTTCATCTTGGGTGCCGATCCTTGCCGTGAGTTTGGAACTGCCTGTGGATTCTCGAATATAGTCTGTAAGTTCTTTCAGGAAGCTAAATAGCTGTACATCAACGCTTAGATGCAGATTGCGATCGCCTTCATAAAATGTATTTTCAATGATATTGTAATCCAAAGATCCTCTTGCCCAAGCCTCCAAAAGATTGTCAGCATGAACAAAAAGAGTATCGACAATGAGGGCTTGAGGTTCTTGAGCACCCTTGAGGATGATCTTTTGAACGGCATATTCATCGTATTTGATGTCTTGGCCTTGAATATCAGCCCCAAAACTCATCTTTCTTTCATCTTTGTCGAGAGCGTTTTCGAGAGCAAAACTGAATTTGCCAAAGAATGTCCCGTCTGCCGGGATTTCTTTGAGAAAATCTTGCAATTTTAAGCCGTTCATGAAGGCGTCTGCACTTAGCGAGATCTCGGGTTTTAGCGAACTTTCGCCCTTTAAAGAGATGAGAGTATGGTTTTTGTCTTTGATATCGCCAGAAAGCTGGATTTTGTTTATATCCCCATCCAAGTCTAATTCTAAGTCCAGCGGTATAATGCTGATCAAATCTACCTTTCTGAGCTTAATGCTGCCCATGATCTCTTGGGATGAACGCCTGTTGTATTCGGCAAATAATGTCAGGTTTTCAAAATCTGGGATCATAGAGGCTGCATCGGGATAATATGAAATCAAACTGCGAGAATCCAGGTTTCTAATTGAAAGATCGAAATCTAAGTCTTCAATGTCATAGGTGTTTAGCCTGCCTGATAAGTTGATGATATTCGCCAAAGTCAATGAACGGATGTGTAGCATGTTGCTCATGAGATCACAATGCAGTGCCAGAGGCAGTGGCTGATTGTTAAGCTTACCATCGTCGCAATTAGCTATAACTTTGCCATTTAGGGTCTCATAGTTCAAGTGACCTATTAAAGACAAAAAGCCCGTGAATGGGTAGCTTTCTCTTATATGCGTGTCTAATCCGGCATTGAACCAAATTGATTTGCCCATCATGATGCAATTGATCTCGCCGCTGACAAGAGGATCAAACATGGCAATAGAATCTAAGGCATATAACTCACTGACATCTAATTTGTTTAGTAATAAATCCAACACTATGTGCTGATCAAGAATATCACCGGCGGCGCTGACAATAACTCCATTTTCGGCCGAGATATCTGCTTCGAAGAGTAAAGACTCATCTGTTGGCATCAGCTTGGCTGTGCCGTTTATCCCTTTTATATTAAGCTCGCGGAAGTTAAAATCAATTCCTTCAATCTTCGCGGAAAGTAGCGGATATGGAGCTAAAAGAAGTCCTTCTACCTCCAAGCTGCCCTGAGCGGAGAGTTCATAATTGTTGCCTTCAGCGATGCTTGTGACTAAGTTTGCAGAGAGCTCTTTTGTCTTTATATTTAACATTGCATTGATATCGATAACTTGTTGTTGCCAAAGAGCTTCCTCTATATCCAGCTTTGCCGTCTCTCCATCGAAAGTGGCATAGGCTGTGATATTCTCAAACTCCAAATCTCTGTAGGCAGAACGTTGTGAATAAACGCAACGCTTAAAGTGAGATCCGGATCGTCAATAGAACCGGATGCAGCGATTTCGCCATGAACAATGCCGTCGAGATCAGGGTAAATTGTTTTTAGATCGACAAACAGCTTTCCTTTACTTCCGGCAAAACTCATATTGTTCATGTAGTTTTGCACCTTAAGATCGGCTTCTAATGTATTCCCTGCTAAGTTTGCACGAGAAATAATCAGACTTGCGTCGTCCTGGTCGGCTTTAAAGCTAAGCTTTGGAAATGAGACGGGATATTGTTGAAGTAGCTTGGCAGAGGTGTTTGTTATGCTAAAATCGCCGTCGTAGAAGTATTCTTCTCCTTTTTCTGAAAAGCTTGCCTGTCCCGAAATGCGAGTTCGGAAGTTTTCG
>FZPS01000174.1_pt177 | contig 24618 bp, 21 predicted proteins | sample 1817821 | NCBI WGS metagenome assembly FZPS01 (sample SAMEA104158645, study PRJEB21678) | metagenome | place: Germany | collected 2015-04-21 | reverse complement strand
TTTCGTTTTAACTAAATCTTCCCTGGCTTTCTCTGCTACCTCATCCGGTAACTTAGCATAATCAAAATCTTTGTGTCCAGCTTCCCACTCTTGAAGATTAATATAAGCAGTAATGTTTTCAGATATATAACGATAAAACAGCATACCTAGAACATATTGCTTAAAGTCCCATCCATCTACGCTGCCTCTTAGATCATTTGCCATATTCCATATTGTGCGATGTAATTCTGCCCGTTCTAATTCCCTTTTGTTATTACCCATAGTTTTATTTTCTCTCCTCAATTGTTGTATTGTTAGGTACTATCTCCATAATTTCTTCAATATTTACCTTAAGCGCTGAGCAAACTTTTATTAAAACTTCCATGCTTACATACTCGTTTTTTGAAAGTTTTGAAACGGAGGAAGGGCTAATCCCCGCAGCCGCTTGCAAATCTTTCTTTTTCATATCACGGTCAATAAGTAGTTTCCACAGCCTTTTGTAACTTACGGCTGCTTGTTCTGCCATTTTTTTTCACCTCACTAACCCAATTTTAGCAAATAAACTTCAAATATACAATATTTTTTGCTTATTTTTGAATATTTTTTGCAAAGTTAAAAAAAAATACACATAAAAACGGTATAGTCGCTCTTAACGACCATACCGTTTATTAATAAATCTATTTAATTCTATTTATATACCGAGGCGTTATATAAATCGGCGTAATACCCGCCCCGGGAAATCAATTCTTTATGGGATCCTCTTTCTTCTATGCCCTTTTTGCTGATGACGATAATCTCGTCCGCGTTTTGTATTGTCGACAAGCGGTGGGCGATCATAATGGTCGTTTTTCCGCGGGAAAGCTCCTCAAACGCTTCCTGAATCATGTTTTCCGTTATATTGTCAAGCGAGGAAGTCGCCTCGTCAAGAATCAATATTCGCGGGTTTTTCAAAAACAACCGTGCGATTGAGATTCTTTGTTGTTGGCCGCCGGAAAGCCTAACGCCGCGCTCGCCCGTAAGGGTATCGTAACCGTCTTCAAGCGTCATGATAAAATCATGAATTTTCGCTTTCTTAGCCGCCTCGACTACTTCCTCAAAAGTTGCGTCGGGCCGGCCGTACAAGATGTTGTCTCTAATCGTTCCCCAAAAGATAAAAACATCCTGTTGAACTATCCCTATCGCTTGACGCAAGTTATACAAATCATAATCTTTCACGTTTATCCCGTCGATTAATATCTCGCCGCTTTCGACATCGTAAAACCGGGGCACCAATTTGGAAATCGTCGTTTTCCCCGCGCCCGTTTCGCCGACCAAGGCGATCCTTTTTCCTGCGGGAATGGTCAAATTAAAATTGCTGAGAATATACTCGTTATCGTCCTCGTCATATTTGAACTCGACATCCCGGAATTCAATATTACCTTTAATATCAGGGTTTACGGTCGCGCTCGGGCGGGAGACAATTTTCGGTTCGACTTTCATCAATTGAAAGAATTTTTCAATCCCCGAAAAACCTTGTTGCAGCTGCTCCATCGAGTTGATTAGCCTCTGAATCGGCGTTATTAAAAAATTGACATATAAAAAGTAGGTCGTCAAATCGATGGCGTCGATGTAATTTTTGTACACAAAATAGCCGCCGAACACCAAAAGCCCCAAGTTCGCAAGACTAATAAAAAACGCGTTTCCGGAGGCAAAGAGCCCAATCTGTTTAAAAATATTGGAACGGGCTTGCCGGTATGTAAGGTTGATTTTTTCAAATTTCTTTTGTTCGTAACGCTCGTTGGTATAAGCCTTGGTTAGCCTTATCCCGCTGATGCTGCTCTCAATCTCGGCAAGCAAGTCTCCCTGTACCCGCCGGGAGACGCGAAAACTTTGCATCATCTTAAAGCGGCGCGATAAAGAAAAAATAATCAAAAACAATAAGAAAATAAAGACGATTACCGTTAAGAGCAGATGAATTCTTATCAAAATTATAAAGCTTCCGATTAACATTATCGCCGATATAAACAAATCCTCGGGAGCATGGTGACTCATCTCGGCCACGTCATGAATATGCGACGTTAGGTTAGCCATTAACTCCCCGGTTTGCTTGTTATCGAAGAACTGGTAATCCATCGTTTGGAGCTTTTTAAACAAATCGGAACGCATGTCGGTTTCGATACGGATTCCCATCACGTGTCCCCAATAACCGACGACATAAGCGAAGAAAAATCTTATTACGAAAATAATCAAAAGCGCGGCCCCAAAGATAAAAACGCGGTTAATCTCATTATTGGGAATAAATTCTTTCAAGACGAGACTTGTAAAAACGGGAAAGACCAAATCGATGGCGGCGATAAACAACGCGCAAACCATATCGACTATAAACAACGCCAAATGAGGCCGATAATATCTAACGAATTTTTTTAACATTTCTACCCCTCTGTTCGCAATGCTTTTATCGGAAGCTTTCTTGACGCGATAAACGCGGGGATAATCCCGGCGATTATCGTCAAAAGCATACTTCCAAAAACCAAAATCACAAAATATATAAACTCGAATCTCGCGACTATCACCTGCGATATCCCCGGAAAGGATATCGTGTATTCCTTAATGAGATCAACGACAAAATTATTAACCGGTTTGGCGAGCGCCATCGCCCCGAAGAAACCCGTTAATCCCGAGAAAAACCCGATGATCGCCGTCTCCGTAATAAACAAGCGAGCGATATCGATTTTCCGCGCGCCGATGCTCCGCAACACCCCGATCTCTCGTATTCTTTCCACAACCGATATATAAGTGATGATGCCGATTAAAATCGCCGACACGACGAGCGAAACGGAAGAAAAAATAATCAAGACGGCGCTGAACACCTTAACCATCGAGGCAAATTCAGTGGTGACCGATTGGATGAAATCCGAATACGAAATCTTGATTTCCTCGTTTTTATTATCATAAGCGCCGACATACGCGGCGATCTGGAATCGTTCTTCAAACGAGGACGTGTAGACGTTTATGCTTACCGTCTCCGCAATCGCGCCCAATGTGACAAGGTTTTCTTTATATTGATATTCCGGGGAGTACGTGGAAGTCATCGTTTCTCTTTTCTCAAAGGGCAACCCGGAAAAAACATTATAATCAAGGCCGCCCTCGATTTGTTCCCGAACTATTTGCGAATTTCTCGCGTCACTCACGATTTTTTCCGTTAACTCCGGCAAATACAAGAGCCCGGGCTGATATAATTGCGTGGAAGCGCCGGGTTTTACCCTCATAATCGCGGTGATCTTCAAAGTCGTTTCCGCATTCTCGTATAATTCCCGATATTGCGTTATCGTTTTCGACCGGTATCGGTCGCCGATTTTCTCGTAATAATCGTCGTTCGATAGCAATTTATATTCCGTTCCGACAATATCGTCAAACGTGTAAAAATCCGTTTCCTCATAATCGAAGCCCATGTAATAAAGAATATACGCGTCGATCGCGTTATATTCGTCTATCAATAAGGCGATCTCATTTTCTCTTTCTGGAAAATTGCCGTACAAAACCTCGTACTGGTCCAAAACGAATTCGTCAGCCGCCAATTCCGTGAATATGCTTGACGATACGCGCTGGTAATCGCCGTTGATCTTGACGAGCACGTTCATGGCGACTCTTTTGTTATAATTTATTACCGTGTAAAGCGACTTATCCATTTCGTCGAGATAATTAAGAAACTCGTCGTCAATCACGTTATAATAATCGCTATGTAAATACCCTTTTCGAATATTTATTATCTTATTATTTTTGTCGGGGAATTTGTCCCATTCGGGCGTCGAACTCTCGTCTTTGCGCTTGGCGCTGCTGCGGATATAAATCGGGTAATTAGCGAGAGCGGCTTTTTGCACGTCTTCAATATAAACGTTCACGCCGTTGGAAATCGCCAGGACCAATCCGACGCCGATAATGCCGATGCATCCGGCGAAAACGGTTAATATTGTTTTAAATTTGGTGCGAAGCATATTTTTGAGCGCGATTTTCGCCGCGACGAAAAATGACATCGCCGTTTTTGTTTTCCGGTATTCCGTTTTAGCCGCTCTTTTTTCGACCGGGCGCGAGTCGTCGACAATCCGCCCGTCAAACAATTCTACGATCCGGTCCGCGTATTTTTGCGCTAACTGGAGATTGTGACTAACGACGACGACCAAACGCTCTTTGGAAATCTCTTTTAAGATTTGCATGATCTTTTCCGCGTTCCCGGAATCTAGGGCGCCTGTCGGCTCGTCGGCCAAAACAATATCGGTATCGTTGACGATCGCCCGGGCGATCGCCACTCTTTGCATCTGCCCGCCTGATAATTGATTGGGTAATTGCTTGGAATAGGAGAGAAGCCCCACTTTCTCCAGGGCCGCCAAAACTTTTTTTCTCTTTTCTTTCCGGCTCGCCCCGGCCAGGTTCAATGCCATCTCGACGTTTTCATACACGGTTAAATGAGGCAAAAGATAGTAGTTTTGAAAAACAAAGCCGACCGACTTGTTGCGGTAGGCATCCCAATCAACGTCTTTAAACCCAGAAGTGTTTTGTCCTTTGATAATAATCTTTCCCGACGTGCTCCGGTCAAGCCCGCCGACAATATTCAACATGGTTGTTTTCCCGCACCCGGAAGGCCCGTGGACACAGACGAATTCCTTCTCGCGGAAAGAAATGCTGACATTATCCAAGGCTTTGATTTCACAACCGCCGACACGGTATATTTTTGAAACGCCAATCAACTCGATCATTCTAGCGCACCCCGACATTCGTAGTTAATCTTAACATAATTTCGCTTTCAAGCCAATAAAAAAATTCTATTCGGGGTTTTCGGCCTGATATAGAATTTTTTTTATTTTTTTTGCTAATTGAATTCTTGGAATCATTATCACGCGTTTGCATGTCGTGCATTCCAGTTTGCAGTCGACGCCCTGGCGAATCATTTTCCAGCTCTTCCCGCCGCATGGGTGAGCTTTTTTGAATTCGTATATGTCGCCGTTATTATATTTTTGGAATTTTATCATTATACACCACCATCCGCGGCATGGAAAACTCAATATTGTTTTTCTCGAAAAGGTCCTTAACAAACTTTTTCATACCGCGCTCGACCGCGTAATGTTCCTCCGGCAGCGTCTTCACGATAATCCTTAGCGTCGCGCCATCCGCGCCGACGGCTGTCGTGCCGATAACGTTCGGGCCCTCGACGATTTGCTGGTATATCTCCCTTAAGCCGCCCAGGTTTTCTTCCAATAATTCAATGACGTCATCAATATTATGCCGATGCGAAACATCAATATCGACATAGGCGATCGTCGGATTTTTAGAAAAGTTCGTCACCTCGACGATATCGCCGTTGGCGAAAATTTTTACTTCGCCTTTCCAATTTTGAATTTTTGTCGATTTCAGCCCGATTTCGATTACCTTTCCTTTATACCCCTTTATTTCGACAACGTCCCCGACATCGAAATAATTCTCAAAAACGATCGATAGACCGGCAAGGAAGTCGCGTATCAGGCTTTGCGCTCCCAAGCCGATAACGATACCGACTATTCCCGCGCCCGCCAATAGCGGGGTGATATTCACGCCCCATATACCCAGGATAACAATTATCATAATAATAATCAAAACATAGCGGAAAATGCTTTGCATAAGCTTGGCCAAAGTCGTCGCCCTTTTTCGCGTGTCTCTTTTTTTTCTGATAAAACGGTTAACCAACGCGCCCGTGATTATCAAAACCAAAACCGTAAGCGCCAACGCTACCAAGGTGAAAATGACTTTGCTTAATTCCGTTTCGATAAATTCTCTTATTTTATCCATGGCGATCCTTACCCGTTATTATCCAAAATTTCCCGAGCTAATTCGCGGTATTCGCGACTCGATCGCGAGTGAAAAGCGGTTTTTAACACGCTGCCCCCGCGCATCGGGGCCTCCTGCAAATGACTCGACCTGCTGATAATTGTTTTGAATGTTTTAGTCGGCATTAGGTTTTTGACTTTATCAATTATCTTGTAACCAAAAATATTTCGGTTATCAAGTTTCGTTAACAGCACTCCTTCAATCGTAAGTTTTTGATTCTTTTTGTTTTTCGCCGTTTGTACCTGGTGAATTTTATTTATCATCAAGGGCAGCGCCTCGTAAGCAAAATATTCGCATTCCACCGGTATGATGACCGAATCGGCCGCGAACAAGGCGTTTTCGACGTCGATTCCCAGGGAAGGAGCGCAATCGACCAAAATATAATCATACTTGCTTTTTAGCGGCTGCAACTTTATCTGTAATATCAATTCTTTATTGTCCACATTAAAAAGCGCGGTTTCCAAATCGATTAGTTTTTCCGAACCGGGAATAATGTCGATATTACGATTCGGGGCTTGATATACCAATTCTTTGGCTTTAATATCTGATGCCAAAAGTTCGAATGAAGTATATTCGAGTAATTCCCGCGAAAACCCGAGGCCGATAGTCGCGTTTGCCTGAGCGTCCAAATCAATTACAAGTACTTTTTTCCCGGAATGAGCTAACGCCGCCCCCAAATTAATGGCCGTCGTTGTTTTTCCGACGCCTCCCTTTTGATTTACAATTGCAATTATTTTTCCCATCTGCGTCCCTCTTTACAAACTTTTTTTCTTTATTTGCGCGTAATGCCGGGGATACGCCCGGTCCGTTTTTTTCAGTTTTTTTACCTTGATAATCGCCCGTCGCCCCAAATCATCCGGAAGTTGATACTCATATGCGTCTTCAATAACCGCCGACAAGGTTTTAAGCGCGTTGTCCGACGCTTTTATTTCTTCTTCGTAATTGCTTCCTTTATATGCGATAAACACGCCGCCAACCTTAAGCAAAGGCAAGGCCAGTTCCAACAGAACCGGAAGCGCGGCTACCGCCCTGGCGGTAATCATCCCGTAATATTCGCGCCGTTTTCTGACATGATCTTCAGCCCGCTCATTAATGAACTCAACGCCCGTAAGCTTCAGCAAGGCGCACAGTTCTCGCAAAAAACCAATCTTCTTTCTTGTCGGCTCGATTAACGACAGGCGCAAATGCGGAAAGGCGATTTTAAGCGGTATAGCCGGAAACCCTCCTCCGCTTCCGATATCGCACAGCTTCTCGATTTTGGAGAAATCGATAAAAAACATCGCGGCAAGAGAATCGTAAAAATGTTTGCCGTATACTTGGGCTTCCTCGGTAATCGCCGTCAAATTGTACTTTTTGTTTTCCGCGACTAAAAAATCATAATATTCGGCAAACTGACGCGATTGCTTCTCGTCTAAATTAAACCCGTTTAACATCATTTTTCTTATACTCCAGCCAAACCAGCAAAACGGCGATATCACTGGGATTGACGCCGCTGATTCGCGACGCTTGCGATACGGTTTCCGGGCGAACTTGCTTTAACTTATCCCGGGCTTCGCTTGCCAAATTGGGAATGGCGTCGTAATCGATATCGACGGGAATCTTTTTAGATTCCATGCGCGCCAGTCTTTTCGCTTCTTTATATTCTTTTTCGATATAACCCGAATATTTGATTTCGATTAGGGCGTGTTCCTTGATATTTTGCGTTTCGGGAAAACCCGCGCCGGTGATCGCCTCCAGTTCCTCAAAGCCGATATGAGGCCGTTTGAGGAATTCATAACCGGTTACCGACTTATTGATCGGCATTTTGCCGGAGGAAAGCAAGTATTCGTTTACTTCCGGTTTCGGGCCGATTTTGATTTCCTTTGTTTTCGCGATTAAAGTTTCGACCGCCTCTTTTTTCTTTAAATACTCTTGATAACGTCTCTCGGAAACAAGGCCGATTTCATAACCGTATTTAATCAAGCGCGCCTCCGCGTTATCATGACGCAACAACAACCTGAATTCGGCTCGGGAGGTAAGCAGGCGATACGGGTCTTTAACCCCTTTGGTGATTAGATCGTCTATCAAAACGCCGATATAAGCCTCGTCGCGACGCAAAACCAAAGGCGGCTTGTTTTTGATAAGTTGATTGGCGTTAATCCCGGCGATCAAACCCTGGCACGCCGCTTCCTCGTAACCGCTCGTGCCGTTCACCTGGCCGGCGAAAAACAGGTTCTTCACCAATTTTGATTCCAAGCTCGTTTTTAACTGCCGCGGGTCAATGGCGTCATATTCGATGGCGTAAGCATAACGGCTGATTTCTGCGTTTTCCAGCCCGGGGACGCTTCTTACCAATACCTCCTGGACTTCCGCGGGCAAGCTTGTTGAAAGCCCTTGAATGTACATCTCATCAAGACTTAGGCTTTCCGGCTCAAGAAAAATCTGGTGCCGGCTTTTATCGGCGAAACGGACAATCTTATCCTCAATTGAAGGGCAATACCGGGGGCCGACGCCTTCGACCAAACCGGAATACATGCTCGAAAGATGAAGGTTTTCGCGGATAATCCGATGCGTTTCCTCAGTGGTATAGGTCAAGTAACATTTCTCCTGTTTCTCGAAAGGCAATGTTTCCGCGGTCTCGTGACCAAAACTGTAAGGGTGTCTGTCTCCCTCCTGCGGTTGCATCTTCGAAAAATCGACCGAAGACCTTTTAACCCGCGGCGGGGTCCCGGTTTTTAATCTTAAAAGTTTAAAGCCCAATCCGCGCAGGGCTTCCGACAGACCCGTGGTCGTTTTTTCATCATCGGGTCCCGCTTCGCGAACCGTTTGCCCGACCAGTATTTTTGATGACATATAGGTTCCGCTTGAGATAATGATCGCCTTGGCGTAATATTTCTCGCCGTTTTCCAAAACAACGCCCCTCGCCGCCCCGTTCTCGACAATCAAATCGACGACGTACGCTTCAAGATAATCAAGACCCGGGGTGTTGAGAATCGCTTTTTTCATGCGCTCCGAATAGGCGACTTTATCCGCCTGCGCCCGCAAAGCCCGGACCGCCGGGCCCTTCGAGACATTTACCATTTTAATTTGCAATAATGTTTGATCGACCGTCCTGGCCATTTGACCGCCCAGGGCGTCGATTTCTCTTACGATAATGCCTTTGGCCGGTCCGCCGATCGAAGGATTGCATGATAAATGCGCGACCCGCGATAAATTGCCGAGGATCATTAAAGTTTTATTTCCCAGTCTGGCTCCGGCAAGCGCCGCCTCAACGCCTGCATGCCCGCCTCCCAGAACGATTATATCATACATTAAACCACCTTTTATTTATTTTATCATAAAATTAAAAAAAATGTAGATGTTTTTTGTTTTTTTAGGTTTTTCGCCTTTAAAGAGAAAATAGGCGACGCGACAATAATATTATTATGTGTAAGAAAAAAATGGATAAACATCCGTTTTACAAATCAGTTTGCCTCGGAATATAAAAATCGAGCGCGAACAAAAATCAACGCTCGATTTTTTCTTGTTATCATTTTACTATCGATACGCGAACGGAGGCTTTTTCCCCGTCCCAAGTCGTGCAGGTAATAACGACAATTTCCGTTTTTTGAACCGCTTGCGCTATCAATTGGTTTTCGGCCTCCACAGAAAGAATATCCGGCTTGCTGCTTTCAACCTTTATGTTTTCAATGTTCGATAGCGGCGATACCTCTATAATATACTGGATTGTTTCCCCGCTTTTTACCTGCGTTTTATTGTCTTCTATCTTAATTTCCACTTTTTCGGTTGGCGGGTATTTTACGTAAAACGCCTTTTTACAAGTTATGGTTTTGTCATATTTTGATTTCGCAACCACGATTATTTTCGCCGGGTTGCTGGCGTCGTTTATGGTTAAAAGGCCTTCGTCATCAATCTCGGCGATATTGCCGGGGTTTTCTATCGACCAATCGACATCGGTTGGAAGATAATCGGGCAATACGCTGACAGAGAGCTGAATTGAGCCTTCCTCCGGGAAATAATTACTCTCGGCATTTATCTTCATGGAAGATATTTGTTCCTGGACAACGCGGACGATTACTTCATCGTATTTAACTTGATCAATGGTGGCGCGAATCGTTACCTCGCCGACTTTTAATCCGGTAACAACGTTCCCGTCAAGAGATATCACGCCCTCTTTATCTTCAAACTCGTACAACACCACGCTATCCTCGTCATATTCCCCATAAATCAATTCCAAGATAGCTTCTTCCCCGACGGTTATTTCGATTTCGTGATTCACGAAACGAAACACTTCAATATTCGATTTTGCGCAACCGGCCAGAATCAGACCTAAAACTAACAATAAAATCAGTTTTATCTTCTTCATAATAACCTCTCTTACTCAAATGTACTTATATTATATCATAAATTTTTCGCGATGTTAAGAGTTGTTTGACTTTTTGCCTTGCCTGTTTTTGCTTTAAACTTGATTCTTTTTTCCGCTTTTTTTTAACAATAATCTTAAAACAATAAGCGAAAGACATGCTAAACAGGCGCCCGCCATGTCGATTGCGACATCCGCCGGCGACCCGGCGCGACCGGGAACAAAAACCTGGATCGTCTCGTCGACTGAGGCTACGGCCAAACAGCACGCGGAAACGTATGCGTATTTACCTTTTTTACCCGAACAAAGGGGATAAAACAATAGGGCGAGAACAAAGAACTCAACCGCGTGCGCCGTTTTCCTCACGATAAGAGACAACCGTCCCGGTTCGACAACAATCCCGAACCGCTCCAAAAGATTGCCGATTATGCGGACAAACCTACCGCTGACCTCCATTGACTCCGGCGCCGGCTGCAGGGAATTATAAAAAATAAAGGCTATCCAAAATAAAGTTAAAAATATAAAAATTTTCTTCCGCATGCCGATCACGTCCCCATTAATTTCTATACAAATTCGGCGTGATTATGCTGGCGCGATTAGATTATTTATTATAGCAGTCGCCCAATTGTTCGTTCAATATATTGGTAATATCCTCGGCGCCCTGCGCTTCAAATTTCGCTTTTTTCACGCCTGATTTATCCGTCGATATCGATATCAAGGAAGAGGTTGAACCAATATAGAGATCTTGCCAATCGGTTATTCCCGTGACCTTAAAAGTCCCTTCCTTGCCCTCGCCGTCCGTTCCTTCGTATTCGCGGAAAATATACACGGAATGTCCCGGCTTTTCCGATTCCGTATAAAGCAATACCGAATATACCGGGCGTTTGTTCCTGCACCCGGGTATTTCCTTAAGAATATTCATATAAGAAATCACCATCGGCGCGGACTCATCGCAATCGGGGCAATCAATTCGATGAAAATAGACGAAGTACTTATCCTCCTTTTGATTAAATATGTCCTGTTTTTTGATTTGTTTCACGCCATCCAGTTTATTATCGGAAGCGCACCCGCTTAAGACGAAAATTCCTAAAAACAAAAATAAAACTAACAGTTTTCTCATAAAACCCTCCTATGTGTCGTAATCAATTTTTGTATTATCGAAAGACCGCAACAATTGTTGGTACTCAGTTTTATTAATGTAGCGATATTCTTTTTTTCTTTTTTTGCGGACGACATAGACCTTTTTACCTTTTATCAAGCGCAAAAGGTATATCAGGAAAAATAAAAAAAATACAATCGCCATATAAACGAAAAAATAAGCGCCATTTTTATTATTCCCGGCTTGATCGCGGGCTAGAATCAAAAAAAGCGCCGTGACCGCGAGAAAAAATATCGCCGGCAAAACTATTCGCAAAACGGTGTGTTTGAAGATGTTTTGCTTGAATTCTTTAAGTTTGTCCATAATTAGCACCCGCAAATCATATACATTATACAACTTTTTTCATCAATTGCAAGAATTTCATAATCTTTTTCGTTCGTACAATGATAAAATAAACCATAAGCCCACGATCATCAAAAATATCTTGAAGGTCGCGGTATAAAGAAACAGCAGGCACACGAGGCAAGCAAATAAATAAATGCCGATAAAAATCACTTCAAGATATATAAAAGGGGCCCGGTATAAGCCGCGCAACAAAAACAGCAACCCAATAAACAATAAAAGCACGAGAAAAAAAATAATATCGCCGAAAATCCAATAAAATAAAAACGATAAAATAAACGTCACAATCCGGCAATTGTTTTTCCACCAAAGCATCATAGCGCCTTACCCCTCACTAAAAATTATTAATACGGGCGCGATAATATGTTAATCCAAGTTAAAAATACGCGTTATTATTATAATATGAGCTTCGGCGATGAAATTTTACGGCAAACGCGGCCAAAAAAAAACCGGCATGGAAATCATGCCGGTTCATGTCTCTTTTTCGGTTATTTAACGGCCTTGCCCGCCGAACCGAAAACGGCTATTTTCTCTTTTACGACTTCATAGATTGCTTTGGAGGCCGGTCCGATAATTTTTCTCGGATCGTATACTTCATTGTTCTCCGCCAGCAAGGAGCGCAACGAACGGGCGAAAGCCATTTGGCATTCGGTGTTGACATTGATTTTCGTTGTTCCGCAACTGATCGCCCTTTTTATCATGTCGTCGGGAATACCCGTGCCGCCATGAAGTACCAGGGGAACGTTGGTCGCGTTTTTGATTTCTTCCATTTCTTTAAACCCGAGTTTGGGCTCGCCTTTGTAAGGTCCGTGAACGCTCCCCAAAGCCGGGGCGAGAAAATCAACGTTTGTGGCCTTGACAAGCTCGACGCATTCGTTGAGGTCGGCATAAATTATGCTTTCGCCGACGACATCGTCTTCCTGCCCGCCGATCGTACCCAATTCGGCTTCGACGCTTACGCCGCGCGCGTGGGCGTAATCGACCACTTCCTTGGTCAATTTAATGTTTTCGGCCAGGGGATGCTTCGACGCGTCAATCATGACCGAGGTGAAGCCGGCGTCAATTGCCTTTTTACAACTTTCAAAAGACGAACCGTGATCCAAATGAATGGCAACGTCAACGGTAATGTTTAAGTCTTCCAACATACCTTTAACCATTCCGACAACGGTTTTGAACCCGCCCATATAGCGGGTCGCGCCCTCGGAAACCCCGAGGATAACCGGGGAATTCATCTCTTCGCAGGCGCTCAATATTGATTTAGTCCATTCAAGATTGTTAATGTTGAACTGACCGACGGCGTACTTTTCGTCCTTCGCTTTTACAAGCATTGCCTTCATACTAACTAAATTCATATATAAACCTCCTTTTAATAGTCAATCGTTTATTATTTTTCCAATATAAAATAACCGAAACCGAGGACGCCGCACCCGATGTGGGCTCCGACCGCCGGCGTGATCGTGAAAACTTCAACTTCGTATGCGTTGGGTAGTTCTTTTTCCAGTTTCTCCGCACACGCTCGCGCATCTTGTTCCCGTAAGGTGTGTAGCACGAGCATCTTTACTTTTTTCGCGTCCTTCGTTTCCTCAAGAAACATGTTCCAGGCTCTTTCCACCGCTTTCCGGTGCGTCCTTACCTTTTCCACGCTAACGATGCGCCCGTTTTTGGTTAGCTCCAAAACCGGCTTGATTTTTAACAGATTGCCGATAAATCCTTGCGCGCCGCTTAGGCGGCCGTTCTTCACAAGATAATTAAGGTCATCGACAACAAAATAAGCGTGTTGGTTGTCGATCAAATAACGGGTGTAATCCAATATTTCCTGAACGGTTTTCCCCGCGTCGGCCATTTCCTTGGCCCGCACCGCTACATACCCTTGCATATATGTCGCCAATTTCGTGTCGACGACATAAATGTTTATTTTACCTTTATAATCATCGATAAGGTTTTCGACCATCGGTCCTATGGAGCTTAGTTTATACGATATCGAATACATTATGACATCGGTATATCCTTCGGCGGCCAACCGGTCCAACAATTCCATCGCTTCCCCGACCGTCGGCGCCGACGTCGATGGGATTATCCCCGTCGTTTGCAATTTTTCGTAAAACTCATCGGCTTTTATATCAATGCCGTCGACATAATGCTCGTCATCAAAATTGATTATCGAGCGCAAAACGGGAATCCCGGGATCGTAACCGATATAATCGAGTCCGGCGTTAACGTCGGATATGATGGCGATTTTGCTCATGCTTTTCCTCCAGTCTTTTGTAAACATATTATAACACGGTGACCGGAAAACTGCAATAAAAAACAAAAAACTATTGCGCAGGGCAATAGTTTTTTGTTTCATTTTTGGTTTTATTAAGATTCTAGATATTTTCCAATAAACAAGCTCGTCATTTCGGCGATTGATTTTTCCAATTCGCCAACGGCGTTTTCCCCGACAACAATTACCGCTCCGATTAAATCGCCGTAAACGGCAATCGGCTTTAACACGGTCGGAGTGTTAATCACTAGATTATCCGTGATCTCCAGTGATTCGCCGCGTTCAAAAACTTGCATGTTTCTTTTTTGGATTTTATCATCCAATCTTATATCTATCTTTTTCCCTACAATGTCTTTTCGGAAATTCCCGGCAACTGCAATAATTCTTTCATTGTCGGTTATAATAATTTCTCTATTGCTTGACGCGAAAACCGCCTCCGCATACTGGGCAATAAAATTATTAATACTTTCAATATGCGAATATTTTTTTAGAATGATTGCCTCATTACTATCGGTATATATTTCCAAAGAATCTCCTTCCCTAATCCGTAAATTTCTCCTGATTTCTTTGGGAATTACTATCCTGCCCAAATCATCAATTCTGCGTACAACGCCTGTTGCTTTCATCTTGTCACCTCACTAGTAATATTATGGTAATTTTTTAGTTTTATATACTTGATTTTTTAATTTAACGACTCCAATAAACGACAAAGATCAAATATCCATTTCTTATCACCAGTCCGCTTTGGAATCTTAATGATAATCCTTCTTCTTTTATATTCGAATTCAATGTCTCTGTTTATTTCGGCCGCAGAAAGAAACATCTTTTGGGAATCAATTGCTTTGGTTTTATCTTCGGAAATAATGACCATCGCTCTGTTTTGTGTTTCAAAAACATTTTCGGCTTTGAATTTTCGTAACAATACCTGCAAATATCTTTCCTCGATATAGGTCAGTATTTCATCGTTAAGCCTGCCGAACCGATCGGTAAACTCTTCGATTAGTCTTGTTTTGTCCGTCTTTGTTTTTATTCGATTAATTTCTTTGTGAATTAAGATTTTGATATCATCGTCACTCACATAAGATTCGTTTACATGTCTTGACACCTCAATAAGATAATTTTTTTCTTCCTGAACACTCTTTTTACCCGTTATCTGATTGACTGATTCCTCCAAAAGTTTAAGATACATATCCAAACCAATGGCGTCGATAAATCCCGACTGTTCTTTGCCGAGAATGTCCCCCGCGCCCCGGATGGCTAAATCACGGATGGCTATTTTATAGCCGCTCCCGAGCGTGGTGAATTCTTTGATGGCGTTCAGTCTTTTTACCGCGTCTTCAGTCAGCACCTTATCGGCGTCATACATCAAATAAGCGTAGGCGATTCGGTCGCTCCGGCCAATGCGCCCCCTTATTTGATATATTTGCGACAAACCCAGGAAATCAGCGCCGTCGATAATTAAAGTGTTGGCGTTGGGAATATCAAGACCGATTTCAATAATGGTCGTGCAGAGGATAATGTCGTATTTCCGATCAAGAAAATCCTGCACAACATCCTCCAACTCCGTCCTGTGCATTTGCCCGTGAGCGAGGCATATTCTCGCCTCCGGCACGAGACGATGCAACTTCCGATACATATAATCCAACTCAGCTATTCGATTATAAAGGTAAAACACTTGTCCGCCCCGGGCCATTTCCCGATAAATCGCTTCTTTGATGACGATATCGTTTTTCTCAACGACATACGTCTGAATCGGGTAGCGGTCCTTCGGGGGAGTTCCGACTAAACTAAGCTGCCTCAAGCCCATAATCGACATTTGCAGCGTGCGCGGAATCGGCGTGGCGGTTAAAGTCAAAACGTTAACGTTCGCCTTTAACTTCTTTATTTGTTCTTTATGAACAACGCCAAACCTTTGTTCCTCGTCGATAATCAACAACCCGAGATCGCGAAAACTAACGTCTTTGCTCAGCAATCGATGGGTGCCGATTATGATATCGACGCGGCCGGCTTTTAAGTCCTTGATTATTTCCTTTTGCTTTCGCGGACTCACCAACCGGTTCAGCATTTCCACCCGGACGCCGTATTTTTCAAACCGCGAACGAAAAGTATAATAATGTTGGCGCGTCAGGATCGTCGTGGGCGCCAAATACGCCGCTTGTTTGTTTGAATATACTGTCTTGAAGGCGATTCTCATCGCGATTTCGGTTTTGCCGTAACCGACGTCGCCGCATATCAAGCGGTCGATTACCTTTCCTTCTTCCATGTCTTTCTTTATTTCCGCAACCGATTTTATCTGGTCGGGAGTTTCCTCGTGTTCGAAATCCTCTTCGAACAACCGTTGAAACTCGCTATCGGAAGGGTATTTAAACCCGTTGGCCTGCTCGCGCCTCGCTTGCAGGGCAAGAAGTTCCGCGGCGATGTTTTCCAATTTTTCTTTTATTTTTTGCTTTTTCTTTTCCCATTCGCCCTTCCCGATCGTCGTAAGCCGCGGGATATGTCCCTCGCTTCCCTGGTATTTTTCCAGAAGACTTACCTTCTCAACCGGGATATAAAGTTCCATGTTGGCGTATTGGAGCAGGATGTAATCGTTGCGGATATCTTTTAACCGAACCGTTTTTATCCCCAAATACCTGCCGATCCCGTAATCGTAATGAACGACGTAATCGCCGATATTCAAGTCTTCTTTCGAAGAGATGGGAACGGTATGTTGCATATGGCGGTATCTGGGGCGATGAATCTTGACTTGTTTGAATACTTCCTTCTCAGTAATAACTTCCACGTTGCTTTCGATAAAACCGAAAGCAACTGCGTTTTGGCACTTAATTAAATTAATTCTTTGCCTCTTCACGACGGAAAATTTGTCGATTATAACGGGCTCTAAACTATTTTCTTTCAATATTTCGAAAACCAAGCCGATCCTTTCGTCGCTTGTAAAAGCGAATATGAAAGTCTTTTCGGGATTGGCTTTCAAATCGGCGATCAGGCTGCGAATATCGTTTTGATAACCAATAACTCCGTATCCGCGCAAAGGAAAATGACGATCAAGCACAACTTCATTCATGCTTTGCGCATACTCGCTTAGGTAGATTTTGCGCTCGGCGTGATGAAATATATTATAAAAATCATAGAAGAAAAACAGATTGAGATTTTTCGGTTTATTCAGGTGTTCAAGGTAATTGCCCAAGTCGGATAACATCTGCCGATAATTATCCTTCAGCCGCTGGTAATCGTGATAAATAACCGTCTTCCCAGGTAAATAATCCAAAAGCGTTACCGGCTCCGGTTCCAGATAACGGATATACTTGTTAATCCGCTCGAGATTATCGTAATTTTCCATGTCTTCAAGATCGTTGTTAACAAATCCCGGCGTTTCGCCGCAATCTTTTCTGATTCGTTCCGCGGCCCGCCGGAATTCGTCTTCCGAATAAACAAGCTCGTTGATCGGGAAGATTTGATAACCCTCGATTTTCTCAACGCTTTTTTGCGTTTCCACGTCGAAGATTTTCAGCGTCTCGATTTCGTCGTCATAGAAATTTATCCGAACCGGATATTCGTTATGACCGGAGAAAACATCAATAATCTCGCCCCTGACGCTAAACTCGCCTATCATGGTAGTTACGGGAACGCGTTTGTATCCCATTTCAACCAGGCGGCGCGCCACTTCGCCGGAAGGCATCACCATGCCGGCCTTAAGATTCAGCGCGGCCCGCGCGTAGCGCTCCGGCCGCATCAACGGGCGAAGGAGAGCCGGCGGATGGGTAACGATTATTCTTTTTTCGCCGGCAAGAATGTTTTTGACCGTCTCGAGTCGTTCGTATTTAAAATCACCGCTTACGGCGATCAATTCAATTGAAACCAACTCGTCGATCACATACAAGTTAACCTTGTCGTCCCCGGCGATTTTACAAAACGCGTCATAGGCTTGGTTGGCATAATAAAGGTTGCTTGCCACGTAAACGACGGATTCGCTTTTCTCAAGGAAAGTTAAATAAGATAAGAGATACCCGTGATTTAGCGATAAGCCGCTCAAATAATAAGAATATTTGTTTCCGGATATCGCCTCGAGGTATCCCCTGATTACTTTTTCCTGAGAAAATATTTCCAAAACATTATTCATTATAAACCCCTAATTATATTTCCCCATGAAGTTATCGAAAGTATCGAATAAAAAACTATCGATCATTTCTTTTGCCTTGGCAATAATTTCGTTTAAAGTCTCCTCCTCGCTTTTCTTAAATTTTGCTAGAACGTAACGGCAAGCATCCAGCTCCGGCTCTTTGCCGATGCCGATGCGAATTCTTTTGATCGTTTCGGTTTTTAACGCCTCGATAATACTTTGCATGCCCTTGTGACCGCCGGAAGAGCCTCCTCGGCGGATTCTCACCTTCCCGCTCGGCAGTTCCATGTCGTCGTAAACGACGAGGATGTCGTCGGTTTCGATACGGTAATAATTTTTCGCCGCCAAAACCGATTGACCGGAAAGATTCATAAAGGTTTGAGGTTTGATAATCATTAAATCATGGCCGGAATGCTTGATGACGGCCGACTCGCAATACAGGTCTTTGTCTGCCCTAAATTTGCCTCCCAGATCTTTAACGAGCCGGTCGACAAACATGAAACCGACATTATGTCTAGTTTTTTTGTATTTCCTGCCCGGATTGCCAAGCCCAACAATTAATTTCATGTCAATACCTCAAACGTTTTAAAACATTATCTTTAAACCTTTTCTCTGGCAGAGATTTGTTTTTTATAGCAAAGCAAAATATTTTCCAGTAACGAAGCTATCGTCATCGGCCCGACGCCTTTGGGGACCGGCGTGATATAGGAAGCGACTTCCTTAACGCCGGCAAAATCGACGTCGCCGACGATTTTACCCTCGACTTTATTAATACCGACATCGACGACTACGGCGTCTTTTTTCACCATGTCGGCGGTAATAAAACGCGGTTTGCCGACGGCGACAACCAAAATATCCGCGCGCCTGGTAACTTCGCGCAGATTAGCCGTCTTCGAGTGGGCAATAGTTACCGTCGCGTTTTTCTGCAATAACAACAACGCCGCCGGTTTGCCGACCAAACTGCTCCTTCCGACCACCACGGCGTTTTTGCCGGCAATTTCAATAAAATACTTTTGCAGTAACGTGATGACGCCTTTCGGCGTGGCCGGGGCGATGGCATCGGAACCCACCATTAGTTTGCCTTGATTAACGATAGTCAACCCATCGACATCTTTAAGCGGATCGATCGCGTTGATAATCTCGCTTTCGTTAAGATGGCTGGGCAAGGGAAGTTGCACGAGAATCCCGTGAATCTTGGGATCGGCGTTGCATTCCGCAATGATTTTTAATAGCTCCTTTTGGGGTATTTTCTCGTCGAGAAAATAATCTTTTACGCGGATCCCGGCCTCGTCACACGCCTTGATTTTGTTTCGAACATAGACTTGGCTGGCCGGGTTTTTCCCAACCATAATCAACGCAAGAGTTATGTCCTCGTTAATCGCAGCAACTTCGCCGGCAATTTTTTTCATGAGGGATTCCGCGGTTTTCTTGCCATCCAGAATAATACAAATCACCTCAATCTTTCTGTTTTCAATTCATTATACACTAATTTATAAAAAAATGCTAGTTATAGGAAAATTTTTTTATATAGAAATGACCGTTAATTTGTCATCTTTCACGTCGATTTTATAGCGATTGTTGGGAATTATCTCTTCCCCGATGATTGCTTTCGCGATTGCCGTCTCAATTTCTTTCTGAATATACCTTTTAATCGGGCGCGCCCCGTATTCGTAAGAATAACCTTGCTCGATGACCCGTTCTTTGACCCGAGACCCAAAAGTAACGTATATCTTTTCCTCCTCGAGCCGGGCCGCGAGTTGGCCTAGCATCTTATCGACGATTTTGCGGAGCACTTCTTTATCGAGCGGGTTGAACATCACTATCTCGTCAATCCGGTTTAAGAATTCGGGACGGAAGGTAGTCTTGAGCAGGACTTTCGCTTTTTCCTTTTCGCCGGAAAGGAAATACTCGCTCCCGAGATTTGAGGTCATGATAATGACGGTGTTTTTAAAATCGACGAGTCGGCCCTGCGAATCGGTAAGACGTCCGTCATCAAGTATCTGCAACAGCAGGTTGAAAACTTCTTTGTCGGCTTTTTCTATCTCGTCAAACAAAACGATGGAATAGGGATTTCTTCGAACCTTCTCGGTTAACTGACCGCCTTCCTCATAACCCACGTATCCCGGAGGCGCGCCGATAAGCCGGCTGACCGAGAATTTCTCCATATACTCGCTCATGTCGATACGGATAATTTGATTTTCGTTATCAAAAAGAGCTTCGGCGAGGCTGCGCGCGACCTCGGTTTTCCCGACGCCGGTGGGTCCCAAAAACAGAAACGAACCAATCGGGCGGTTTTGGTCTTTAATGCCGGCCCGCTGTCTGATAATCGCGTCGCTCACAAGATCAACGGCCTCGTCCTGACCGATAACGCGTGCTTTTAACGTCTCCTTTAAGCCAAGAACCTTTTCGCGATCGCCCTTTAAAATACGAGTGACGGGGATATTGGTCGCCCGCGAGACAATTTTCGCGATCACGTCCTCGGTAACGACTTCGGAAAGCAACGTATTTCCCGCTCTTTGTGTTTCCTCCAGCTTTTTTTCCAATGCCGGTATCTCCCCGTATTTTATTTCCGAGGCCCGTTTGTAATCGCCTTGATTAAAAGAATTCTCGAGCTCAAAACGGGCGTTCTCCAGTTTCTTTTTAATCTCCTTCGACTCTTGGATTTTTTGTTTTTCCTCCAACCATTTTTCCCGGAGAGCCGCTTCTTTTTCCCGTAGTTCGCTCAATTCCAGTTTTAACTTTTTAAGCCTCTCCTTGCTCGTCAAGTCTTTTTCCTTCTCCAAGGCTACTTTCTCGATTTCAAGTTGCGTGATCCGGCGGGTAACGTCGTCGAGCTCGATTGGCATCGAATCGATCTCAATTCTAATGGAGGAACACGCCTCGTCGATTAAATCAATAGCCTTATCCGGCAAAAACCTGTCCGTAATATAGCGGTTTGATAAAAGCGCGGCCTGTACCAAGGCGCCGTCGGTGATCGTCACGCCGTGATGCGACTCGTACCGTTCCTTTAACCCGCGCAAAATGCTTATGGTATCCTCGACGGTCGGTTCCTTAATTAAAACTTTCTGGAAACGACGCTCCAATGCGCGGTCTTTTTCGATATATAACCGGTATTCGTTCAACGTCGTCGCGCCGATGCAAAAAATCTCCCCGCGCGCGAGCATCGGCTTAAGCATATTGCTGGCGTCAATCGCCCCGTCGGCGCGGCCGGCTCCGATAATTAAATGTATCTCATCAATAAAAAGAATGATTTTACCGTCGCTTTCCTTAATTTTATTCAAAACGGCTTTCAGTCTTTCCTCGAATTCGCCGCGAAACTTCGCGCCGGCGATTAAGGCTCCCATATCCAATTCGTAAATTATTTTATCCCGAAGCGTCGCGGGAACGTCATTTTTGACAATCCGTTCCGCCAGGCCTTCAACAATAGCCGTTTTCCCCACGCCCGCTTCGCCAATCAAAACAACGTTGTTTTTATTTTTGCGGGCAAGGATTTGAATGATTCTCCTAATTTCCTCGTCCCGGCCGATAACCGGATCAATTTTCCCCATCCTGGCGTCCGCGGTGATGTCGCGGCCGAATTTCTCCAGTATGTTCTCATCTTGACTATAATCTGGCATTTGCATGCTTTTTTCACCTCCTATTAGCACTCTTTGGTTGTGAGTGCTAATAATATTATACACCGCTTTTTTAGTTTGTCAACTTATTTAATGCATTATTCAATAAAAAAATCACCGGCGAAATTACGCTGCCGGTGACGCGTATTTATTATGATTTATGCGAAATATATAATAAACGGCGCTTAATAATAGTCAACTATGAATTTTGCTTTTCGATTATTTTACGGGCGATCCAAACGCCGTTGGCGCCGGCTTGCGCCAGGCCGCGCGTCACTCCGGCGCCGTCGCCGCCGACATACAGGTTCTTTATCGCCTTCGTTTCAAAATCGTCGCCGACTTCGGGACGGGCGCTGTAAAATTTGGCCTCGACGCCGTAAAACAATGTGTGATCGCTGGCGATCCCCGGGGTCACATGATTCAACGCCTGCATCATTTCGATCAGCGATTTCATCGTGTTATACGGCAGGACTAACCCCAAATCCCCAGGCACGGCTTCTTTTAACGTCGGAGTAACGAAACATTCCCGAATTCGCTTTTCGGTCGAACGACGACCCTTTAAGATATCCCCGTACGTTTGAACGATCACCGAGCCTCCGCTTAATTTATTGGCAAGCTTCGCCACTTCATATGCGAATTGATTGGGATTGTCGAAAGGCTCGCTGAATTCGTGCGAAACCAGAAGGGCGAAATTGGTATTGTCGGTCCCCAATTTGATATCCCGGAAAGCGTGACCGTTACAAAGCACGACCCCGTTTTGGTTTTCGATTACGACGTGACCGCTCGGGTTGGAACAAAAAGTCCTGACTGTCGTGCCGACGCTCGTGTTAAATTTAAACTTGCCCTCGTAGAGATTGGCGTTAATCTCTTCCATGACGATATTATTGGTCTCGACCCGGACGCCGATGTCTACTTGATTGTTCCGGAATGCGACGCCTAAGGCCTCAAGCAATTCCTGCTGCCACAAAGCGCCCTCGCGCCCCACTCCCAAAACGATATTATCGGCATATATTTTCTCGCCGGATTCAAGAACGATTCCCGTCGCGCGGCCGTTATCGATAATTAAATCAACAATTTTGGCGCGGAACATATACTCGACGCGCGACCGCATCGTTTTGAAAATATTTTTTAAAATTTCGATGTTTTGTTCGGTGCCGATGTGCCGGACTTTCCCGCGCAAAAGCTTCAGCCCCGCCGCGATCGCCCTTTTTTCTATGCCTTTCACGGCTTCCGTTTCGGGATCCGTTATTTCCGGCGAAGCTCCGTGGTCAAGATTTATTTGATCGACGTATTTTATTAATCCCAGAACCTCGTCGCCGGGAATGTAGTCCTGCAACCAGCCGCCGTATTCGTTCGTTATATTGTATTTGCCGTCGGAAAATGCACCCGCTCCGCCGAAACCGGTCGTCATCGAACAACTGGGGTGACACCCGATTTCCCCATTCATGTTAACGGGGCATTTATCCAACTTTTTTTCAATTATCGGGCATCTCCTGGAAAAGATGTCATGCCCCTTGTCGATTAAAAGAACTTTAAGACCGGGTTTTTTCGACATAAATTCGTAAGCGCAATAAATGCCGGTCGGTCCGGCTCCGACGATGACGCAATCGTATTTCTTCATTAGTTTTCATCTCCCAACGCGTTTTTTCACGCCCGGTATTATATTATCATATGCCGGGAAAATAATAAAGGCCGTCGCGGTTTATTTTTCCTTGGCCGCCGCGACGAACGCCACAAAAAGCGGATGAGGCCGGTTGGGCCGAGACAAGAACTCCGGCCGGAATTGGCAGCCGATAAAATATGGATGGCTCTTCAGCTCCGCGATCTCGACAAAGCCGTTTTCCTTATTTACCCCGGAAAACACCATGTCGCTACGGGCGAACAATTCCCGAAGGGAGTTGTTAATTTCGCTGTCGTGACGATGCCGTTCGCGAACCGTCCGTTTTCCGTAAATCTTCGCGACTCGCGTCCCCGGTATCAAATCGCAGTCATAAAGCCCGAGCCGCATCGCGCCGTTTTTCTCTCCCGTTTTTGTAAATAAAGGCGCGGACGCCTCATCAAATCCGAGGACGTTGCGGGCGTATTCAAGCACGGCGAGACGCATTCCGAAACATATGCCCAAAAAGGGGATTTTATTTTCCCGCGCGTAGCGGACGGCCGCAAGCGCTCCGTTAACGTTATTGGATCCCAACCCGCCGGGAACAACTATCCCCTGCAGACCGCTTAACTTTTCCTTAACGTTTTCGGCGGTCAATTCCCCGGAATCAATCGCCGTTATCTTAACGTCGGTTTCGTTCGCGAACGCGCCGTGTTTTATGCTTTCGTTAACGGAAATATAGGCGTCCTTTAAAGAAACATATTCCCCCACAAGCCCGATTTTCACTTCGCCGCGCAGATTCTTGATTTTCGCGACCATTTCGTTCCACCGGCTTAAATCAAGGGGCGCCGTTTTAAGATCGAGATGGCGGCAGATATAATCGTCAATTTTCTGTCGGGCGAAAATATTTGGAATCTCGTAAAGCACCGTCCTGTCCTGCGCCTCGATTACTGCGTCGATATCTACGTCGCAAAACAGGGCGATCTTTTCTTTTTGGCTTTGCGGGATGTCGCGATTAACGCGAAGGATAATCATGTCGGGATTAATCCCCAAAGAGCGCAGTTCTTTCACGCTGTGCTGGGTTGGTTTTGTTTTCAACTCGCCGGATTTCTCCAGGTAAGGCACCAGCGTGTTGTGGATATACATCGTGTTCCGGTAACCGACGTCGCGCCGAAGCTGGCGGATCGCCTCCAAAAACGGCAGCGATTCGATATCCCCGACGGTGCCGCCGATTTCCGTAATCAAGACATCCGCGCCGCTTGCTCGCGCGGCGTTTAGAATCGCGTCTTTTATCTCGTTGGTAATATGAGGGATAACTTGCACCGTGGCGCCCCCGTATTCGCCGTTTCTTTCCTTATCGATAACTT
>FZPS01000067.1_pt80 | contig 24628 bp, 19 predicted proteins | sample 1817821 | NCBI WGS metagenome assembly FZPS01 (sample SAMEA104158645, study PRJEB21678) | metagenome | place: Germany | collected 2015-04-21 | reverse complement strand
ATGACCTGCCTCAATATCTATAAAGTTTTGGTCACCCTCTGCAGCCATAACCTCTTTTTCAAGGTCTAACGCACGGGTAATTACAGCGGAAAACTCTGCCCTTGTAAGGTTTTCCTGAGGCCTGAATGTACCGTCCTCGTAGCCCGTTAGTATTTCCAGTCTTGCAAGTTCGGCTACCGCCTGCTCGTATGAGTTAACGATCGGCCCATAGGCGTTGCTGTGGTAACCGTATATTCCAATCCCAACAAGGATAGCTAATCCCGATAGAACTGCTACGATACGTTTCAAGATAGCGCTACTCCCACTTTATACATATTGCAAAACTGACTTCTTCTGCCTGGGCAACCAGATGTAGAATACGTTTTGTTGCGAGATTTTATATGAAAACTGTTACCCTAGTTTACAAGGTTCGTCGCGCCTGGCGATACTCGCGTGCAGGTGTCGGCGGGGCCACACGAGAGTATTTGCGGCGTCAGCGTCTTGCGCGCCGAGGGAAAGAGCCCCGAAAAGTCACGGGTAGAGCATTCCCGCAGTGGCCTGTACCGGAACCCTTGGATCCGTTGCCTACACGAGTATCGGTGGTTGCTTGTCCATCTATAGAGATGGGCTTCTCATATGAATGGCAGCAAGTGCCTTTGAATATTACCAATTGGCGATCCGAGTTAGATGATTCCCTAGATTTACTTTTGGTGACAAGTTCAGCTGTCTCAATGAGGGTGTGGGAAGATGTGCCGGCAATTCTCGCTCGATGCACGCAGTTAAGTATTCCAAGTGTGTTGTGGTTGGACGATTCGACAGTCGGCATTGATGAAAAGCTACGTACCCAATTTACGGCAGTAGTAAACCTTCGTCCAGCTGTTCAACCTATGGTGCATAACCCGCGTGTGATAACAGTTAAAGGCAGAACGTTGACCCGAAAGGATGCGGCTCCTATCACGGAGATAGAAGGGTTGCCGTGCAAAGAACAGCTTAGTGCCTATCGCATGTACAAGTACTTCGTTGACTCAACCGAACAGGTGGATGCAAACCCCTCGCGACGCCACATGGAGATCACCGCCTGTGATGGTCTGGTGTGTGGGCACCTTACTCCCGATGCAAATGATGACATTGGCAGAATGTGGCAGGCTTACGTTGCCAGACAGAACTATTGGCTTTCTAACACCTATCGGCAGAGGGCTAACGAAATCATAAAAGCGCTTGGAAATCAGAACGTGCAGCGTGGTCATATTTCTGTGGCGCCCATGATAAGTACAGTTCGTCCCGAACAGTTGGTACACGTCGTTGAATACTTGGCAGCGCAACGTGGAGTTGATCTTCAGCCAATAATCTCAACGCATGGCTTTGAAGCTCCTGAATCGGTCAGAAATCTAGCGAGGGATCTGAACTTGGAGGTCATCTGGCTTGAGCAGGATAGCCACTTATCGTTGGGAAGTATTTACAATCAAATGATTGCACGAGCTGATGCTTCATACATCGCAAAAATGGATGACGATGACTTTTATGACGCTACGTATCTTCTCGACTCGGTCTTAGCACACCGGTATTCCGGAGCGCAGATAGTCGGTAAACGATCTACGTTTGTTTATCTGGAGTCGCTGGACAGTACCCTTCTATGCTTCGAGGCGGATGAGAATAGGTTTGTACATGAGGTTGCAGGACCAACACTGCTTTGCAATAGAGATTTCGCTGGCGAAATTAAGTTTGCAGATATCTCAAAGGGGGAAGATAGTGATTTCCTCAGAAGAGCCTCGCAAATGGGAGCCGCAATTTATGCAGGCTCTAGATTTGGGTTTGTGAGGATGCGCTCCAGGGCTAGTCATACTTGGGCGGTGGACAATTCTGTATTCACAGCGAATGGCACGCGAGTACACTCGGGTGGGCCAAGCAAACTGGAGTTGCCGGGGCGCTTCGGTGCGCTAAAATAGTTCTCTCGATAGGCTAGAATTTCGGCACTTCTAAGGGGAACTCTGTCTCATTGGGAAGGCCCCAGTGAGAGATTCGCCCGGTAGCTATCACTTCTTCACTTGGTATCGCCCACGTATGTGTCGCCTTTTGCGCCTTTCTCATCTGCGTGAAACCGAATCGCTGAGCCGAATAAATGGCGCCGCCGTTTCGCGTTATGCGGCGGAGGAAGTCGGAGTCTTCACCTTCGGTTATATCTGCGAAGCGGACCTGTTTCATAATGTTGGCGGACCCAAGGATTGTAGGGCCGGAAACGAACTGAGTGAACCGGTTTTCCCATTTGGGGAAACGTAAGACAGTTAGATTCTTATCCGCCAGATACATATAGTGTGCGTGTTTTCCTACCACGTCAGCGCGTGAATATCTTGCTGCAAGTAATGAGTCGAAAAGATAATTTGAACTGTAAATGTCGTCGTCATCAATCTTGGCGATGTAGTCCCCGTCCGCTCGGTCGATGAGCCGGTTGTAGCACCCTCCTAGGGAAATATCCGTATCCAGGGGGATCCACTGGATCTCGAGGTTAAGATCGCGGGCATAGGCTTGATCTTCGCTTGAGGCAACAAAGCCATGTGTGCCGATGAGTGGTTGCATTTCTACATTGGACTGCCGGGCGAGTGTGTCTAATACATGACGGATTTGACCGGGACGGTTTGTAGAGACCATCGCGGTGACACTTGGAGGGCAGTAGGTGGCGTCCTCCATGCCGATATCCCGCAAAATCTTGTCAACTCGATGGGTATATGTGTGTTTGCGCCAGATTTCTTGCTGAGCCAGGTACGCCATTCGGTCTGCTAAATCTGGATTCGTAGCCAGGGACCGAACAGTAAACTCTGCCTCCATTGGAGTCTTTACTTGAGCGACCATGTCTGTCGTAAAGAAATTAGTGGTCGCGGGTGTTGGTGTGGAGATTATGGGAGTTCCACAAGCGGGCAACTCAAACAATCTCATTGAGCTCATTGTCGGACTGTCTACAACAGAGTTCACGTTTATGAATGCACGATATGCGCGGTAAGCGGAAAGCGTCTGCGGGTAGGTGAGTGAGTCGCGAATATTTGGCCGAAACTCTTTTGGAAAACGATAGAGCCTTCCGCCTCCCATATCTCGGGCAAAAATATCTAAACCATACTTGAGGCGTTCCCCGGCTTTTATCGCCCCGGACAAAAGTGTTTCTAATTGAGCTTGACGTTCGGGGTATTTGTTTCCGTAATACGCTCCTGCAAAAGCAACATCGCGCTTTTCGACTACCTCGAAACCATCCATTAACGCCATTGGATTGTGGATTGCTACTTGAGCAGCGAACGGTAGCACTCCTACATTCCGGTGACCAAGATCTTTTATATAACTGGGAACGCGATTGGCATCTGTTGTATATACCCAGTCGAATAGTCTTGCTGTTTCAATGGCATCATCATAATGAGGCGGATCTTCACGATTCCAAAACACAGTTGGAATACCGGCTGATTGACAGTAACAGACAAGGTCTACGAGTTCTTGGCTCGGAGCACTTTTACCTAAAATCTGATATTGCCAGGGTTCGCTCGCCTCCATCTGCCAAGCGGAATCAACGAACAAGAAATCAATTTTGGTTGAATCTAGTTCAGATTTCCATTTGGTTGGAGTAAGGTAAACCGCATTCCATTCGTATTCGTATGCGCGCCTGAAGAACTCATCCGCGATTACCCCGACAGTCAGGTCATGGGTTGGGCGATTCGCGGGAGGGAGTTGCCAGTTTCGGAACTTTAGAGAGGTCGGCACAAAGTAGTTTCGTACTCTGCTTGCGCTGGGGATATTAATCCCTTTCCCGCGCAGATATCTGCGCGCGCCAGACAGACCCTGGTTTCGAAGACTCCAGGCTGCTTTCTTCACAAAAACAATCTGCGATTGGAATGCGCCCACGGTACCTGTCTCCTTTACGACTTATTGTTGATTCGCTAACTTAATCGTGTTAGCATTACCATGCAAATTTGACTTCCCGATAGCATGTCAATGCGGTATATATGATGTTAAAGCTTGAGAATACAAATACGATACCGGGGGCGTGAGCTTTTATGAAAAAAGAAATTGCCGTTGTAGGCCTCGGTTACATTGGTCTTCCTACTGCCGTGGTACTAGCCAACAGTAACTGGAAAGTAACGGGGGTTGACGTCTCTGATCGTACGATTGATTATGTGCGAGCGGGAAAGTTGCCGTTTGTGGAAGAAGGGCTCGAAGTGGCCTTGGCGGCAGCAGTTGAATCGGGTGACTTGATCGCGCAGAAAGAAATGCCTCAAGCTGAGGTTTACATCGTTTCAGTCCCGTCGCCGCTTGATGAGAATAACCGGTTGGACGCCACTGCGATCGACGCTGCGACCGACGCGATTATCCCGAAGTTGCGTGGCGGGGAGCTCTTGATTCTTGAGTCCACGGTTCCACCGGGCACTACAGACCGTATGGAAGAGCGTGTTTTTGCTGCGCGACCGGAACTGCGTGATCCGAGGGGAAACGGTGAGCCTGGAGTCTTATTCGCTCACGCTCCCGAGCGAGTGCTACCTGGCCGCGTTATCATCGAAATGCGAACTAACGACAGGATCGTCGGAGGAACAACGCCTGAAGCTACAGAGAGGGCAGCTGAGGTGTACCGCTCTTGTTGCACCGGAGAGATTCTTCTTACCGATGCGCGCACAGCGGAAATGAGTAAGCTGGCGGAGAACGCGTTCCGGGATGTGAATATTGCTTACGCCAATGAATTGAGCCTGATTTGTGATGAGCAGGGCATTGATGTTTGGGAATTGATTGAGATTGCCAACCGTCATCCACGGGTGAATATTCTTCAGCCCGGGCCAGGTGTGGGAGGACACTGTATCGCGGTTGACCCCTGGTTTATCGTGGCTGCTACCCCGACGGCGAAGCTAATTAAGCAGGCTCGTGAGATTAACGACGCGAAGCCAGATTGGGTTATCTCGAAGATTGACGAAGCAGTTAAGAGCAGAGGCGGTTCTGCCACCATTGGTTTGCTAGGACTCGCGTTCAAACCCAATATTGACGATCTGCGAGAATCTCCTGCTCTGGATATCGCAGCTCGCGTGGCTGCTGAACATCCTGAAGCACGAATTATGGCGGTGGAGCCAAACATCGACAGTCTTCCGCGTCAACTTCAGGAGTATACAAACGTCGAGTTCGCCGAAGCGAATCAGGTGATTGACGAGGCAGACATCCTGGTGCTCTTAGTGTCTCACCGCGAGTTTGCAAGCTTTGATCTGGCGGCGTCTGCAGACAAGACGTTGATTGATACCACGGGCTTGTGGCGGAAATAAGGTGAGCTTCGGTTAGAGCGTTAGCAAGCTGTGACAAGAAATAGTAGGGAAATGCTCGCCCAAAAAATCCAATATGCCAGACGAGCATTCTGGCATTTTCGGTTCTCAGGGTGGGCAGGATTGCGGCGTTTTCGAGCTGAGAATGGTGCTGGAGTAGACCGTAGCCAGGGGCACCTTGACGGTACGGCGGCGAACCGGCAACAGTTTAGTCGGGGTTTCGACCTGCCGGTAACAGAACCTCGCCGTGCAATGCGCGTCGGTACGATCCTTGATCCGTTTTCCGAATTGGCATTTGGTTACGAGTGGCAGCAGATTCCGTTGCGACCTAATGACTGGCGTGATCACTATGAGAGCTTAGACCTCCTATTTGTGGAGTCTGCTTGGCATGGGAACTCGGATGCGTGGCAATATCAGCTGACGGGTAGTTCCGCGCCCTCTGAAGCCCTGCGAGAGCTTGTGGCTGCTTGCAAAGAGCTCGGTATTCCCACCGTATTTTGGAATAAGGAAGATCCGTATCACTTCGACGACTTCATCGATACTGCAAAAATATTTGATTGGGTGTTTACCACCGAGCGGGATCTGATTGAGCGTTACAAAAAGGTGCTCAAACATGCCCGTGTGGGGGCCCTCCTATTTGGAGCGCAACCGGTTATTCACAACCCTGGTAGTCGCTCAACTAAACCTGGGGATGTATGTTTTGCGGGAACTTATTTCAATCACAAGTTCCCGGAGCGTGCCGAACAAATTAACATGCTGCTAGAAGGCACGCTTAAATCGATAACGCCCGGCTCGGGAAGTTTAGACATCTATTCAAGATTTCAGGATGTCGGTTCCGAATATCGGTTCCCCGAAGAGTATCAACCGTATGTAAAAGGCGAGTTGACGTATGAACAGATGCTTCGTGCGTACAGGTCGTACAACTGTTTTCTGAATGTTAATTCTATTCCGAATAGCACGACGATGTTTTCTCGGCGGGTTTTCGAGGTTCTGGCCTGCGGCACGCCGGTCATTTCCGCTTCGAGCCCAGCGTTAGAAGGCGTCTTTGGAAATGGAGTTGTTCAGGTAGCAGATAGCGATGAGGCGGCTAACTGGATAAAAGCTCTACGGATGTCTCCGGATTTGCGTGACGAATTGGCCTATGAGGCGCGCATGAAAATTCTTTTGGGACATACTTATTCTCATCGCGTTGATGAAATCTTGAAACGAGTCGGCCTGAATAATCACGTGGTTGGAAAACCTCGAGTATCGATTATGGCAGCCACAAATAGGCCAAATCAGGTTCCGCACCTACTGAAACAAGTTGGAAAGCAGGTTGGAGTCGAGGTACAGCTGCTAGTAGCTACGCATGGTTTCGAAGCCACTCCGGAGCATAAGAACCTAGCTAACGATCTGGCCTTGAACGCGCAGTGGTTTTATCAGGATGAGACTATTAGTTTAGGTAGCATCTACAATTTTCTGATCGCGCGAGCGGATTATCCTATTGTGGCTAAATTCGATGATGACGACGATTATGGGCCGTTTTACTTGTTGGAACAGGCTGATGCTATTGATTCGATGGCAGCGGATGTGTGCGGGAAGAAAAGTCACTTTGTCACGTTGTATCTCAATGGTGTCAGGCGTTCGGTAATTACCTATCCGGGGCAGGAGCATTTTTTCACGGGCTTCGTATCTGGCCCTACTATCGTGGCCAGACGTGAGACCATGTTGAATATCGGTTTCGAGGATGTCGGCTCGGGTGAAGACACGGCATTCCTTAAGGCAGTATCGGATTCGGGGGGTAAGATTTGGGCCACTGGCCGATACGGTTTTACACAGAATCGGTTAGGGAGTTCTCATACGTGGAAGGCGAACTCGGTGGAGATCCTGCGCCATTCAAGGCTTATAGGTAGCCCCGATGTCTCTACCGCGACAGTGGTATCGTGTCCGAGTACTCGTTGATCATTTTTCAAGCAGCATGCTAATACTACTGACATCTTGGACGCTGCGCACGATACAGTGAGAACCGGGCGGCGCGGTAGAGGCCGCTTCAGCCAGCGATCTAGCTGTCCAGCTCGTTGATGCTTATGTTGCCACGGCGTGGCAATGATCACATCGCCGAACAGGCGTCCCTTAGGTATTTGACTCCACTAAAATCATATGTATGCACGTTTTCACTATTGGGAGTTCCGTATCGGAAAATCAGGGTCAAATCTTATGCAAAGAATTTGGTTTTTCCGACCATAGGCACGTGAGCATCTCATCTGATTCTTTGGTGCCTGAGCTTGAGAAAGAGATTGAGGCCAAACTTCAAGAGTTCTCCGATGTCGGATCCGATTTGCTACTGATACTCGACTTATGCGCTTGGGGGTTTCAGCCGCGTGGTTCATACGCGAGTAAAAGCGGGAGCGAAAGTGGTGCGAATCTGAATACAGCGGCAAGGCGGATTCTCGATGTTGTTGAGACTCAGTGCGATGCAATGCCAATCTTGGTGTCATTATCCTGCGAAGATTGTGACAGCCTAAATGCGAGAATTGGGTCAATGCCAAATGACTTTGATGCTGTCATTATTGAAATGAAAGCAAAAACCCTGGCTAGAGATGCTGAAGATAACCTCCAACTTATGCCGGAAGACGTCCGTCTACTAAACAGAAAAATCCGATCGAACTTCGCGGTATTATTTCTCGATCCCTCTAGCCGAAATGATTTTCAATTGGCAAAGCGGAAGACGCTGGAACTTCTAGGGGGTGCGTCAGGCGATTCACCGGTCAGAGATAGTTTTATTTGTGGTGATCTTATTCAGCATTTTTGTTATCAGAGTGGTAAAGATGATACAGAAAGGCCACCAAGGCTAACAATTTTCTTTAATGGTGCGATAGATCCAGCCATTGCGAAAGGACGTCCGGTATTTCAAAGGACAAGTTGGTGGAGTGAGATTTATGGCGCAAAAATTTCAATACCCGATCCGACGTTGTCAAAAGATGACACCTTGACGACTGGTTGGGCGCAAGGCTCGAACGAACACTGGGGTATTGCCATACAGGCGGGTGTGTGCCAAGGGGCAATAGAATTCTGGCGAAATAAAATCGGACTCAGCTACGAAGAAGTGGAAGTCCAAATGTTCGGGACTTCCGCTGGTGGATTTCAAGCTCTCATGGCTGGGGCCTTTGTGAATCCGCGTCGAGTCATTGTTAACAATGCACAATTCGATTGGCTTAAAGCTATGGGGAGAACTGCGGTTAAAAAGACCCTGGAGTTGGCCTATAGCAATAGAACTCAGGATGGAAATATTCGAGAAAAATGGCAATGGAGAGTGGTCGTGCCTGAGTTTTATAAGAGGGTTCGTTTCGCTCCTCCCATTGAGTATTATCTTAATCTTTCGAGCTCACAAGACAGGGTTTCTCAATGGCCTGAACTCGAAAAGTTTATGTTTAATGGCCCGGGGCGAAGTTACGGAAAAGGCTTTAAGCTCTTCGCATACGAGGATCCGATCAGCGGTCATTCTCCTCTAGGAAAGGAGCCAACCATCCAATTATTAAATTCTTCGATACAAGACTTGCCCTAACCGGCAAATTTTGATCTTTTAGCTTGGCTGATCCAGTTGAGAAAATAGGCCCGGTATATTTGAACTGCTCCCCATTAGTTGGACTGAGAAATCGGTTATCGACTAGTGGGGAGTAGTTTTTCATTGAGAGCACGTAGTTCGCTGAGTGAGTATCAGCGTGAACAGTTGGTGGAGTGCCTTGAGCAGGGTATGGGGAGCCGAGCTGCTGCGAAGGTGGTGGGGGTTCGAGAGCTGGTAAGGCGTAGACTCTATCGGCGGTTTCAGTTACATGGCAGGCTATGTCTTGTGGAGAAGCCGATAAAGCAGCACTACTCGTTCGAGATTAAAAAGGAAGTTGTCCAGCGCCATCTTGCTGGCGAGACAACGATGGAGCTTGCGCGTGAGTTTGATATATCGTCAGATCAGCTGGTCAGTGGTTGGTCCTCGAGATGGCGCAAAGATGGCGATGAGGCGTTGAAACCCAAGCCGAAGGGCAGACCCAAAGGCTCGACCGCCCCGAAGCTGCTTACCGAAGAGGAAAAGCTGCGTCGTCAGGTTGAGCGGTTGGAAGCGGAAAACGCTTATCTAAAAAATTGCGGGACTTGAGGAATCAAGGACGCGCTTGAAAGTCCAGGCGATTGTCATCCTCAAGTCGCACCACCGCTTGGAATATTTCCTAGAGGCAGCAGGTATCCCACGGTCGACGTTCTTCTACCACCAGAAACGACTCAGCGAGCCGGATAAGCATGCTGCGGTTAAGGACGCGATCTGGGAAAGCTTCGAGCGCAACAAGCATCGCTACGGCTACCGGTGAGTGTTGCTAGATCTGCGTAACCAGGGCTGGGTGGTCAACCACAAACTCGGCTACAAACTCATGCGCGAGATGGGCCTTAGAGCCAAGATCCGCCGGCGTAGACCGTATGTTTCCTACGCTGGGACGATCGGCCACATCGCTGATAACAAGCTTGACCGCAAGTTCACTCCGGATCAGCCAAACACCGTGTTTGCAAGCGATGTCACTGAGTTCCAGGTCCAAGGTCGCAAGGTCTACCTGTCACCGGTGATGGACTTATTCGACCGTTCAATCGTTGCTCACACCGTGGCCATATCGCCGTCGACAGCGTTTACCGCCGATTCTTTATCCAAGGCGATTAAAACGTGTGTGCCTGAACCTGGATGGATGATGCACACCGACCAAGGATTCCACTACCAGCACTCGTCCTGGCGCGTGCTCTGGAAATGCAGTTGACAGTTCAGCCACGCTTTCGGGGAACTAAATGCAATCTTACAAAAGAACCATCACCTGCTGACCGCCTCGAATCCCGTCGAATAACTTTGGATCAGCAACTGCTCTAACATCAACCGCTGCTGTCGCTGACACATGACGATCCGTGCCCGTGTATTCCAATTCTATTGAAAGGGACTTTTCATTGATAACAGATGGTGACTTTACAAGGTAGCGCCGGTCCGAAGTTAATATACGTTCACCGAAAATAGCTTTACCATCTAGGCGTATGCGAAGCCACCAATCCTTGAGCGACCCATACAGGTATTTGCAAGCCAAATTAACAACAACACATTGTGATTGGAGAGTTTGATTGGTGAAATCTAAATCCACCCTATGCACGAATCCTTTACGGATCTCCATCGATTTTGTGGCTTTGGCATTGAAAGACTTATCCAAAATTGCGCGCATCGAATCTTCAGATAGCCGGGCTAGTTCCAACATCGCTTGGCGTTTCTCTGTTAAGTAGTTACGGGCCATTTGCGGCGACCTATTGTACAAGGAGACCTTAGTTGCAAGCTCGCCAGTCTTCTGTACCATGATCGATAGCTTATTCAGAGGGTAGAGTCTCGATTCATTTGCACACCTCGGTACAAAAGAATACACAGAGCTTGCTGCGGCGTTAACAGCTACCTGACTAGGCTTTGGATAATTACGGTTGCCGTTAAGACTGGCTATAACCACTTCGCTGTTCAAGCTCTCGCGGGTTACCTCAGGGCTCATCGCGTATAAATCGGCATAGTCGATCGTAGATTTAGGAGCGCCAGATGCGAAATCATACACGTAGCAGGGAGCCATGGACTCTTCAGACCTGGAGTTTTCTCGGAGATGAACGATATCAGAATTAGGCGTATCACCTAAGAGACACGCGATATATTGTTCATCCGGAAAAATAGGCAGGAAAACTGCCTCTGTGAACCCATTTTGGGTGATTTGCTGCCAGGTGGCTTGATTACCGTAGGCCACAAGATCGAATCCAGCTAGTTGATGGATCTGTTTTTGAACACTAAGAGGGGAACTGTCGTCCACTAGAATGCTGGTGATATTCCGATCTTTTAAATACTTGCAAGCGGAATTGGTAATTGAAATGTCTTCGCCCACTACGAAGATCGCGTCGATGGGCATCTCCGCGTCATCAAGATGTTTTAATCGGTCTATCTTTGAAACATTAATAGCGTACTTGCAGACATGGTTTGGATCTGGAACCAGCAGTTCTGGATGCGCATCTAAACACAGCTCTTCAACATTAACAAACTGACCCAAAAGTGATGACAGCGCGCGAGACCTTGACCAGTAGCCTTCGGATTCAAAATGGCCACAAATTAGTACCTTCTCGTCACCGCGTGGTACGGATTTTTCTTTGACCAAAATGCGATCCTTGGCACCGGGGGCCGAAACACTTGGTTCACTCGGTGTAGTTGACGCTTTCTGACCATCGAACTGAGTAAACCAGATTTCGCGCTCGGAGGCGTCAAGATCCTTCCAATCGCTGCTGGCTATGGCAGATTCGATAGCAAGTACACGGCAATCAGCTGAAAAATGTTTATCAAATCGCTCTACTACCAGTTGGCTAATACTCTCGAGATTTGGTTCGCACGCTTCAAACAATTCACCGGCTTCATTAATGTCGTTAGCCACAAACATTTCCGGATAAGATCGAAACTGAGGGCGCCCCTGAATTACGCTGATCGTTGGCAGACCCATAGCCATGTATTGGATAACACGACTTGGATACTCAAAAAACCCCAACTTCCCAAGACCTTCAAACCATGTGTCTAGGCCACGGTGATTTTCGAAAAACTGTGGGATGTTTAGGGCCATTTTTGCAGAAGCACAGGATCCCACCACTTCAGAGTCGGAATCAAGGTAGCCGCCGGAAAGGCCGAAGTAGTCCGATCCTACGTTGCCGTGAATCCTGACAGACTGCTTGAGTTCTCCCAATTCAAAATAACGGCTCCTCCTTACCTTATCGTGCACATTGCCAAGGAATAGGAAGTCTGTTTTTGGCTCCTCAGCTCCCCAAATATAAGGAAACGCTTCGTGATCTGTCCAAAACGGCAAATTGACACCGGTCGGGCGTCCAAACGTGTCTTCGTAGAATTGCAACACTTTTTGGTTGCCGCAGTGGAAGATGAAATCATAAAGATTTACTATCGGCGCATAGGACAGGTCAAAAAGAACTGGATCATCGGAAAACCAAGCCGCAAGGGCCGTATTTGAATTAGCTCGACGGATTTTTTTAATGAGATGCGGTGGAAGGGAACATGGCCGCATCACGAACACAAGGTCGGGCGCAAAAGCGATTGTTTGGTGAACCGCGACTTCGAGATGAGCAATATTCTCGCCGGGCGCAGGGAACTTGAATCCGTGTCCGATTTTTCCAGTATTGAATACTTCATGACCGCGTTTTATGAATGATCGCTCCAGAGAGCTGGCGACGTGGGTTTCTAAGATTCCGTCAAAGATTACTACACGCATTTCTGTTCCTTAATACGCGGATTTTCGCGTTACGTCGTAAGAATCGGAAAGATACAGCTGTTCCGTGATCTCACGGGGAAAGTCACTAGCCACATTGTTGCGGAAAATTTGGGAACCGAGATACTCAATGTACCCCCATCCGGGCTCATAAAGATCATAATAATCTTCGGGAAGCCTTGAAGATTCGAGTGAAGCCTTCGCAACCCGTCGTGCATTGGATTGCGTAAACGCTAAATAAAGGTCGTTAAGATAGTGCTCGCCGTAGGAGAAAACATTGTTAACAACTACTTTAAAGGTCAATTCGATTTGGTGCTCTTTTGATGAGGTTTCGCGTGGCGCGGGCCAGTTGTAACGGGCATCTACAAAGCGCACTTCAAAATTGGTTGAAGATCCAGTGAACTTTTGCGAACGCATTTCCCTAACCACTTGCTGACTTAATGATTGCGAACTCGATGTAACTTCGAAAATGACCTTGGTTACAGGAACGTCCAGCCCAATAGCTCTACGGATCTCATCAATTCGTTCACTATAAGTATGGGAACTCAGCGTCTTACGCCACGCGCGTTGAGTAAGCTCTGCAAGCTGCTGATCATCAGCCGCAAGCAGTTCTGCGATTTCTTCGGCCGTGTTCAGATCCTTCGCTAAAAGAATCTCTGATTCATCGTAAACTGAACGAATAGCTGCGCTATCTAGGCCAAAGACACCGGTTTTGCATCCAGAGAGTTCGAAAACCCTTCGCGCGCACATTGTGGTTGAGTTAACGACGGAATTGACATTGATGAAGGCGCGATATTTCTTATATGCCTGGACCATTTCGAAGTAGGGCAAACTACCGATAACAAGGTGCGCGTATTTTTCAGGAAACTGATATTGTTCGTCTCCACCGAGTACACGGCTGTAAATATCAAGACCCCATTTGGCGGCTACCGGGAAAAGAAGATCCATCTGTTCCCGTCGTTCTGGGAACTTGTGGCGAAAGTATTGGCCTGCAAATGCGAAGGCTTTTTCTCGGTATTCAGGTACTCGCCTGGGATTATGGAGTGTCGGGGAGACCGCGAAGCGCAACAGTTGAGCGGGGGCATTTGGCGCCTTGGTGGCGTATGCCTCCAGCATGTTGGCGTCGCTTGTGAATATGTAGTCGAAAATTTGAGCTGTCTTAATGAACTCCTCGAAATGAGGCGGATCTTCTTTATTCCAAAAAACAGTAGGAATGTCGCGTTTCTTGCATTGATTAATAAGGCGGATGAGCGGCTCCTTTGGCCCGCGTGAAGAGGTGACCATATAGCGCCACCGTCCAGAGTTTCCGGACCACGCGGATTCAACGAGCAAAAAATCAGGTTTTATTACGTCTAAATCAATCTCGGGGCTTAATGGATCGATAAGCCAAAGGTTGGCAGCGCTTGAAAAGCTCAGGGTCGAAAAATCATCAAGGATTGCAACAACGTTTGGCAAGTTTGGGTTTAGATTTAAACGGAACGGGAATTTTAATGATTCGTTCAGTGAGCTCAGGGTCGTCTTTGCAGTCATGGTTTTAAACCTCTAGATCCTTTACTACCGTGATCTCTACAAATGGCGGTATTTCCTTACCAACCCCGAACATCACTTCTGATCCAAATGTTGATTGCCGCAGAAGTTCGTTCATGTTTGAAGCCCTAAGACCACAGTGGACCTTGGCGCCCTGCTTTTTCCATGCCCATGGGATACAGGGATTTACTAATTTAGGGTCGCAATTCAGCACGATAATGTGGTCATAGATTGCGATGTCAAGAACCGGACGGGAGGATTCTAAAGATACGAAGTCGATACTGGGAAGCTTTGGGTTCAACAGTAACTCGCGTAGGTTCTGCTCCGCTTCATCAGATCCCGCTATTAGTATCTGCTCCTCATGGGGTCCAATTAAATATTTTTCGAGTAGCGGCGCCAAGTAGTCAGCGTGGGATTGGTATGCGATCGTTGCGGGCTTCCCTGGATAATGCCGAACACCGGCACTCGATTCGCGCGCTTGGCTACCGGTGCTCACAACTTTCGGGCTCGATGCGCGAATTGTCTTGATGAGCTCCGCTTGATCTGTCGAAGTTTTCTTGGCATTACCGTCCAGAAACACTCGAATTTTAGTCAGCTGTTGGGCTACCTGTCGGATTATCACCGCACCTGCACTAGCAAAGCAGAGGACGGCGATTATAAGGCCAGACTGACTTAAAACTTGGTGGTTAGCCGAACTCCGCAAAAGTATCGAACTCACACTAGCCAATGTTGCTATCGTGAGCAGAACAAGCGCGAGTAATAGTCCGCGGTTATAATGTCGTTTTGAATTTGAGCTGTTTTTCTTCCCCATAAAATCAACCTAAAATCTTTCAAGACACGGATGGGCTGTGTCAAGAATCTTGAACAGTCGTTAGTGTTTTTCTTCTTTCACGCTGCCGTGGCAGCGAGGTCTTTCTCGTGGTCTTGCCAGGTCTGGACCGGGGTGCGGTAGCCGAGAGCGGAGTGCCGACGCTGGCGGTTGTAGAAAACCTCGATATAGTCCATGACCGCGAACCTGGCACGGGCCCGGGTGGTGAACACCTGGTGGTAGTACATCTCGTTCTTCAACGAGGCAAAGAAACTTTCCGCAACCGCATTGTCCCAGCACACCCCAGTCCGGCCTACCGAGGGGCGAACCTTGACCTTCTCGCAATATTTCTGAAATTCGCTCGAGGTGTACTGACTTCCTTTGTCCGCATGGAACACAGAATTCGGCGCGATGCGTCCGTGGTCGATGGCCATCCCCAACGCGTCGATCACCAGCGAGGTGCGCATGTGGGAAGCCATCTGCCAGCCCACCACCATCCGGGTGGATAGATCAATCACGGTGGCCAGGTACAGCCCCCCTTCCCCGGTGCGCAGGTAGGTAATATCACCAACCAACGCGTGCCCGGGGGCGTGGGCAGCGGGATCGAAATTTCCCTCCAGCAGATCCGGAATCACCACCGGCTCCTCACCGACGATAGTGGTGCGCCGATAAGCACGTGGTTGAATCCCCGCTAACCCGAGCTCGCGCATGAGCTTGGCCACCAACCCCACCGACGCAGGGTAGCCGCGGTCGTTGAGTTCAGCGGTGATGCGCCGACACCCGTACGTTTTGCGGTGCTCGTGGTAAATTTCCTGGATCAGGACCTTCAGCACCTCCCTACGGGCAGCCGAGGCGCTGACCTGATTCACCTGGGTACGCCAGGCATAGAAACTCGAGCGCGCCAGACCAAGTTGCGTGCACATCCACGCGATCGGATAGTTGTCCTTCTCCGCTTCGATCAGGGCAGCCTTCTCGGCTACCCCTGCTCCCGGGCGAAGAAGGCCGCGGCTTTTTTTAGGAACTCATTTTCCATCCGCAGCCGCCGATTCGCCTCTTCCAACTCCGCCAGCCGTCCGTAGTCGGCCGGGGTCATCTTCTTGGCCGGCTCTGGATTATCTTCCCGATACTTCTTCACCCAGTTCCCCAACGTGCCTGCATTGATCCCGAGCTCACCGGCAACCTCCACAATCGGTCGCTCGGACTGGATCACCAGTTGCACAGCCTCAGCTTTGAACTGCGCACTAAACTTACGCCTCGATGTTGAACCCATACCTTTGATTCTCCCTGATCAATGACTGTCCAACATCTTTAGTACACCCCACGGACACCTTGAGTGCTCATGTAGATTTCGCGACCTTAAGCTAATGTGGCTGTCTCGCCATTGGACGCTACCGCGACTCTTTTCCTTGTGCTATCAGAAAAGTCCATAAGCTAAAGGTTTGCAAGGCTCCTTTTTGGCCCGAAGATGACGTTTACCTGCTGAAAATGATATCAAAAACATCTTGTGTTTTCGCATCACTATTCTCTAATCGTTAATCGTTAATCGTTAATCGTTAATCGTTAATCGTTAATCGTTAATCGTTTACGGGCCTTTTTAGACGCCGCATATGAGGTTGTATGCCGTGGATGTCGCTCTTACAGTGCGTATTTTGGGCTACTGACGATGCGCGAGAGGAGAATTCATTCCAGGATTATCTTCGGGCTGGTCGTGATTCGGCGGGCTTCTGAGGCCCCTCGAGGGTGAACCCGCTAGGCCTGATGCTAAAACACCGTCTAAGCCGAGCTTCTTGGATTTTTCCCGGCGGCCACACCTTAGTTTCTCTCTAGTCCTGCGGGTCTGTAATGGCTTTGGCACGAAGGATGCCAAACATCCACATGTTGAGGGTTTCCATGAGCATCTGGTTCACGTGGGGTTCGTTGAAAACTTCATGGCGGGCACTGGGAACCTCGATCATTTCAACGGGGGCGCCGCCCATGCGCGCTTTTTGCGAAAACTCCCAAGAGGCAGAAGGGTCTGCCAGAGTGTCGTCGGAGCCGTGGAAGATGATGAGTGGATTTTGCCACTTGTCGGCGCGCTCAAGCGTTTCAAGGCCTTGCAAGATCATGGTTGCGGCGGTGCGGGCCGGTACGCGTCCGTGGTAGTTGAGCGGGTCGGCCTTGTATGCGGCAATCACGTCGGGGTCGGAGCTAACTGCTGCGGCATCTAGCGAGGCCGTGGGCATGCCCGCAGGGAACTTGAGTACAGCTTTGGCAACGGCACGCACCTTGTCTCGTTCAATGCCGCCGGCTGTGCTGAATGCGGGGCCGGAGAGGGCAACGCCGGTGACACCCCTTGGATTAATGAGGTTTGAGGCGGCGGTAATGAGGCCTCCCATGGAGTGTCCAAATAGGAACAGGTCCTCGGTGCGCATCTGTTGGCGAACCTGCTCGCGTGCTTCGAGGTGGTCTTTGATGAGCTGGCCCACGTCAACCCTGGCGCGAGGTCCGGTAGCGGTGCCGTGCCCGTATTGGTCATAGGTGACGGCGTCAAAACCGGCTTCAACTAGGCTGTCGATCAGGTGGCCGTATCTTCCTTGATGTTCGGCGTATCCGTGCAGAATCAGAACGGTTGCTTTGGGTTCGTCCGCGTAATGCTTCTTGAGTTCAGGTTTTCCGTTTGCGCCCGTGCTTGGCACTCCTAGTGAGGGAGTGATTGTGCAGGCACACGGGCAGGGGGCGCCGCTTGCGAATCTGATTTCACAAAAGCCGCTACAGGCGGCGCGCATGTTTGGTCAGATAAAAGAGGTTTTGGACGCACTTCCAGCCGCGGTTGCGGATTTGCCGCGCCAAAAGTCGTGGACGGATAGGCGCCGCCACCATGCGAAGGCAATTGGGCAGTCGATGCCAGATTTGGAGGCCCCCGCTGCGCGTTTGGTGGAGCAAATCGATGCGATGTTGACTCCCAATCCGCAGCTGGTGCCGGCGCACGGTGATTTCTTCGAGGCAAATCTGTTGACGAGTGGAGGGCGCATTTCCACGGTGTTGGATTTGGATTCACTGGGTCCGGGCACTCGCGCGGACGATTACGCGTGCCTGTTGGCCCACGTGTCGGTGTTGCCGTTTCTGAATCCAAGCAGGTGGGTGTCCGCATCCCCAATCGAGCCGTGGCGAACTCGCTTGGATCAATTTTTGCCGGGGAAACGATGCAGCTCGTACCCCGAGTCCGAAACGGTTCTTGAAGCGTGGCGAATAGGAGCCGAGCGCGAGGTTGCAGCTACTGACCTGTATGCGCGGTGTGCGGCGGTGACGCTATCGCTCGCGGCTTCGACCTCGCTGCGTTTTGGCGAGGCCGAAGCAAGAGCGCGTTTCAAAAGAGCCCAGTGGTGGGCTGATCTTGGCAGTTACGCCGATTAGTTGTGTTTTACTGTCAGCGCTGTCTTACATTTGCGGTGCTGGCTCCAGAATCCTCGTCTGATTATGGCAAATGCCACATAGAGCCACGATCGAACGTTTTCGTTCATCTCGGGTAAGCTGAGAAGAACTGAGCTTCGTATGGGTCTCACGTATTGAGGAATTTGTATTGTCCGAGAGCACGTCAAATACGCCTAATGGGCTTCCGAAACGAGTTGCTACCAAAACGGATAACCAGCTCATAACAAATCTTGTTCCAGCAAGATATGATGTTAGCGATTTCGTCCGTCTAAGTATGCGGCCAACCTTGTCCTCCTATGTTGCGCAGGTGTGGAAGCGGCGCCATTTCACGCTCATGGAAAGTCGAGCGCGGGCATTTGGATCAATCAAGGATACGGCCCTTGGGCAAGCTTGGCTCATCATCGAACCTTTTTTGAACTCCGCGATCTATTACTTCATTTTTGCGGTTCTCTTGAGTTTTGACCGTGGTATGGACAACTTTGTTGGGTACCTCGTGGTCGGACTCATTTCCTTCAACGTACTGGCGCAATCACTTAATGCCACGTCTGCTATTGAAGGATCAGGTCGTAATCTCGTTCGCACATTCCAGTTCCCAAAGTTTTCCTTGGTGCTGTCGTATGTCATGCGGATTTATATAGATTTTATTCCGACGTTCTTGGCAATGCTTATTTTCATCGTGGCGGTGCCGCCGCACTCTGTGCCAATGCTTGGTTGGCTACTGGTGCCGGTGGTTTATCTTCTTGCCGTCCCAATGTGCGTAGGCATCGCTTCTATTACCGCAACGTTTGCAACGCTGGTTCCTGATATCCGGTTTGTGATCGGATTATTTAGTCGCCTCTGGTTTTATGCCTCGGGAATCTTCTGGTCAATTGAAATGTTCTCTGACAAGCCGGTTATGCAAGATATTATGCGTTTGAATCCCGCTTGGACCTACCTTGAGATTCTACGAACGCTCTTGTTGCGGGGAGAGGTTCCCCCTCTCAGCTTGTGGATATATTTCGGGGTTTGGTCCATTGGACTAGCGGTATTCGGTTTCCTGTTCATCTGGCGCAATGAGATTAATATGAGTAAGGCTCTGGAACGATGAAGACGGATAAAACTATTTCCATGGTTGTGGACGGAGTCTCAGTCGAATACTTGTCAACCTCTTCTGATCCGAATGAGCGATCTAAGGCAACACTGGGACAAAAAGTTATTGCCACTGCGCTTGGTCGTGCACCGAAAGTAAAAGTGAACGCAGTTCGGGATGTTTCGTTCGCTGCATTCGAGGGAGATTTTATCGGTTTGATGGGGGCAAACGGGGCCGGGAAGTCGACGTTGTTGCGGGTTCTGGCCGGAAGCGAACCCCCCTCCACAGGAACTGTGTTAGCAAAGACCAAGCCTTCGCTGCTAAGTATTAATGGCGCATTGATGCCCGAGTTATCCGGAGTGGAAAACGCTGTATTGGGGCTTCTTGCACTTGGTTTTAGTCCTACGGAAGCTAGACAGAGAATCCGGGATATAGAAGAGTTTTGTTCTATCGGGGAAGCTATCTACAGGCCAATGAAGACCTATTCTTCGGGTATGGGCGCTCGTCTCCGATTCGCTATCGCAACGTCTGCGCGTCCAGAGATCCTATTGATTGATGAGGCTCTTTCCACGGGTGACTCGACTTTTCAAGCCAAGTCAGAGGAACGCATGCAAGCGATGCTTTCGAACGCGGGGACTATCTTCTTGGTGTCGCACTCGGTAGGTGTCATCAAGCGTATGTGTAATCGTGTGATCTGGTTGCATGAAGGCGAAGTTGTTGCTGATGGCGATGTAGAAGCAATTTCCTCCCACTACCAGAATTGGTCTGCGGCAATCAGTAAGACTGATCGTGACACCGCAAACGCGATTATGAATGAGGCTAGTGATGCCTATCCAGCGACGAGAATAACAAAGTCAGATACAGCGCTTCGGCGCGCAGATAAGCATCAGCCGCGTCATCAAAAAGCATGATTTTAGTGGACTTCACCCGAATTCAAAGTCTCGAGTGAGTCTGAGTTATTCTTGATGAAATCTTCCGCACGATTTTCGGCGAAGGCTTGGGCTAGTAGGCCGAAGTTAGCTTCATCTAACACTACGATTGACTGCCCGTCTGAAGAAGTTGCAGTGCCATTGTTGGGAGCCGTTAGGAAATTGAAATCTGCGTTCTGAAGCGTTTTGAAGTCTGTACCTAAATCAAGGATCGTGCTCAGGCTGAACGCTTCATCAACAGCCACATATGGACTTACGGTGTTGTAAAGGCTTAAGAGGTTTGCTGGGTTTGAGAGAGTCTCGGGTGTCAATACTTTGTCCGCAACTGTTTTCATCCATAGTTGTTGGCGTCGAACCCTGTCGAAATCACCGCCCGGGAGGTTCTTCCGTTCCCGTACAAAAGCAAGAGCTGCTTCTCCATCGTAAGTTTGTGTGCCTTCTGTGCTTGTAGTCATGGTTACGCCACCCAGCGCGTCGGTTAGAGCAGAGAATGAGGTGAAATCAACCACGGCTACGTGATCTATGGGGATTCCGGTTAGTTGCTCTACAGTGGCGATGGTGAGGGTAGGGCCCCCGTAAGAGAAGGCTGCGTTGATTTTTTGTTTACCGTATCCGGGAATGTCTACCCATGAATCGCGAGGGATGGAGATAACATTAACTGACTGGCGATCGCCGGCGATCTGCAGAATCATGAATGCATCTGTACGTTGCGCACCCTTGACCCACTGACTTGGGTCCCCTGCCGATATGCGAGAGTCAGTTCCCAGCATAAGGAAATTAATCGGCTTGCTCGTGTCTGATTCAGGGTGTGCTGGGCGGGGTTGGCCATTATTCGCTTCTGAGACACCTTGGAATGGATCGCCGAGGGTGCGGATATCGTCTAATTTGGCACTTAACCACGCGGCGCCCCCAACCAGGCCGCCAAAAAGTACTCCAAAAATAAGAACCACGACTAACAGCGCGCGCCGCGTGCGTTTACGCTCTTGTGGCGGAACGTAAACAACTTCGTGCTGCCGATTGTGGTTTGAAGATGTGTTACGAGGAGTCATGGATATCCAATCTTGGGTTGTCAAACCGTGCGCTCAGATTAGTTGCACAACAATTTGGCAATGTGCAACATTTGTTAAATCACATCGTGATTTTATACAATCTATTTTGATGTAGTCGAGTTTCCGAGCATTTCTGTTTTTCGCATTATATGTGACGAGACGAGTAGTGTTATAGGAACGCTTGATTTTTGGCGAACTCAGCGCGGGATAACGATCCTGTGTCCTTCCAGAATGGGTAAACATGGAGCGAGCGATGAAAAAAGTAATGGTTGTTTACGGCACAAGGCCGGAAGGCATTAAAGTTGCGCCTGTGATTCAGGCATTGAAAGAGTCGAAGGTTGTCTCGCCGATTGTTTTGTCGACTGGTCAGCATAAGGATATGTTGGAGCAGGTCAACAGTCACTTCGGAATTGCGCCTGATGTCGAATTGGATATCTTTGAGCCTGGTCAAAGTCTGAACCAGATCTCCGCTAAAATTTTCTCGAAGCTCGATCCCGTGTTGGCGGAACATGAGCCGGACGCGCTATTGGTGCAGGGGGACACTAGTACAGTCACAGCCGCTTCGATGGCCGCGTTCTATCGAAAGATTGCGGTTGTTCACTTGGAAGCGGGTTTGCGTTCTGGAGATATATTTTCTCCTTTTCCGGAGGAAGCTAACCGGAAGTTGACTTCTCAGATAACATCGCTCCATCTTGCTCCTACGGCCGGATCTAAACAGAACTTGCTTGATGAGGGAGTTCCCGAGGCATCTATTGCTGTGACCGGTAACACGGTAATTGACGCACTGCTTTACACGCTGAAACAGGATATAGATGTAACCAAATCAGAATTGGCGTATGCGTTGAACTCTGGCAAGCGCATTCTTCTAGTGACATCGCACCGGCGTGAAAACCTTGGTGATCCGATGCGCGATATTGCTACCGCGCTGCAGACATTGGCGCAAAAGTATCCGGATGACTTGATTGTCTTCCCCATCCATAGCAATCCAAAAGTACGCGAAACCTTCCTGCCATTTTTGCAGGATTTGGAGAACGTACTCTTAATGGATCCGCTTGATTATCCCGAGTTTGCTCTGGCTATGAAGGCCGCCCATATAATCCTGACCGATTCTGGCGGCGTACAGGAAGAGGCTCCTGCCCTTGGAAAGCCAGTTCTGGTCATGAGGGAAAGCACCGAACGCCCAGAGGCGGTTGCAGCTGGCACTGTGTCTCTAATCGGAACTGACACGAATCGCATTGTCACAGAGGTTTCACGCCTAAAGGAGGACGCGGAAGCTTACGCGAAGATGGCAAATACAGTCAATCCCTACGGCGACGGACATGCTTCGAAACGAAGTGTTGCAGCGATTGAGCAGTTGTTGGGGGTCGGTGTGAGGTTACCGGACTTCGTTCCATCATCTGATAATTAGGGATATTCCTGGTGCGTGTTCTTTTCATCACCCAGCAATGGGAGCCGGAGCACGGTGTTCCGCAAAGACGCGGTCGATGGATGGCTGACACCTTGATGTCTCGAGGCCACCAAGTGACAGTAGTTGCCCCTCCTCCCCATTACCCGGACGGTCGTCTACTGTCGTCCTTGCCGGAAGACCAGGCTGGGGCGGTGTCAGTATCGCAGAAGGGCGAAACAATCTACCGAGCCCGTTTTCGTCCGCACGATGCGCGAATAGCCACGCGGGTAGTTGATCAGGCAGTGGTGGCAATATCATCGTTGGCTACCGGAATTCGGGCCGCTAGAGACACTCATCCGGACATTATTTTGACAACTTCACCACCCCTGCCCGCTACGTTCACAGCGTTTGTGGTTGCACGCGTGGTTCGTCGGCCGTTCGTGGTGGATCTCCGTGATGTCTGGCCGGACCTAACTCGATTTGTTATTAGTGCTGATCCATCTTCATCTCATTTGCGTGCGGTCCTCAAAAGAATTGCGCATCCTGCTTTTCTCTTCGCCGGATCAGTGTTCGGATACCTGTTGTCGCAATCAGATGGAGTCCTAACTACTTCGAAATCCCATGCGCACGCGATCAGAAACAGGTACGTAGTTCGCACCTCCACGTTATTCAACAATATTTTAGTACCCCTTGCCAAGAATGTTCCACTGCGAAACGACTCTTCCTCCCGGGAGGTACGGGTGTTGTACACGGGAAATATCGGGCGTGCCCAAGGACTGGAAAATGCGATCGAGGCAGCAAAGCGGGCCAGACAGCAAGGAACAAAAGTAGTGTTGCGTCTAATTGGCCAAGGAGCACATCTTCCACGAATAAAAAAGTTAGCGGCGGGGCTACCGTATGTTGAATTTGTGCCGCTCAGTAAGCAGTCAGCTCTGCAGGAGCATTACGAATGGGCGGACACGATTTTGGTGCACTTGAAGGATTGGCCCCCGCTTGAAAAAACGATACCTTCCAAATTGTTCACGGCCATCGGATCTGGGTTGCACGTGTGTCTGGCCGCTAATGGGGAAAGCACCGAAATCTTGCGGCGATCACGGGTGGGCGACTGTGTGCCCGCGATGGATCCGGAGGCCCTTGCTGGGCTCTGGTGCGAGTTGGCCGATAACCGTGACCGGCTTGATGTTTCAGATCGCGGCATAACATGGTTGCATAAAACGGTAGGTGCCGCGAAGCCGGATGAGATTTTTGTCCACTTTTTAGAACAAGCCATAAGAAAGTAGGCTACCCCGGAGATCCCCGGAGATCAGGACGCAATATGGCCTGCTACGTTAAGGAAGCTCATATTCGTGAGGAGGTTCGGCAGGGGAGGGAGTATCCTCCTCCGGGGGCGATGTCTCACTAGGCGGATCGGGTTGTACCTCAGGTGGCGCAGGTGCGGGAGTTGCCTCAGGTGGCGTAGGTGCGGGAGGTGCCGGTTGTGGATATACGTTTTCAGGTGAAGCTGGTGCCGGCGTTTCAGGCTGTTGCGGAGCAGGAACAAACCCGTCTTGCGGTACCTCGTTTTCTGGGATGTATTCTTCATCAGAGTCGTTATCGGCCTCTGTTTCGGTCTCCGAGGGTTGCTCGCTGGGTTCAGTCACGGTGGGGACTGTTTTTTCTGCTTCCCGTAGAGCTTTGAGAGCGTTCTCGATAAGTTCTCGGGCGCGCCTCGCCTGTTTGGTATTCTCAACTACTTTCTGGCGACTCCGCTTATACGTCGAGCGAGGAGATTCTTTCTCAACAGGAGTGGTCTGTTGAATCTTTTTGGCGTCTTTTAGAACATTCGCAAGACTGTTGCATTCTTGGAGCACTGTTTTCTGAGATGAGCACTTCGCCAGGCTTTTCTCGGCAACCTTGATTTGATCTGAAAGGGC
>FZPS01000009.1_pt35 | contig 24636 bp, 17 predicted proteins | sample 1817821 | NCBI WGS metagenome assembly FZPS01 (sample SAMEA104158645, study PRJEB21678) | metagenome | place: Germany | collected 2015-04-21 | reverse complement strand
ATTAAACTCAACAACGCAATAGACATGCTGCAAAAAGGCAATACGGAAGAGCTGGCAAAAAAAATCAATAAAATTGACAAAAATGAGCTGCTGGAAAAGATTAATGATTTTGACGTCTCCCGGTTGCATGAGCTGAATATTGATGTGGAGGAAATCAAAAGCAAAGTAAATGGCGAAGATCTGGAGAAGCTTAAAAACCTGGTGGGAGAACACGGAGAGGAAATCATAAAGAAGCTGAAAAACATCAATGGGAATGCTCATGCTATCTCCGCTATCGTGTGGCTTGAAGCTTTTGAACCACTAATATTGGAAAGTGCTCATGTAGATAACTATAAGGTTCGCTTAATAGACTTTCAAGATTACGAGCTGAACACTGCTATCCGGAACAATTTTAAACTTGCGATTGAATCCCTTGGGTTTGAAGTAGAATACACCGAATATTCACCTGAGCTTATTATCTTCAACATTAAATCTATTACTCTAGACGATTTGAATCAGATTAAGAGTATCGAAGCTTTTGAATCAATCTTTTCTATCGAACCGATGCCAAAGTTTAGAATCGAGCTGGATGCAGTGGCGAAACCAGACACAATTGATATTCTCCAACCAGACAGTAATATAGACTATCCAGTTGTGGGAATCTTGGATAACGGAGTTGCAGATATACCCCATCTTAGACCTTGGATAGTACACAGATGGTCACCTTATCCTGAACAGCTGCAGGCAAAAAACCATGGTACTTTTGTTTCAGGGATTGCTGTCTATGGTGATGTGCTTGAACAAAGAGATTGGGTTGGTACGAATGGATTGAGGATTTTAGACGCTTGTGTTTTCCCTGATACCAGTAAAGAGGCCATTACGGAAGATGAGTTAGTTGCTAACATTAAAGAAGTTATACATCAGTACAGTGATCAGGTAAAAATATGGAATCTATCATTGAGCGTGACTGAACCTATCGACGATAATAGTTTTTCAGACTTTGCGGTTGCATTGGATGCACTGCAGGATGAATTTAATGTTTTAATCTGTAAATCTACCGGTAACTGCTCGAATTTTAAGTATGGGTATCCAAAGGGTAGGATTTATCAGGGGGCTGATTCGGTAAGAGCGATTGTTGTAGGATCTATAGCTCACGATAAATCTGAATGGGATAAAGCAGAAATAGATAATCCATCACCCTTTACTAGAATTGGACGAGGTCCTTCGTATATCATCAAACCAGAAGTAGTGCATTATGGCGGAAACGCAGGGGTTAATCAACAAAATGAAATAGTTACAACAGGTGTCAAGTCGTTCAGCGTGGATGGTACAATAAGCCAATCAGTCGGGACCAGCTTTTCGACACCGCGTATAGCGGGATTAGCAGCAGGTCTTTATCAAGAGATAGATGATGAATTCGATCCACTCTTAATCAAGGGTCTGATAATACATTCTGCTTCATACTCAGATAAACTGATCCTGCCCGTTGCAGAGAGAGTTAATCAAGTTGGCTTTGGAAGGCCAAAGAATGTTAAGGATATCCTTTATAATTCTCCTCATGAGGTTACGCTTGTTATGAGGGATGAGCTGTTTATGGGAGAATATATTGACATACTGGATTTTCCTATGCCGGACTGCCTTGTTGATGATGAACACTATTTTGGACAGATTATCGTCACATTAGTGTACAATCCAATTCTAGAGCCTAATCAAAGAGCGGAATACTGCCAGTCAAATCTAGAGGTCAAAATGGGAACTTATGATAAAAAAATACCCAGAGATACATCCAAATGGAACGTTCTAAATCCAGTGGGTAGGGGAAATTCAAAGAATGTTCTGCTAAAAAGCTTGTACAGCAAAAGAAAAATGAGAGATAACAAAACAGAATTCGCATTAAAGGAGCGTATGTTAATTCAATATGGTGATAAGTATTATCCGGTTAAAAAATACGCAGTAGATCTCTCGGAATTTACAGAAGCAAACAGACAAAACTATCTAGACAGGGAGAGAAATTGGTTTTTGCAGCTTCAGGGTTTGTATAGGGATCATATTGAAACTAAGTCAAGTTTGCAGGAGCTTGAATTGAGCCAAGAATTTTGCCTGATTGTCACGATTAAAGATCCGACAAACACAAGACCAGTCTATAATCAGACAACTCAATTGTTAGATGAATACAATTTCTGGCACAGCAATATCAAGCTGCGTAGTGATATCAGAATTGATGTTTAGTCCGTTTGGGGTGATTGCTGCCGGTAGTGTTGATACCGGCAGTTTTTGTATGGAGTCCCCGCATTGAAACATGTAAGGCTACCTGATATGATAATACTAATAGATAGTGAACGGACATTGATCGTGAAGGATTGAATTAAAGCATGAAAAAACTCGTTATAGGCATCTTAGCCCATGTAGACGCGGGTAAAACCACATTATCAGAGGCGCTGCTCTATTTAAGCGGTAAAACGCGGAAGTTAGGCCGGGTAGACAAGCAGGATGCTTATCTGGATACTCATGAGCTGGAGCGGCAGCGGGGCATCACCATTTTTTCTAAACAGGCAATTTTTCAAGTGGATGATGTTCAGATTACCCTGTTAGACACTCCAGGCCATGTGGATTTCTCTGCTGAAATGGAGCGCACCCTCCAGGTTCTAGATTACGCAATTCTGGTCATCAGCGCTGCTGATGGTGTGCAGGGTCACACCCTGACACTGTGGCGGCTGCTGGAACGCTACCGCATTCCTACCTTTATTTTTATCAATAAAATGGATCAGGATGGTGCTGAGTGCGATCAGATCTTAGCAGATTTAAAGAGCAAACTTAGTGAAGGCTGCTGTGATTTTGGAGCATCTTCAAGCGATGAGTTCTATGAGCAGATAGCGATGTGCGATGAAGAGCTGCTGGAGATCTATCTTGAGAAGAATAGGTTAGAGCTTGCCGAGATTCAAAAGGCTGTTAAACGGCGCAGTGTTTTTCCCTGTCGTTTTGGCTCAGCGTTGAAGCTAGAAGGAGTCGAGGAGTTCTTACATGGGATTGTTAAGTATGCGGTGGTGCCGAGTTATCCTGAGGAGTTTGGTGCCCGCGTGTTTAAGATAACCCGGGATGAGCAGGGTGCTCGCTTGACCCATATGAAGATTACCGGTGGAAGTTTAAAGATTAGAGAGGCGGTAACTAATGGTGTGTGGGAGGAGAAGGTAAATCAGATCCGCCTTTATTCCGGGGAGAAGTATGAAGCGGTAAGCGAGGCAGCGGCAGGGACGGTCTGCGCAGTAATGGGGCTTACTCAGACCAAGCCGGGTGAAGGCTTGGGATCTGAACAAGGCGGCGATGCTCCGGTTTTGGAGCCGGTTCTTTCCTACCAGATTATTCTGCCGCCGGGAGTTGATCCTAAGGCGGTGATGCCAAAATTTAAGGAACTGGAAGAAGAAACTCCTGAGCTCAGTATCTTGTGGAATGAAGAACTTCAGGAAATCCAGGTCCGGATCATGGGTGAAGTGCAGATTGAGATTCTCCAGCGATTGATTCAAGACCGCTTTAATCTTAAAGTCGAATTTGATACCGGTAAAATTCTTTATAAAGAAACGATTGCTGATGTGGTGGAAGGTGTAGGCCACTTTGAGCCTTTGGGCCACTACGCCGAGGTGCATCTCCTTTTAGAGCCGGGATCCCCCGGCAGCGGCGTAGTGTTTGCCTCTAACTGCAGTGAAGATGAGCTCAGCCGCAGCTGGCAGAATCTAGTGCTCACGCATTTAAGAGAAAAGGTACATAAAGGTGTCTTAACCGGTTCTCCGGTTACCGATCTGAAAATCACCCTGGTGGCAGGCCGCGCCCATGTCAAGCACACTGAAGGCGGAGATTTTCGGGAAGCGACTCATCGGGCAGTGCGGCAGGGGCTGATGGAAGCGAAGTCAGTGCTGCTGGAGCCGTATTATGCTTTTCACTTGGAAATTCCGGAGCAGATGATCGGCAGAGCGATGACCGATATCGATCAGATGCACGGAACCTGCCGGATTTCCGATACCTATGGTGATCTGGCGGTGCTGACCGGTTATGCTCCGGTTGTGACAATGCGAAATTACCATCGGGAGGTAACGGCTTATACAAGAGGCAGGGGCAGGCTGTTCTGCAGTGTGGCCGGTTACCGGCCGTGTCACAACGCTGATGAGGTTATTGCCGCGATTGGATATGACGCTGAGCAGGATTTAGAGAATCCGACCGGATCGATTTTTTACGCTAATGGAGCCGGATTTTATGTTCCCTGGGATCAGGTAAAGCAGTATATGCATCTCGAAAGCTGGCTGAAGCGGGGCGATGGCGGCACAACTGAACTGCCTAAGATTTATAAACCGGAATCGGTAGATTTTGACGAGCTTGATCACGATTACTACGAGCAGGCAGTATATGCTAATAAGCGCAGAGAGAAAATCTGGGTTCGGAAGCGCAAGCCGCTTGCCAAATCTGGATCAAAACCTGCGGTATTTAAGCGTGAGGTTAAAGAACACTATCTTTTAGTCGACGGATACAATATTATTCACGCCTGGCCGGAGGTAAAAGAACTCGCTGAGGATAATATGGATGGTGCCAGACTTAAGCTGATGGATGTCCTCTGCAGCTATCAGGCTGTGCGGCAGTGTGAGGTAATTGTGGTTTTTGACGCCTACAAGGTGCCGGGAGGCAGGGAGCGGATCGGCGATTATAATAATATTAAAGTAGTGTTTACCAAAGAAGCCCAAACAGCGGATGAGTATATTGAAAGGTTTGCCTATGAGCACCAGAAAAAATATCGGATTACAGTTGCCACATCCGATGCTCTGGAGCAGCTTATTATTAGAGGAGCCGGTTCAACTGTATGGTCAGCTGAGGATCTGCTGCGGGAAGTTAATTATGCTGCGGAGCAGACGCGCAGGCTCGGGGAGCAGAGCATGGTTCGCAATTATCTTGGTGATTCGGTTACTCCGGAAACCCGCGAGCAGATGAACAACTTGAAAGAGGGTCAGACTCCTAAGTAGGGTCTGACCCTCTTTTAGTGGGCTGTTTCCTTTCTCAGCCGGATGATGCGGTTAAACCAGTATTCGAGATGGGGCTGATCCGGGGAGGACTGGAGGTAAACAAAGGTAAAGGGATGGCTGATTTGAAAATCCCGGATGGGAATTTCTTTGAGATACCCTCCTGCCAGCTCTTTTTTAACCGCTTCGCGATACATAAAGGTAATGCCCCGATTGTGGTGGCACAGTTCTTTGATTGCTTTCATATTGCCGATCACGATCTGGTTTCGGAAGTCATGGATGCTTAAGTTTTGGTTATACAGGGCCTGCTCCAGGATGTCTCGGGTGCCGCTTCCCGGTTCTCGGAGGATCAAATTTTGGTCCAAGATGTTTTCTAGAGAACTGGATTTTGCCGCAAGTTTACTCTCAGGAGAGCAGACTGCGATAAAATTCTCATTGGAAATCAATTTTGATTCGAACTGGCTGCGGTTAAAGTGCCCTTCTAATAGGGCAAAATCTATTTTGCCCTCCCACAGCATCTCCTGCAGTACCTGCGTGTTTTCCACATACATGGAGATTTCAATGTCCGGATCGCTTTTGATAATCTGATCGAGAATCGGCGGCAGCATGTATTCGCCGATGGTGAGGGTGGCGCCGAAGTTTACAGGTTTCTGCTTGTTTTTGATCCGGTGCAGCAGGGAGAAGATCCGCTTAGAATTGGCGCTTAAGGTGCGCACATACTCCTGCAGAGCTTTGCCTTCTTCTGTGAGGGCGAAGCTTTTTCCTTTTTGGGCGATCAGTTCGACCTGGTAGTATTCCTCTAAGAACTTGATGTGCTGAGAAACAGCCGGTTGGGTCATACTGAGCAGCTCGGCTGTTTTGGTGTAGCTGCCTGTTTCACAGAGGGCAAGAAATGTCTGAAATCGGTTGTCAAGCATAGCAAAGCTCCTTATAAGCTGAAATTATGATAATATAAAATAACATAATTTCATTTTATACCTGATTCGTGGTATATTCAAGTTAGTTTGTTATTAGGGAGGTAGATTATGCTTACAAAAGTAAAAACCACTGCACCAGGCATTATTGTCAGTATTTGCGCAGCAGTCATGGCAATGTATCTCAGCAGCTTAGTTCCGGGCGATGTGATTGGAGCTGCTGTGATGGCCCTTTTAGTGGGCATGGCATTAAATCCTCTGGTAAGCAAATATAAGCAGCTGGATAAGGGAATCGGCTTTACTGGGAAGTGGATTCTGCGGCTTGGGATTATCTTGATGGGAGTTAACTTAAACTTCCGGGATGTTGTTGATGTGGGTCGGTATTCCCTGTTTGTGATGCTCTTTACCATGGGAACCGCCTTTGGGATTGGAAATTTAGTGGGCAGACTGTTTAAGATGAACTGGAAAATCACTAACCTCTTGGCCGTGAGCACGGCTGTCTGCGGCGGATCTGCTGTAGCGGCGGTAGGACCGGTTATTAAGGCTGACGATGAAGACATTGCTTACGCTATTTCGGCAACATTTATCTTTGACGTGATTACAGTTGTAGCTATTCCGTGGGTAGGAATGGCGCTCGGCATGTCGAATTTGGGATATGGATTGTGGGTTGGCACAGCGGTTAATGATACTTCATCAGTTGTAGCTGCGGGCTATGCTTTTTCGGAAATAGCAGGAAATACCGCGGTAATCGTGAAGTTAACAAGGACACTGTTTATCATACCGTTTGTATTAATCTTTTCGTTTATTAACGAGAGGCTGGAAGCCAAGTCGAGAGCAGTTGACGGAAGACGAGTGCCGGTTAATCTTAAAAAGATATTCCCCCATTTTGTGGTGTTCTTCCTGATTGTAGTAGCTCTGCGCAGCTTCGGTATTATCCCTGATGCACTGGTGCCGGGACTTTCTAACAGCTCTAAGTTCTGCATGGTAATGGCGTTAGCTGCTATTGGTTTAAGAACAAGTTTCGGCGAGATTAAAGATCTTGGGTTTAAGCCCATGATTCTCGGCTTTATCGTCGATACGCTGGTGTTGTTTGTGTCGATGGGCATCCAGATAGTAACAGGGAGATTTTAGTTAAAACTATATCTCTGTAAGGAGGCCGGGTATGAGGTTTTATAATCCGATTATTCCTGATACGATTGCAGATCCGTCGGTAGTGGAGTTTGATGGAGTTTTCTATCTCTATGGCACTACAGATATTGGAACGGGGTTAGGAGCATCGGGAGTTCCGGTAGTGTGGAAGTCCACTGATTTCTGCAACTGGAGTTTTGAGGGCACAATTTTTCCCGATGTAGACTGGACAGTAGCAAAATACTGGGCGCCGGGCCGGGTGCTGCGGCGGATGGAAAATGGCAGATACAAGTATTACCTCTATTTTTCCGCAAGTGAGGTAGCCAGCCCTGATCCTAACGCACCAAAGCCGGATCCGGAGCAGACTTTCGTGGCAACTGCCGATTCTCCAGAAGGTCCCTTTGTTACTGCTAACGGTCCGAACATTTTCTCGGGACCGAATAAGGCAGTGCCTGTTTTGGATGATATTGATGGTGATCCTTTTGTGGATGATGATGGTACCGCTTATATCGGATGGCGCCGCCGCCATGTAGCTAAACTGAATCCGGATTGGCTGAGTATCGATCCAAGCACCCGCCATCAGATTACTACCAAGCATGGTGGCGCTTACTCGGAAGGGTCGTGGATTTTTAAGCGCAACGGTATTTATTATTACCTCTATACCTTATCTTCTAACGCAAATTACAAATACGCTTATGTGATGAGCAGAGAATCACCCTTAGGTCCCTTTGAGTGGCCTGAAGAAGATTTGATTGCCACCACTGACCATGAAAAAGGAATCTGGGGTCCTGGGCACGGTTGTCTGTTCCTGCCCCAAAACTCGGATAAAGCTATCTTTGTTTACTTAGAATATGGCGAGGGTGGAACTACCAGGCAGGTGCACGCTGATTGGCTGGAGTTTAATCCCGATGGTACGATTAAACCGGTGAAGTTAAGCTGGGAAGGTGTTGGACCGCTTCGCGAGGTAAAAGAGGCAGTTGATATCGCCCGCCAGGGAACTGCATCAGCTTCCAGCTGTCGTCCGGGGCGTACTGTCACCGGCGAAAGCGATGGCATTAAGCTCGCCCGGGAGGTTACCTACGCAGCCCAGAACGCAGTGGACGGCTGGAACCGCACCCGCTGGTGGGCAGCGGAAGACGACCCAAATCCTTGGTGGCAGATGGATTTGAAGGCGAATTATGAGATTGATCGCTGTGAGCTGGCCTTTAATTTCCCAACCTTCGGCCACGCTTATATCCTGGAAAAATCGGTGGACGGTGAAAACTGGCTTAAGGTTAAAGTTCAGGAAGAGCGGAAGCTCTGTTCACCCCATGTTGTAGAGAAAGTGGGGACAGCGAGATTCCTCAGAGTGCGGATTTTAGAGGGCACTCCCGGTCTCTGGAGCTTTAAGGCGTTTATCTAGAAAAAACAAAATGAATACTAACCGGCAGGATGCGTGCCAAGCGCTGACTGCCGGTTTTTGTATGGAATTAAATGTGCACGCCGAGACTAATATTTGACCTAGATCAATTCTTTTTCCTCGATTCAATGCTAAAATGAAGTCACAGCGAAAAACAATAAGGAAAAGGAGCGATAAATAATGAAATTCAAACAGACAGCAGCGCAGTATTTAGAGAGATTGGAGCAGTTTGTACCGATTGTAGCGCGGGTGCATGGACCGCATCACCCGGAGTTTTATGATGTGCAGAAAGTATTTAATGAAATCAGTGCCAAGATTACAGCCGCTGGTGGGGAAAAGCCAGAACTGGCTCCGGAGTTTACGCAGCTGCGGGAGATCACCACTAACTATCTAGTGCCCGATGATGTCTGCGAGACTTATGAGGCAGTATACAGCATGCTGGCAGAGCTTGATGCAGCGTATCACGAGTAGTTTGAAAGAAAAACAGCCTCATATAGAGAGGGTGAATTAGGTGCAGCGTTTGATCTTAAGAAATAAAAATAAAATTGCCCTTATCAGCGGTATCCTGATTGCAGCAGCTTTTATAAGCAGATGGACTGTTGATAACCTCACAGTATTTAGGTGGTCGCTGATCACTGCTTCCGTTCTCGGCACAATTCCCATTGCCATCCAAGCGTACCAGGCGTTACGGGTGAAAGTGGTCAGCATTGATGTGCTGGTTACGATCGCTGTTGTGGGTGCGTTCGTTATTCAGAACTTTGAAGAATCGGCGATTGTAACTTTCCTCTTCCTGTTTGGCGCGTATTTAGAGCAGCGGACCCTTAACAAGACCCGCTCAGCGATTCGAGAGCTGACGGAAATGGCACCGGAAACAGCGCTTAAACAGATGGAAAACGGCGAGTTTGAGGAAGTGGATGTTGATGAGGTAGATGTTGGCGATGTGCTCATGGTTAAAACCGGAGCTAAGGTGCCGGTTGACGGCACAGTTTTATCCGGTGAGGGCAGCGTAAACGAAGCGAGTATTACCGGTGAGTCGATTCCGGTCAGTAAAGAGCCGGGTTCTCAAGTTTACGCCGGCACCATCCTGGATAACGGCACGATTCAAATTGTGGCAGACCGGGTCGGTGAGGATACTACTTTTGGCAGAATTATTGAGCTGGTGGAAGAAGCCCAGGATTCGAAATCAGAGGCAGAGCGCTTTATTGACCGCTTTTCGAAATACTATACACCAGCAGTATTGGTGATTGGTTTTATGGTCTGGCTGTTCTCCCGCGATGTTGAGCTGGCAATAACCATCTTAGTGCTTGGCTGTCCGGGAGCGCTGGTAATCGGTGTGCCGGTATCGAATGTGGCTGGAATTGGCAACGGCGCCCGCCACGGCGTGCTGTTAAAGGGCAGCGAAGTAATCAGCGATTTCAGCAGGTTGGATACGATTGTCTTTGACAAGACTGGTACTCTGACATTAGGCATGCCGTCGGTCTCGGCTGTTGAGTATTACGGCGATAATACTGAGGAGGCCCTGAGCTATCTTGCCAGCGTGGAGCGGGAGTCCGATCATCCTCTGGCCAAGGCTGTTCTAGCCGCGATTGAGGAGCCGGAGTTCTATCCAGTTGAAAATACCGAGGTTGTGAAAGGCGAAGGAATCACTGCCGTTGTCAATGGGCAGCGCATCGCTGTTGGCAGCGCTGCCTTGATGACCAGAGAAAATGTGGAATTAAGTGCAAAAGCCCGCGCCGATATTGCCAGAATGGAAAGGGAAGGCAACTCCTTGGTGCTCACCGCAGTTGATGGAGAGCTGAGGATTCTCATGGGAGTTAAAGATCAGATTCGTCCGGGAGTGAAAGATGACCTGGAAAGACTGAAGCGATTGGGTGTGAAAAACCTAATCATGCTGTCCGGTGATAACCAGGGTACGGTTGATGTGGTAAGCCGGGAACTTGGATTAACGGAAGCTCATGGAAATATGCTGCCGGAAGATAAGTCCGCGTATATTAAGCGGCTGATTGAAGAAGAAAAGCAGATCGTGGCCTTCGTGGGTGACGGCGTCAATGACAGCCCTTCCCTGGCGTTAGCCCAGATCGGAATCGCCATGGGTGGAGGTACAGATGTGGCGATTGAAACATCAGATGTAGTTTTGATGAACTCCGATTTCAGCCGTCTGCCCCACGCTTTGGGCTTGACTAAGGCTACTGCCAGAAACATGAAGCAGAATATTATCATTGCCGTTGGAGTTGTCCTGTTTCTTCTGGCAAGCGTCCTGCTCAGCGAGTGGATGAATATGTCCATCGGAATGCTGGTGCACGAAGGAAGTATTCTGGCAGTGATCTTAAACGGAATGCGGCTTTTGCGGTATAAACTCCGTTAATGGTAAAAGGGCACGAAATTTTGATCCAAATCACTGTTACTCACTAAAAAATGGGTTATAATGAAAGCGAAGGATAGATATTCAATAATTTTAGATAGAGAGGAGACAGGATAGTGAAAACTGCTACTCTGCAATTAGAAACGTTAACATGCCCATCCTGCCTGCAGAAGATTGAAGGTGCTGTGAAAGGCTTGGATGGAGTTGACAAGGATACCGTTAAGGTGATGTTTAACTCCAGCAAAGTTAAACTGAGCTTTAATGAGGATCAAATCACAATCGATCAGATTGAAAATGCCATAACCAACGTTGGCTATGAGGTAAAAAAATCCAGCGTTAGATAAACTTCAAAGTACGAGCGCGCTCCCAGGTGAGCGCGCTTTTTTTTGGCAGGTGTCTGGTTGTCGAAGAGAGAAACTAAGAAAGGAGCAGGGAAAGGCAGGGATGTTCATGGCGGAAATAGGAGTCGCACTGATGTATTTTGCTCTAGGGTTTTGCTTATACGCGGTGATTGCCGGCGTGGTGAAATTGCGGTCAAAAGCCGACCTCAGTTTTGCTGATGTGCGCTGGGCGTCGGGTTTGGCGACTGCAGCTGTAACTGGGGCTGTGGCGGTACTGGTACAAGCTTTTCTAACCGATAATTTTCGCCTAGCTTATGTGGCTCAGTATTCAGAGCGGAGCCTGAGCTTAATTTATAAAATCAGCGCGCTGTGGGCGGGACAGTCGGGTTCTCTGCTGTTGTGGCTGTTTCTGCTGTCTTTGCTGGTTTTGGTTGTTCATAAAAGCCAAAAATACCGCCGCAGCGATTTAGATATTAAACTCAGCGTTGTCGTTAATTTAGTCAGGCTCTGCTTTGTCGGTTTACTGCTGTTTGCGGCTTCACCTTTTGCAACCCTCAGCTTGACACCTCTGGATGGCAGTGGCCTCAATCCTATGCTCCAAAGTTTCGGCATGGTTGTGCATCCGCCGATTGTATTTTTGGGCTACAGCTTAACGCTCCTGCCATTTGCCTTAGCGGTGGTGGGACTTGTTGAGAGAAGCATGGAAGATACTTGGCTGGTCCACTCACGCATCTGGATCCTGCTTGCCTGGGCCGCCCTCACCGCGGGTATTGTTACCGGAGGGCAGTGGGCGTATACAGAGCTCGGCTGGGGAGGCTACTGGGCCTGGGATCCGGTGGAGAATGCTTCCCTATTTCCATGGCTTACTTTAACCGCTTTGCTTCACACCTACCTGCTGCCGAACGCCGGCTGGTCCAAAAAACTGTGGAGCTATATACTGATTGCGGCGAGTTTCGCCTTGAGTCTATTTGGCTCATTTCTCACCAGAAGCGGTGTGCTGGACTCAGTGCATGCTTTTGCTTCTGGACTGCTGGGATATTCATTCCTCTTGATGCTTGCGTTTACAGTTATTGTCAGTTTCTATCTGCTGGTCAGCCGCCGCAGCTTACTGGTAGATCCTGAAAGCGATCAGGGTGGAGGCTGGCTGACTCGCTCCGGCAGTATTACTGCCAGCTTTATTCTGCTGCTGGTAATTCTTGTGGGAGTGCTGGTGGGAACCCTATCGCCGCTAATATCCCGCACCTTTGGCAGCCGGGAGGCGGTGCTCGGCGAGGAATACTATAATTTGATCGCTGCCCCTTTGTTTTTAGCCGTAGTATTGCTGATGGGGCTTACACCCTTATGGCAGGGAAGGCAGCGACTCAAACTTATTGTATCAGGCGGTGGAGCGGTGCTTGTTTTTATTGCGGGGCTGGTGGTAAGCAGGGGACAGGTCCTGGTCAGCATCAGTTTTGCGGTGGGCGCATTTGCGCTTTTAACTCATGTAACCGAGCTGGCCCTGGATTGGTGGTCGAAAAGAAATATACGGACGAGAAAAATGGGTGCTTACTTGGTCCACTTGGGAATTGTGGTGATGGTTTTCGGCATTGCCGGTTCATCAGTGTTTAAAGAAGATGTTCTGGTTTCGATTAAGCCAGGTGAGGTTTTTGAGTTTGGCGGTTATGAGTTTCATTTTGATGATGTGATCGATGAGTGGACGGATCGGGATTACCAGGTGAGCGGTGGGCTGGCGGTTTATCAGAATGAAAAGTACCTCGGAACGATCAGTTCCAGTAAGACTTTTACTGATGTTCACCAGCCGCCTTACACCGATATTGGCATTCTCAGCCGCTTTGCTGAAGATTTGTATCTAAACCTAGCGGGACGCACTCCGGATTTTGTCCAGTTTCACATTCAGCGCTTTCCGCTGGTGAGCTGGATTTGGGCCGGTTCCTACCTGTGTTATCTGGGAGTTTTGGTGGTTATCCTTGCCTCCCGCAGGAAGAAAGGGGCATAAAAATAACAGCAGTGTTCTTATGGAGAAGAGCACTGCTGTTTCCTTTTACTCTCCTAATGATTTGAGGTAGTAGAACATTGCTTCCACATCTTCATCTTTAGGCTGGGTGATCATCTCTACCCAGTAGGCGTCTCGGATGTTTTGGCGGAGGTTTTCGCCATATTTCTGGTAAGCTGTGTCCAAAGTGATGGTTCGGACCGGATTGCCGAATCTGCTGTCGGGAAGATCCCAGGCTAAGCCATCGGCACTGCCCCCCGGATGGCAGGTGGAACAGCTCAGCCAGCTCTGCTGCGATAGGGTGGCATCGTGGAAAAGCCGCTCACCGCGGCGGATGTTGGTTTCCGGCGGCTGTTCCCCAAGGGAAACCACTTGAATCAGAGCGCTGGTGTCCGCATCAAGAACATAGATTTCTCCGGAGTAGTATGCTCCCACAGCGATGCGGGTGTTATCCGGTGAAACAGCAATGCTGCGGGGACCGCGTCCCGGAAGCTGGATGATTTCCATGAGTCCCGCGCTCCATAAAGCGCCGAGATCGTTCTGGAGCAGTTCTAAATTCTTTGGATCATCTTTGATCTTAAACCACACATCGGAGTAAGGCCGGTCGAATTCCGCTTTGGATCGATAGATCATGTTTCTAGCCAGGTCATCCCTAAACTCTGGTCCTTCGCCTGCCAGCAGCCAGTGGAGATGCTCCAGATCAAGCTTAACCACTTGATGCACACCGGAGATGCTGACCCAGAGTGTTTGCCCATCCCCAGAGATGGCCGTGCCCCAGGGATTGGCTGCTCCTTCAGAAATGCGGTCCAGCAGGAAGGTGACATATCGCTCCTGTTTATCCAGATCAATGATTGTAACCGCATTGGTGTTGACCCAGCCCTTAGTGATATGGGTCAGGGGCAGGTTGGTCTTGCCAAGGGTATGGGTGACATAAGCCCATCTCCCATCATGGGATATTGTAATCTTCCTCAGGTTTGACGCGCCGTGGGGCAGATTTATCTCTTTGCTGACTGCTGCAGCTGAGAGATCGACAACGCTTACTGACGCCGCGGCTGTCAGGATCTTTTCCGGGTCCTCTTCATCAGGAGCCAGGTGTCCAATTAAGGCATAGCTGCCGTTTGGGCTGACAGTGATGGAGTAAGGATTGGCTTTAGTTTCCACTGCAATTGTTTTTGCGGTATCAAGGTCAATGAGATAAAGTTTGGCCTCGTTAAACTCAGTTACCAGCAGTTTGTTATCAAAAACGGTGAGATCGGTGGGATTGGACCCGGTTTGATAGCGTTTGATAACCTTGTACGTATCCCAGTCAATTACCGCTGTCGTACCAGCACCATATTCAGCTGCAAAGATCAGGTTCTCATGCCAGGCTACCCCGCGCGGTTCACCATTGAGCGGGATCCTTTGGGCAACACTGCTGGTGCGCAGATCAACTATGTCAAGGCTGGCGGCTGTGGCGTTAGCCACCGCCAGATACCTGCCGTCGGGCGAATAGGCCAGATCATAGGGTGAATGATAGACCAGTGGATTTGACTCACCTGCCCGAATGGTTACTCCCATCAGGGTTGCCACCAGCAGACAGATCAGCACACCCGGCTTGAACAGAAATGGCCGCTGCTTTTTCATAATCATTCCACCTCAGGCTTTCTATTTTTCCCTAATACAAAACAGGAGCTGCTTCCATGCGTTTCAGCTGTTCCTGCACATCCTGATAGTCACCGAAGAAGGGCAGGACATGGGAATCCATCCAGATTACGAAGCGGTGCAGTTCCTCGGGGGTTAGGTCTCCGTGCCCCGCTTTTAACCGATGGTAGAGCTCCGACTGTCTGGCGCCGAAGACTCCCGGTTCCGTGCGGGGGTAAACCTGATCCCAGTTGCCGCCGTAGTGCTTATCAAAGAGGAAAACGTATGGTTCCAGATTGAGATAGGATCGATACCAGTTGAAAGGCCCGACAATTCCCCTTAAGTCCGGACTTTGATCGCGGCCGTTGTGGCAGCTGATACACTTTTCATCCAGAATCGGCTGAATCAGGATGGGGAAGCTCATGGGCTGCGCTCCAGGCGCTGTTTCTGGTTCGATCTCCGAGGGCTCCCTCAGCAGCGCTTCCGGAATGGAAGTAGGATTCGCCGGCGCAGTGTGGCGCGGTTCATGGCAGCCCTGGCAGCTTAAAAACTCCTGCCCGGGAACTACATAGGCTGCGGAGCGCATGGACTGGACAGCTAAGCCTTCTTCATCAACTGCCTGGAAAAAGACGGGTATGCCCGGTTCCAGCTTAAAGTAAGCGCTGCCATCTTCCTCCACCGGTACCGTGCCGATTAATCCCCGCGTATTTCTGCCTGCCCAGTTGCTCTGAGTGCTTTCATAGCTCACCATGGGGTCGGTAGCCAGCGCTGTGCTCTTCGGATAGACCTGCCAAATTCGCAGTTCTTTAATGGCCGTATCCTCAGGAAACGGAATCAAAGTATCGTAAACATCTGCCACAAATACTTCTGCAGCCGGAGCGGCTTCCCGGGCCGCAACTCCCGGATCGCAGGTTTCTGCGCCGGGCGGCATGCCGGGGTGAGCAGCCACATTCCATTCTTCAGGAGTGGGCGGCATCTCCGGAACCCTGATCGCATTTGGCACCGGTCTGGGTCTGACCGGAATTGGATCCTGGGCAGAGAAGGTAGGATCAAGGTAGAGCAGAACCCGCTCTTCTTTTCCGTCTGCAACGTTTAAGAGATAAAGGCCATACTTAGTTCTGGTGCCGCTGTCCGGCGAGTAGACTGTCAGAAACAGCTCTTCGCTTAATGGATAGGGCGTGGCATAGTTAGTTCCTCCACCTCCCGACTCAGGAAAACCGCCGGTGCTGGGAGTAATATTGACAAATGTTGAGGTGTGGTCATCATCTTCAATATCCGGATCAATAATGATCAAGGGACCGTAGTTTTGGCCGTGGTGCGGCGCCGCTACAGCCACGATTTTGTTAGAATTGGGAATTGGGCGCATGGACATCTGCATCAGGGGCACATCTTTCAAATGCCCCACATCGGACAGGTGCAGCTGGGGAATTGGGTAGTTGAGCACCAATGCCCGGGCATCTTCTCCCGCAGGATTGGTGATCCACGCCGAGTGCATATGGGTTGCACCGCGATCTACATAATCCCAGCGGGTGTAGATGATCATGCCGTTGTTGTCCACTGCCGGATTCCACTCATTAGTTTCATGGTAGCTGATCATGCGGATATTACTGCCGTCAGGACTCATGCGGTGGAGGGTATACGTTGGTACCGGCCGCTGGTGGCAGCGTCCAAAGCCGCCTCTCCGCTCGGAAATAAAGATGATGTCGCCATCAGGCAGCCAAATTGGATCAAAATCATTATAAGGGCCGAAAGTGAGCTGCGTCAGCTCGCTGCCGTCAATATTAACGCTGAAGATGTGAAAAACATTTTCCTCATCCCAGACGAAATTATCCCGGTGAGCATCGGTATAAGCAAAGACGATTTTCGTGCCGCAGTAACTTAAATCCGGGGATAGAAATGCTCCTCCTTCCAGCTTCTGGCCTTGGCGGGGACCATTCACTACAGTCGAGTTTTCCAGCACATTGCGGAGTGTCGGGCTGTCGGAAAAGGCGTTTTCGAGAATATAGAGTCCGCCGCCGGGAATTTGGTTGTGACCGAAGTACTGGTCGACCATATGGTTCCCGAGACTTTCCACATTCGGCAGCCGCTCTCGTTTGATAAAGAGAATATCTTCAAAGTCTCGGTCCGCAACAGCCGCCAAAAGCTGACTGCGCTGCTCCGAGCGGATTTGATGATAATAAGATGCTAGGTTTGCTAAGCTGCGCTCCATGCCATCCGGCAGAAGCCCCGAGTGCTGAATTCCCAGCTCAATCTCGGCAGCTGAAGCCCAACCGCCGTGTCCCTGCAGGGCGGTTAGGCGGATGTGGGTCGCTTCCACCGGTTTAAAATTAACTACCTTAGCCTGGGCATCCAGATTCCAGCGCCCGCGGGCAAGTTCAGTAAAGGTTTGACCATCAGCGCTGTAAGCAATCTGGTATTCAGTGATCACACCGTTCAGATTGCCGTCCTGGCGGGGCAGATAGGTAAGCTGATTGACCATCGTCGGCTCCGCAAGGATCAATGTGATCGATTGGGGCAGGGGATCGCTTCGGTCCCATTTGGTATGCCATATGGATGACGCTGAACCGTCTAAGGCGTTGTCGGGACCATTGTATGCGGAGCGGAGTTCAGCGCTCGTTGCGGCCGCGGTCAATTCAGTTTCTAAGCCAAGAACGCGGGCGATCATCTGCTCCAGCTGACTGGCAGCGGTCTCATCATCGGCCACGAGCCAGGCAGTGAAACTGCCGCGGTAATCTTCCCCAATCCAGCTGGCTTCAATTGGATATTGGCGGCAGAACTGTTCCCAGCGCTGTTCCACGGTTCTGATTGCGCGCTGTCCCTGCATGGATTCTCTTAGAGCAAGGACGTCTTCCACCCAGGTAGAGCTGGATTCCCTCATTTGATCTTCACCATGGGTCCAGCCGATTGCAAAGACTAAGGCGAGTGCCATCAGCAGAATCGATATTTTCAGCCATTTGTGCTGGCGCATATCTGTTCCTCCCCCCAACAGCTTTACTGCTTGTGATTATTTCCTCATAATGTTACTTCTCTAGTTTTGGTGAGAATCCTTTGGATTTTATAACCGATCCTAAACAAATAGTTTATCAAGGTTTAATTAATAAGCAGGAATTTTTAACAGTGAGGAAGAAAGCTACTATTACTGATGAAATAAATCACAAACCAGGGAATTCAAACTGATGAGCGGAGGTATCTGGATGCTGGATCTTGACCTTGATCTGATTCGATTAAACGAAAACCTGAAGGCAGTCAGAAACATCTTAGCAGCAGAACCGACAGACCGGGCAGAGCTTAACAGCATTAAGGCGGTTTTAGAGGCGAACTTAAAAGAATTAGGACGCTGTGCCCGCAGCGGAAACTGCCTCGAAAGTACAGACCCATGCAGCTTTTTAGAATCCTACAGCAAACACTGCTTTTACTACGCGGTAGTTTTAGACAAATTAGGTGAGTGGGAGACGGTTGAAGAATTTGCTTATACAGCGGCGTTTATTTATCCCAGATATGATGAGGAGTACTATGATGCCTGCCAGAGCATCTGGCAGCGGGCAATGGTTAAGCGGGGATTTGCTCCCACACTGACGATCAAGGAGTTTTTTAAAGAGAAGCATCCTGAGCTGAACAACTGCGCGGAAAGATTAGCTTATTTCTTAAAGTATTTACCATAAACAATTGGCAGATTAGAACCGGAGCGGAGGTCGATCTCTGTTCCGGCTGTTTTTTATTTCAGCTTTAACAGGATTGGCAGTAATAGTTAAGAAAAGAATATTATCAGCGATAGAAGTAAGAGGAGTGAGGCTAGTGGGCAGAAACTTAACAGGGTTTTATCCATTTTGGTTTTGGAATGACCGGCTTGATGAAAATGAAGTGAGAAGACAGATTCGGGAGATGGCAGCCCAGGGTGTGAAAGGATTTTACATCCACTCCCGGCAGGGTTTACAGCAGCCGTATTTATCCGAGGCGTTTTTTCACATGGTGGATGCGGCAGTGGATGAAGCGAAAAAGCACGGCTTAACAGTGCATTTATATGATGAGTATCCCTATCCAAGCGGGATTGCCGGCGGGGAAGTGGTGCTGGGTTCTCCCGAGTATTACGGCACTCATTTAGTCAGCCGCAGCTATCTGGTTGATGGCGGCAGGGTGGAGCTTGTGCTGCCGGCAGGAAAAGTCTTAGCAGCGAAGGCATATCCGGTGGTAGATGGAATGCCTAATTTTGATGCAGAAATTGATCTCATCGATCAAATCGGAATGGTGCTGACTGAGGATTCGTATGTGGAAACCGGCTTGACATCCTATAACCGCAAGCGCTATTTTGCCAGCGAACCGCGGCCGGTTTTGGAAGCGGAACTGCCGAATGCTCAGTTTAAGATCTATGTAAGCCTGCAGTGCCAGATTGCCAAGCATAAGTATTGGGATAAGTTTGTGGATCCCATGAACCCGGAAGCAGTGGCGGCTTTTATTAAACTCACCCATGAGCGCTACCGGAAGCGCTATCAGGCAGAATTCGGGAAAACAATTCTTGGCATATTTACAGACGAAGTGGCTCCCGCTTGGTCCCGCTTTGTACCGGAGGCGTTTTATAAAAAGTACGGTTATGAACTGAGGGACAAGCTGACAGCGCTTCAGGCAGTGGAACATCCGGAGCATCGGAAAGTCAAGTACGACTACAACCAGCTGATCCTTGAAATGTTCTGCCAGTCATTTGAAGAACCAGTGTCAAACTGGTGCCGAGAAAACGGTATTTATTACAGCGGGGAAAAGCCGTCACTGCGCCTATCGCAGCTTAAGTACATGGACATTCCCGGATCCGATAATGGCCATAAAAAAGCCGGCTCCGGCCTGGATATCTTCCAGCCGCGGATCCGCACCAACGCTAGAGCAGTGACCAGCGCGGTGTATTTTTACGACAAACCGATCGGACTGTGCGAGTGCTACCACAGCTTGGGATGGAGCGGTACCCTTCAGGATGCGAAAATCATTGCGGAAGGACTGCTGCTTGCTGGTGTTGAGCACCTGGTACCCCACGGCTTTTTCTACTCAACCCATGGGCTGAAAAAGCATGATGCGCCGCCATCATTTTTCTTCCAGATGCCTTATTGGCCGCTGTTTAAACATTTATCACAGCGAGTGGCCGCTTTATCTGATCAGTTTAAGGATACATATATCGACGCCAATGTTTTGGTGTACGCACCTCACAGCGGCGTGCCCACCAGGGAGCAGTTAAGCGAGTTCAGCCGCCTGCTGCATTTGCTCGCAGATCAGCATATCGATTTCCACATAGCTGACACTGATATTTTAACCGAAGGCGAAATTAAGAATGGCAGGCTTCTGGTCAAGGATTTAGCAGTTGAGTTAGTAATTATCCCGCCCATGGAGTATATGGAAGCAGAACTGAAAGCCTGGATTGAAAAGTATCAAGCAGCAGGCGGAAATATCTTGTATTATCATCAGAATCACGAGCAGGAATTTACCGCTCAGCTTACTCAGCTTGTGCGGCCAAGCTTGTCCATCAGCTTAGAAGGCAAGGAACTGGCAGGAGTTTACGCGGTAAAGCGAGTGAACAAAACTGATCCTAATCAGGTATTCTGGTTTATTCTCAATACCACTGATCAAGAAGTTGTAGTTGACTTAGATGCGGGATGTGCTTTGGAGGAAATCAGCTTGGGAACGGATTTGCCCCATAGGTTATATCAAGACTTGGGCGGGTATAAGCGCCTCCTTAAACCTTATGAGTCATTCATTGCTGCTGCGGCAGGTGGGGAAAATACCACTGAATGGAAGAATAGTCCGACCGTGCTCTCAGTCAAGATCGATCGGACTCACAAGCTGAAATATACGCTTAAAAACAAAAATCTGCTGCGGATGAATGAGTGGGAGATGACCCTGATCGGTGAAGATGGGGAGGCAGAGACTAAGACTGTTACGGCTGCGCCGCTTGCCAATCAGTTGGCTGCCGGAGGATTTAAGTTTACTCCGAAAACTAAGACCTACTTCGGTCACATCCCAGAGCTGGACTATCCGGAGCTTAAGGTGAACTATCAATATCAATTTGAACTGAAATGCAGCGCTGGGGTGGAACTGGTCATGGAGCCCGGGTCTATCGGGGGAGAGTGGACCATCAGTGTTAATGACCAAGCTGCCCTGACTGCAGCTGACTTTGGCCCAACTGATGCCCATGTTTACGGCAGTATTGGTGTGGATATAACTTCTATGCTGAAGCCGGGCATAAATACCATTAAAGTGGATGTGGAAGCATCGAAATCCAACCATGGGCTGTTAAACTGCCTGTATCTGGCGGGCAGTTTTGGTGTAGAACTTGATCCACCAGCTTTAGTGGAGTTATCGGAGCAGGGCTTATTTGACGATTATATTGCCAATAAAATCCCCTATTATGCCGGGGTGATTGAATACGAAGGCGAGTTTACTTTAGCAGATGTGCCACAAAGCGAAGCGATCTATTTAGAACTGGATTTTGGCAGGGAGTTTAATGAAGCCTGTGAAGCAGCGATCAATGGCGGAGAATACCAGCCGGTATTGTGGCAGCCGCGGGTGATTAAAACAGCAGCCGAAAATTTAGTTCAAGGCAGGAATCAGATTGCCGTTCGCCTCTATACTACCCTGATTCGCTCCTTTGAAGGCAGCTGGTTTGATGAAAAAGCTCACCGCTACCGTGAGGTGGGTGAGCTGGAATAGATCCTCAATCTTTTGACTTTAAATCTGCTCACCATTAGGAAAGCAAGCAGCGCGAGGAGGCAGGAAGTGATTACACCAGGATTTACGGCAGTAAACAGCCCGTCCCAGATTAGAAAAGCGGAGCTGTAGAGAGTGACAATCATTCCTGCCGCTGTAATCGGCAGTCCCATAAAGTAATGGTTAAAATCGCCCAGGTTGTAGCGGGCAAGGCGGTAAGCGCCGGCCATTAGATACAGCCAGGCCAAAACCGGTACTGCGAGAGAAGTCCGCATCAGTCCCGACGCGTAGACCAGGGCGATGGGAGCAAGTCCGAAGGTAACCAGATCGGCAAAGGAATCGAGCTGTTTTCCCATGGCTGTGACCGCGTTGAGTTTTCTGGCCAGACTGCCATCGCAGGCATCGACCAGCGCACCTGCAAAAATCAGCATGACACTGATGATTCTGTAGTCGCCGGTGTCATAGATAAGCAGGAAAAACAAGGCGTGAATCCCCAGGGTCATATTAATCATGGTCATGAGATTGGGTATGCGGGCTTTCCAATTGCTATTTTTCATTGGGCAGCATTCTTTCTACTTGAGAAGTATTTTTGTAAGCTAATTTATAAACAGCGGTAAATGCTAAACTTGTGATAATTACAAACCAGAAGGTGATAAATCTAAAGATTACCGCCACGGCTGCAGAACTGCTTAAAGAAAGGCCGATGCCGGTTAACAGACCGGACATGGTGCCTTCAAATCCGCCCAACCCTCCCGGAAAGAGCGGCAGCATCCCCACCAGATACGAGATAAAGGTGATGCTGGTGATGTAAACCAGCGGCGCATCGGGCAGCACCTGGGCAGTGAGCAGATAGAGCTTAAGGGGATAAAGCAGCCAGATGGCGAGCGCCAGAATAAACTGAATCACAAGCTCTTGTTTCCGGCTTTCAAACATAACAATGTGTTCCAGCAGGTTTTCCACGAACCGCCTGACTGCGCCTAACCAGGTGCGGACTGGCGGTTTATTGTTAATTCGGGCTAAGAGCTGCTTGGGCATGATCAAGATCAGGGCAAAAGCTGCCAGCACTAGGCCCAAAAAGGTGTAAACAATCAGCCGGCTGAGACTGGAATCAAGAATACTGCTGCGGTGGGAGAGATAGACTGCGGCAAAGATATTGATCAGTGCAAAGGCGCTCAAACTGAAAATTTTCTGCAGGACCACCACCACCGCCGCAGTGCTGCCGGAGCAGCGGCCGAGGCGGGCAAGCTGCACACCGCGGGTAATCTCACCGCCTACCTTGACACCCGGAGTGATTGATTCCATTACGGAACCTTGAGCGTTAATATAAAACATGGTCCAAAATGAAAGCTTAACTCCGACAAAGACGGCAATTCGCTGCCACTGCAAGTTAAGGAGCAGCTGGGTTACAATCTGCAGCAAAAGCAGCAGTCCGATTACTTTCCAGTCGATCTGCGCCAGACTTAGATAGAGTTCGTCCAGATTAATCTGCAGAAAAAGAGCCAGCAGTAAAATGCCGGCTGCAGACCAAATAATCCATTTTCTCAGCATACCAATGCCCCTTCTTTAACATACAGCAGGGTGCTGTCGAGATTGCGGGTTTTTTTATGGTAAACCGCTTGACAACCGCTTCTGTCGATGCAGGCGCAGCTTTGGCAGTAAAGTGAAGCAAGTTGGCTTTTGGGCGTGCGGATCAGCAGCCTGGTACCGGGCTGAGCCTGCTCTTTAATCTTGCTTAAAATTTGATCCATGGGTGAAAGCTGGGCGGCCAGATGGATCACGGTGTAGCCATGGATATCGATTGCGCAGCCATCTTGGCACAGGATCTCAACTTTACTGTCTAATCCCATCCGGGACAGCACCTGCCGAGCAGGCTCGATACAGCGCTGATCGTTGTCGATGACTGTGATTCTCGCTCCTGTTAGTTGGTGGAGCAGGATGGCACTGAAGGGACAGGGACCGCCGCCGATGCAGAGGACATGATCATCTCTGGTGATGCGGGCAAGTTCCGCCTCTTTCCGGATAATATCTTGGTAGTAAAGGGCAGCAAGACGGAAAACAAGGGGGTTAGCTGCTGCCCAGTATTCGATTTTCTGCGTCAAGCTGACAATCTGACGTGCCATAAACTTCCTCCCAGCTTAGGTAAACAGTTGCGCCACTTGATTAATCAATCCGCCAAAGAAGAGCGCGGAGAAGATGGTTCCGGTTGAAATCACTACAGCCACTTTGACATTAAACTCCTTGGTTAAAATACCAAAGACCGACAGGCAGGGCAGATATAACAGACCGACGGTTGCCCCCACAAAAGCCTGGAGAGGTGTGAGGTTAAGCGCTAACAGTGGCGCAACCGACATTTCTCTCCGGACAATACCTAAGATCAGGGCAATTACTGCTTCGGAAGGAAGACCGAGCCAGTTTCTCACCAGGGGTTCGGCGTAAACTGCAATGGTATCCAAAAGGCCTGTTTCCTTTAAGAGAGCTGCAATCACAATGGAAATCATCATCGGCAGCTCCGCGTCGTAGACGAAATGCTTCATTCGAATTAGAAGCTTTCTACCGTAAGCCTTAGGTTCGGGAATTAGCAGATTCGGCACCTCAATAATTAAAGGGGCTACTTCACCTTTAATCAGGCGGCCGGCGGTTAAGGTAGCAATCACCATAATTACCAGAGAGAAAAGGATCATGACCGCCACAAGGCCGAAAGAATAGCTGCCAAGGAGACTGATCAGCGCGCCGGTTTGGGAAATGCAGGGGACTGCAAAGCAGACCGCAGTGCTGATCAGCAGCCGCTCTTTCCGGGAGCTGGCAGCCCGGCTGCCGATAATCGCCGGCACGGCGCAGCCGTATCCCATAACGATATTGATTAAGCTTCCGCCTTGGATGCCGAGTTTGCGCATCACATTATCGAATAAGACACTGATCCGGGGCAGATAGCCCGAGTCTTCCAGGAAAGTAAAGACAACATAGAATAAAAATACATAAGGTAAAATCAGAGCGATAATCCATTCAAAACTGATTACAAAAACACCGTATTCCCCCACTAAGATGTTCAAGAGCATTCCTTCGGGGATGAAGGAAGTGAACAGAGTGCGGAAGAACGGGACGAGCACCTGGTTTACCAGCGGCAGAAGCACCGCTGCCCGCAGTGCTTTCCCGGCACCGACAACCACACCGATGCTCAGAATCATGATTAGCAGAGCTAAGGGTATGCCGGGGAAG
>FZPS01000018.1_pt193 | contig 24638 bp, 26 predicted proteins | sample 1817821 | NCBI WGS metagenome assembly FZPS01 (sample SAMEA104158645, study PRJEB21678) | metagenome | place: Germany | collected 2015-04-21 | reverse complement strand
TATATCACCCAGCATGTGAATTTTTACCTTATTATTATGAAGCTCGTTTATTTCTTTTTGCAAAAATTCCACCAGGAGCGACATCAGAGCTCTTACCTCAGATTCAGGTCTTTTCCAGTTCTCAGTTGAAAAGGCGTATAGTGTTAAATGGGCAATTCCTATTTGTGACGAGGTTGAGATAATATCCCTCAACACTTCGACTCCCTGCTTATGGCCTGCGACTCTTGGCAGATTGCGTTTTTCTGCCCATCGTCCATTGCCGTCCATGATAATGGAGATATGTCTGGGCACCGGTCGTGCCAATACAGTTTCAAGCAGACTTTCCGCATTCCTGCTTTTTTTGTATTTGAAGATATTCTTCCAGTTCATTGTATCCTTCCTTTATTAAGCTAAGCGAATCCCCTTTTGCTTATCATATCCCTCTCATTTGAAAAAGCAGCCTGAACGCTGCTTTTTCATTCAATCGGATCGTAAAATGAAGATATAATAAATTCCAGTTGATTTTCTTCCACAAATTTCTGTCTTATGATACGATATCTCATACCGGCAGTTTCCCCTGCTTTCTTTGTGTCAGGCCGGGCGTACATAATAAATTGACAGGAAATGTGAGGATAATCGTCGGACAGATGCTTATTCGCTTTTTCCGGAGCCATTCCGGTAAAATCTGGAATAATCAAAACTCCATGATCTCCTTTTCTTTTTCCTTCACTATTTCGTCCACTTGTTTAATATGATCATCAGTAATTTTCTGTATTTCATTTTCTCCGATTTTTAGATCGTCTTCGGTAATTTCACTGGCTTTTTTCATCTTTTTTAATGTTTCATTGGCTTCTCGGCGTATGGAACGAATAGCGATCTTGGATTCTTCTCCATATTTACTGACAACTTTGGCCAGCTCTTTTCTTCGCTCTTCTGTCAATTCAGGAAAGACCAGGCGGATGACTTTACCGTCATTACTGGGAGTAATCCCTATATCTGATTTCATAATTTCCTTTTCTATTGCAGGAATCATTTTGGGTTCCCAGGGGGAAATTACCAGCAGCCTGGGTTCAGGCGATGTGATGTTTCCAACTTGGTTGATTGGAGTAGGCGTACCATAGTAATCCACCATAATTCGATCCAGGAGCTGTGGATTCGCACGCCCTGCCCGAATGCCTGCCAGATCGGATTTCAATACATTCAGTGTTTTCCCCATTTTTGTTGTTGCTTCCTTATAAACTTCCTTCATGGTGTTTCTTCCTCCTTTATGATTGTTCCGATTCTTTTTCCCAGTACGGCGGCTTTTATGTTGTTTTTTACTCCCAATCCAAACACCTGAATGGGAATACGGTTTTCCATGCACAGGGTGATAGCAGTGGTATCCATAACAGCCAATCCCCTGTTGATAACTTCAATATAGCTGATTCGATCCAGCTTTTTAGCCTTAGAGTTTGTTCTGGGATCGTCGTCGTATACCGCATCGATATTCTTGGCAAGCAGTATTACTTCAGCTTCTATTTCAGCTGCTCTCAGTGCGGCAGTGGTATCGGTTGTAAAAAAAGGATTGCCTGTCCCGCCTGCCAGTATAACGACTCTTCCCTTTTCCAGGTGGCGTATGGCTCTCCTGCGTATATAAGGCTCGGCTACCTGGCGCATTTCTATGGCTGTCTGAACCCGGGTCTGCATTCCCTTGTTCTCCAGAGCATCCTGCAGGGCAAGGGCGTTTATTACGGTTGCCAGCATACCCATATAGTCGGCTGTACTGCGGTCCATGCCGACGCCGCTGCGCCCCCTCCAGATATTTCCGCCTCCCACTATGATTGCTACCTGTACACCTAAATTATTTATGCTGATGACTTCGTCAGCTATCTGATTAAGTATGCCATAATCAAATCCGTAGCCTTTTTCCCCTGCCAAGGCTTCCCCGCTCAGCTTAAGCACAACTCTATTGTATATGGGGTTGTTATTATTTTCTACATTCATATGAGAATCTCCTTCTTTTTCTAAAAAAAGAGAAACACGATAAGTGTTCCCCTTTTCATTTTCAGCCCTTCATCTGACTCATTACTTCTTCTGCAAAATTATCCTGTCTTTTTTCCAGACCTTCTCCCATCTGATAGCGCACAAAGCGACGGATGCTGATTTTTTCACCGATGGTGGCAATTTGCTCGTTCACGATATCCTGAATCGTCTTGTCAGTATCCTTAACAAAGGGCTGCTCCAGAAGACATATCTCACTGTAATATTTCTTAATGCGGCCTTCTACCATTCTGTCCACGATTTTTTCAGGTTTTCCTTCGTTCAAAGCCTGTGCCCTAAGAATTTCCTTTTCCTTTGCAATGACTTCTTCCGGGACGTCTTCCTTGGACAGATATTTAGGGTTGGAAGCTGCAATATGCATTGCAATGTCCCTGACAAAGGATTTAAATTCAGCGGTCTTGGCTACAAAATCGGTTTCACAGTTTACTTCCACCAATACGCCGATTTTGCCGCCCATGTGTATGTAAGATTCCACAACACCTTCAGCAGCAATTCTGCCTGCTTTCTTCGCCGCTGCAGACAGGCCTTTTTCTCTTAAAATCTCCACTGCCTTTTCCATGTTTCCTTCTGCTTCCTGCAAAGCCCGTTTGCAGTCCATCATGCCTGCACCGGTCAAATCCCTTAACTCTTTCACTCTTGCTGCAGAGATCATATTTATTCCTCCTTTTGTTATTGTTCAGATCCAGCCATGTCAATCATAAAAAAGGGAAGAATGGAGGTATAGTCTCCCCCCGTTCTTCCCCTCCTTGCTTTTTGGCTTATTCTTCACTTATTTGCTCACCTTGACGGCCTTCAAGAACCGCATCCGCAATTTTGGAAGCAAACAGCTTGACAGCACGTATGGCATCGTCGTTGCCAGGGATTACATAATCAACTTCATCAGGATCGCAATTGGTATCCACTATGGCTACCACCGGAATACCCAGTTTCCTTGCTTCTGATATGGCTATGCGTTCCTTTCGGGGGTCTACCACGAAAACAGCACCGGGCAAACGCTTCATTTCGCGAATGCCGCCCAGATTTTTTTCCAGTTTATCCCTTTCCAGTCGAAGTTTGATTACTTCCTTTTTAGGTAGTACATCAAAAGCGCCATTGGTTTCCATTTCATCCAGTTCATTCAGACGGTCTATACGTTTACGTATGGTTTGGAAATTGGTAAGCATGCCGCCCAGCCATCTCTGGGTGACATAAAACATACCGCAGCGTTTGGCTTCTGCTTCTATCGACTCCTGGGCCTGTTTCTTGGTTCCTACCATCAGAATTTCTTTTCCCTCAGCAGAAAGATCGCGGATGAAGTTATAGGCTTCTTCCATTTTTCTGACGGTTTTCTGCAGATCGATAATATAGATACCATTTCTATCGGTAAAAATATATGGAGCCATTTTTGGGTTCCATCGACGTGTCTGATGACCAAAATGAACACCGGCTTCAAGCAACTGCTTCATTGATACAACGGCCATTTCTTTCACCTCCTCGAGTTTTTCCTCCCCTGTCCCTGCTTTGCCCTGCAACCTGTGTCAGTCAGGCACCCGAGAAATCCGGGACAAGGTGCGTAATTACCTATAGTAGTATAGCATACCTGATTTATTGAATCAATAGCCTAGTTCAGAGTTTGTTCAAAAACCTGATTTACTGCATCAAAAACCTCTTCCAGCTCATCCAGGTCATCAATGGTAGTATAATAATCATCGCCTTTATCATCCTGTTCCACTCTCAGTATAACAATTCCATCCTCCTCTGTCTCTTCTTCAAGGGGAGTGAGAACCATGTATTCTCGTCCGTCATAATAAAATGGCATGCGGTATTCGAACAATTTAATTTCGTCATTCTCATCTATCAGTTCTACAACATTTAAAGGTGTTTCCTTCATAGTGCAACCTCCTGATACAATTTTATAAAAATCTTATTTATCCTGCATTTTACTGAGGCTGTCCAGGTAGGATTGAAGTATCAGAACAGCAGCCACCTGATCAACTCTTTTTTTTCTCTTTTTTCTGCTCAAATCGGCTTCAAGCATGGCTCGGTGAGCAGACAATGTGGTCAGCCGTTCATCCCAGTATACAATTTCTCCGCTAAAGTACCTTTTAAGCTCACTGACGAATGATTTTACTTTTTCACTTTGCTGTCCCAGAGTACCATTCATATTTTTCGGTAATCCGACTACGATTTTGACAGGTTTGTACTGCTCCAAAACCTTGTTTATATATTCCATGTCATACTTATGGCTGCGCCTTTCCAGGGTATCAATGCCCTGAGCAGTCCATCCCAGAGCATCGCTGACTGCCATGCCTATTCTTTTGTCTCCTACATCCATGGCAAGAATTCTCAAATCAGGGTCATCCTTTCTATTATGACCTGCCAAATAAAGCTTCATGTATTATATTACTTTAATTGCCAATTCTTTGCAAACGGTACCGCAATAACCGCAAAGAACACATTTATCTTGATCAACCTTCGCCTTACCGTCCTTCAAATGCAGTGCAGATTGATTGCATCTCTGTATGCAGTTCCCGCATCCCTGACACCAATACTCTACTATCAGTTCTCGCTTATATTGTTTCAACTGTCTTCTTAATTGCTCTGATATCTCCCGCTTTGCAAAATATTCCACATTGGCATCCACTTCTTCCGGCCGCTGCATGCCTAAAGCGATGGAATGAGTATAAGGAAAATCTAAAATATAATCCAGTGCTTTTTCAAAATTCTTCAGGAGATGGCCTCCGCCCAAAGCCTTCATGACATAGATTCCTTTGCCGGCTTTATAAGCCGTCGCAACAGCCTGTTCCATCTCCGTCAGGGTTCCATCCACTATACCCATTCCCCTGAAATTCAGTATAGGGTGGATCACATCTATCTCACTTATCTTTGCAGCGGCTTTGACGGCTGCTACGAAATGGGTGGAAATTCCCACAGCTCTAATTAAGCCTTTTTCTTTCTGCCTCAAAAAAAATTGAAGTGCCTCCTCATGTCCCTTCAGAGTGAGAGGGCCTTCCTGTTCGTGCAAAAGAAACAAATCAACATAATCTCTGCCTGTTTCTTTCAAAGCGCGGGTCAGGGTCTCCTGAGCAGTCTTTTTGTCGTAGGCATAGGATTTTGTAGACACTATCAGATCCGGTTTTCTTTTCAATGCCTCTCTGATATAGGGATATGTTCTGTACAGATCAGCGGTATCAATAAAATTGATTCCCTGATCTACAGCCCTGTCAAGAACACGGCACCCTTCTTTTAGAGAGAGGTTTCTCTGAAGCGGACTGATGGTAAGGGTGCCGAAACAAATACGGGATACCACTATTCCGGTATTCCCCAAAGCTCTATAATTCATTGGGTTTACTCATCCAATCCATGATTGTCCATGTAAAACCGTACCAGCTCCTCCAGGAGCTCATCTCTTTCCAGTCGGCGAATCAGGACTCTGGCATTTTGATGGCTGGTTATGTAGGTCGGATCTCCGGATATGAAGTATCCCACCAATTGACTTACAGGATCATATCCTTTTTCCTTCAAAGCTTTATATACCTTCTCAAATATCTCCTTTGGAGTGATTGAAGGCTCTTTTTCCAGGTTGAATTTCATTGTTTCCTGAAAATCTCTGCTCATAAAATCGCCCTCCCGCTTTTATCCTGAATTTCCATACTTCTTTCATTCAACTATACCATATGCATTGCTTACTTTCTACCTGGGATTCCCCTTAAACTGCATCTTCCTGAAATTTAAAAGTTTTTCCTGTGATCCTCAGCTATCTTATCCAGCTTTCTCAGCCGGTGGTTGATACCCGACTTTCCCACCTTGGGAGACAGCAGTTCTCCAAGTTCTCTTAAACTGGCATCGGGGTAGTTAACCCGGAGTTCAGCTATTTCCCTTAAAGAAGGTGCAAGGTTGCTGAAGCCGATGTTGTCTCTTATATATTCAATATTTTCAATCTGACGAATGGCTGCATTGATGGTCTTGCCCAGATTGGCTGTTTCGCAGTTAACGATCCTGTTTATGTTATTTCTCATGTCCTTGTAAATACGAATGTTTTCAAAATTCAAAAGTGCTGAATGAGCACCGATTAAGCTGAGGATATTTACTATATGCTCTCCTTCCTTGATATATACCACATAGCTATTTTTCCGCTCAATCAGTTTGGCGTGAATGTTAAATCCCTGTATAAACTGACAGAGGCTTTCTCCATACCTTTGGGTCTGTGCAATGAACTCAAGATGATAAGCTTTTTCCGGATCGCTGACAGAACCGCCTCCCAGGAATACGCCTCTTAAGTATGATCTTTTACAGCACCTTTTTTTTACCAGGTCTTTGTTTATATCCAAACGGATCCCCATATTGCCATCAGCATCATGTATCAGAATATGGGCATCTTTCAGTATTTTTTCCGAATGCTCTGATAAACTGACAAGCAGAATATAGGTGTTATTTTTACGCAGTCGGCGCTTTTTCCGGACCAGCACCTCCGGAGAAATGTTATACAAATCCTTTACTAACATGAAAATGCGGCGTGCAATAGAGGCATTTTCTGTGCTTACCTTCAGGCTTATTCTCTTCTTTCCGGTCAGCTGTACGGTTCCGCTGGTATGGATTAAGGCTGCCAGTTCTGCTGATTTGCAGCAGGATCTGCGAGGATCTATTCTGCAGATTTCACTTTTTGCTTTGGAAGAAAAGGACAATCGTACTACCCCCATCCTTAATCGCTGAATGAGCGTTTATTAAAAAAGCAGGCTTGAAAGAATCAATTTGCTTCGTTTATATCCCTGTGCTCCTGGATAACAGTGTGACCATTTTTCCGCAGCATCTCAGCTGCTGCATCCGCGATGGTAACTGAACGATGAACGCCGCCGGTGCATCCAATCCCAATCACCAGCTGATTCTTTCCTTCTCTGGCATAATAAGGAATGAGAAACTCCAGCAAATCAATCAATTTGGCCAAAAATGTCTGTGTTTCGGGAAACATGAACAGATATTCCTTGATTACCGGCTCTCTTCCGGTGTGCTCTTTCAATCCATCGATCCAAAAGGGGTTGGGCAGAAACCGGACATCAAGTACGATATCCGCATCAAGGGGCATTCCGTGCTTAAAACCAAAGGAAATTATTGATATAATCAGCTTTGGCTGGGAGCCATTGTCGGAAATAAGTTTATGAATAATTTCTCTCAGCTGCCTGGGCTGAAGATTGCTGGTATCGATCACGTTGGTAGCAGTTTCCCGCAGCTTTTTCAGGCGTTGACGTTCCAGGCGGATACCTTCAATAACCCGTCCCTCTTTCACCAATGGATGTATCCGGCGGCTTTCCTTATATCTCCTGATCAGTACTTCATCGGACGCATCAAGATAAAGTACTTCATAAGTGTATCCGGATTCCTGCATGATTTCCAGACACTCGAACAGATCATCGAAGAAATCGCCTCCGCGGATATCCACCACCACAGCAATTTTATCTACTTTTCCATCGGACTGATAACAAAGCTCTGCAAATTTTGGCATCAGCTGAGGAGGCAGGTTATCAATACAGAAGAAACCCATATCTTCCAGGTAATGACTTACCAGTGTTTTGCCGGCACCGGACAGACCGGTTACAATGATAAAACGCATAGGCCGATATCTCCTTTTCAGTCCAGCATCATAGCTTCCATGGTATTAATAATTCGATGAGCCGGCACACCGGCAGACACAGCTATTTCGATCCCCCTGTTGAAATCGCCTACCCGCCCCGGTGTGTGAGCATCACTGCTTATTACGAAATAAGCTCCTTCCTCCAATGCTATTTTAACATATTCCCTAGTCATATATCCATGGCTGGCATTGATTTCCAGCACTACATTGTTGATAGCTGCTTCTCTGGCCAGTTTTCTGGAATCAATGTCGATCTTTGCACCTGGATGGCTGAGGATCCGTATGGGATAACGACGAATTGCCTGTATCATCGCCTCAGTATTAGCCTGACGTACTTTGTCCCGGTTTGCCAGCCCCAGCTTGTCCAGTCCATTTTTAGCGAAAAGTGACCATCCGTCTCTTATTGTGGCGGGTTTCACTGCAATGTGAAAGCCCATAAGAATAATATCGAATTCATCAAGGTATTCCGGGGGAATATCTATGTCCCCTTCCATACTGATCAGATTGGCTTCAATGCCCATTAAAACCTCAATATCGGAGAAACGTCTGTTAAGGCTTGTAATTTTCTCCCGTATGGCATGCAAATCAGTAACAGCCATGCCAAACCCAATATGATTAAAGCCATGATCAGCAATTGCTATTTTTTTTAGTCCCTTTTTTCTGGCAGCCTCTACATTTTCCAGGATGGTGCCCTTACCGTGGCTGTATCGGGTATGGGTGTGGTAATCAGCAATAAGTCTGTACATTATACTCTCCTGTAATCTGATTATTCTTCCCCTACAATTTTTACTTCAGGGTGCAGCTCCACACCTGTTTGCTCCCTGACCCTGGCCTTTACCTTCTCTATAAGTTCAATAACATCACAGGCAGTGGCATTGCCCAGATTAATTATAAAACCGGAATGTTTCTCGGATATCTGAGCATTTCCCACCCGCATTCCTTTTAATCCGGCATCCTGAATCAATTTACCTGCATAATATCCAACAGGTCGTTTAAATGCACTTCCTGCACTGGGATAACTCAATGGTTGTTTTTCCCGTCGTCTTCTGGTCAATTCCTGAATCAGAGCCCTGGATTCCTCATAATTTCCCCTCTCCAGCCCGATAAAGACTTCCAGAACAATAAGCCCGGTATGCTGGATAATACTGGTCCGATATCCAAATGCCAGTTCTTCCTTGTTCAGTATGTTTATGGTACCATTCTCATCCAATACAGAAACCCACTGAACAACATCCTTCAATTCTCCGCCGTAGGCACCGGCGTTCATCGCAACTGCTCCACCCAAAGTGCCGGGAATGCCGCTTGCAAACTCCAGGCCTCTTAAGCCGGAGATCAATGCTAACCTGGACAAAGCTGACAACAAAATCCCGGCCTGAGCATGTATGGTATCGTCTCTTACCTCTGTCTGACTGAAACGCTCCGCTATCTTGATGACAGCACCGCGGATCCCCTTGTCCCTTACCAGAAGATTGGAACCATTCCCCATTATCATAAAAGGAATATCGTATTTTTTGAGAATATCAAAAGCCAATTTTATCTGCTCACTATCAGCAGGCTGAATCATTAAATCCACAGGTCCTCCTATACGAAAGGAAGTATGCCTGCTCATGCTTTCATGCCTTAACAATTGCTCGGGCTTAAATATTGCGGTTAGTTCTTGATAAGCTTTATCCAAGTTCATAGTATGTATACTCCTGTTAACCTGTTAATTTGCTTAAATACAATTCATGCGGTTTTTTGTTCACTCTGCAGGGAATATGGTATCCCGGATACTTTGTGCTGCCTGTTCATGCATACCATAGGGCATAATTGCTGTATGCTCCAATGAATCCTCCAGCATTTTCATTTCTTCATCCTCTATATACAATTGTATACCCTTTAACACTGAAAATAAGCCAATATCGGCCAGTTTTCTCTGCGATTCCTCCTGCAGCAATTCTTTTAAAAACTGAATACAAAGCCTTTCCTTTTCTTTGTTATTCTGAGTCAGCAGACCGTATGCTGCTATCTGTTCCATATAAAAGGTGGATTCCTCATCCAGAGGCAGTGGGTATATCCTGTATTCCAGCCCTTTGCCCGACTCCTGCAGTTTACGCATATCAAATACCGCTTTACTGTCCCCCAGCAGCATGGCAGCCCGTTTCTCCAAAGCGAATAATCGGAAGGCTGATGAATAGGACATAAATGCCAAATCCGGAGGAAAGATTTTCATTTCACTATTCAGCCATTCCTGAAACAGACGGCCGGCAGCACTGTTACTTATTTTTCCACCTTCCTGATAAATCATACCCAGAAACGGTTTGCTGTTTGTATTGTTATATGTACAAAATCCATAATAATCAATTACTTTCTTTCCGGATTTTCTCTGACCGGAATTTTCTTTCGCTATAGAATCCATAAGATGATAGTTCATCTTTTCGGGCATAGAATCCTGTTCCATAGGCAGAACAGCATCACAGTTAACATAGAGTGCATAACAACCCATCGCCCATGGCACAGCTATCAGTCGATCGTCGGACATAACTCGTTTAAGGGCGGGTTGCCTTAAGATGCTTAGTTCTGTTTGTTCAAACCAGCATGATAAATCCGTCAGCAATTCCTCCGGAACCGGTTGGTTATAGATCCCCAAAGAAATAATATCGGGAAGAATATCCCTGTTTACGGTTCCGTGTAAATACATAGCCAGTCTCTCGGCATCCATGGAACGCAAATCAATGAATACACCCGGATGCTTTTGTTCAAAGCTGTTGATACAATTTCTAAGCCAGCGGGTATGACTGTCTTTTCCGGCCTGGACGGAAGGGATGTCCCAAAGTTCAATTATGCCGGACCATTCAGGCAGCTTCATATCAAAGGCATCAGCAGGAGGGTTCTTTTTATGGTATTTCATCCAAATGGGGAAGAATATCAGAAAGAGCAGAGATATAACAATCAAAAATAGAGTAAATGGCTTTACCTTCCATTTTTTCACAGGGGACCCCCCTTTTCTCAGCAAAACCGTTTACTCCATTTATATGGATGGCCGGAAAAAAGTATGACTCTTGTATCCCAGCTCAAAGTTGTTCCATGGTATTGTGCTGAATCATGGAATTCAATCTATTATCCAGTTCCCGGGCTGCATTGTAACCCATTTGCTTAAGCCTCCAGTTACGTACAGCTACCTCAACAATTATGGCCAGATTTCTTCCCGGACGTACCGGTAAAACCACCTTTGGGAGCTTTACACCAAGAATTTCCATATGATCCTCTGATAGGCCAAGACGATCGTACTCCTTGCTGTTATCCCAGAATTCCAGATATATGACCATATTAATTGCCTTATTGTTAATAACTGCACCGACCCCGTACATGGCCTTGATGTCAATAATGCCAATACCTCTGATTTCCATAAAGTGCCTTATCAGATCAGGAGAATCACCAATGAGACGGTTTTCCGCCACCTTTTTTATCTCAACTGCATCGTCTGCTACAAGTCTGTGGCCTCGTTTGATTAGTTCCAGTGCAGTCTCGCTCTTGCCAATACCGCTTTCCCCCATCAGCAGCACCCCTTCTCCATACACGTCAACCAGTACACCATGACGAGTTATTCTTGGTGCCAGCGCTGAATCCAGATAGTTGATCATTCTGTGTATGATGCTGGTTGTCACCTTTTTGGAACGAATAATGGGACAACCGTACTTGCCTGCTGCATCCAGCAGATACTGAGGAACCTCCATGTTTCTTGAAATCAGAACGCAGGGGATACCGGAGCTGAAAAAGCGTTCCAGGCGTTCTGCCCTGATGTCAGGCTCCATGCTGTCGAGATAGGTCATTTCCACCTTACCTATTACTTGTACTCTTTCAGCTGCAAAATAATCAAAAAAGCCTGCAAACTGAAGGCCCGGACGATTAATATCACTGGTCTCAATATCTATGGAAAGAGATTTTCCCTTATATACCACTTCCATATCCAGTACCTTAATCATATCTTCAATAGAAATACTGCTCATTCAGGATCACTCCTCCATCAGCACAAACTTTTCCACTGCCTCCGCTACTCCGTCTTCATCATTGCTGCCGGTAATAAATCCTGCATGGGACTTAACATTGTCGGGTGCATTTCCCATGGCTACCCCCAGACCTGCATATTCCAGCATGGATATATCATTGTAACTGTCGCCAATGGCAATCATTTCTTTCCTGGAAACGCCCAGCATTCTCCCCAGCTGAGCCAGTGCATTTCCTTTTGTTGCTTCAATATTGGTAAATTCCAGATAGTTCGGCCTGGAAATGTAAACCTGCAGTACATCACTCAGCAAGCGCTGGAAGTATATCCGGTATCTGGCTATATTATCCGGTTCATCAATAATCAGAAGCTTGATAGGCTCTTCATTCAAAAAGCGTTTCAAGTCTCCGACTGCCTCACCCTGAATACCCGACATTCTGCGGTACAAACGGCTGAAGCAATTATCCTCCTCAAAAAAATAGCTGTCTTCGGTGTAAACCTGGATATGAAGGTTTTCTCTGCTGCAAATATCTATAACCTTACGGGCATTTTCAATGGAAACAGATTTCTTTATGAGAGTATTTCCGGACAGGGTATCCTTGATAAAAGCACCCTGATAGGTAATGACAGGAATGTCAATGTTAAGTTCCCGTATGTATGGCATAGCAGAATCAAGCATGCGTCCGGTGGCTATAGTTATCTGCACCCCTTTATTCCTGGCAGCAAATAGAGCTCTTTTGTTGGTTTCACTGATTTTCAGATCCTTGTCCAGCAGAGAATCGTCCAGATCTACAGCTATCAGTTTATAGTCCAATGAAGTCACCTCAGTGTCAGATATTCTCCTGCCTTTTGGGTATGATTAGGGCTGCAATGATATAGATAATCAGTCCTCCCAGACCTACGGCAAGAGCCAGGGATAAAACGACCCATGCCAGCCTGACCAGTGTGGAATCGATGTTAAAGTACTCGCCAATGCCTCCGCATACACCACAAATTTTTTTATCGGTTTCAGATAAATAAAGTCTTTTTTGCACTATATTTCCTCCTCCAATCTCTAATAAGTATATATGCAACCTGGTAAGCTGTCCAGTAAGTATTTATAAAAATATCTAATTGCCCAGAAATCGTTTCAGTTCTTCCGCTGCTTTGCGATTCATACCCTCTACCGCAGCCAATTGCTCCAATGATGCCTTTTTAATACCTTCTATGGAGCTGAACTCTTTGATCAACTTTTTCATTCTTTTCTGGCCTATACCCGGGATATCCAGTAATACAGAATGAAGGTTGTTTTTATCCCGGAGACTGCGGTGATAGGAAATAGCAAATCGATGAGCTTCGTCCCTTATTCTTTGAAGAAGATGGAGAGCATTAGAGTTTTTGGGAAGTGTCACGGGCTCGCTGTTTTCTTTGGAATAAAGCTCATTTAACTCCTCTGCTAAACCAAAGGTTGGAATGTAATCAATGTCAAGTTTGGCCATGGAAGAGAGTGCCGCTCCCAATTGCCCTTTTCCGCCGTCAATAATAATCAGGTCCGGGAAGCTCGAAAATTTGCCCATGGAGTAATCTTTTCCTTCTTCCTTAAGCTTCCTTCTTTCTTCCAGCCCTCTTTTGAATCGTCTTTCTATAACTTCTGCCATACTGGCATAATCATTGGGTCCTTGCACGCTTTTAATTCTGAACCTGCGGTATTCTTTTTTTGCCGGTCTGCCATCTACGAATACGACCATTGAAGCTACAGAATGGGTACCCTGGGTATTGGAAATGTCGTAAGCTTCCATGCGGATTGGTCTATCAGCCAGGTTCAATGCTTCCTGCAGCTCCTGAACAGCTCCTGTAGTACGGGCATATTCCCTTTCTGCCTTTCTGTTATAGGTCATAAGACCTTCTCTGGCATTCTTCTCGGCCAATTTAATAAGCTTATATTTTTCCCCTCTTTGGGGGCATCTTATATATACTCTGCTTCTTTTAATTGAGCTCAGCCATTTTTCAACAGCCTGCCGATCATCAATGTTGTCAGGTACAAGGATTTCTTTGGGGATAAATGCAGAGTTTGCGTAAAACTGTTTTATATAGGCGCTGACCACTTCCTTGCGCTCCATGCCATCAGTATCTTCCAATACATGATGCTCGGCAGAGATAAGTTTGCCGCTGCGTACGAAAAATATTTGGATAGCTGTCTGATTTGCTTCCTGGTAGAAAGCCATAATATCCTGATCCTCCATGGAGGTAGACATGATTTTTTGACTTTCCAAAATTTTTTCAACAGCCTGAATCTTATCCCGCAGGGCAGCTGCTTTCTCAAACTGCAGATTTTCAGCAGCTTCTGCCATTTGAGCCCGGAAATCCTTCAGCACATCTTCCTGCTTTCCCTCAAGGAACCGGCATACATCATTTATAACTTTCCGGTATTCTTCTTTACTTACATTTCCCTGACAAGGACCCCAGCACTGACCTATGAAATAATTGAGGCAGGGTCTGCCTGTTTTTTGCCCTTCCTGAATCGTTCGATTGCAGGAACGGATGGGGAATATTCGTTTTATTAGTTCAATGGTATCCCGTACTGCTCTGGCGCTGGTATAAGGACCAAAATACCTGTGGTTGTCCCTTTTGATTTTTCTTGTCATAAGAACCCGGGGATATTCTTCTCCTGTGGTTACCTGAATAAAGGGATAGTGTTTGTCGTCCCTCAGTAGAATATTGTATTTCGGACGATGCTTTTTAATGAGATTGCATTCCAGAATCAGGGCTTCTACTTCTGTATCCGTCAGAATATACTCAAAATCCGCTACATTGGACACCATGGCCCCTACCTTGCCGGTATGGCCGGCAGCACGAAAATATTGCCTGACTCTGTTTTTCAGTGATACCGCTTTACCAATATATATGACTTTCCCGTTTTTATCCTTCATTATATAAACGCCGGGCTTATCCGGCAGATTATTCAGCTTGGTTTCCAAATCGGTAAACAATCAGCCGCATCCTTTCCGGTTTGTGACTTTATATCCTTTCACGCAGTATTATTCCACTTATTATTGTATAAAAGATTGAGAGATTTCGCAATCATAACAGTCTTAAGAAAAACATTCCCTTACCTTCAGCTTTTGTCAATAACCCAGCTTTCTTGCTTCCCTCAGAATCTTTCCTGCCAGGGGAGCTGCATTTCTTCCGCCTGCTCCAGTGTTTTCCAGTATAACCGATATGGCCAGGGTAGGATTATCGGCAGGTGCAAATCCGACAAACCAAGCATGGGGTTTCTTGTCTGAACCTGTTTCCGCAGTCCCGGTTTTTCCGGCTGTAAGCATTCCGGTGGTATGTGCGCGGCTTCCCGTGCCATTCTCAACCACATTGATCATAATATCAGTTATGGCCCTGGAAGTCTCATCCGATATGGGATTCGCCAGAATTGAACTGTCTTGCAGACGAATTTTCCCTGAACGAGGTTCTATTCCATAAATCAATCTGGGCTCAGGCATTTCTCCTCCATTTGCGATAGCCGATACAATCATAGCCATATGAAGCGGACTGGTCAGCACTCTGCCCTGACCCACACCCGACCAGGCAAGTTCCTCCGCATCTGTCCGCCTGTTCAGGGGCAGCAGGCTTTGAGTGGTTTTAATATCGGAAAAGAGGAAATCCCGATTGAATCCAAAGGCTTCACCTGTCTTTTTCAGCTGTTTCCAGCCTATTTCCTGTGCCAGCCCGGCAAAGTAGGCATTGCAGGAAACTTCCATGGCATGAAGCAGATTTATTTCACCATGTGCCTCCCTGCCGGAGCATGTGATGGTCACTCCGTTTATTTCTGTAATGCCCTCGCACTTTACTGTATAATCATCTAAATCAATCGTGGACTCCAGAGCAGCAGCGGCTGTGATAATCTTCATTACAGAACCTGGAGGATACCTGCCATAGGAAGCCTTATTCAGCAGACTCTCTTCAGCAGGCTCTTCATTTTCTTCAGCAGGATTAAATGAAGGCTTGCTGACCATGGCCAGAATTTCTCCTGTTTTCGGATTCATCAGCACAACACTGCCCTTTGCTTCACCCATAGCCTGATATATGTACTTCTGCAGATGAATGTCAATGGTCAGAATTACGTTGTTTCCTTGCTCATGCTCTAAAAATGCCTTCTGATAGATTCGCTCGAATAAATTGTTGTCGTAGCCCAACAGATACTTTACATAAAGAACTTCAGCTCCAATTCCGTATTTCCTCGACCCCACTATATGAGCTGCATATCTGCTGTCTTTATGATAATCACGATAATATATTGTGCTATTCTGTCCTGCTGAGGATTTGGTTTCGACCAATACTTTATGGTTCCGATCCATTATACTGCCTGGAATGATATCCGGATTAACCATATCAACCCTGACCCTGGCATTGTTCGGATCAGAAAACCATCTTTCACTGTATATGTAAAGATTATAATAAAAATAGATTGTAAGCATGAGGAAAATGCTCATAAGAATCAGCAAGGCATTTCTTATGTTCCGCTTCAGATATTTCGTTTTCCCTTCCATCCCCTGTCCGTTGAAATCATTGTCTGCCTCATCGCTGATATTATTGCCTTCAAATTCTTCGACTTGATATTCTCCATCGTACTCTTCCATATCTTCGACAAATCTTTCATTTTTTATGGAGACACTTTGAATCAACCCTATTATACACAGACTGACTATCATGGAACTGCCTCCATAACTGACAAATGGCAGGGTGATGCCGGTCAGGGGGATCATTTTTACTACGCCGCCAATTATTATGAATGCCTGCATCCCCAAAGAAACAGCACTGCCGCAGGCCAGGAGCATATCAAAATTATGATGGGCGCGGTATGCTTTTTGCATGCTGCGAATCAGAATCAATACATAAAAACCTATGACCATGCCGCCAGTCAATATACCCAGTTCTTCGCAGATGGCAGCAAATATAAAATCAGTACGGGATGCAGGAATAATGTAAGGAGTACCCATACCCAGACCCAGTCCGATTAAGCCGCCGCTGCCCATTGCTATTAGTGATTGTGCAACCTGCCAGCCCTTGCCTCCAACATCCGCCCATGGATTTTTCCATGCCTCCACTCTTACCCGTACATGAGAAAAAATCCTGTAGCTGACTATGGATGCCAATATGCCTGCTCCTGCAGCACTTAAGGAAACAATCCAGTCATTGGTGCTGATTTGATAAATAAACAAAAAAACTAGAAAGAAGTGGAGTGCACTGCCCAAATCCTTTTGCAGTACAACGCCCAAAATAGAAAATGCCACAAAAAGAAACAGAGGAATCTTTTCATGAAAAGATTTTTTATGGTCCAAAGCATTTGCCAACACAAGAACGAAAATCATTTTGACAAACTCTGCAGGCTGGATGGACAGGGATCCCAGGGGCACTTTGCTGGTAGCACCTCCTGATTCCTCACCAAAAAAAGCAACCAGAAAAAGAATTATCGGTCCCAGAAGCATTAATGCATTAATCAGTTTGCCCAAGTGATTAATTTTCAGTCTGGAAACAACCAGCATGGTCAGAAAAAGAATTACACATCCTGCCGTAAACCATTCCACCTGCCGAAGAGCCAGTTCCGGTGTCAGCCTTTGAAGCATGACAAAGCCCAGAACAGCCAGGGTGTCTACAATTAACAGAATTACTTCATCCATTCCTTCAAAAAGATTGTACAAAAAATAGAACTGGAACAGTATAACAGCTGAAATAAGAATCCCCAGCAAAGCCGTATCCATATTGAAACCTGCCGGATCCTGCAGGGCTAATAATCCAAAAGCTGTCAGGGTAAACAATACCAGAATGAAAGGAATATTACCTGTGGAACGCCTGGATTTGGAACCCGTCAGGAGGTCACGGAAGGTTCTTACTGCACTTTTAACAAAAATATATAAGATCAGCAGTACAAACCAATAACGAAGAGTCAGTGCCAATATTTCATACTGTTTTTCAGTCACAAAAAAACCTCACTTATTCGATGTAATCGAATTCCAGCAGATAACAGCGGCTGATGTTGTGCTCATTTATTTTATAATTCCTATATATCATTATATATCGTTTATTTTGATCGCCGGATAAAAAATGTATTCTATATTAAACAGATAAAACCCTTCTCTGCTGCAATAAGACTGCCAATTAATCAGGGACTTCTAAGCTAATAAAGCATGCGCAGGACTTTAGAGTTTTCTTGATAAACAAGATGTTAACAAGATTTTCGGTAAAGTCCGGAAATAATCTTATATGAATAACTATTTCGAATATGCATAATAATTAAATACTCACCTATCAGGCAGGAGGGAGAATTATGCTGATGCAATTTAAGTTTTTGCCTTTAGTTCTTGAAGGAGTCAAAGAAAAACAGCATCTGTACGCTGCTGACATCTTGTTTCAGCTGTACAGATGCCAATCTTATTTATCAGTAGAAGAAATAATATCTTTTTTCCGAAACTGCAGCCCTTTTCCTGTCTGGGAAACGATTATGACTTTGCATGATTTTAATTATATTGAGAGCACCGGCAATGAATCACGAAATAAATTCCGCATCACAGAAAAAGGCGTGGAGAAAACTCACATGATGCTGGCATGTTTCCGGGCTGGAAAAACACCAAGACAGAATCATATGTATGATAAGTGGTTATAACGCCCTACAGCGCATATTTTTCCATATAGTTCAATGTTTCATCAACCGTGGTGAAGGCGACACCCGTTACGGTATCCGCACAACCATAGTAGATTGCAATTCGACCGGTATCAGCGTCTGTTAGAGCTGCGCACGGGAATACAACATTGGGTACATCACCAGCTTGCTCATAGATTTCTTCCGGACCCAGCAAATAAAATCTGGTACGCAGCTTCACTTTCCAGGGCTGTTCCAAATCCAGGAGGGCAGCACCCATCCGATAAACAAAGCCGTTACATGTTGTCAGTACACCATGATAGTAAACCAGCCACCCTTCATCGGTTTCAATTGGGATAGGGCCTGCTCCGATTTTTGTTGACTGCCAGGCACTCTTATCAGACTTTATAGTGCTCATGACATGTCTGTGTTTGCCCCAATATACCATATCCGGACTGAAGCTTACAAAAATATCACCGAACGGAGTATGCCCTGTATCACTGGGGCGGCTCAGCATACAATATTCACCATTGATCTTTCTAGGGAATAAAACTCCGTTTCTATTATAAGGCAGAAAAGCATTTTCTGTTTGATAGAAGGTCTTAAAGTCGTATGTGTAACCTATACCGATAGTAGGACCATGATAACCATTGCACCAGGTTATATAGTATTTTCCATCCAGATAGCAAACTCGCGGGTCATAACGGTATTCTCTTTTTAATATTTCCTGCTCCATCTCAGGATTCTTCCCTTCACCGATAAATTGAATCGGTGTTTCAGAAATATCCCAGTTAATTCCATCATCACTGAATCCAACGAATATATCCATACTCAGCGCTCTGCTATCACAGCGAAATACACCTGCAAAGCCATCCTTATAAGGTATAACAGCACTGTTGAATATACTGTTAGAGGTAGAAATTTGATCTCTTTTGATGATCGGGTTACCTGAATACCTCCAAATTGGAGCTTTACAGCCTTGTGGTTTTTCTTCCCAAGGCATATTTGGTAGTGGGTTTCCAATAATTCTCGCCATTAATCTTACTCCTATCTTTAGATGTTATTTATTTATTTATTCTACATCAATTTAATCCAGCACAAAAACATCACAAACAGGGGCTTTTCCTTCCCTAACAGGCAAAGATACTTTGACTCCTTTGTTTGTGTTAATAAATGAAACAGGCAGCTCTGAACCTAAAAGAGCAACAGATTTTGCCTTTAAATTAACGGGAATCTCAATCTCATTGATCAATGATTCATTTTCATCTTTGTATAAATAAAATGCATATACCTTACCATTTTTTGTGGTAAAGGCAAAGTTATCCGTTCTATAAGGAGCATGGGGTCTGGTACCGTAAATCGCTTCACCATACACCTTTAGCCAGCCTCCCAGTTCCTCTATAGATCTCAAAGCCTGTCTTGGCAAACGTCCATCCGGCTGAGGTCCTACATTAAGGGCTAGATTACCACCCTTTGCGACAATATCAATGAGCAGGTGAGCCACTTGACACAAAGGCTTATATTCATCACCATATGCAAAAGAAAAAGAAGATCCCAATGTAATACAGCTTTCCCAAGGAACATTAATAGGTTCTTTTGGAACAGTCTGTTCTGGAGTAATATAATTTTCGTAAATTCCTCCTACTGTCCTATCCGCAACAATCAGACCCGGTTGTGTGGTTTTACGTATGTCTTCTACAATTTCATGCAACCGAAGATCCTGATTGTTTCTCGGACATACCCAACCTGCATCCAGCCAGAGGATATCTATCTTTCCATAATTGGTCAGCAACTCTCTAAATTGCTCATGAGTAAACTCAACAAATTTGTTCCATAACTCAGGGTACTCCCTGGTATCATAGGTTGTATTTCGATTCTTGAATGAGCTGTGCTTGTGGCCTTCCGCCCAATAATATTTGCTATTCCAGTCGGCCTTTGAAAAGTATGCAGCGATACCAAGTCCCTCATTTTGGAATGCAGTAAACAGTGCTTTAACAATATCTGCATTCTTGTTGTCTTTAAAAGGACAATCTGGACCAGTTATTTTGTAGTCAGTAGTCTTTGTATCCCACATGCAAAAACCATCATGGTGTTTTGTGGTAAAAATCAGATATTTAAATCCTCCATCCTTTGCGATCTTTGCCCATTGTTCAGGCATGAATCGAACAGGGTTAAAGGTTTTGTTTAAATTAATATATTGCTGCTTAAATAGCTCCATATCACCGTCAACCCAGTCTATTTGATGCCTTGACCAGTCACCATCCTTATCTGACAAAGCCCAAGATTCTACAACCCCAAGCTGGCTGTATGGCCCCCAATGCATCATTAAACCAAGCTTTTGATCTTTAAACCATTCCAGTTTTTCACGTACTAATGGATCTGAGGGTACTATATATTTCTTTTCATCTGTATAGTTGTGCACACCTTGAACGATTTCATCAGCCATTTATAAAACCTCCTTTATTATATATTTTTCCAAATATATTTCGCATTACGCAAACCTGTTGCTGTTCCTACCCTGCAATCTTCTAAACCTTCAAATTCCAAGGAAATATACCCATCGTACCCGGATTGTTTTATAACACGGAGAATTTCCCACATATCTATGTCTCCATCACCGACAATGGCACCTCTTAACAGATTTCCCGTAATGGTTTTAAACCATGTTCCTGAATCGCACTTAAACATAGTTCCAGGACCGGGAAACTTACTAGCCGGTCTGTAGTAAAAATCCTTTAAGTGAATCATAGCTGCATTGGAAATATTCTTTTTCACGCCTACTAAGGGTTCTTCATCAATACACCAGAAATTTCCTACATCAACGGTTTGCTTGTAGTTGGGACGATTTACCTGAGTAATAAGTCTTTGTACCCTGTCACTGCCATTTACATAAAAACCATGATTTTCCACTGTTGTTGTAATGCCATACTGTGCTGCGTAATCGGCAATACGTCTGCAGGCATCTACCATTTTGGGCAAATCCTTTTCAAAATTATCAATACCATTTTTATCAAAGGGTCTGCGGAAAGCGGATACATCATGTCTCATCAGTTTTACACCTAAGCGATGAGCAATATCAACTTCATTTATCACTCTATGAACCTCTGCCTCATACTCCTCTTCATCTTCCTTGACCAAATCTGCAAGAATTGCATAGTTTGAAATATCAATGCCTACTTCTTTTGCCTTTTCTTTAATTTGATCAATCAATTCCTCATTGTCCATAAGTTGAAAGCCGAAGGGAACAATTTCTACATGTTCTCCGCCGTTTTCTGCTATCCACTCAATTACATCCAATACAGTCATTTCGCCTGCTCCGATAGCATTTACCAGACTATAAGTGCTGACACCAAATTTCATAAAATATTTCCTCCCCCAATATTGATTTTTTATTTAATTTCAATCAATGTTTGCCGTGCTTGTTGTCCTTCCGTCTGCAAAAATTATCAAGCGATTTTTTCCATCAGATGATGGGCAGGATATTTCGAACCAATTATCAGTAACTTGAATCTTAGGATTCCAACCATTGTTGGAAAGTACCAGGTCTGTAGTAAATCTACCAGTTTCATCATAATGAGCATGCTGCTGATAGTACAAAAGCCTAAGCTGCCATTTCAACTTTTCATCCTCTGGAATGGAGTAGTTTTCCCTTCCGTCACAGAAGAATACATATCCCCATAATTCAGGATAATGCATATTTATTACACCTATGGGTGACCACACCCAATTGTCTTCGGGAAACGGCTTTCCGGTATCCGGATTTATTCTCTTGACATATTGCCCGTCTACTACATCTACTTTCCAGTGTACACGGGAGAAATTAATACGCCAGAAGTCTCCAGGCATCGGGGTTCGAGCACCCTGTCCACAGCATTCTAAGAGCGACTCATAGGGCAAGACTACTTCACAAGTCCACTTCACATTGTTGGCATACGGATTGTTTAATTCTCCATGAATTTTGACAGCTGATCTTAATCCCTTTAAGTCGAATGCATTCATTGGTTTACCACTGTCACGGTAAGCTTTTGTTAACAACAGATCCCACACTGTATTACGGGCATTCATTTCAAACTCATAATAGCACTGGGTGTCAGAATCGGGATCTATAAAGATTTCAAAGTCATTATCCTGGAATATCACATCATCTCTCTTGGTTACATAGGCCCAAATTTCATCGCCTGTCAGCTCTGCTCCCACATAAAGAGCTTCTTCATCCCATAGCATTTTAACTCGGGTTCTATAACGGGGAGCGGGACGAATATCACCCTCTATATCAACAAAATCATCTGTCCATGGGGCATCTGCCCAGAATTCTTTATCAAGACTGCCATCCAGCTCTAGCTTACCAGTTGCTTTTCTGCAATAGTATACTTTTGGTGCAAAAGTTTCCAAGCGAGGTTTAGGAATACGATATTTCAAATAATCACAGCCTTTCTTGTATTCAGTTATTACTTCTATTAGTCATTGTGGGTTATTACCTCGCCATGACCCAGATTGTAGGTAATTTCTCCCTCCAACTCTACCTTCAGTACAGTAGCCATGGGATGCATGTCCATTTCATCAGCTTTAATCCACAATGTGCCCGGAATTTGATACCATGGCAGACTACCCGTATACCTCCAGCTAAGCTCTTCACCGGTATGCATCACAGTAATGCGTTTCACAGGGGTCTTGATGCCCTTTACGCAAATATACTCGGTAGGTTTATCATAGACAAAAAGATAAATAGTTTTCTTGTCCTCAGAAAGGGTACTGCCGCCGAGGAAATGGTGATAGTTTAAACCCTTTCCGGTTTCATAAACCGCTTCTTCATGTGTGTGAATCCAGTCCCCGAGGTCAAGTAAAATCTGCTCCTGGCGGGGATCCAGTGTACCATCCTCTTTCGGACCAACATTCAGCAGCATATTTCCTCCCAGGGTGAGGCAATCGCAAAACATGCGTACAATCTGGCGGCTGGATTTGTAGTCGTTATCCGAAGGGCGATAGCCCCATGATGTGTTAATGGTAGTGCAGAATTCCCAAGGTCGTTTGGGACCATAGAGGGGGATGCCTTGTTCGGGAGTTTCATAATCGCCATAGCCCTGCATTCTGGAGTTCAGAACCACATTGGGGTTGAGAGAATGCAAATATTCTCGAAACTCCGGCATACGCCACTGTTTTGCACTTCTCTCCCAATCGCCGTCAAACCAAAGCAAATCTATAGTTCCATAACGGGTCATCAACTCTTTCAGTTGGTTGTTATTAAATTCCAAAAATTGTTCCCATAATTCAGGGTTTTCCGGCCCACCTGCAGGTGAACCATATATATCGTCCAGGCAGTCTTCAGGCTTAGCCCCCTCAGGATAAACAGAACGATATCGGGGATCTGACCAATCTATCAGAGAATAATACAATCCAACCTTCAAGCCGGCCTCTCTCATCGCCTTGGTGTATTCGGCTACAATGTCCCGTCTTGCCGGTGTTTTTTTAACGACACTTAAATCACTATACTGCGTATCAAAAAGAGCTACACCGTCATGGTGCTTTGAAGTCATTACAGCGTACCTGGCACCTGCCTTTTTGAATAGCTCCGCCCATTTCTTGGCATCAAATTTTGAAGCAGTAAAGCCCTCACATTGCTTCATATAGTCATCATAAGAAATATGTCCGTTATGAAATGACCATGACTCCGATACATCGCCAACTGCATAAATTCCATAATGGATAAATATTCCTAATTTTGCCTTCTGAAACCAGTCCTGTATCATCTCGCATTCACTCCTGTTCCATTTGAGTTGGTTTATTTTCTATATGAGATTATCTTAAATGCTTTAGAAGCATGTCACCCGTTCCTACATTGTAGCCGGAGGTATGAAATACACACCTTTTTTTTGTGTCCAGTGCAAGTACCAAAGGCAGCTTGTTGTTTTGTGTATTTAGCGCTTGCAATACGGAAGGAAATGCATCCTGGGTCATATCACGCAATGCAACCAAAATGCCAGTCGAGTCTAATACAGTATTTAGCAGCCGATCCTTTAAAGAATCCTTATTTTTTATGAGGAGCAGCATTCGTTTTTTCAATCTTGCAAACTCTTCCTTTTGCTCGTGAATCTCATTCAAAAGGTGTTCTGTAGGTTCTTTTCCTTCCTCAATGAATGCTATGACACCGGTTTCCTCTGTCAACAAAAGTTTTTGGGCAAAGCTTTGCTTACCATCCGGTAAAAGGACAGGAATTTCCGGTAATGCGACCTTCTCATCCATCACTACATCCGGCTCTCTTAAATGGATAGTAACGGCTTGTTCTTCACCCTTATCCAGTTCGACATGTATCAACGATGCAAGGATGGTTCCATCAAGCAGTCGATTAGCTGTAGTAACCCTGTATTTGCCTTCTTCCAACTCATAACTGATGGACTCACCGTCAAACTGGTAATCAT